>WNFD01012882.1_pt1 | contig 25637 bp, 20 predicted proteins | sample 5400491 | NCBI WGS metagenome assembly WNFD01 (sample SAMN13153343, study PRJNA577476) | soil metagenome | isolation source: 120 cm saprolite under Douglas fir tree site 2 hole 2 replicate 2 | place: USA:California | collected 2015-04-18
CCTTCAAGGTGATGTTCGAGGTGGTCGAACCAAAGCCGAGCGGTCAATGAGGTGTGCCGGACGCGCCTCAGGCAGCGCACGAGTGCTGCCGAGCCGGGGCCCATTCTACTTTGCATGGGGTTGTTTTCGCGATTTTCGGTCCCGGCCCCGCGGTGCACCGCTGAAGAGGCGCTGCACCGCGTCCTAGCCGCTGCCATTCAAGCTAGATCAGCCGCATACCCTTCAAGCTCGCGTGCCCGTTCTTGCCGACGATGATGTGGTCGTGCACGGAGATGCCGAGCGGGGTGGCGATGTCGATGATCGCTTTCGTCATCTGGATATCGGCCTGCGAGGGAGTCGGGTCGCCGGAGGGGTGATTGTGCACCAGGATGATGGCGGTGGCGGATAGCTCCAGCGCCCGCTTGATCACCTCGCGCGGATAGACCGGCGTGTGGTCCACGGTGCCGATCTGCTGCACCTCGTCGGCGATCAGCTGGTTGCGCTTGTCGAGAAACAGGATGCGAAACTGCTCCTTGTCGGCGAACGCCATGCTGGTCCGGCAATAGTCGATCACGTCGTTCCATGACGACAGCAGGGTGCGCCGCTTCAACTGACCCTTGGCGATGCGGCTTGCGGCCGCCGCGATCAGCTTGAGTTGGGTGACCGTCTTGTCCCCGATTCCATCGACTTCCCGCAGGCGGGCCTCCGGCGCATGAATGACTTCCGCGAACGAACCGAACTTCTTGATCAGCGTCTTGGCCAGCGGTTTGACGTCGCCGCGCGACCGGGCGCTGAACAGCACCATCTCCAGCAACTCGTAATCGCTCAAGGCGTCGGGCCCGGCGCCATGAAAGCGATCGCGCAGCCGCTCCCGATGGCCGTGGTAATGCGGTTCTTCGGCGGGCTGATCTTTTGGTTCGCTGGTCTTCGCGGGCATCGGCGCAACATGCCCTGCCGGTCAGTTTTTGCAATCTCGAATTGTCAAATGACGGCGTGGCCCCGCGGAAAATCAGGCCGCGGCCGGCGGCTGCTCGGCGTGGCGTTGCGACAGCGTGAAGATTTCGACGCCGTTCGCGGTCACGCCGACCGAATGCTCGAATTGCGCCGACAGCGAACGGTCGCGCGTCACCGCGGTCCAGCCGTCGGACAGGATCTTCACATGCGGCTTGCCGAGATTGATCATCGGCTCGATGGTGAAGAACATGCCGGGCTTCAGCACCACGCCTTCGCCGGGGCGGCCGACATGGATGATGTTCGGCTCGTCGTGAAACATGCGGCCCAAACCGTGGCCACAGAAATCGCGCACCACGCTCATGGCCTGCGGCTCGACAAAGCTTTGAATGGCATGGCCGATATCGCCGGTGGTGGCGCCGGGTTTGACCGCGGCGATGCCGCGCATCATGGCCTCATAGGTCACCTCGATCAGCCGTTCGGCTTTGCGGGCAATCGGGCCGATCGGATACATCCGGCTGGAATCGCCATACCAGCCCTCGACGATGAAGGTCACGTCGATGTTGACAATGTCGCCTTCCTTCAACACCCGGTCGCCGGGCATGCCATGGCAGACCACGTGGTTGATCGAGGTGCAGGTCGAATAGCGATAGCCGCGGTACATCAGGGTGGCGGGGTAGGCGCCATGGTCAAAGGCGAAGTCGCGGACGAAATCGTCGATCCGCGAGGTCGGCACGCCCGGCTTGACGATATCGGTCAACTCGTCGAGGCATTGGGCTACCAGCGCGCCAGCCTTGCGCATGCCGGCAAAGCCGCTCGGCCCGTGCAGCTTGATCTGCCCGGTCTTGCGCTGGGAGGTATCGGTGGCTTCGATATAGCTCATGGGCTGATCATGGTTTGGCGGGCGGCGGACTGCAATGGGCGGTTTGGGAGACCCAATTTAATGATCGGAGCTGTGAGCGCAAGCCAAGGTTGGGACGCTGCGTGGTCCCGGCTCAAGCGGAACCGCCGTGTTTCCACGGTGGGATTGGCGGCAAGGCGCATACGCATCAGCTCGAAACCTCGACCGTGGTCTCGACCGGCAGCGCACCGCCGCGAATGCGGATTTCGCGCACCGGGTAGGGGACCCGGATGCCCTCGCGCTTGAACGCCTCCCACAGCGACAGCATCACGTCGCTCTTCACATTGTCCATTCCGTCGGGATCGGCGATCCAGAAGGTGAGCGAAAACTTCATTCCGACCTCGGCGAATTCGGTCAGGATGCAGTTCGGCGGCTTGCTCTTGATGGCACGGGGCGCCGCCGCGGCAATCTCGATCGCCAGCTTGCAGACCAGCCGCGGATCGGCGTCGTAATTGGTGCCGAAGCTGACCTTCACCAGCGTGTTCTTGTCGGTATAGGTCCAGTTGACGACCTTCTGCGTCACCAGATCCTCGTTGGGGATCAGGAATTCGCGGCCGTCGCCGGCGGCGACCGAGATATAGCGCGTCTTCATCGCGCTGATGCGCCCGGAGCTGTCGCCGATCGTGACGAGGTCACCGGGTTTCACCGACTTATCCGCCAGCAGGATGATGCCGCTGATGAAATTGGCGACGATCTTCTGCAAGCCGAAACCGATACCGACACCGGCAGCGCCCGAGAAAATCGCCAGCGCCGAGAGGTTGATGCCGACCGCGCTCATGACGACCGCGACGGCAAATATCATCAGGGCCAGCCGGATCATCTTGACCAGCAGCACCTGGATCGACGGCGTCAGATCGCCGGATCGCGTGATCCGGCTCTCCGCGAAGTTGCTGGCGATGTTGGTCAACCACAGCGCCACAGCCAGGAGCACGCCGAGCTTGATCAGCAATAGCGGTGTCAGCCGCAGACCTCCAAGCACGACGGAGACCGAGTCGAGCGCTTCGATGGTCGGATCGAGCTGGCCGAGAATGCTCAAGGCGGCGACCAGCCACGCCGACAGCGACACCAGCCGGACGATAAATTCGTTGCGAATGACCGATGTAATGAGCCGGATGATCAGCCAGGCGAAGGCAAGATTGGCGGCGACGGCGAGCAGATAGCTGCGGCTGGGCCAGGTCGACGTCAGCATGATGACGCGCGCCAGCGTCATCAGCACCGCGAACACCGCGGTCGAGGCACTGCCGACCAGCACGCGCATGAACAGTCGCAGCGCTGCCGGCCAGCCCATGGCAAGCGCGTTCAGGTCGATCCGGGCGCGGATCGCCGCACCGGCGGCGTATGCGACGCCGGCGCCGGCCAGAATGAGCCCCAGCTGCAGATAGAACCATGGCGATGTGATCTCTGCGCCGACCGACCGCGCGGCCGACAGCAGAAATTCAGGGATATCATTCAGGTCCATCGGCAAAATCTCATCTCAAGGCAGACCGGCGGCGTCGGATAAACTTGATTCGAATATCGGGCAGATTCCCACAACCGCGGCGCCGACGCCATCGATACAACACGCCAACGCAATGAGTTAAGCCAGCAAATCGGGCACATTGCCGCTGGTCGCAGAAATGGGTTGGCGTTGAACTGTGGCGACGATAAGGATGCGATTGCAAGTATTTTTCCGGGTATTTGCGATGATTGCGGAGGTTCATGGCTTCTCTCGATTCAGTCAGCATAGCCATTCTTCTCGGCGCGGCTCTGGTGATGGCCGGCATTCTGTCGAGCCTGCTCGCGCTGCGCTTCGGCGCGCCATTATTGCTGGTGTTCTTGTTCGTCGGCATGCTGGCCGGCGACTCCGGCCCCGGGCGGCTGCGGTTCGACGACGTCCGCACCACCTATCTGGTCGGCTCGGTGGCGCTGGCGCTGATCCTGTTCGATGGCGGTTTGAAAACGCGGTTTCAAAGCATTCGCGCGGTGCTGGCGCCTTCGATGGTATTGGCGACGATCGGCGTGTTGCTGACGGCGCTGATCACCGCACCGGTCGCCAGATATGCGCTCGATCTGAATTGGACCGAAGCGCTGCTGGTGGGCGCCGTGGTGGCATCGACCGATGCGGCGGCGGTGTTTCTTTTGGTGCACGCGCAGGGCTTGCGCCTGCGTCCGCGCGTCGGCGCGACGCTGGAGGTCGAATCCGGCACCAACGATCCGTTCGCGGTATTTCTCACGCTGATGCTGGTCGAACTGATTTCGATCGGCGAAAGCTCGACCCTTCATGTCGCGCTGGAATTCGGCCGCGAGGCCGTGCTCGGCGCCATCGTCGGCGTCACCGGCGGCAGGCTGGTGGTGCTGGCGCTGAACCGGGTGGCGCTGCCGCAGGGCCTGCACGCGCCCTTCGTCGCTACCGCCGCGCTGGTGATTTTCGGCGCGGCACAGATCGCGCACGCCTCCGGGTTTCTCGCGGTCTATCTCGCCGGCATCATCATCGGCAACCGGCCTACCCGCGCGCACAATTCGGTGGTGACGTTTCTCGACGCCGCGACCTGGCTGGCGCAGATCGTGATGTTCGTGCTGCTCGGTCTTCTGGTCTCGCCGCAGCGGCTGGTGAGCAGTGTGATTCCGGCGGTGATCGTGGCGCTGGTGCTGATGCTGGTGGCGCGGCCGCTTGCGGTGTTTCTCTGCCTCGCGCCGTTTCGCTTCAGCTGGCGGGAGAAGACCTTTATCGCCTGGACCGGCCTGCGCGGCGCGGTCGCGATCTTCCTGGCGTCGATCCCGATGCTGGTGGGACTGTCAAAGGCCTACCTCTATTTCGACGTCGCCTTCGTCGTCGTCATCATCTCGCTGCTGCTGCAGGGCTGGACGTTGGCCGTCGCAGCCCGGCGGCTGCACGTCGCGCTGCCGCGCGCGGATCGCGGGCCGCGGCGTGTGGAGCTTGATCTGCCCGGCCAGTTGGAGCAGCAGCTGGTCGGCTATTCCGTCCGCGCGAAAAGCCTGTATTTCCGGCGCGGGCTCATTCCATCCTGGTCGAAGCCGACGCTGGTGATCCGCGACCAGCGGATTCTCTCACCCGCCGAGGCCGACCCCGTCGCTCCAGGCGACTACATCTATCTGTTGGCGCCGCCGGAGAAAGCCGAGGCGCTGGATCGGTTTTTTGTCGACATGCTGCCGAGTTCGGCGCCCGATCCGCATCTGCTCGGCGATTTTGTCGTCTCCGGCGAGATCAAGCTTGGCGACATTGCGACAGCCTATGGCGTGACCGTCGATCCGGAGCGATCGGAGCTTACGCTTGCCGATTATTTCGACGTTCATCTCGATCATGCGCCGAAAGAAGGCGCGACGCTGGAGCTCGACTCCATCGGTCTGGTGGCGCGCAGCCTGAGCGGCGGCAGGGTCGGTATCGTCGGCCTTCGCCTGCCCGAAGAGGAAGAAGAAACCGTGCCCGTGACGCGGCTGGGCTCGCTCAAGCGCAAGCTGTCGGAGGTCTGGTCGTCGGTGGCTGGGATCTAGGCGCGCGGCACGTCTTGCGCCGCTTCGGGCAAGGTGTGATGCTGCGGTGATACATGCAAGTTCGTACAGGTTTACGAGCAATGGTTTTGGTTCCAAGGGGCTCCGCGTTTTTCCTCGCGCTGTTGCCGAAACGTGACAGTTGCGATGAGGCGGTGTGGTAGCCTCCGCGCAGTTCTAGCCATACGGGTCGTTCGATCTCGTGGTTCGTGCCACCGGGCTCGCGGAGGATCACGGAATGAACCGACGCTTTCGGCCGCTCACTTGTTTTTTCAGCCTGGCTATGCTGGTCGCGCTTTCTGACGATGCGATAGCGCGCACCCGCCACAAGCAGATTCAGCACGCCGGCAAGGCAAATGCGACGACCAAGGTCGGCCATCAGCGCCACGCCGCCAACAAGAAGAAGAGCAAGCATGTCGCGGCGGCGCGGCACAAGCCGGCGCCCCCAGTCGATAAACCCGCTCAGACTGCGACGGCCGCGCCACTGACCGGCGACCTTGCGGCGGTCAAGCAGGCGATCGATCTGGCCCGCAAGGGCAAAACCGGCGAAGCCACTACCATCGAAAAAACCATCGGCGATCCGGCGGCCCAGAAGCTCGTCGAATGGTTCATCCTGCGCTACCAGGATGGTGACTTAGGTTTCGCCCGGTACTCGGCTTTCATCGCCGACAACCCAAATTGGCCGAGCATGGGCCCGCTGCGCCGGCGAGCGGAAGCGCGCCTTTGGCAAGATAAGAGCGATGCCGCGACGGTGCGGCGCTTCACTGGGGATCAGCCGTCAAGCGCCAAGGGCCGGTTGGCGCTGGCGCGGGCTTTACTTGCCGACGGCGACCGTGACGGCGCCCAAAGTCAGGTGAGCGTGGCGTGGCGTTCCGATGAGCTGTCGGAACGTGCCGAAGCCGATGCGCTCGACGCGTTCCGCGATATCCTCACGCGTGACGACCATCGGGCACGCATGGACAAGCGCATCGGCGCCAAGGATTTTTCGGGAGCGATGCGTGCCGCGCGTCGGCTCGGAGACGACGACCTCTCGATCGTGAAGGCTTGTGCCGCGGTCACGGCGAGCTCGACCAAGGCGCTCGATCTGCTCGACGCCGTTCCAACCGAGGCCCGCCAGGATCTGGGTTACACCCTGTGCCGCATTCATTGGATGATGCGCCACGACCGGTATGCCTACGCGACCCGTCTGATGCTGGCAGCCCGGTCCGAGATCTTGCCGCTGCAGGACACGGATGAATGGTGGCGCGAGCGGCGGGTTCTCGCCCGCAAGCTGCTCGATTTGGGTGAGTTCCAGACCGCCTATCAGGTCGTGCGCAACGCCGCGCTGCCGGCCAACGAGAATTACCGGGCAGAATTCCATTTCATGCCCGGCTGGATCGCGCTGCGCTATCGCAACGATCCCGCGACGGCGCGCGCGCATTTCTCTCATATCGACGACGGATCGGCCAATCCGATCGTACTCGCAAGGGCGAACTACTGGCGCGGTCGCGCCGCCGAGGCCGCCGGCGATCACGAGAAGATGCGCGCTGACTATGAAGCCGCCGCCCGCTATGGCACGGCCTATTACGGACAGCTTGCGCGCGCCAGGCTCGGCCTTGACAGAATTGAACTGCGGTCCCCGCTGCAGCCCGATCCGAACAATGGTCCCGCGCTTTCGGATGAACTCGTGCGCGCCGCCGACATGCTCTATGAGCTTGGCGAGCGCGATGTCGTCCGGAATTTCGTGACCGATCTCGCGGAGCAGAGCGTCGACGTCGCCGCGTTGGTTGCACTTGGCGAGTTGACCGCGCGCCGGAACGATGCGCGCGCCATGCTGCAGATCGGCAAGACAGCACTCGCCCGCGGCTTGGCGTTGGACCTTTACGCCTTCCCTATGATCGGGGTGCCGCAGCACAGCCCGGTCGGCCCTGAAATCGACCGCAGCGTGGTCTATTCGGTCGCCCGCACCGAAAGCGCGTTCGACCAGCGCGACACGTCACCGGCAAAAGCCGTCGGCCTGATGCAGGTCACGCCGGCAGCCGGGCGCGACACCGCCAAAAGGTTCGGCGTCACCTACGACTGGGACAGGATGGTCTCCGATCCGGTCTACAACACACAGATGGGCGCGGCCGAACTCAGCGCGCTGCTGCGCGAGTATCGTGGCTGCCACATCATGACCTTCGCCGGCTACAACGCCGGCCGCGGCCGCGTCCAGCAATGGGTGAAACAGTACGGCGATCCACGCGATCCCAAGGTAGATGCGATCGATTGGGTGGAACGCATTCCATTTGCCGAGACGCGAAACTACGTCCAGCGGGTCATGGAGAATTTGCAGGTTTATCGTGTCCGTTTTGGCCCCGCCCCCCCTGTGATGTCGAACCTCGATCAGCCTCGCGCGACCACGCGGGAAGCCACGGCGCTTCCGCCGGTCCCGCCATCGGGTTCCGAGTCCGAGCGGTGAATCGCTCTGCTGTTGGCACGCAGCGGCTGCGTCGCCAGCCGTGAAGAGAGTCCGCTGTTCGGGGGGCCGTCGAGGCAGCGCCCCGGATATCTAGAGCGGGATGACTTTTCTTCGAATCATCATCCCGCTCTATCTTTTTATTTGAGCATGATCTCCGCGCAAACGCTTCGCGTTTGTCGCGAGGGAAAACCGGCACCCACTTTTCCGGATCATGCTTTACTAGTTCAGCGTTTCCTTGGTCCGAATCATATCGGCATCCTCCCGGACCTCATCCTGAGGAGCGTCGCGCAAGCGATGCGTCTCGAAGGATGGCCGCGGGCGACGGCCGTGCAAGCCGCCATCCTTCGAGACGCGCGCATAGATCGAACCTGCGGCGGTCGCGACCACGCCGAGCAGCGGCCCCACGGTCTGCATGAGGTCTTGAATGCGCCGCGCCCGTCGCCGCATGGTTTCCTGCCCGACATGCTGCCCCAGCATTCGGGCCATTCGGTAGGCAGCAGCGTTCGGCTTCCCGCTCGATGCAATCGTCGAGGGAAGGATGTAGAGCACGAGTATCACCAGAATATTTCCGGTAAGGAAGGCAAGCGCGATGCTCAAGCCGTACTCAAACGTTTCCCGCCACTCCTGCAGGGTTTCGGGCACCATCGAAGTTCCATCGAGATAGGCGACGACGGCGAACATGCCGGTCACGCTGACCGCCGCGGTCAAGGCACCGAGGCCGAACGCACCCCGATATCCGATCTTGCTCAGCGCGAACGCCGCCATTCCGAACGGCATCGGAATGATCACCGAGGCGATCCGCAAATAGAGCGGCGATACATTCATCGCGACCGTCACCAGGTAGTGAGCCGCGAGCAGCAGCAGCGACGGTAGCAGAACGTATATGCCTCCATTCAGAAACAGAAATCGCGCGGGACGATCGAACAATGCCAGCGAGGTGTTGACCCGGTCGAGTTGCCGCTGCAGGCGGTCGAGTTCGAGGACGGTCTCCTGAATCTCCGCGATGATTGGCAAGGCAACTCTGAGATCGCGGTTGCAATGCTTGCAAACAACTGCCTCGTCCTTGATCGTCTCTGCGCAAAAAGGACATTCCATCGGACGCTAAGCCGGTTTACGCCTGCGGCGCGCCGCAAGCCGTGCATTTGCCTCGGCAAGTTCGGACCGCAGTCGATCGCGCTTCGTCAACAGTTCGGCGCGTTCGGTGATGAGCGATTCCGGAATCGCGGTGTCACGACCGCAAGTCGCGCAGACCGGAGCCAGATCGTTCTTTTCCGCGTTGCAGAACGGGCATCGCATCGGCGCTAGGGCGCTATCTTCAGCAGGAAACTCATGCTCGACACACGGCCATCCGAATCCTTGATATCGATCCGCAGCAGATGATCGCCAGGCGGCAATAGCGCATCCGGCATATCGATCCCGGTCGGCTGTGCGAAAGGCTTGATGCGCGGTGTCAGATCCACGACCGGCGTTTTGAGATAGGTGACCTTCAATGCTTCGAGGTCGATACTCGACCCGCCAAACGTCTGAAACTTGACCTGAAAACGCATCGGCGAAGTTCGCAAGCCGGCTTCCGCATCCGGCACCTGAATTTTGGGGCCGCGTGTAATGCCCCGTCCCGAATTCGGAATCGCGCCTTTTTGCGGCGGCAGCGCGGCTTCCTCCGCTGTGATCAGCGGTGTCGCGCGAGCTGGAATCGGCATCGCCGTCGCCGCGCCGAAAATTGCCGCGCAGGTCAGTGTCAAAAGATGCCTGAACATGGTTCTCCATTCATTGCAGCATGGACGTTACTGGACATCACCGATTTGCGTCAACGTCGTCCGCCGTCGCCGATGATCGTGTAGGGCGCCCAGAACAGTGGATGGGCGTAAGCGAATTCAGTCTTGCCCGAGGCATCGGTGTAACCTTTGCCGTCGGCAAGCGCCATCATCGCCTGCCGCAGCGCCTCACCGCGCGTCAGCTTCGGATCATCCGCCTGCCGCTTGAACAGGTCGGTCACGAGATCCTTCGCCGATTGCGAATGGACCGACCAGTTGGTCACCAGCAATGCGCGGGTGCCCGCGTAGAAGAACGCCCGGCCGAGACCCGACGCGGCCTCGGCGCCGGCGCCCGCGCCGGCACCGGTATTGCAGGCCGACAGAACGACCCAATCGGCATCGAGCTTGAGCGAAAGAATCTCTTCCATGGTCAGGAGCCCGTCGCCTTCGGAACCCGACAGCGAGGGCGCCGATAGAGCGAGCGCTGGTTGAGTCAATCCATCGAGTTCGCCGGGTACCAGGCCATGGGTCGCGAATGCGACGATTTTGAACCCGGACAGATCCATCTTCTTGACGGCGCTCTCGTTGGCGTCCTTGCCGAGATTGAGCACCTTCGACGGGTCCGCTTGCAGCGCCAGCGCAATCGATTTCAGTTCGTCGGCCGTGTCCGGCAGCCGCGGCAACATCGCGAGGTCGGCGTTGTCAGCACCTTCGAGTTGCGGACTGCTGCGCCGCTTCAACGGTGCGCCGCGTGTGGTGCCGGATACATCAGCCAGCTGAACCGGCTTGTCGCCCTTTGCCGCGTCATCGGCCTGCTCTTTGCTGAAGTAAGGATCGCCGAAGGCAACCAAATCCTGACGTGATGCCTTGCCGGGCGGCAATTTGCGCAAGGTTTGCAACGCCGATGCCGACGGTACCATGGTCACGGCATGGGTGCGGGCAAGCCACGGCACATTGCGGTAGCTTGAAAACAACGGTTCATCATCCGTCTTCACTTCCGCTACCGCGGTCGGCAACAGCGACAACGGCAGAAGACCCAGTGCGCCATTGGTCACGACAATCAGATTTTTCGCGGGCTTCCAGCCGCCCTCGACGGGCTTCAACAAAATATCATAGAGCTCCGACGCGAGCTTCACGTCGAATGCGGGGATATCCGATATCATCGCCGCTTTTGGCTCGAGCGCTTCGCGCAGCTTGGTGACCTTGGCATTGAGATCGCCGAGTGTCATCCTGATCCGCGCGAACTGGATTGGACTATCCTTTCTGACAACCCATAGGAAGCTGTCGAAGCGCCCGAAATAGAACGACAGCAACGCCTCGTCATCGGTGAGTTGCTTCTGCAGATCGATCGCGTTCGGCGGCGGCGGATTGACGAGGTTGCCATATTGCGGAAATTTCCCGGCGATCTCTTTCAGCGTTTGCGTTCGCGTGGTCTGCAGCGCGGCGATCTCGGCCTGTGTCGCCCTGAGGGCTTTTTCTTCGCGTTCGGCCGGAGGCAATGCCAGCAGGTTGTTCAGCGTGGCGACGGCCGCACCGATCTGCTTTTCGCCGTCCTGCGACGCACGCACCAGCTTTGCCAGTTCGGGATTGTCGGTTGCCGAGCGGGCGGATGAAGCCTGTAGTGCGCGCTGAACCGACTGCCCGCGCAACACGTCCGCATAGCCGAAGGTCTCCTCGGCGACATTGGCCGGGCCAATCGACGGATTGAGCGCGAGCGTGCGGAGGTAGCCCTCTATCACAAAGCGAACGCGACCCTCGCGCGCGGCCGCGGTCGATCCGCTGTCGTCGTCGCTGCCGCCGGTTGCCGTCAGCAGAACCGGAATCGATACCTTGAACGCCTCCATTGCTTCCGTCGTCTTGGATTTGCGGGCAAGCGCTACGGCCAAAAAGCCGCGGGTGAGGGCGGTGTTGAAACTCTTGTCACCCGACCTGTCGCGTTCACGGTCGAAGGTGCGCTGGGCAATTTCGAGCGCATTATCGTAATTGCCTTGCGTCAGCATGATGGAGACGCGCGCCAGTCCACCGCTGATGGCCTCGCGACGCGACGGTTCCCACTTGGCGGTCCAGATGTCGATCTGGTCGTAGAGCTTGCTGGCTTCGTCGTATCGTCGCTCAAGATTGAGAATTTGAGCGAGGAAACTCTGGGCGCTGACCATCTGCCCTGAATCGACGCCAAACCCCAGTCCCCGATAAATGTCGATCACCTGGCGTTGAAGCTGTTCAGCCTCTTGATATCGTCCCTGCTCCTGAATCACGAAAACCAGCACAGCAAGGATGCCGGCAGTATCGACATGAAACTTCCCAGACTTGCTTAAACGGCTGAGCAGAGCCCGCCGCACGTCCGCTTCGCCTTCGCCAACCCGTCCTTGCTTGACCTTGACACGGCCCTCCTGCGCGAGCGCCCAGTCAACGCCGCGCTCGATGTCGCCCTCGGGCGGTTTGCTTTCCCATTGTGAAAGCGTCTTCAACGCCGCTGTATAGAAGATGGACGCCTTGTGATACGCGGTCTCAGCATCTGTAAAACGACCGCGCGATTCCGCAACGCGGGCGTTGCCGTCCTCGGTTGTCGCCTGCCAGATCGTGCCATAGATCGAAAAATTCGGCCAACGCTGCGCTTCAGCGAGCAGCGTTCGATTGCGCGCGACATAGCTTTCCGCCGCGTTGGTGTCACCGTTTCTGATATAGCCAACCGTGAGCTCGTGATTCAGGCTAAACAGCCTTCCTTTGCCTTGCGTAGCAAAGGCGGCCATCTGTTTGAACAGCAATGCATTTGCCCGCTTGAGCTGACCGACCTCGCGAAGCCGACGCATCAGAAATTGTTCGTAACGGCTCCCGACGTTTTTGTAGTCGCTGCCCTGTCCGTTGCTCACCGCCAGTTCAGCGTCGGCAAGCGCGTCGTCCGACCGGCCGAGCAGCGATCGTGCCTGACCGCGCTTGTAGTAAAAATCGGCCAGTTCGAGGCCTTTCAGTCCCTTGGGAACGGCAGCGTCGGCGGTCGCCGTTAGTTCGGCAATTCTGGCTGCATCGGGCTTTTGCTGATCGAGAATGGCCGCGATGTCCGAGATCGTGCGCGGAGGGGCAACGAGACTCGCAGGCGCCTTGTTGGCCAATGCCGCGGCATCTGCCGCGGCTTCGCTGGGCTTGGGCGCGGAGACTTTCGCCGCATCGAACAGCGCCGCCTTTGGCCGCGAGGCCAACATCGCGCTCTGGACACATGCCTTGACCTTGGGGCTGGCGCTCGCGCGACAGGCTTCCAGGCTTCCACCGCCTCCGCGCATGCAAGCCATGACGATCGGCTTGCCGACGGTGCTACGGCAGTTCTCGATGGCCTGGTTGAGCTCAAGGGTGTGCGCGGGAGCGACGGCGAAAAGGAAGGAAAGAACCGTTGCTCCGCCTACGCGTGCGGTCGCGGTCATGAAATGTTCCCTCAAAAAATATTCGACTTTAAAACAGGCTTTGGACGCGATTAAGGGTGCCCATCCTATCAGGACAAGCGGGGGACGGAAGTGGGATCTGGCCCCATTGCCGGCTGCATTGTGTCAGCCACCCCACCAAACCGCTTTGCTGCAAAGCGGGCGACGTCGGTCATCGCGCCTCGGCTAGAGCATGATCCGGAAAAGCATGCCCTCGGGCCACGACCCGATGGGTGGGTACCGGTTCGAGCGGGATGACGATTCGAAGAAAAGTCATCCCGCTCTAGCTATAGCTAGTGGGTGAACTCACTCTTCGCCATCATGAGGTGGTGTTGCTGATGGTGCGATCCTTGCACCATGATCCCCATAAAGCCGAGAGCCTTGAGCTTGGTGACCTTCTTGGCATCGGTGCTGGTGACAGTAAGCTTGACGCCGTTCGGCAGGTCTTCCGTTTTGGCGTTCCAGCCGAGCTGGCTAAGCTCATGCACGTGCGCGGGGATCATGCGCTTGATTGCTTCAAGCGTGCGGCCCTCGCCCGTTACCGCGATCTCAATACCATCGTCGAGCGCGCGCTCGGCCGCCGCGGCGCGCATTGTCACCTGGTCCATATCGATCAGGTGTTCGCGCAACGCCGAGATATTGACTTTCGACCAGTCGGTCGCTGGATCGGCCTCCAGTATTCGCACGATCTCCTGCATCGTGCCGAAGGCCTCTTGTCCGGGCCTGACAGGCTGACCGGAAGCTTCGCCTCCCATCATCATGCCGTGCTGGCCCATCCCACCTTCCATACCATGCTGGCCGTGCATCATCCGGCCTTGCATGCCGTTCTGCGGCATCATCTGTTGCTGGCCGGGATCGCCCGGGTTCGTCTGCCCGTGCATACGCGGGTGGTTAGGCATTTGCGCTGCCGCATAGGCAGTCGCCGCAACAATCGCTACGCCGGCCAGGCCGGCCTTCCATGACCATAAAGACATGATCGACCTCATTTCTGAACGTGCCCTTGTCGCCTGAATACGCCATGGCGCGGGATACACATATGATCCTGATCATACCGAAGGCTTTGCCAGCCTGATCTTTCCGTCCAGCCTCTCGATCTCGCCGGCACCCGCCATGTCCGCGAGTGTCCGATATAGCGCCTCATGCGTGAGACCGAGTTCGACTGCAAGGTTCTTCAGCGTGCCGGTCACTTTGACGGTGCGTCCGTCGGCTCCGGTGTTAAGCGCCAGATAATGCCAAATGCGATCGCGGGCGGAGTGAATATTGCGCTGTTCAAGGCGCGCGCGCAGGTTCATGACCTGGCGCGCCAGCATTGCCATGAATGCCTGCGCTGCCTTGGGATTGCGCTCGAATTCACCGAGCACCAATGCTTTGGGATAGAGCCGCACGACGGCAGCAGTCATCGCAATCGCATCGCAGTGATAAGCCGACGCGAATAGCGAGGCTTCGGCGAGCGTCTCCCCGGCCACGGCGACATGAAGCACGGCCTCGCGCCCGGCGCGGTCCACGCGCACGAGCCGGACGTTTCCGGTGATCACCTCATAAAGGCCTGCGGTCCGTTGTCCGGTACGGAAGAGAACCTGGCCAGCCTCGAGCGCGCGCTCAACTCCGGCAGCCCGAATAGTCCGTGTGAGCCAATCCGCCATATTCGTTCACCCGTGACCTTTTCAATCACCTGGACTGCGCCCAAAAGCATCAGCAAACGTTAGACGAGAGCGGGATGACTTTTCTTCGAATCGTCATCCCGCTCTATCTTTTTGTTTGAGTGAGGAGTATCGGCTTTCGGGTCAGCCCGGCGACGGCGCCAGAGGCAACACCTCGCCTCCGCCGAAAGCGATGACCCGCCCGCGCTTCAGGATCACGACCTGCGTCGCGAGCTGACGCATCTCGCCGGCGTCGTGGCTGACATAGACCATCGGCACATTGGCCTCGTCGCGCAGACGCACCAGATAGGGTAGAATCTCGACCTTGCGCTCCTCATCCAGCGACCCCAGCGGCTCATCCAGCAGCAGCAATCTTGGTTTTGACAACAGCGCGCGTCCGAGCGCCACGCGCTGGCGCTCGCCGCCGGACAGTTGACCGGGACGGCGATCCAGCAGGCTGCCGATGTCGAGCAGATCGGTGACGCGCGTGCGTTGCGCGGGATCGTCGGCCAGGCGGTTCATTCGCCGCCCGTAGTCGAGATTGGCCCGCACATCCAGATGCGGAAACAGCCGCGCATCCTGGAACACGTAACCAATGCGGCGGCGATGCGCCGGAACGTGGATACGCGCCGTGGTATCGTCGAGCGTCTCGCCGTCGACGACGATGCTGCCGCGGTCGAGCCGCAGCAATCCCGCGATCATGTTGATCAGCGAGGTCTTGCCGGCGCCCGAGGCGCCGAACAGACCGGTGACCCGGCCCTCGCTGGAGAACGAGGCCTCGATCGAGAATTCGCCAAGCTGTCTTGAGACGTCAACGCGCAGCATGATCAGTTTCCATGCAGGCGCCGCAAAGCGCGCCGCGCGAACCATTCGGAGGCGACCAGATCGCCGAGGAAATGGTCTGGGTCTCGCCGGGAATATTCGACACGAAGGTAATGGTCGCGCCGAATTCACCGATCGCTTTCGCAAAGCCGAGCACCATGCCGGCCAGCACGCCCGGCAGCGCCAGCGGCAACGTAACCGTCGTGAACACCCGCCAGGGCGCTGCGCCCAGCGTGCCTGCCGCCTGCTCCAGCCTTCGGTCCACGGCTTCGATCGACAAGCGGATCGGCCGCACCAGCAGCGGAAACGACATGATGCCGCAGGCCAGCGCCGCACCTGTCCAGCGAAACGCGAACACGATGCCGAGATGGTCCGCCAGCCACGCGCCGACGAGGCCACGCCTGCCGAAGGTCAGCAGCAGCAGATAACCCGTCACGACCGGCGGCAACACCAGCGGCAGGTGGATCAAAGCATCGACGACGGCCTTGCCCCAGAAATCGCGCCGCGCCAGCAGCCACGCGATCGCAATTCCGAGCGGCGTCGCCACCAGCGTCGCCACCGCGGCAACCCGCAGCGAGAGCTGGATCGCCGTCCATTCCGTTGGCGAGAGTTCGAACACGCGGTCAGGAGGTGGGGCGGATCAGGAACGTGAATCCGTATTTTTCGAGAACCGCTTTTGCCGCCGAGGAGCGCAGGAAGGCGAGATAGTCGGCAGCTTCGGCCTTCGCGGTCGTCGTCGCCGCGACCGGATAGATGATGGCGGGGTGGGATTCGGTCGGGAAGGTGCCGACGATTTTCACGCCGGGTTCGACCTTGGCATCGGTCGAATAGACGATTCCCAGTGCCGCTTCGCCGCGCGCCACCAGGGTCAGCGCCGCGCGCACGCTCTCCGCCATCGCGAATTTCGGCTCCGCGGCCTGCCATGCACCGAGTTTTTCCAGCGCCGCCTTGGCGTATTTGCCGACCGGAACCGCCTTGACGTCGCCGGTGGCGATCTTGCCGTCGCCGGCGAGTTTTGCCAGATCGAAGCCCTGTCCGATCGTCACATTGTCGATCTTGGAATCTTTCGGCGCGATCAGCACAATGCTGTTGCCGAGCAGATTGACCCGCGTCGGCTCGTTGATGGTCTTCCTGGCCGTAGCGTAATCCATCCAGTCGGTATCGGCGGACAGGAATATATCCGCCGGCGCGCCCTGTTCGATCTGTTTGGCGAGTGCCGAGCTTGCCGCATAGCTGACGACGATCTTGACGCCGGTCTTGGCGGTATAGGCGGCGTCGATGTCGTCGAGCGCGTTCTTCATCGAAGCCGCGGCAAATACGGTGAGGTTCTTGTCCTGCGCAAGCGCAGGCGAGGTGGCCGATCCGGTCAGGATCGCGAAGGCGGCGAAAAGTCCGGCAAGACGATGCATCGTGGCGCTCCATGCCTATTCGCGGCGCTATCGGCGCGCGCAAATCAGGCGTTGGTGATGGTGGAATGCGACAGGCGGAAGCGCCGTTCCGTCAATCCGGCGGACTTACGATCCGTCCGGACATCGCAGCTTCGAGCTTACAGCATTGTCAAGGCGTAGCAAAGGCTTCGCGCTGCCGGATGTTATGGCTTGGGGTCCGGCGCGGCCAATACATTGCGGCAGTCGGCCGGCATTTGCGCCAGGGTCATCGGCGGTTTCGGCTTTGGCGGTTTTTTCGGCGGCTTTGGATGGAGCACCGAATCCTTGAACCAGTAGGCGAGATCGGCAGTGCTGCAGGCTTCGCCTTCCTTCGGCTCGGGCTGGCTCTCGCATTCGCCGCTGCCGGCAGGGCATCTGATGCGGATATGGAAATGATAATCGTGGCCGTACATCGGGCGCACCTTGGAGAGCCAGCTGCGATCGCCCTTGGCTTCGCGGCACAGCGCTTTCTTGATCGCGGCGTTGACGAAGATCCGTTGCACGCTCGGCTCCTGCGCGGCGGCACGGATCACCGTGAGATGGTTCGGCGTCCAGACGTGCGGATCGATGTCGAGACGGTCGGATCGCACCATCATGACCGCGGACATCTCCTCGCGCTCGTCGCGCGACAATAGCCGGTCCGGCATCGGCGTCAGCCAGATATCGGCGTCCAGTCCCACCTGATGGCTGGCGTGCCCGGTGAACATCGGACCGCCGCGCGGCTGTGACATATCGCCGACCAATATCCCCGGCCAGCCCGCGTCCTTATGTGCCTTGGCCGCCAACCGCTCCAGCAGCGCGACCATTTTGGGATGCGCCCAATTGCGATTGCGCGACAACCGCATCACCTGCCAGGTCTCGCCATCGATCGGCAGCGCCTCCGCCCCCGCTATGCAGCCTTTGGCGTAGAACCCGACCACGCGCGTCGGCATCGCCGCCGGCAGGATCTTGCGGCCGAACAGCTCCTTTGCGCCGAGCTTGGGATCGTTGGGATTGGCCAGCGGCGGTGGCGGCTTGGGATCGACGCTGCCTTTGTCCTGCGCCCGCGAGGCGGTGGAACTGACAATGGCCGCGGACAGCAGGAGGAGTGTGAGAATCAGGCGGGGGTTCATCGGATCACTCCATAGCGCAAGCCTAGCAGGATAAGGACCCGCGGATAAGGCGCACCAGTGGCAATTGCTTGATCTCCGAGCCGGAACTCTTGCGAGTAGCCGGCTGTCGGGTGCACCCGTCGGATGCGGCGGCGCCGTCCGCATTGACCGAGCGAAACGGGCTGTGCCGGCGACCCGTAGCCCGGATGAGCGAGAGCGAAATCCGGGGTCGGCGCCACATTCATCCCCGGATTTCGCTTCGCTTCATCCGGGCTACGAGCCACGCGCCGCCTTGCGCTTGTTTTGATGATAGGTCAGCATTGACCGAGCGAAACGGGTTACGCTGCGGATCCGTAGCCCGGATGAGCGAAGCGAAATCCGGGGTCGGCGCCACATTAATTCCCGGATTTCGCTTCGCTTCATCCGGGCTACGAGGCACGCGCCGCCTTGCGCTTGTTCAGATGATAGGTCAGCGCCAGCGCGACGCAGTGCCGCAGCGCCGGCTCGGAAACGGCATCGGCCGCGTTCAGGAGAATGCTTCGGTTGCCGCGATAGCTGAATTCCGTCGGGTATAGCTCGCGGAAAGTCTCGACCAGATCGGTCTGGCAATGGAAATAGACCGCATACTGGTTGGCGGCGGATTTCACCTGGTCGATCCGGATCGTGCTGCCGCTTTTCGTCTCCGCGGTGAGATAGCTCGGCTGTCCCCATTTCAGGGTCTCCTGCAGTGCGCCGACGCCCTTTGTGGTCTTTGCGGTGTCGAAGATCAGCCGGCGCAACGCCAGTAATCTTGCCTTGATCGGTTTCGGATAGGCGTTGAAAACCGCATCGACCGCGGGATCTGAAAACCCCGCGCGGGTCGCTTTTGCCGCGTTGTTCTTGCCAGCGCTTTTTTTCTCAAGTCGCTTTGTCGTACCCGTCATCCCGGCCTGTCCGTATCTTCCGCCGATGCAGTTGAGCGGTCCAGACTAGAGCACGCGCCCGAAGAGCGGAAGGTGGAGCCTGCCGCCTATGCGGCGTTGCGCAGCCCGGCGAGGAATGTATCGACGCTCTTGAACAGCGCGGTGGCATGCTGGCTGAGGTCGCCGGATGCGACCAGGACGTTATCGGCCAGGGCGCGCGACTGGTCGGCGGCCTCGCTGGCGCCAGCGACGTTGCGCGAAACTTCGCCGGTGCCGGCGGCAACCTGTTGCACGCTTCGCGCAATCTCGCGCGTCGCCGAGCCCTGCTCTTCGACCGCGGAAGCGATTGTCGTGGCGACCCCGCTGATCTCCCGGATGGTGGCGCTGATGCCGTCGATCGCCAGGACGCAATCGCCGGTAGCGGACTGAATCGCGGTGACCTGTCCGGCGATCTCCTCGGTTGCCTTTGCGGTCTGACTGGCGAGTTCCTTGACCTCGGATGCGACGACGGCAAAACCCCTGCCGGCTTCTCCGGCCCGCGCCGCCTCGATCGTCGCGTTGAGCGCCAGCAGGTTGGTCTGGCTGGCGATCGCACCGATCAGGCGCAGCACATCGCCGATCTTTTCGGCGGCGGCGGCAAGGCTTCTGACCATTTCGGTGGTTTGCGCGGCCTTGGCCACGGCCTGGTCGGCCACACCGCTGGAAAATGTGACCTGGCGGCCGATCTCGGTGACGGAAGAGGCAAGCTCCTCGGTAGCGGTGGCAACCGTGCTGACGCTGGCCGATGCCTCCTCGGAGGCGGCGGCCGCAGCGGCGGCCCGCGCCGAAGTCCCGTTGACGCTTGTCGTGATCTCGCCGGCGACGCGCTGCATGTCCTGGGTTGCCCGCGCCACCGCGCCGACCACGCCCTTGACGTCGGATTCGAAGCGGTCGGCCATCTCGCGCTGCAGGGCCTTCTTCTCCAGTTCGGCCTGATGTTTGGCAGCCTCCTGCGCCTCGCGCAGCGTGCGCGCCTCGATCATGTTACGGCGGAATACGTCGAGCGCCACCGCCATGCTGCCGAGTTCGTCTTTTCGCTCGCTGCCGGGAATCGTGACATCGGTATCGCCACTCGAGAGGCGGTTCATCACGGTCGTGATCGCCGCCAACGGACGCGACAGGCCGCGGCCGAGCAGGAACGCCAGCAAGGCGGCGCCGGCAAGAATGGCGAGCGTGCCGAGAACGAGACTACGCTGCGAACTCGCTGCCGCCGCCTCGTATTCGGTGGTGTCCTTGACCAGTTCGATCACCGCGACCGGCTGTCCCGCATAGTTCTTGATCTGCCCGAGATAGAGCGCGGCCGGATGGCCGTTGAGCGTGGCGTCGCGACGCAGAGCTGCGCCATCAAATACGCCTTTCAGTTCGTCCTGGGTGGCGGCCGAGCTGTCGCCAAGGGTCGACGCGATGCTTGCGAAACCCTTGCCGTCGAACCGATACACCGCCAGATCGACGCCGAAGCGCTGCTTGGCGTTGTCGACGAACGGCTTGCCAAAGGAAACGCCGATGTCGACGACGCCGATGCTCTTGCCGTCGCGCATGATCGGCGTCATGCCGAAAACACCCAGCGAATCCCGCCCGGGTTCGACGCCGACAATCGGCTTGCCCGTCGCGTTCGACTCCACCACGGTCTTGCGCCGCGCGGAGATGTCATCGCCGAAGATCTTGGGTTCGTGAATACGGAAGAAATTGGTAGCGGGCGGCGTTTGGAAGCTGATCAGCGGCATGCCCTGCGGCTTTATCGCCGCCAGCGATCCTTGCAGCAGCGCCATGAGCGGGTCGCGCTCGCCTTTGGCGATGGCGTCCCCGACCGGTGGCAGATTAGCGATGACCGCACTGACCGCCAGCGCAGCGCGCCCCTCATAGTCGAGGGCGGCCATGACGCTGTCATATTGCAGCTTGAGCTGCTGGTCGAGCGCGAGCCGCATCAACGAACGCTGCTGAACAATCGAAAAAGTTCCCAGAATCCCGCATGCCACAGCGACAGTCAGCGAAATGGTCAGAATAACGCGCGCCGAGATGGATCGAAGTTTGAACATGGGGAAAACCGGAGCTCCGCAGGTACGAGAAGTTCGGAAGGTCCCAGATAATGTTTAATAATTTCAGGTTAAGTTATCGGGCCGCAGTATTACGGGTCGCACGGCCCTGGAGCGATCAGCAGCATTGGGAGTGCTTTTCCGATCGCGCTCTGACCAAGCCGCGGATCTTACCATGATACCGCTCACCACCGCCCGATCAAACCCGAGGAATGCTTGGGCAGATCATGCGCTTACGCGCTATTCGCGCGTTGCGCCGGGATCGGCAGCGAGGATCATCTTGCCGACGTCTTCGTAATGGGTGTCGCGGGCCTGGATTTGCTGCGCGATGGCGTGCATGTCGCGGAAGCGGCGTTCGAACTTGTTGGCGCTGAACACGGCGGTGGCGCCTGCCATGTGATAGGCGGCATCGACCACCGAGGCCGCCTGATGGATGGTCCAGGTCGAGGCGAGACGAACCGCTGCGCGATGCTCGTCGGTGAATTCGCTGCCTTGCGTCAGGTCGCTCCACACCTCGGAGGCTGTCGCATAAAGATAGGCGCGCGCCGCGCGTAAACTGGCTTCGTTGCGTCCGATCACACCCTGCACGGCGTTGTTCTCGCGCATCACCTTGAGACCTTGCGGTTGCTTGCCGCGCGCCAAATCGACAGCCGCGTCCAGCGTGGCGCGCGCAACACCGACCGAGACCGCGGCGAAGCCCAGTCCAAACGTCAGATGGGTGGTGAACTTATACAGCGGGCCCCGTTCACGCAGCGCGGCGGGTTCGTCGCGGAGTGCCGCGAATTTTTCCGGGATGAACAGATTGTCGACCGAATAGCTGTCGGTGCCGGTGCCGTTAAGGCCGATCACGTCCCAGACGTCGTACATCGTGGCGCTCGCCACCGGAAACAGGATCGTGCGTATTTCCGGCGCGCCATTGGGTTTGCGCCGCGGGGTGCCGTCGGCTTCGACGACCCTGACATGGGCGCCGAGCCAGCTCGCCTGACGGGAGCCGCTGGCGAAGTCCCAGCGCGCGGTGGCGCGATAGCCGCCGGGAACCACCTGCACCTCGTGGGCGATCGCGCCCCAGGCGAGAATGCCGGGTGGTGCATTGAAAATCTCGTGCGCCGCATCGGGATCGAGATAGGCCGCCGTCATCGCGCAGACCGAACACTGGCCGAGGCACCACGCCGTGGAGGCGTCGGCCTTTGCAATTTCCTCCAGCATCTGCATGAAGATTTCAGGCGGCGCCTCGGTGCCACCGAGGCTTTGCGGCAGCAGCACGCGATAAAGCCCGTTCTCGATCAGGGCGGAAACCACCGGCTCGGTGAGACGCCGCGTCCGCTCGATCTCATCGGCCTCGCGTGCGATCAGCGGCTGAAGCGCTCGCGCGCGCTCGATGAGGCCGAAACCGGGAAGTTTGTTCATGCGTTTCCTCGCCCTCTTTTGGGGTTCTGATTGGCGAAAGCGCAATGGTGATCTATTCGCCGCCGCCGATCAAGATGGGAGGGGCATGGGAGAAGCGCGGACGGGCCTCGGCTTCGTCACCGCGCCAAGCCGAGGAGCAGAAGGAGCGCGCGGTCCAGTCTTTCGCAAGCGTCCGAATCGAGCGTTCCTATAACTCGCCTGACCCGATCGCGGCGAAGCGTATTAAGCTTATCGGTCATGATCTGGGTGTGAACGAGCAAACCGTTCTGTACGGTTGGAGCAACGATGGGGCGCATCCGATTGGCCGCATCGATGTAGGACGACATCGGACAGACAATCAGTGAAGACAACGCGCCGAGTTCGTTGGATAGAACAAGAACGCCGGGACGCAGCTTGCCTAATTCGCCCTGTAGGACCAGAACGACATCGCCGCGCTTCAAGACCAGTCCTTCGGGTCGCGGATCGCGTCAAGCCAATCATCGATCGCGTCATTTTCCGGATGCTGCGCCATCAGCTTTATCTCACGGCGGATTTCCGCCAGCACCTTGGGATCGCGCAGATCAGGCACCCAATGCTGCACCGGCCGCAGCCCCTGCGCGCGCAAACGCTCACGGCGCGAAGCCATACGCTGTTGCGGCGTCCGGGGTTTTGCCTTTTTGCGGGACGTGGCCATGGGCGGAGCGTAACATGTTACAGGTCAAGAATTCAATGTCCGAGGGGTTGGCGAGGCCTTATGCGCAGAAGCGGCTGACTTCTGCCGCGTCCGAGCATCGGGGAAAGCCAACACGGAGAAGTTGAATGGCATCTATTAATGTGAGAGACGCTCCGAGAGCCGGTTTTGGGGCAACAGATCGGGGGGCGGTTTGGCATTAAAGAAGCGAGCAAAAAGAGCGCAAAAAAATGGAATCCTTGAAACAACCGACGAGGTAACGGCGGCAACGCCGCCGAGGCCGAAAGCTCTCGTATTTGTTAGTCATGATAGCCGCGACGCGGACTTGGCCGAAGCTTTTGCCAATCTCCTTTCCGACGTAAGTGCTGGTACGCTCAAATCATTCCGATCTTCTGACAAAAAAGGTGTTTCGGGGATCGAGTTTGGTGCCGAATGGTACGCGACCATCATGTCTCAGCTTGATGAGGCGACGGATGTCGTTGCCTTGCTAACGGCACAAAGCATTGACCGCCCTTGGATTCTTTATGAAGCTGGTGTTGCGAAGGGGAAACTTGAAACCACTGTGTTCGGGATTGCGCTAGGCGTCCCCTTGGAAAAAGTGAGTGCGGGTCCCTTCGGTCAGTTCCAAAACTGCGGTGATGACGAAGATTCTCTGACCAAACTTGTCATGCAGCTTCTCCAAAGAAATCCAGATGCAGCTCCTCGCGAAGAGGCAGTGAGAACTCAGGTTCGGGTCTTCCGACAGAATGTCGACAGTATTCTTAAGACGAGAGGGAAGACAAAGGTAACGGAGGCCCCAGCCTCCGAAGAGCAGAACATAGCTAAGCTTTTCGAAGAAGTTAAAGCCATGGTTCGCGAATTGCCGGAGCGCGTGGACGAGCGCGTAGCGTCAGCGTCTCGTCCAGGATTCTCTAAACGTCGCATACATCCGGCTATGCTTGAGGATCTTATGTTTAGCCGGTTATTTCGAGGCGAACGAGGAGGGGCCTCGATTTCTTGGCTTGTCTTCCTGTCGCTTGTTCGAGACGATATACCTTGGCTGTATGAGCCCGGCATGGAGTTATATCGAGCAATTCGAGGGCGAAGGCGAACGGAAATAGAGAGAGCTCGCGAGAATTTGCTCCATATCGTCGAAGTCACGAGAAATTCTAAATTGCTTTATCGAATCGCGAGGGGCGACGCGGAAGAGACCCATTTCCTTTTGCGTCATCTGAATGAATTTGTTCATCGGATATTGCACGAAGGTGAATTTCTATTCGAAGAAGTAGTCGAAACCGAACCAGTTCGAGTGAAGATTGTAAAAACGAAAACAACCAAATCATAGACGGTTGATTGTAGGTTGTGGATACAGCCGCTACCTTCAAAAGGCGGGCACCATCAGCTATCCACCTTCAGCGCCGCAATGAACGCTTCCTGCGGGATGTCGACCTTGCCGAACTGCCGCATCTTCTTCTTGCCTTCCTTCTGCTTCTCCAGAAGCTAGCGCTTGCGCGTGAAGTTGGATTGCCGCCGGTTTCGATGGGTTTGGCAAGGGTCCCACAGATCACACGCGCTGCGATGATGGCGTCATGCCGCTGATTTGCCCGACGTGTCAAATGGTTTCGTAAGATGCGTCGGCATCACGCCGGCAGCCGTCGGCTACTTTGCATGGGGTTGTTTTCGATATTTTTGTTGTCCGGTCCCGGAAGCCTCAGACCGGACCTGATCTCATCATGCTTTAGCGGTTGAGCGTTCGCCTCAGCTATCCACCTTCAGCGCCGCGATAAACGCTTCCTGCGGGATGTCGACCTTGCCGAACTGCCGCATCTTCTTCTTGCCTTCCTTCTGTTTCTCCAGAAGTTTGCGCTTGCGGGTGATGTCGCCGCCGTAGCATTTCGCGGTGACGTCCTTGCGCAGCGCGCGCACGGTTTCGCGCGCGATCACCTTGCCGCCGATCGCCGCCTGGATCGGGATCTGGAACATGTGCGGCGGGATCAGTTCCTTCATCTTCTCGACCATGGCGCGGCCGCGGCCCTCGGCGCGCTGGCGGTGCACCAGCATCGACAGCGCATCCACCGGCTCGTTGTTGACCAGGATCTGCATCTTCACGAGATCGGCCGGCTTGTAGTCGGTGAGATGGTAGTCGAACGAGGCATAGCCTTTTGAAACCGACTTCAGCCGGTCGTAGAAATCGAACACCACTTCGTTGAGCGGCAGCTCGTATTTCACCATCGCGCGATTGCCGACGTAGGTGAGCTCCTTCTGCGCACCGCGGCGGTCCTGGCACAGCTTCAGCACGCTGCCGAGATATTCGTCGGGCGTCAGAATCGTGGCCTCGATCCACGGCTCCTGGATTTCGGCGATCTTCACCACGTCGGGCATGTCGATCGGATTGTGAATCTCGATTTCCTGTCCGTCGGTGAGGTGCATCTTGTAGATCACCGATGGCGCGGTCGCGATCAGGTTGAGATCGAATTCGCGATGCAGCCGCTCCTGGATGATCTCGAGATGCAACAGGCCGAGGAAGCCGCAGCGGAAGCCGAAGCCCAGTGCCGCCGAGGTTTCCATCTCGAACGAGAAGCTGGCGTCGTTGAGGCGCAGCTTGCCCATCGCCGCGCGCAGCGTTTCGAAGTCGTCGGCGTCGACCGGGAACAGGCCGCAGAACACCACGGGGATCGCCGGCTTGAAGCCCGGCAGCAT
>WNFD01003002.1_pt1 | contig 25635 bp, 17 predicted proteins | sample 5400491 | NCBI WGS metagenome assembly WNFD01 (sample SAMN13153343, study PRJNA577476) | soil metagenome | isolation source: 120 cm saprolite under Douglas fir tree site 2 hole 2 replicate 2 | place: USA:California | collected 2015-04-18
GCCGCCTTCAACGCGGAGGTGCAGAAGAGGACCGGCCGGCAGCCGATCATGTACACACCGTCGGGATGGTGGCAGGACTGCACCGGGGGCAGCTCGGCCTTCGGCCAGCTGCCGCTGTGGACGCCCTACTACAGCGCGACCGCGTCCAGCCCGCTGCCGACGGCCGGCTGGGGGAGCTGGGCGTTCTGGCAGTATGCGAGCACCGGCACCGTGCCAGGGATCAGCGACGCCGGACACACCGACCTGGACCAGCTCAATCTTGGCGCGGTCCCGCTGCTGAACCCGGGAGACCGGCATTACCTCGTCGCCAGCCCGGTTGACCTGCGGGTCACGCCGGCCGACCCGGTCGCCGGGCAGGTACTTTCATTTTCCGCTACCGGGCTTCCGCGGGGGGTCACCATAAGCGGCAGCGGCCAGATCGCGGGCTGGCCGGTCGCGCCGGGTACCTATGCTGGCACGGTGACCGCGTCCGACGGCCACGGCGCCGCCGGCTCGGTCTCATTCACCTGGACCGTGACCATCCCGCCCGATGCGGGCCCGGCCGGCCCGGTCCCGCTCGACCTCGGCGGGAAGTGCCTCGACGACGTCGGCAATCGCTCGGCGTCCGGCACCGCGGCCGAGATCTGGACCTGCAATGGCAGCGCCGCCCAGACCTGGAAGTACGTGCAGGACGGCACGCTGCGGATCCACGGCAAGTGCCTGACCGTCCCGGCGGGTGCGGCCGAGGGGTGGAAGGTGCGGCTTGAGGCGTGCACCGACGGTGCCCGCCAGCAATGGCGGCTTGCCTACCCGCACGCGCTGGATCCCGCGCTCGGCGGCCGCCCGACCGCGCTCTTCAACCGCGGGTCAGGGAAGTGCCTGTCCGATTCCGGCTGGAGCACCACGAACGGGACCAGGGTGGCGATCGCGTCCTGCGACGGGAACCGGAACCAGGCGTGGACGCTGCCGGCCGGCCCGATAGCATCACAGATCCCGGGCAAATGCGTCGATGACAGCGAGAACCAGACCGCTGACGGCACCAAGATCGACATCTGGACGTGCGACGGCTCAGCCGGGCAGGCCTGGATGGTCAAGCCCGACGGCACCGTAATGGTCAACGGCAAATGCCTGGATATCACCGGTTCCGGCACGGCCAGCGGCACCCCAGTTGACCTGCACTCCTGCAACGGCAGCGCGGGACAACAGTGGCGCCTGGTTCCGGAGGGCGCCGGGGCTATGCTGGCGGACCCGCATTCGGGCCTGTGCCTGGCCGACCCCGCCGATGCCACAGCCAGCGGCACCCAGCTGCAGATCCTTGCCTGCTCCGCAACGGACCCCGGGCTCGCCTGGCGCGTCTCCTAGCCGGTCCGCGCATCCCCCCGATCACATGCTGCGTGTGCTGAGCGGAGTGCCGCGCTCGCCACGACTCCAGGCCACTACGCCAAACGCTACGATCATGAGGCTCGGACCACCAGGACGTCTCCATGGACATCATTCGGGAGGCGCGGCGGCAGCACACGGAGCGGGCGATGAGGGAGGCAGAAGAGCGCGCGGAACGCCAGGCAAGGGAGAGGCAGTACCGCCGCCTGCGCGACCTGCGGGGGAAGCGCAAGGCGCTGCCCGAGAATATCTGGGCTGCGACGGGTCTTGCCAACCCTGGGCAAGCCCGCCAAGGCGATCCAGGTCGGAAGTTCCCGTACGCGATCGCGATCACCCCGAACGGGAAGACCGCCTACGTGGCCAACTTCGATTCGGGCACGGTGACCCCGATCCGCACCGCCACCAACACCGCGGTCCGTGCCATCAACGCCGGGAGCCGCCCGGGCGGCGTCGCAATCACTCCATAGCGTACAAGCGGCCGGATGACGCCGTCCCTGACGAGCCGCCGCGCTCGTGCTGTCCCAGGCCAGCAGGAACCCGATGATGCCGCCAGTCATCCCGGCCGGCGGCGCGCACCACCGCGGTCCGGTGAGACACGGCCGGCTGGCAGAGGGAACCGGACAGCCCCGCGGCATACTGCAGACCAGCCCCTGCCCGCGCTGTCACCGGGCGGCTGGCCGCCCGGCGAGTCGCATGGGACCAGCCGCGTGGCGATCGCCTCGTTTGCCCGCGGCACAGGCGCGCTGGTTCTGTCCGCGGTGTACCTCGGTGCGCTACTTGGACCCTTGGGCGCCATGCGACCGCTGCTCGCAGTAACGGTATTGATGCAGCTCGTGGGATCTGCGCGGTGCCCCGCAGCGATCGTGCTCGGCATTGTTGCCCTCGCCCAGATCCGGCGCACGGGACAACGCGGGAAGGGCCGGGCGGTGACCGGATGATCCTCGGATGCGCCGTGCCGCTGTTGTGGCCGGTATTCCTCGTCGTCGCCATCGGCATCCAACGCCAACCCCCGCATGGATGCTGACCAGCCAGCCCAGAAGGGTGTCGTGCTGCCATGCCCGAAGCCATTTGCCGCCCAATGCTGGCAGCGCGCTGCCAGGCCAGGTCGTCGGCCATCCTGTGCCCGCGCCGTCACCGGGCGGCCAGCCGCCCGGTGGAACGCAAGGAGCCAGCCGGCTGGCGATGGCCTCGCTTGCCTGCGCGACGGGCGGGCTGGTGCTCTTCTTCGCGCAAGTTCAGTTTCTATATGTCCTGGGGATCTGCGGATTCCCTCCGCGGTCGTGCTCGGTCTCAGTGCCCTCGTCCGGATCCGGCGCACGGGGCGACGCGGCACGGGCCTGGCCGTGGCTGGGATCGTCATCGGAGGCGTACCAATAATGGCGCATTCCTCGTCGTCCTCTTCGGTATCGCCTGCCCCCGGGGTGGTTCATGCTGACCAGCCAGCCTAGATCCGCGCGGTTGCGCACTATCGGGCGGCTGCGCTCGGGCCCGGCCACGCGGTGCCCAAGGCGACATCGTGGCCGAGATAAAGTTCAAAGCCCAAAATATGGCCCAACTCGGGTCTGACGCCTGGGCGACCGTCGGGCACCAGCGCGCCCAGAAGCTTCTGAACGCGACTTGGGTGCAGCCTGCAGCTTGGCCGCAGGCTGGCCGTGGTACCAGCGCGAACGTCCATGAGCCGTCTTGGCAGCCTTCGGCGATGATGGTGCCGTCGGGGTTGAATACGGCAGTGGGTGCCTAGCCGTGGTTCGGCATTCGAGAGGCATCTCGCTTTGGCTCGTGCCGACGAAGGTGCCAGCGCCCAGCCTGGATTGTCGCCGTACGGGGATTGAAGGAAGAAGATCCCGCCTGGCAACAGCTGCATCTGGGGGATGGCTACTTATCCCTTTATCCCTGACTTGAGGTCAGTACCGACACGGTGTTGTCGCCGATATTGCTGACGTAGACGGTGCCGGTCGTCGGGTTGGCCGCAACCCCTTCCGGGAACTTGCCCACGGGGACCGTGGTGACCACCGCGTTGGTCTGCCCATCGATCACCAACATCGTGTTGAGGCCGAAGTTGGTGACGTAGACGGTGTCGGTCCGCTGGTTAACTGCGATGCCGCCGCCGGCTTCCTGAATGCTGAGAGGGATGGTGGCGAGGACCATGTTGGTCTGCCCATCGATCACCGACACCTTGTCGATGACGGCGACGTAGACGGTGTTGGTCCGCTGATTGACAGTGATCCCTTCCGGGCCGGTGCCCACGAAGATGTCGGTGATGATCTTGTGGGTCTTCCCGCTGATTGCCGACACGGTCCTCTTGAAGCTGTTGGCGACGTAGATGGTGTTGGTGGTCAGAGCGGCCGCGATGCCAGCGAGGTAATGGAGCACCGGGATGGTGGCGCCCACCTTGTTGGTCCGTGCGTTGATCACCGACACCGTATGGCTATTGGCGTTGGTGACGTAGACCCTGTGAGTCACGGGGTTGACCGCCACCCCGGCCGGACCGTGGCCGACGCGGATGGTGGCGCGGATCTTGTTGGTCCGCCCGCTGATCACCGACACCGTGTTGCTCTTCGCGTTGGCGACGTAGACGGTATTGGTTCTGGGGTTCACCGCTACAGCGAACGGGAGATGGCCGACCCGTATCGTAGCGCGCACCTTCTTCGTCTTGCCGTTGATCACCGACACCGTGCCGCTGCCAGAATTGGCGACGTAGATCATGTTGGTCCACGGGTCGACAGCCACCCCGGCCGGGGCCTTGCCCACGTGGATGGTGGCCGTGACCTTGATCGGCGCGGTGAACGGCGCAACCTGGCTTCCTGGCGGTGATGTCGTGCCGGCCGCAGCGGCAGCGGGCGCGATTAGAATCGCTGACGCCGCGAGCACGATCAGCGCGTGCCGCGTGATTCTCATGGTGCAGCCTCCTCGCAGACGCTTCACAACGCCCGGATCATCTCGCGGCCCACGAACGCTGTCAAAGAGCCCTTCGCGCCGCGCCGGCCCGGCCGGATGCGTCGTAAGCACCTGTTGCGGGTTGGCCGCAACCCCTTGCGGCAACCGGCCAACGGGGACCGTGGCGACCACCAAGTCCACCAGGTCTTTGGATCCCTCGCAGACTTCAATAGGAGCTCCCGGGCGGTGCGGTGAGGGGGTGGCACCGCCACCGTCACCGTCCGGGGCTCACAATCCCGGCAGACACGACGAACGAGGGATGGGGACTTTTAACCGGCCACCAGCGGGGACTCAAATCCGGCCACACACGGGGACTTTCTCATGGCCACGGACACCCACGTCCAGGCGAAGCTCGTCAAATGAGTCTTGGCCGATGAACCTCACGTCGGCGGATTGTTATTCACAAGGCACGTTGCAACGTAGCGGGCGATCGGCCGGGAGATATCAGGCAGGTATCAGGAGAACGTGACCGAGCGGTGACCGCGGGCATACAGCCCGGCGATCCCTCCGCCGAAATTGAAGAAGAGCGGCCCGCTGAAAACGATCTTCCCCCTGGAATCGAGGGCCCTCGCGTGGCACAGCGGGTAGGCACCGGCCCCGTGACTGGTCAGTACGGCGTGGTACCAGCTTCGGCCCGCGCCGAGCGAACAGAGCTGCGAGGCAGCGCTGGAGCTGAATCCGTATGACGTTAGCTGGCCGATGCACCCGGCGATCGTCTGCGGCGGCGCCGGTCTCATTCGCAGCGTGAGCTCAACTGGTCCGCGCCGGGCCGACGTGACCGCTATGACGACCACCGCGGTAACCAGGCCGATCAAGGGAACCGCGAACAGCACCGGCCAGTACCAGTACCAGTACCAGTACCAGTACCAGTACCAGTACCGCTGTCGATCTCTCATCTGGCTTCCTACCCGGCACGGACACTTGCACAGGTGACCGTTCGGACCTGTCAACTCGGTACATTGTCCCATCGCAGATCGCTGCTGAGCAGCACACGGGCGCCGCCGCACGAGAGCAGCTGAAGGTTCAGCGTCACCGCACACCATCCAGGTTGGCGCTCGTCAGGTGAGATAAAGCGCAGTGCACAAATCGGAATCCGACCTCAGCCGCCCGGCCCGACCAGCCAGCCAAACGCGGCTGCAGCCGCGACTCACGCAGCATGCAGAACTGGACGTCCGTGCGACCCTGCGCTATGACTGCCGCCACCGCACCCGGCCAATGCCAGGTCCGCCACAGCCAGCGTGGCGGCCCATGTGGTCCATGCATTCATGTCACCCGTCCTGTGCCGCTTCAGAATTCGCCGCAGGTACTGTGACCTGCGGTTTGGCCGGATGAGCCGGTTGCGGCAAGATCGCGGTTTGTGTCCTTTCGCCTGCTCTACCTGATCACGATTCGGGTCTTTGGCTGGCTGGTGCTGCTCGGCCGCAGCCAGGCGTCCAAAGACGCGGAGATCATGGTGCTCCGTCACGAGGTCGCGGTGCTCCGGCGTCAGGTCGGCCAGGGTAGGCATCAGTGAGCGTCGATAATCCAGACATCGATGGTGGCGCCGGGCGCCTCGCCGCCACGCGGTAGGCCTTTGCTCGCTTCCAGGCGGTCAACTCCGTCGTCGGCAGGCTGCGGCGTTCCGCGGAAGGCGCGCAATCCGAAGACGCCTTCCATTGCATCAACCGTAGGTTTGACGAGGTTGTCGAGATCCCACACCTCGTCTGCGTTGCGCGCGATGGCCAACCTGAACAGTACTTGGCGACGGCAATCAAATCCAGCGTGACCTATCTGACCCCGGACGTCGACTCTTCGGACCGGCGACTGCATCAAGCGGCTAGCTGAGAGAGAAGCTGGATGAAACACCCGACCCGGAATACCGTCAGAACCGTGGCCACCGCCGACCTGCCCGAGACGCTCCTGCCCTCAGTGACCAGGCCCCGCACGCACGTCGCAGCCGTCCTTGCGCAGAGCCTGCTCGAAGCCGGCGAAGACGGCCGCGCCGCGCTCGCCTGGTCCTGGGCGCTCACGGGTGCGCGGCCATCGCCAGTCACCCTGTCATTGCCGCCAGGCGAGCCACCATCCCGCGAGGACATCCTCGCCGAGGCGGACGCGGACCCCGAGGGCTCAACGGCGCCGCCTGGCGTCCCGTCGAACTACTGCGATCAACTCGGCGAAGCTCGCCGGATACTCGCATGGCTGACCGGTGCCAGCGACGAGATCCCGCTCGATGACGAGCACCGCGGCCGGTTCATCGGCGCCCGCGACGATTACGCGCGCACCGACGACGATATCCGGCAGATCCGCGACCGGGCTGTCCTCAGCCTGGCCGATTCCGGCCCGCCCGACCTCCTGCGCTCAGCCATCGCCGCCGGTCCCGGGCGATGGGAGCCCGGCCGGATGAATGTGGCATGGCTGCAGGGAGTCAGAGATCTTCTCGACTGGGTCCTCGGCGATCGACGTGCCTCGCCATTGACGAGCCGGGAGATGCGGCTACCGGCCGCCTACGACCTTAGCCAAGAGGAAATCGCTGCGGACGAAATGATTGCCTCTGGTCACCGGGCGGCCGTGTCAGAGCGGACTGCCGATCCCCTGCCCCAGTACTGCGAGGCCATCCAAGCTGCGATCTCCTGGCTTTGCGGCGAGACCGTTCGGGCACCCATCGACCCCGTTGGCCACAGCCCCTATGACCCGCTCGCCATGCAGCCATCCGTTCGGCACAGTAACGGATCGTGAGCAGATTGCGGCGACCAACATTGCCTTCTTCGAGCAGCTGCCGAATAGGTGTCCTGGGTGCAGACGATCTTATGGCTGTGTTGGGCGCGCCGATCGGCCTGTTCTGTCTTGTCTGGTTGTTCGCCGACAGCGAGGCTGACTGGGTGGCCGGGTCGGCGTCTACCTGCCTGGTAGGGCGCTGCTCACTCCCATGCCCGGTGACTGATTAGGAGCCGGTAGCCGTCGGCGTCGGCGATAGTGCCTCTGGGCGTTCCTGGAGGGGTTGCTGCGGAGACAACCTGTCCGTCCGTGCACGAGGGCTGGATCAGCGTGTCATCGGCGGGGCGCCGAGGTAGAGGACGAGCAAACGCGCTCGGTGAACTTCCAGCCGTCCGGGGTGCGCTGGTAACGGTCGTGGTAGATGGCGTAGTTCAGGTGCGAGCGGCCATCGCGCAGGCCGATGAGCTCGCAGATGTAGGCACGGCCGGACGCGGTGTCGCCGTCGAGCCGGATCGTGCCCTGGTGCGTGGTCTGCAAGAGGTAGTCCACGACAGCCGGTACCCGCTTGCCCCAGGCGCGGATCTCCTCCCGGCCGGGGAGATCGATGTTGGCGTCGGGGATCCGCAGCACGCCGTCGGGTGTGAACAGCAACGTGACGCAGTCGTAGTCGCGCATCATCGCCGCGTCGGTGAACTCGCCGCGCAGCGCCTCGATCTCGACGCGGTCAGCGATGGCCTGAAGGTCGCTCATCGGTTTCCCTGCCCTTCCATCGGTGTTGTGTCTGTGTTGCGGTGTTCGCACGACCGGCGGCCCCCCTGAGGTGCTTTCCCGGGCTGTTCGGGGCGGCCCGCAGTTGCGGCTGGGCGCGGCGACGTCATCGCCATGAGAGCGCAGCAGACGGTAACGGTGCTGCCGATTAGCCCTGTGGCGCCCGCCCCGGCCGGCCGGGGTGGGTCGATGGCTATCCGAACTGGCCGGGCTGGTAGTCCCCGGCGGGCTGCCGGACGATGACGTTCATGCGGTTGTAGGCCTTGATGAGGGCGATGACCGCCACCAGCGCGGCGAGCTGGTCATCGTCGTAGTGCTTGGCCGCGTTCGCCCAGGCCTCATCGGTGACACCACCAGCGGCGTCGGCGATGCGGGTGCCTTGCTCGGCGAGCTCCAGCGCGGCCCGCTCGGCCTCGGTGAAGACCGTCGCCTCCCGCCACACCGCGACCAGGTTCAGCCGCTGCTGGCTTTCCCCCGCGTGCAGGGCGTCCTTGGTGTGCATGTCGGTGCAGAAGCCGCAGCCGTTGATCTGGCTGGCCCTGAGCTTCACCAGCTCCTGCGTCGCGGCGGGCAGGGCCGAATCACGCAGAACGGCCCCAGCCGAGTTGATGTGCTTGATGACCTTCATCGGCAGGGGCTATCGAGGTAATCGAAACGGTGTCCGGCAGCGATCGCAGGTCCGGCTGCGGCCGTCACGGCAGGTGCGTGCGCGCACGCGCCCCTGACATGGTGCAACCGATGACAGCGCCGCAGCCTCGGTCAGCCGCGGCAATCACGGCGTGAATGGCGTAACCCGGCCCGGCTATGCACAGGGCACTGCACCATTTAAATGCCTGGCATACCGATAACACCTACCATATCGATAAATTAGGTCTGCCTGTCTGGCAGGCTAGCAAACTGTCACCGACTTCCCGGCGAAGAGTCGGATTTGCATATTTCTGATGAGTCGCTGACGGCAGGCTAAGCCCCGATTGCCGGATATGCCCGATGCCGGTCGCGCGGGCACGATACCAGGGCCGGTGCTTGCGGTGCAGCGCACCGAGATCTGAACGCTCATGTCGCCTCCGGTCGTGAAATGGGGTGCCACTATGCCGGGCCGCGTGTATTCCTGCCGCTTCATCTGCTGGGCAACCGCCGCCGCCGTGGCCGCGGCGGGATTAGCGGGCGTCCAGCCCGCGGCCGGCGCCGCGGCTTCTCAGCTACGCGCGCCCGCTCGGCTCGTCCTGACCGCCAGCCATGCCCCGCTGGCGATGCTGTCAAGCGCTCCGAGCGTGCCGATGGGGACCGGCCCGGTGGCCGGCGGGACGTTCCTGACGTTCAAGCTGACCGATCGGCTGCAGGCGCAGGTCAACGTGGGGTCGGGGAACCTGCTGGTGCGCAGCTCCGATCTGGTCCTGCCCGGCATCGAGGGCAACGTGGCGCTGGGCGCGGCGTACAACAGCCTGCTGATTGGCAGCACGATCGAGACTGGCGCGCTAGGGCATGGCTGGCGGTCCCGGTCCGGGATCGACGTGAAGCTGATCGCCAACAGCGGTGACACCTCTGTCACGTTCGCCGCCCCGGACGGCGTGGTGGGCACGTTTACGTGCTCAAGCGGCTGCACGTCCGCCGGCGCGGTCTACACCTCGCCTGGGGTGTTCAAGGCGTTGCTGGTGAAGACCAGCTCCGGGTGGAACCTGACAGCTCACAACTCCGGGCAGGTCATCGCGTTCAACTCGTCCGGGAAGCCGACCAAGATCACCGACCGGAACGGCAACGTGACCACGGTGAGCTATAACTCCTCCGGGCAGCAGACGAAGATCACCTCCGACTGGGGGCCTTCCGCTATCCGGGTCGGCGCGACCGCCTACGGCAGCAACGGGTTCATTTCCTCATACACCCAGACCGGCACCGACGCCACCACCCATCAGGTCGGCTACGGCTATGACAGCGCGGGGAACCTGACCTCGATCACCGACCCCGACGGCAACCAGTACATCTTCGGCTACGACTCCTCCCACAACCTGACCTCGATCACCACCCCGACGACCACCGGCGGGGTAAGCGAGCAGACCACGATCACCTACGACTCCTCGCACCGGGTCACCTCGCTGACCCGGTTCGTCGGCCCCAAGTCCACCGACCTGGCTACCACCAGGCTGTCGTATGTGTCCTCGACCGAGACCCAGGTCGCCGACGCCGACACCGACCAGAGCCAGCCGGTCGCGAACGTGCCGCACACCACCTACACCCTGGACTCGCAGAAGCGGGTCACCAAGGTGACCGACCCGACCGGGAACAGCCGATCCTATACCTACAACTCCTTCAACGACGTCGCGACATTTACGGACGCGCTGGGCAACAAGACGACCAACATGTATCCACCTAGTGTTAACGGCGGCGAGTCGTTGACCAACTCGGCGTCGCCGATGGGCGCGTCGGTCTCGTTCGCCTACGCCAACCCGCCCACGACTTCGAACCCGACGGCGAACTTCCAGCCCTCCTCGTCCACCGATCCGCAGGGCAACCCCACCGCCTACGGCTACAACGGGGCCGGGAACCTCGCCTCGGCCAAGAACGCCCTGGCGGCGGTCGCCAGCGTCGGCTACAACAGCGACGGCACCGTCCAGTCGTCGACCGACCCGAAGAACGGCACCAACTCAACCACGTACGCCTACAACAGCGACAAGCAGCTCAAGTCGATCACGCCGCCCACCGGCAACGCGCTGGCGACGCACACCTACACCTACGACGCGTTCGGCCGTCCCCTCACGGTCAACGACGGCGTCAGCCGGGAGGCCACCTTCGGCTACGACGCCGACAGCCGGCTCACCTCGGTGACCTACAACGACGGCACCATCAGGATCGCCTTCACCTATGACGGGTCGGGGAACCTGATCCAGCGTACCGACGGCTCCGGGACCACCACCTACACGTACGATCTGGCGAACCGGCTGCTGACCAGGGCCAACACCGCGGGCGGCAAGACGCTGATCTACAACTACGACCCGGTCGGCAACCTCACCGGCCTGTCCGACGGCGGCGGCGCCAGGAATTACAGCTACGACAGCCGTAACCTGCTGACCTCGATGACCACCGGCAACGGCACGCTGTATACCTTCAGCTACGACAAAGACGGCCGCCGCACCGGCACCTTCTTCAACACCGTCGCCGGCAACGCCACCTGGACCGCGCACACCACCACCACGTACGACAAGTCCGGCCGGATCGCCCGGATCAGCACGGCTCTCAACTCTGACCCCGCCAACCTGGTCTTCGACACCTCGTACTGCTACAGCCGGTTCGTCTCCGGGCAGTCCTGCCCCACGATCTCGTCGACCACTGACACCGGGCTGCTGCAATACTCGACCAACAACCTGACCGGCACGGTCAGCGTGTACTCCCCTGACAAGGGGAACCGGCTGACCAAGGCCACCAACATCAACGGCCACACCTACGCCTACACCTACGACGCGGACGGCAACCGCACCAGCGTCAAGACCGACGGCACCACCAGCCAGTCGCTTTCCTACAACTCGGCCAACCAGATCAACTCTTCCGGATACAGCTACGATGGGGCCGGGAACCTGACCGCCGCGCCCGGCGCCACCTACGGCTACAGTGCGGCTGAGCAGATGACCCAGTCCACCGTGAGCGGCACCACCAGCGCCCATGTCTACGCCGGCACCGGCCAGCGGGAGCTGACGTCTGCGGGCAGCAACCAGTTCGTGTGGGGCCGCAACGACCAGTACGGCCAGCCGTGGCTGCAGTCCTTCAACACCGGCAGCCAGTCCCAGGTGTATGTGGAACGTGACGGCGACGGGACCCCGCTCGGTCTGCACAACGCGGGCAACGACTTCTACCTGGTGCTGGACAACCTGGGCTCGGTGGTGGCCGTGGTCAACACCGCCGGCACCGTGGTCGCACGCTACAGCTACGACCCGTACGGCAACGCGGTCAGCGTCGATGAGAGCGGGCTGAGCCAGCCCAACATCGTCCGCTACACCGGCGGCGCCCTCGACCAGACCACCGGCCTGACCAAGCTCGGCCAGCGCTACTACGACCCCGCCCTCGGCGCCTTCACCCAGCAAGACGCCCTCCAGCTGCTCGCCAACCCACAAAACGGTAATCTCTACGCCTACGCCGCCGACAGTCCGGCGAACTTCATCGACGCCACCGGGGCCTTCAGCTTGCCTCCATGGGCCGGGTACTCGGCGATCGGCGGCTTCCTGGTCGGCGATGCGGAAGCGGCGGTCTTTCTTTCGGGAGCGGGGACCGTAGCCGCTGTGGCCGTGGGTGGTATTCTCGGTGGCGTCTTCGGAATCGGACTAGCGATAGTCCTATGCGTAGAATTCTGCTAAACCAGCTCCCGCGAAGAAATGGGCAAATGCAATGTGAAACCGTCCGGTGAACTGCGTCGCTCTACTGTATTTATCCCGTACTGGGTAGCACTTCTCTTGTTGCTCTTTGGGCTTGCCAGCTTTCTCACGGTAATTGTACTTGGCGTGCTATCGGGAATCTGGCTGGTGATCGTCATCGGCTCGGCTCTGTCGGCCGGGCATATCGTGCTGTGCGTTCGGCTCATACGAATGGGTCCGCGAGGCTGGAATGAGAAAGCTGGCCGGTAAGCGCTGGCAAACTCGCTTTATCAAGACTAAGCGAGCACCCGGCAGGGATCGATCTTGACATGTACGTCTTGAAACTGACGAATCGTCTCTTCCTTCTAGTATTCACGGCAGTATCAATTGCTGGCATGGGAAGCGTGATCGCCGTTGTTGGCGCTTGGGGTCATGCGAATGTCAGTCTGATCCGCATTGGCGCCGCCATGGCTGTTGGCGCATCGTGGCTTGCGATTTTGACGTTGGCCGGGACAGTCGGCCGTCAGTCGCGGGGCGACTGAAGCAGTTGGCCAGCAGTCGCTCACAGCGACTGCTCCTTGGCTTCAGCGGCCAGGCCAGGCGAATGCTCTGGCGCGCAGATCAGTGGCCCAGTGGCGCCATCACGCAGAACGACCTGCTCGGCGTGTGCCCGACCTTGATCGGCACCGCGCCGACATCCGTCCAGATCGAGCGGTTCTATTAGATGACATGCGTCGGCTAGCCGACCGTCAGCGGCGCCGACCGGGCCGACGCCGAAGACCTCGACGCTTGTGCCCGAGGCCTTGACCAAAGACCGCGAGCTTCTTGCGGGCATCGCGCATCTTGGCATCGATGCCTCGCAGGTCATCGAGGAACTCGGCGGCGAGCTCGCGGCGGGCCGCGGCGATACCGGCGGACGATGCCCTGGATGCTGTCGCGGAGCGGATCAACGGCAACCCGCTGCCAACCGCCCGGCTTCTGGGGCGAAGGCCTAGTCGAAACGGGCAGAATGCTTCACGGGCTCGTCAAGATATTCAGGCAAGGCACCCGGGGCGCCTGACGAGCAAGCCCGTGCCCGTTACGCGCCCGACCGGAAGGGCTGTCACAGACACTGGCGGCCATTGACGGGCAGGCAGTCAGCTAACCCGCAGGTCAGCGAATCCCGAGATCAGGCGTGAAGAACGGCACAGACTTCCCAAGCTGACAGCGGGTTCGGCTCGCGGCGCCCGTTCCTACTGCGCCATCGTTCCAGCGCCTGGCGGCGTGTACCGATCTACTACGTGCACCCCGCCGGTCGGCTCCGTTTGCCGGAGTTGGGCGAGATGATGGTCGCACAATCTCAGGACGTAGGGCTCTCGGCCGATCTCCACCCGAACCACGGCAGCCGGGTGACGGCCGGTGCTGTCGTAGACCTCATCCTGAACGCACACAGAGCACGAACGGCGCGGTGCTCTCCTGGCCCGCGTGATCACCGATCCATCGTAAGCGCTCCGGCCTCGACGGACCCGAGCCATGGGCGGATCATGCGTGCCCCCCGCGTGCCCGATGGCGCCGCTCCTGACGGTCAGCGGCAGTCAGCCACGGGTCATCCCGGGCCTGCCTGACCTGGGCCCAGGACTCCTGACATAGGTCAAAGGATCACGCAGTGCCTGGGTGGGACCGGCCTCGACGGGATTCGCGCCGTCCTCGGAACGGCGGTTGACTGGCCGACCGGCGAGACCGGCATCGCGGTCACCGGCGCCGACCAGTTGGCCCGGAAGGCGCGGGAATGGTCACGACTGCCGCGGCCAGAAATTGATGCCGCTATGGCGCTCCTGTCGCTTGACCCGCAGAACCTTCCCGGACCGGTCCACCGGTACTGGGAAGTCGAGCGCCTCAGTCACCGGCTCCGCGTACGTCCTTTCCCTGTCATCGACGGCAAGCTCTGGATCATGCCCTGGGCCGCAGAAGCCACCCAGGAGCTATACGTCGTCTACTTCGAGGACTCCCGGCTCCCGTACATGGACCCCGCGCTGCCCCCGAGCGCAGCGGCCGCGCTGCAGCGCCACCGCCAGAAGCGCAACCGCCAGCTCGAGGCAGACGCCGCCGCCGCCGTCCGCGACCTCGGCCTCCCGCACCGTGCCAACTGGACGATCCAGGAAGCTCAGGTCGCGGGGATGGCGGACCTGCCGGGCGAAGTCGACCTAATCGTCGTCGACACGGCCGAGCGCCGACTATGGGTCTGCGAGGTCAAGGATCCCGAAGCGGCCTTCGCGCCTGCGGCTCTCGGCCGCCACATCCAGCGGTTCACCCACCGTAAGGGATACCTAGCAAAGCTGCTGGCAAAAGCTGGTGTCATAACAATCAACCCCGCGTCTGCGGCCGCCGCTTGCGGCGTGAGCGACGAGACAACGTGGATCGTTATCCCGCTCATGGTGACCCGGGCTGTGGAACCCGCCGCCTTCCTCGACAACCCGCAAGTCGCTTTTACGGTGCTCGAAGACCTGCAGGCTGTCCTCCAAGCCGTTCGCGAGCCTGCGCACGGTCACGCCCGAATAGGAGACTAAGCGGGGACGCCGTAGCGCATCGCGCACGTCATGGCGGATGAACTGCTCGCCGCCATCATCGCCGAGCAGGAAAGCGAGGCGCTTGGCTCGCCGATCCTATAAGTGGGATGGCCACAAGGCGCAAACTGATGCAGGCGCAAACTCGACATTCCTTGCTTCGCAATCCACTTTCATTTTCGTCTCGGCATGCAAGGGATGCAGGCAGGAACCAGCATCAGACTCGGAAGCTGTGCATCGTTGAAGTGTACCTTCTAGGGAAGTCCATTCAGCCGTCTGACAATAAGCTCCGCCAAAGCTATAGCCCTACGGGCGTCAACCTCCGATGGAGGGCTTGCCGAGAAGTAATCGGCCTGAGTGCGCAGGGTCCGCAGATCAACGCCCAGATCGCCTATCGCCTTCGCGGCTGCCCCCTGCCAGGTCTGCGAGTAAGTGGCCCCCTTGCGGAGAAACTGCCAGACCTGCTCATGCGATGGCCGGTTACCTCTCCAAGTGAGGCCATGAGTAGTTGAATACTCACGAGCTTCGCCATACGCCGCATAGTATGCCCGGTTAATTGCCGAGCGATTCTCACGCTCCCCCGGCGAGGGCGCTAGAAGCCTCGCGGCGACCTGAAGCAGTAGTCGCCACTGGAATGTCATTGGTCAGTCACCAGTTCAGCATGAGCACTGTTCCAGTCTGACGGCATCCCGCGAAGGCTGATGACGATCTTGCTGAAGGGGTAGGCCAATTCCAGATACCGGGCGAGATCTGCTTGGCTTTCGAGCAGTCGCGCCTGGACAGATACAAGTCGGTCCCACGCTGCGTCATCGTCGAATGACGCGATTACCTCGACTATCAATACGGTGGGCTTGCCGCTTGACGGATCGATCGCTGCTCGGTACTGAATCGGTACCTCGGCTCCGAAAGCGCCCTGGATAAGGCTCAGATGCGCATCGAAGAGATAGCCGCCGTGCCTGCGCCCCATAAACCACCTAACGGCTTCGTCGCCAGCAAGGAAGGCAGCGGGCGGCTCAGATGGAGAAGTCATCGGCTACTCGGAAGTCCTCGTGCGTGGAACGGCTGAAGGGTCTGCGTCGAATTGTACCGATGATCACCGCGCACTTCCCGAGTGCCAGGCCCGCCATATTCTTGGCCCATGACGGAGGCGTACGCGGGGTCGGCTGCTGCCTCGTACTCGACCGGCGGCGGGGGCGTCGTTCTGGAGCACCAGTACGGCGCTTGCCTGCAGGCCTGCCTGCTGACCGGGAACCCGGTGCCGGAACTGGGCGACGACGCGACAGTGACGAGGATCCGCTTTCAGGCGAGCGCGGTGAGCGCCGTCGACGACCTGCTCATTTCGGGCCGGACCCCAGACGGCAGCGGCCGGCACGTCTCGGTCGGCGTCCGGCGGGCGCCGAGACTGGTCAGGAGCGAGGAGAAGTCGATCCCGCTGATCGCGTCATACCTGAAGGTGGTGACCGGATCGTGGGAGGAGGTGGTGGCCGGCCGGTGGCGGCTGGTGCTCGCGGTTGCGAGCCCGAACACCGCGGTCAAGCAGGTCGGCGAGCTTGCAGAGATCGCGCGTGCCACAGGCGGCGAAGCAGCATTCCGCGCCGAACTGGAGCATGGCGCGCACGACCAGGCGCTTCGCGACCGGCTCGGCCATCTCGATGCGCTCGTGGCTGCGGCGCTCGCCGCGGGAGCCGACGATGGCGGAGTTGCCGCCGGTGAACTCACCTGGCGCTTCCTTTTCTCTCTCCGGGTACGGGAACTGCGGTTGGAAGGCGCGGACACAACGGACCGTACTGCCGCGGTCGCCAGCCTGAGGAATGTCACCGCGGACGGCACGACTGCTGCGGCCGACAACCTGTTCGGCAAGCTGGAACAGCTCGCGGACCGCTACGCCCCGACCGGCGCGGACGTGACCGAGGCGACGCTACGCCGGGACTTGTCGGGCACGCCGCTGGGGAGGTCGCCGTCTTACCGCACAGCATGGGCGGTCTTGGACCGGCTGACCGCTCAGCTTGCCGATGACACCCGGTTCCGGCTGGCGGATGCGTCGGCGGAGGTCCGCCTGGACCGGCAAGAAGCGAGACAGGCGCTGATCGCCGATATGCAGGCGGCAGCCAGGGCCACCGCTTGCCTGGTGGTTACCGGCGAACCCGACGTGGGCAAGTCGGCGTTGTCCCTGCGTGCCGCGAGCGAGCTGGCCGAGGCCGGGACGCCGGTGACGAGCCTGAGCCTGCAGGACCTGCCGACCGCCATGCTGGAGCTGGAGACGCTGCTCGCAGCCTCCCTCACTGAGGTGCTGGGCGCCACGGCCCTCGGCGATGGGCGCCTGCTGCTTGTCGACGGGGCCGAGGCGGCGCTGGAGGGGCGCGGGCCGCTGTTCACAGCCTTGGCCGCCGCGGCACTACGCGCTGGCATGGGAGTGGTCGCAGTCACCCGCTCGGACGGCGCCTCGGCCGCGAGGCGAGCTCTCGCAGATGCAGCCGAGGCGGCCGGCTTGACAGCCGCTGTCAGCCTGCATCAGGTGCACGGGCTGACACGGGCCGAGATCAGCGAAATCGCAGGCGCCTTCCCCGCGCTCGCGCGGCTCGCCAGCGAGCCGCAGGCCTCCTGGCTGCTCGGGCGGCCAGGCCTCGTCGACCTGCTTCTGCGGGCCGGCGCAGCAGCTGACCTGCCTGCCGGACCCCTTTCTGAGGCCGACGTGTTCGCCGCGATCTGGCACCAGCTTGTTCGGCACGGCGAGATCACAGAACTGGGAGGACCGACCCCCGACGCCCGCGAGCAGGCCATGGTAGCGCTGGCACGGCGCCGGCTGCTCCCCCAAGACCCGGGCGAACCGCCGAATGCCACAGCGCTGCCCGCCCTGCGGTCGGACGGCCTGCTGCGGTCAGCCGGTCCCACCAGCGCCTGGAATCCCGGCGAAAAGTTCGCCGGCGACCTGGTCACGGACCTGGCGGTCGCAAGGCTGCTCATCACCGGCGGCTGGCACCTGCTCACGCAGGCCGGGGCGCCGCGGTGGGCGCTGCGCGCCGCCCGGCTGGCATGCCAGGCCAGGCTCGCCAGTGCCGGCGCGGACAGCGAGCAGGCGCGCCAAGAACTCCAGCTTGCCTTTAATGACCTCGCCGATCAGCACGGGCAGCGGTGGGCAGAAGTCCCGACCGAGGCCCTGCTAACCCTCGGCCGCACGCGGCAAACACTCGACCGGGCCTGGCCGGACCTGCTGGCCGGTGATCGCGCCGGCCTTCAGACAGTCCTGCGGCTCGCGCTCCAGAGATATGTGGTCGACGGCGCCGGCTACGTGACAATCCTCGAGCCGCTCGTCGCGCTTGCCTACTGCGGCGATGACGATCTCGGGCAGAACAACCAGTACGACTATCACGGCACAGGCAGCCAGATCCGCAAGCTCGTCACGGCCTGGCTGCGCGGCCTGATCGCCGCTGGCTCGGGGCCGGACGCTCTGCGGCAGCGCGTGCGCGACCGGGTCCTCGCCGACGGCCCGGAGCCGCACGACAAGTTCGCCATCGGGACCCTGGCGCTGCTTGGCCCAGATCTCGATGATCGCGCCGAGGCGTACCTGCGGGCAGTGCCAGGCGGGTACCTCGAGCCGGCCGTGGAGGCCGCCGGGCCGATTGAGGCCCTGACCGCCTATCAGCCGGCCCTGCTGCTGATGCTCGCCGAGACCTACTACACCATCAATCCGGGCCAGGGCGCCGGGATGCTGGGCTTCCTCGGCGGCATCCGATCTCACCGCGGGAATGTCGGCTACCTGCTCGCCGGCTGGTGGTATGGGCCGTTCTTCCAGCTGCTCTGCGCCCGCCCGGCGGACGCGCTCGCCCTCATCAACCGGCTACTCGATCACGCAGCCACAATCCGCGCAGGCGGCGTCCCCCCGCCGGGCCCCGGCACTGCTGGGCTCGACCTGGACCTGCCGGGCGCCGGCCTTCGCCGCTGCGCCGGCGATAACGAAACTTGGCGGTGGTACCGAGGCGGCGGCACCGCGCCTCCACCGTGCCTGAGCGCGCTGCTCGCCGTCGAGCGGTGGGCCGATCATCTCCTTGACGCGCTGCACATCCCGATCTTCGACGTGATCGAGTTGCTGCTCCGCGACTGCCACAACCTTGCCATGCCAGGCCTGGCCGTCGGCTTGCTTGTCCGGCACCCCGAGCATGCCGGAACCCAGCTCGACGCCTGGCTCGCCCGTCCTGAACTGTGGCAGATGGAAGCCGAACGCGCCCTTGGAGAAGGACCGGGCACCTTGCATGTTCAAGGCCCAGATCAAGCTGACCTTCATGGCCGGGACAGGCGCGGCCTGAGGTTTCACGATGTCGCCGCGGGCATGACCGTGCGTGCCATGCTGGACGGCGATCAAAATCGGCTTGCGGCCCTCAAGGCGATCGGCGAGCAGCTCACCGCGCGGGCACGCAACCTCACAGCAGGCGACGGTGACGCCGCCCAGCAGATGGCCATCGCTAAAGGGTGGGCAGCCATCCTGCACCCGGAAAACCACCACCTCGAGCTGGCTGAGGACGGCAGTGTCAGCTTCCAGTACCGGCATCCCGGCGACGTCGCGCAGAACCTGGCGGGCCGGCGCGAGTCGCTCGAACGCAGCATGACCGCGCTCAGACTGCAGAGCACCTACACCAGGCTCCCGGTCGCGGACGCGCCCACAAACACGCTTGCGGCCGACCTCGCGGCTGCCCGCGATCTCGCCGATAACCCGCCGCCGGCCGGCCCGCTTCACCCGGCCGACCCGCTCGCCGCTGTCGCCGCTGCCGCTGTCGCCGCCCGCGCGCAGGGACGCGTTGTTGTACCTGACGACGACCTGCGGTGGGCTGCTGACGTCCTCATCGAGGTGGTCTCACATCCCTGGGCCGACGGGATCGGCTCGGAGAGGAGCAGATACCCGATGGGCGCCGACCGATCCGCAGCCGCGGCCCTGCCCGCCCTGCTCCTCCCGGCGTTCGGCGCGGTCGCGCCCGACCCGGGCGACCTTGAGGAAGCGCTGCGTCAATCGGGAGCCAACCCGGCGGACGAAGTCCGACTGATCTTCGCCCGCGCCACGGCGCCGGTCTGGGCGGCGTCATGCAGCCAAGACGGGACCTGCCGCCACCAGACCCTGTGGTCTGCCGTGATCGGAGGCCTGCGTGACTGCCAGCTCGGAGCCTGGGACCAGCCTGGCCAGCGGCGGCTCATCGAGCCGCTCGGCGAGCCCTTCGCTGAGACGCTGACCGACGTCGAGACCGAACAGCTGCTGGTGAACCGCCTCACCAGCCCTCTGATCGGCGCGGCGGAAGCCGCCCGCAGCGACAGCTGCGTCGCCCAGCAAGCCCAGGATATTCTAGGCCCGCTGCTGGCTGCCCATCGGCGCGGAGCCGCTCACTGGGCCGAGAAGAACTACGGGTCGCCCGGCGGTGACCAGCACGGCCCGGCAATCGCTCGCGTCCTCGCCGAACTGGCCGCGGGCGGCGACACGCAACACCTCGCCGAGCACGTCAGGTGGTATAGCCGGCGGAGTCAGCATGCGCTGGCTGAGCTGCTCCGCAACCTGGCTATCGAGTTCACTCACCACGCCGCGCTTCTCCAGTCCCTCACCGGGACGTGGCGCGCGGTGATGGAAGCCGCTTTGGACGAGATCGAGGCAAGCCCCGAACTGCTTGGCGACTGGCACTGGTCAGGGATGGCGCTGGCAGGCCTGATCGCAGCACCTGAAACCGACCTGACCGACGCGGACCCCGACGGTACCACCGAGCGGGCTCAGGAAAACTGGCCGGATCCTGAGTCCTTCGGTGACCTGATCAAGCGCTGGCTCCCGATCGCCCGCGGGCGGCCGGAGGCAGTCGATGCTCTCATCGAGCTGGCGCGGTGCGGGTCGGCCGCCTGGCAGGCCTCAACTGGCCTGGAATGGGTCGAAGAACTCATCGGAGACGGCTTCGCGGCGGTGGCAGGCCGGTGCTACTACCTCATCCGCTGGCTCGCATCAGTCCGAACCGCGCTGCCCGGCGAGGCGGGCGCGGCTCGCTGGCGCCGCATAGTTGACGGCCTCGCGGCCGCCGGTGACGACCGCGCAGTCCGACTTCAGCAAGCCGAGGAATGACCCCAGCCGACATTGCCGCTGACCCACGCCGCGGCGGCGGAGACTTGGCGAGGTTGAATCCGCCCGTTCAGGAGTATGCCGGGCCCAGATCTCGCCGACCACAACACCCATGCAGCTCAGGTGCATCACCTGACCGGTCTTGAAACCGCCGACCAAGCTGGCCGACGCGGATGACGTCCTGAGGTCGGAGACAACAGGGCCAAGCTCCGCGCTCACGCCTCAACTCTCACCAAAACGGCCTTTGCGCCGCCTGCTTCGCGATCCTTCTTTCGTCGGCGGCTGATGACCCTGCCTAGGAAGCCAGGACGTCATGCCGCGCCCCCCGTATGCCCCCGAGCCGATGGTCGCACCGCCATCTGTGCAGGTCAGCGCGGTATGGAAACATGGCCTCCGGAGCCGTGTGCGCTGGCTCCGATCAGCCGCGAATGCGACCACGTGACCTGCCAGAGCGGTGCCGGGACTGACTGCGAATCCAGAACTGAAACGGTTCTCTTTCCGCCAACGCTTGCCGCCAAGGGCTACGTGCCGCAAGACTCCGTGCCCGAGGAGTGCCCGGTGCGGCTGCCAGGTCCGTGTCCCATCGACGCTGGCGATTTCTCAGCAGACGACCGGCATCTGCGACGCTAGGACCTAGCCGCTGGCGGGCATACTGGCATTCCGTCTCGCGCACGTCGGTTCGGCCACGTATTGGGTTTGGGATGAGGTTAGCGCTGTGTGCGGCCGTGGCCTGGATCGCTGGTGTCGTCCTGGCGGCCACCGGCGCGATCGCTGGCGGGTTGATCGGCGCGGTGCATGGCGCGTTGGCTGGAGTGGCGCCGGCGGCAGTCGCTATTTGAAGTAGACAGTTTCCGGGTTGGCCGCGGTGCCGATGACGGGTGCGGTGACGAGCCCGGTGCCCACGTTCTCCCGGGCGGTGATTTTGTAGGGGTGGGAAGTCCCGGTCTGGACTCCCGACGGGGTCTTGATCGAGCACTGGAAGTAACCGCTTGTCGTGTTCCAGGAACAGGTGACTGTGACCGCAGAGATCCCGGGTCCGCTCAGTCTGGCCCGCACGTCGCCAGCTTTCGCCAGCGCAGCGGCCCGGCTTGCGGATATCGGGTCGCCGGCGGCGTTGACGAGCCGGAATCTGACGGTGATGGTGTGCGCGGACTTGGCCAGCGTCGCTCCGGGCTTCGGTGCGATGAATCCTCTGAACCCGTAGGCGATGGTGTAGTGAGCGCTCACCGCCGTCCTCTTGTTCCCGGCCTTGTCTGCTGCGCCGCTGCAGGTCGCCGTGAACGCGCCGACCCCGTTTGATCCGGTGGTCGTGACCTTGACCGACGCGTTGCGGGCGACCCCGGAAAGGCTGTCGGTAGTGCTGCAGCCCGCAGCCGGGACATGGCCGAGCGCGTACACGCGGCTATTGCTCACGCCCGTGACGGACACATGGGGCGGCGTAGTGTCGATCTTGAGCTTCTCGGTGGCGGTGCCCACGCCGCCCAGCACGTTCAGGCATGTGGCGGTCAGCGTGACCGGGTCGCCCTGGCTTGCGCTGGTGCTGGATGGCGTGCAGCGTGCCGGGTCGATCGCGCTATTGCCCGCGGCCCAGTTCCAGGTCACCGTCACGGCGGAGGTGTACCAGCCGTTTGCGCCCGTGGTCCCGCTGATGACCGGGCTGGCCACTGGCACCTGATCGTCGATGTGGCCCACGCACGTGCCGCTACTGCCCGTGTTGAAACCATCCGGGCAGGTCGTGTGCGACCAGGTCACCCCGGTCAGGTCCACGACGTCCAGGCCAGCGCCCCGCAAGTTGGCGTTGGTGAGATTGGCGCCGTTCAAGCTGCCGAGATAGAGGTCAGCGCCGGCTATGTCAGCGCCGGTGAGATTAGCCCCGGCCAGGTCGGCGCTGACGAGATTCGCTAGCGGGCCGACCAGGTATCCGCTGGCGAGCATCCAGCTGGCGGGCAGCGATGAGGGCGTCCCGGTGATGCCGCCAGACTCGACTCCCGTCAAGGTGACACCGGTGAAGTTGGCCCCTTGCACGTCCATATCGGCCACGTTGGCGTCGGTCAGGTTCGCATCGGTCAGGTTGGTGCCTGTCAGGAGGCCTCCGGACAGGTTGAAACTGGACAGATCCCAGCCGGACAGGTCGGCGCCGGAGAAATCGGTGCCGGGTCCGATGAGCCAGCCGCGGAACAACGCCCAGTTGAAAGGCAGATAGGGCAGCTGGGTAGCGATCAGGTTGCCGGACTTCACGTGAGTCAAGCTGGCCTTGCCGAAGTTCACGCCGGAGATGTCCGCCCCCTGGAGGTCCGACCCGTTCAAGTCCGAGGCCTCGAAGTAGGTGAGGTCCGCGTTCGTGAAGTTCGAATTAGTAAGGGCCGCGCCGAAGGCGTTCGAGTCAAACAGGTCAGCGCCGCTGAAGTTCGCCCAGTCGGTGTTCGCGTTCGTCAAGTTGACCTGGGTGAGGTTCGCATCGCTGAGATTAGCGCCGCTGATGTCGGCACCGGAGAAATCGGCGCCTGTCAGATCGCATCCGCTCCAGTCCACTCCCGGAGAAGCGGGCGGAGTCAGCGTGCCGCTGCCCGGGGCCACCGCCGGACAGGTGGCCGCCTGCGCGGCGCCCGCCGCGATCACGCTGCCAGTCACCGACACAATCAGCGTGGCTACACCCGCCGACAAGTAACGCAACACCCGAGACACCATCTGGTTCCCCAAAGCTCGTCCCAGCACAGCGAGGCTGTACCGGCAGTTCCGCCGTGGCCGGCTACGCACAGAGGCAGCACTGGCAGGCAGTCCTCAATGGGCCAGAGCAGCATAACCTCTGAGGTGTCAGACTTGTGCCGCGATTCGTGCGAAAACTCAACAACCTCCGACAGCGGGCAATCCGCCCGCTGCGCGAGCATGCCGAAGGTGACCCGAACGAGCTCGCGGCCAGCAAAGGCTCGCAGCCTCGGGGATCGGAAGCACCGAGACCCCGGGAAAGATGGCTAGGCGGCCTCATTTCTGCCAGCGCTTGAGCACCGCAACCCTCCAGCCCCGCCCCCCTAAATCTGTGCCGCGGCCCGGCGGGCCGCATCGGCCATGCGGACACTCTCCAGGTCGTCCGGATGGCCGATTCCGGGGTTGCCCACACGGTCGAGGGCAAACGTCCGGCCAGACGATGCGGCAACGCGCCGGCAGCACGCACGATCAAAAGCAACCAGCCGGAAGGAGCAACAATGAACATCGCAGGACGGAGGATCGGCCGGGTCGGCACGGTCAGCCGCGTCATCGTCGGGCTCGGGCTCTTGTACCTCGCGTTCACCCATGGCGGACTGTCATGGAAGCTGACGTGGCATGACGCGGTCCTCGGCCTGATCGCGTTCCCGGCCGTGATGGTCGCGACTGGGCTCGCCGCCCGCCGCTTCGCCGGCCGGGCCGTCCACTTCACCGGGCCCCTGGGCCTGGCAGTCAACACCGCCGTGATCGTGACCCTGCTCGCCAACCGCTACACCGCCGGCGCAGCGGAACTCTTCTACGGGGTAACGCTGCTCGTGGCCGCATGGCGCGGCCAGCCCGGATGCGAGGCAACCGTCCTGTCCAACCTGCTCCTTGGCCGCGACGACCAGATCGGCTGCCCCACTTTCACACCGATCGATGCGCTCGAAGCCCGCCGCAGCGGCCGCGGCCCACGGCCCGCCGGGCACACCGAGGCAAGCCAAACCTGACCGAACAACCCACGCAGCGCCCTGCTGGTCATCCTGGCCGAACGCCGCCTGGGCGCCGGGCCGAGCGGGTTCGGCCTGCTGCTCGGCGCGATCGGCGCCGGCGCCGCCGCCGGCCCGTTGGTGCTCACCCGGCTGACCAGCAACCCCCGCCGGCCGGCGCTGGTGTTCGGCCCCTACGTGCTGCGCGGCCTGACCGACCTCATCCTCGCCGCCACCCGCAGCCTGCCGGTCGCCATGGCCGCCCTCGGCCTGTACGGCGTGGGCACCGCCGCCGGCATGGTCACCTACAACTCGCTGCTGCAAGCCGAAGTCCCGGCCCAGAACCGCGGGCGGGTGTTCGCCGGATTCGACATGATCTGGCAAACCGGGCGGCTGGCTTCCCTCGGACTGGGGGGTGCCGCCGCCAATGCTTTCGGCATCCAGGCCGTCTACCTGCTCGGCGGCGTTCTGCTCCTGCTCGCCGGCACCATCGGCCTGGCCGGGCTGCGGTCTGCGCGCGGCGGGACTGACCGTGGAGAGCTTCGGAAAACAGCTGGGAACGGCAGCCAAGAGGGAGCTGATCAGGGCGGCGCTCGCGGAGAACCCTGAGAAAAGCCACAACGCCATCGCGAAGGCGCTACAGGTCAGCTCCAGCACCGTCAACACAGTCTGTGCGGAAGTTAGCGATTCGCTAACTTCGCCCTGCACGCACGGCGCGACCGGCCAGGGCGCCCGCACCGACCGCAGGGCGGCACCACGTCCCCAGGTCAGCAAGGAGGAGATCCTGACACGGAACGCCCAGATCGGGCGGGAGTATGACGAGGAGCGCCTGAGCTGGAATGAGATCAGTGAACGGGACGGGCTGCGGCCACAAGGCGCCCGGGATGTTAACCGGGTCGCGATGGGCGGCCCTGACACGCCGCGTGCCCGGGTACGGGCCCACCGCAGCCGCCTGGAGACCCGGTAGGCCTGCGCGCGGCGGCGAGCGACAGGGCTAAGCCGCTTAAAGCACCTGTCCCATCTGGGTTCTGGAGCGTACGTTCTCGGCTATGGCATCCGGTGGCCGCAACGCCGATGAGCCGAACTGGCTGGAGCGTGTAGTCCACAGCGGCACCGGGCAAGCTATCCGTTGGGGTGGGGTGCTCGGCCTGGTGCTGTGGCGGTGGGCGGCCGGCGTACCTAGCGGCTTCTCCGGATGGCTGCCGATACTCATCATCGCAGTGCTGCTGCTGCTGCCGGATGCT
>WNFD01001245.1_pt1 | contig 25619 bp, 23 predicted proteins | sample 5400491 | NCBI WGS metagenome assembly WNFD01 (sample SAMN13153343, study PRJNA577476) | soil metagenome | isolation source: 120 cm saprolite under Douglas fir tree site 2 hole 2 replicate 2 | place: USA:California | collected 2015-04-18
GCAATCGCGCCGCGTCGTAATCCTCCCGAACCCCAATCGCCGCAGCCATGGCAAACCCCCACCCGTTTGCCACGGTGAATCACATCTACCTCGCTTTGGGAATCCCCCCGTGAGTCGCCTTCATGGGGACCTGGTATTAGCCTTCACCGCGCCGATCTGCTCGGCCATCGCCTTGAGGGCGGCGATCGCGGCGTCCTCATCCGCGGTGAGGGGGCGGTCGGGGCGGAAATGGGCGAGGAGGACGAGGAGGGCGTCCTCGATCCGGCCGAGTTGCTTGCCGTAGCTCGCGACATCGCTCAAGACCTCCTCCTCGATTGCGGGGTTGGAGGATTGCCCCAATTCGATGTTGACCAGCCCGACCTGGCTGCCGATCGGATTGAAGAACCAGGTCCACGGGTTGATCGACTGGGTGACGTTGCCGGACAGTGGCAACCGAAAAGCTGGCATGGGTTTCTCCCTTCCGTCGCGCGCGTCCACGCAGAATATCAGAAAACGGACGACAACCGACCGTTGCCGGCATAGCGACGCTAAAATTGCCACAATTGTATGCAATAGTTTGCTTATACTCGACTAATTTCAGCAGCTTGGAGCCATAAATGCCCGATACGCAATCTGAAGATCCGCAACGACGTCCGCGTGGGCGGCCGTGGCGCAAAGGCGAGTCCGGCAACCCGGCCGGGCGCAAGCCGGGGTGCCGCAACAGGGCGACGCGCGCGGCCGAGATGTATCTCGATGGCGAGGCCGAGGCCCTCACTCGGCTGGCGGTTGAGCAGGCCTTTGCCGGCGACCCGGCGGCGCTCAAGCTCTGCCTCGCCCGCACGGTCGCGCCGCGCCGCGAGCGCCCGGTCGCGATCCAGCTGCCGCCGATCCGCAGCGCCGCCGACATCGCGCCGGCGATCGACGCGATTGCCGCGGCGCTCGGCCGCGGCCTAATCACGACGGGCCAGGCGGCCGAGCTGTCGCAGATGCTCGACACGTTTGTCCGCGCCGTCGATGCGGTCGAGTTCGAGCGCCGCCTGAGCGCCATCGAAAAGCGCCTTGTCCGGCGCCCGTAAGGCGCGCCTCGCGCGGGTCGCGGCGGTGGCGGCGCGCGCCGATGCGGCGGAGATCGGCGAGCGCCACCGGCTGCGAGCGATTGCGACGATCGCCGGGGCGGTCCGCGTTGCCCTCGAAGCCCTGGGTATCGACCCGGCTTGCGCCGCCCGGCTGGGCGAGGCCGCGACTGCCGAGGCCGCGCTTGCCGCGCTCCCCGACCCGCCTGAATTGCGGCAGACCGACGATGACGCCGCCGCGCAATCCGGGGACGCAGACCCGGGTGCGCTCGATGCATTCCGCGCCGAGACCGAGCGCCTAGCGGGCCGCTACGCGAGCGATTGCACAATCGATCTCGCCACCGCGCCGCTCGCCGATCTTTTCGCCTGGTGCATTGCTGAGGGCGCGCTCACGCTGCAGCAGGATTCCAGCGGAAATCTGCTGCTGATCCGCTGCACACCGCCCGGTGCCTCGCCCCAGCCACCCTCGGCTCACTCTGATTCAGCAAGCGAAACCATCTACTTAGATCGGACCAATCCGGATCACACAACCGAGGTGCGAGAGATTTGCTGCTAGATTTCTGCAGATGCATCGGCGGGAAGCCCGATCGGGGCACCGGGCGGCTTCCGTCTTTGCGGGTGACACGGCACCGTCGCCGCTGCGATGCTCCCTCCGCGCTTGCTAGAGGATGAAAGCAATCTCTTCGATAGACGCTCCACGCCCCGATCGTCGGGCTTATTCGCCGCGCCAGGCATGGGCCGTCGACCCGAAACGCCCGCAGCGCTATCGGCTGCGTCTGGCGCGCTACGTGGTTCTCGCGCAAGACATCAGCGATTGGGCTGGTGCCGCGGCACTGGCCGGCCGGGACCTGTCGGTGCTCGATGTCGGCTGCGGCTGGGGACCCCTGCTGGCCCAGCTCGAAGCCGAGCCGCATTTCGACAATATCACGATCTCGGCCTGCGACATGGCCGACGCGGAGCTCTACAAGCGGGAGCTCTATCACGAGTTCTTTATCGGCGATCTGGCCGGCGGCTACCCCGAGATCGGCTCCGAGCGCTACGATGTCGTCGTCTGCGAGCAGGTGCTCGAACACCTCGACAGCCTCGATCGGGCGATCGCGACACTGGTGCGGGTAACCCGGCCTGGCGGCATCCTCGTTATCGGAGTGCCGATCTTTTTTCCGCCGCTGCATCTTGCCCGCAAATACCTGGTTCCCCGGCTCGCCGGCATTCTCCGGCGTCCCGAGACCGCCAGCCATGTCCAGGCGTTTTCGCTGTTCTCCTTTTTGCGGCTGCTGAGAGCGTACCCCAACCTCAGCATCTTCAAGGCGCGCGGCTTTCGCGTTATCTCCGGCGGTTTGCTGCGTCCGCTGGAGAATTATCGTTGGTGGTGGCAGCTCAACCGGCGGCTTGGCGAAATGCTGCCGTCATTGTGCATCGAGGTGCAGATCATTCTGCGCAAGTCACCCTGAGCGCGCCGTTACAGCCCGAGCACCTCCTTCATGCCATAAAGGCCGGGCGGCCGTCCGACGAGCCATAGCGCGGCGCGCACCGCGCCCTTTGAATAGATGCCGCGGTTGGTCGCGCGATGGGTCAGCACGAGCTGCTCGCCGATGCCGGCGAAGACGACATGGTGCTCGCCGATATTGTCGCCGCCGCGCAGCGCCGCGAAGCCGATCGCGCCGGCCGGGCGCGGCCCGGTGATGCCGTCGCGCCCGCGCGTCGCCACCTCGTCGAACGCCGCGCCGCGCGCCGCCGCGGCGGCGCGGCCGAGCGCAAGCGCGGTGCCGGAGGGGGCATCGACCTTGCCGCGATGATGCATCTCCATGATCTCGAGATCCCAATCGGGTCCGAGCCGGCGCGCCACCTGATCGACCAGCCCGAGCAAGAGATTGATGCCGAGGCTGGTATTGGCCGCCCAGACGATCGGCACCCGCGTGGCAGCTTCGCGCACCGCGCGTTCCTCGGCGCCTTCGAGCCCCGTCGTGCCGATTACCAGCGGCTTGCCGAGCCGCGCCGCCAGCGCTGCATGCTCGGCTGTGGCGGCCGGGGTGGTGAACTCGATCGCCACATCGCTGTCGCGCAACAGAGGTTCCGGAGTGTCGCCGACGGCGATCCCAACCCGGCCGAGCCCTGCCAGTTCGCCGATATCCGTACCGAACGCAGCGCTCCCCGGCCGGGCCACGCCGCCGGCCAAGGCGCACCCCTCGGCCCCAACGATGTCGGCGATCAGCATGCGGCCGACGCGGCCGGCGCATCCGATCACACCGATGCGGGTCTCCGCCATGTCCGCCTCCCCTGCCTTGACCGGCAACACCGTTACCCCGGCCGGCGGGAAACACAAGCGGCGCTGGCGGTCGTCTCCGGTGGTCGTTTCATTGGCGAGAGTTTTGCCTTACACCAAAAAACATGTCGTCCCGGCGAGAGCCGGGATCTATTTCCCAATCGGCTCGGGCGCCCATCGGTGGGTCCCGGCTTTCGCCGGGACGACATGTTGAGTTGGTTGTTTGCCTGGATTGCTTGAATGGCTCTGCTTCGCTCGGTCGCAACGGTCGGCTCCTATACGCTGGTGAGCCGGGTGCTCGGCTTTATCCGCGACATTCTGACCGCGGCGATCCTCGGCGCCGGGCCGGTCGCCGACGCGTTTTTCGTCGCTCAGCGCCTGCCCAATCTGTTCCGCAGCCTGTTTGCCGAAGGCGCCTTCAGCGCCGCCTTCGTGCCGCTCGCCGCGGGTGCGCTGGCCGAGGGCGGCAAGCCGGCGCTGCGCGAATTTGCCGAGGAAGCGTTCGCCGTGCTGTTCGCCGTGCTCCTCGGCTTTGTCCTCATTGGTGAAATCTTCATGCCGGCGGTGATGTCGGTGGTGGCTCCGGGCTTTGGCGCCGAGCCGGGCAAGTTCGATCTCGCCGTGACGCTGACGCGCATCACCTTTCCCTATCTCTTGTTCATTTCGCTGACCGCGCTGCAAGGCGGGTTGTTGAACGCGGTCGACCGGTTTGCCGCGCCGGCGGCGACGCCGATTCTGTTGAACCTGTTCCTTATCGCGGCGCTGTTGCTGATGGTGCGGCTCGGCTGGCATGATGGGGAGGCGCTGGCCTGGGCCTTGTCGGCCGCCGGGGTCGCGCAATTCCTCTGGCTCATGATGTCCTGCGCGCGCGCCGGGCTCATGCCGCGCCTACGCCTCCCGCGCCTGACGCCCGGGGTCAGGGAGACGCTGCGGATCATGGGCCCCGGCGTGTTCGGCGCCGGGGTCACCCAGCTCAATCTGGTGATCTCGACGGCGCTTGCTTCGCTCTTGGTGGGCGGCTCGGTCTCCTATCTCTACTACGCCGACCGGCTGAATCAGCTGCCGCTCGGGGTTGTTGGCATCGCCATCGGCACGGCGATCCTGCCGTCGCTGTCGCGCCAGGTGCGCACCGGCGATGTTGCCGGCGCGGTGGCGACGCAGAACCGCGGGGTCGAGCTGGCGCTCTTGTTGACCATGCCCGCGGCGGCGGCCCTGATCGTGTTGGCAACCCCGATCCTCACGGTGCTGTTCGAGCGCGGCGCCTTCGGGCCCGCCGAGGCGGCGGCCACCGCCGCGGCGCTCGCCGCCTACGCGGCCGGGCTGCCGGCTTTCGTCTTGGTCAAGATCCTGGCGCCGGGGTTCTACGCTCATCGCAACACGGCGACCCCGGTCAAGGTGGCGGTCGCTGCGGTGGTGGTCAATTTCGTCCTGACCATAGGGTTGATGCAGTTTCTGGCTCATGTCGGGGTGGCGGTCGCGCTGTCGGTGGCCGGTTGGATGCAGGCGCTGGTCTTGCTGGTCCTGTTGGAGCGACACGGCCATTTCCGGCTCGACCGGCGGGCGCGCGGCAATATCCCGCGGATCGCGGCGGCGACGCTCGCGATGGCGGGGATCCTGGTGGGATTGCGCATTGTGCTCGCCCCATCGCTCGCCGGGCCGGCGATGCTGCGGCTCGCCGCGTTGGCCGGGCTTGTAGCTGCCGGTCTGTTCTCGTTCGGCGCGCTGATCCTGGGGCTCGGGGTGACCGATTGGCGCGAGCTGCGCAGCCGACTGCGGCGTCAACCGGCTTGACGCAAATCCCAGGGCAGCGATACGAGGTCCCATGAACCGAATCTTTTCCGGCATCCAGCCGACCGGCAATCTTCACCTCGGCAATTATCTCGGCGCGATCCGCAACTGGGTGGCGCTGCAGCACGATTACGAGTGCATCTTCTGCATCGTCGACCTGCACGCGCTGACCCTGCCGCAGGACCCGGACGAGCTGCGAACCGCAACGCGCGAGGTGACGGCCGCCTATATCGCGTCCGGGATCGACCCCGAGCGCTGCATCATCTTCAACCAGAGCACCGTCAGCGCCCATGCCGAGCTCGCCTGGCTGCTCGGCTGCCTGACCCCGCTCGGCTGGCTCAACCGGATGACCCAGTTCAAAGACAGGGCCGGCAAGGATCGCAGTAGCGTCGGGTTGGGCTCCTATGCCTACCCGGTGCTGATGGCCGCCGACATCCTCCTTTACAAGGCGACGCATGTGCCGGTCGGCGAGGACCAGAAGCAGCATGTCGAACTCGCCCGCGACATCGCCGGCGCCTTCAACCGGCGCTACGAGCGCGACTTTTTCCCGCTCCCCGAGCCGCAGATTTTCGGCGAGGCGACCCGGGTGATGAGCCTGCGCGACGGTACAAAAAAGATGTCGAAATCCGATACCTCGGATTATTCGCGCATCAACATGACCGACGATGCTGAGCTGATCGCGCTGAAGATCCGCCGCGCCAAGACCGATCCCGAGCCGCTCCCGGAGAGCATCGCCGTGCTCGAAGCGCGTCCCGAGGCGGATAATCTCGTCGTCATCTATGCCGTGCTTGCCGGAATATCGCGGGAAGAGGCGCTGGCACGCTTTGCGGGCCAGAATTTCTCGACGTTCAAGGAGGCGCTCTCGGCGCTCTCGGTCGAGGTGCTCGGCCGGATCGGCGGCGAGATGCGGCGGCTCCTCGCCGACCCCGGCCATATCGACGGCGTGCTGCGCCACGGCGCCGAGCGGGCGGCGGCGATTGCGATGCCGGTATTGCGCGAGGTCCAGGACATCACCGGCCTGTTGCGGCCGTGAGAGACCGGCGGCGTCTGACGATCCGGCATCGTGGGCGCTCTCTACCAAAGCGTTATCGCGCCCCGGGATTGCCGCTTTTCCGAGTGACAAGCGGGGCGTAGGTTGGCTCGACACGCTGCCCGCTTCGCGGGTGGCGGTGGGGCCGATTCGCGAGACCAGGGGCGCCCGTCCGACATGGACATCTACCTGCCGATTGCCGAGGTGTCGCTCGACGTCTTCCTCCTCTTGGGGATTGGCGCGGCGATCGGCTTTCTGTCCGGCGTCTTCGGCGTCGGCGGCGGGTTTTTGTTGACCCCGATGTTGATCTTTATCGGTGTCCCGCCGGCCGTCGCGGTCGCCTCGTCGGCCAACCAGCTGGTCGGCGCCTCGCTGTCGGGGGTGATCGCCTATTGGCGGCGCGGCGCCGTCGACCTGAAGATGGGCTTCATCCTGTTGTTGGGCGGCCTTGCCGGCTCGGTGTTCGGCGTGTGGCTGTTCACCCTGCTCAAGCGCGTGGGCCAGGTCGAGCTGACGATCTCGCTGCTTTACGTCGTGCTGCTCGGGACTTTGGGTGGCTTGATGACGATCGAGAGCACCCGCGCCCTATTGCGCCAGCGCCGCCCCGGCGGGACCCGCCGCAAACTCCATCAGCACAACTGGCTGCATGGGTTGCCGCTCAAGACGCGGTTTCGGAGCTCCAAGCTCTATATCAGCGCATTGTTGCCGACCGGGCTCGGTTTCGTGGTCGGGATTCTGAGTGCGGTGCTCGGCATCGGCGGTGGTTTCGTTCTGGTGCCGGCGATGATCTATACGCTGGGGATGCCGACCGCGATGGTGCCCGGGACCTCGCTGCTGCAGATCATCTTCGTCGCGGCGAATGTGACCTTTCTGCAGGCCTACACCAACCGCACCGTCGATGCCGTGCTGGCGCTGGTCCTGCTGGTCGGTGGGGTGCTCGGGGCCCAGCTCGGCGCCCGCTTCGGAACCCGGTTGCGCGGCGAGCAGCTGCGGGTTCTGCTGGCCCTGATGGTGCTGGTGGTCGCCGGCAAGCTCGCTTTCGACCTGACGGTGCGCCCTGCCAGCCTCTACGTCGTCACCACGGGCGGCGGATGAACCGGCCCGTCTCGCGCCAGGGACCGCGCCGGCCGGGGCTCGCGGCACTGTCATGCCTGGTGCTCGCGCTCGCGGCCGGGCCGGCGCAGGGCGATGCCGTCGTCGCCGATCTCAGCCTCCATCGGATTGCGATCACCACCGGGTTCACCGGCACGAGCGTCGTGCTGTTCGGCGCGACCGACGGTCCCGCCGACGTCATCGCCGTGGTGCGCGGGCCGGAGCGCGAGATGACGGTGTGGCGCAAGGGCAAAGTCGCCGGCGTCTGGGTCAATGCCGAATCGATGACCTTCACCAATGTGCCGAGCTTTTATGCCGTCGCGGCGAGCCGGCCGCTCGACGAGGCGCTGTCGCCCGGAGCGGCGGCGCTGTATCGCATCGGCACGGCCAATTTGAAGCTCGAAAGCAAGCCGCCGCTGACCGGCGAGCGCGCGCAACGCTTCTCAAAGGCGCTGATCGAGGAGCAGCAGCGCGCCGGGCTGATTAGCGCCGAGATCCGTAAGGTTGCCTTTCTCGGCGAGCGGCTGTTTCGCGCCGAGATCGCCTTTCCCACCAACGTGCCCACCGGCGATTACCGCGTCGAGGTGTTCCTGGCGAAAGACCGCGATGTGGTGAGCGGGCAAACCACGCCCTTGCGGGTCGAAAAGGTCGGGATCGACGCCGAGGTGTCCGATTTCGCGAGACGCGAGGCGGCCGCGTATGGCGCGATTGCAGTCCTGACCGCGGTGGTGGCAGGATGGCTGGCGAGCCTTCCTTTCCGGGGCGTCTGATCCGCAGCGAGGCCTTGTACGATGTCGGAGAGCGCGCCAGCGCGGGTGTTCCTCGTCGTCGTCGACGAGACGCCGGAGCATCGCATTGCGGTGCGCTACGCCGCCCGCCGCGCCGCGCATACTGGCGGCCGGCTTGCGCTCCTTTATGTGATCGAGCCGACCGAATTGCAGCATTTCATGGCGATCGAGGAGCTGGCGCGGGCCGAGCGGCGCGAGGCCGCCGAGGAGCTCCTCCAGGGTCTTTGCGAGGAGATCGCCCCGATCGCCGGCGCGATGCCGATCGTCTATATCCGCGAGGGGCGGCGGCGCGACGAGCTCGTGGCGCTGATCAACGAAGAGCCGACGATCTCGATCCTGGTGCTCGCCGCCGGCACCGGCACCGAGGGGCCGGGCCCGTTGGTCACTTCTCTCGCCGGCAAGGCCGCGGCGCGCCTCAGGATCCCGATCGCAATCGTGCCCGGCGGCCTGACGGTGGAGCAGGTCGACGCGCTGAGCTGACGCGCCGCAACCCCGATTGGGCGAGTTTGCTGCATTCTGCAGAAACTTAGCAGCGAAATCTCGCCTGGAGGTTGAGCACATCACTCGAAAGCCCGCAGAAACCCTCGATTTCTCCAGTCGGCCCGCGAACCGCCACCGAAAATCTGCAGCGGATCTGCACCGGATCCTTTCTGCAAATCCGCAGCAGATATTCGTTCCATAAAATCCGCAGCAGATGCTCATCACGCGCCACCCCTCTCCGCCCAATCCGGATTGTGCGGGAAGGATACCATGCGAATATGGCTAATTTAGTGTCGTCGCAAACTCGTCCCACCGTTGCTGAACCCTCGCCCGGGTCCCGGCCGGGAAATTCAGCCGCTTCGTTCTCATCGATCCGTCCGGGGTCCGCTCAGCGCCGATAGCAGCCGGTTGCGCGAGCACGATCCATCTCGCAATATTCGATGCAGAGTGGAGCTCGGTTCGGCGATGGTTCCCTGCGGATGAGGCGGCAGTGCTTATTCAAACCGTAGTGCAGTCATGGGATCCAGTCGGGTGGCGCGCTGGGCCGGATAGAGGCCGAAGGCGATGCCGATAAAGCCCGCGAAGGCACACCCCACGGCGATCGCCGTCGGGCTGATCACGACCGGCCACCCGAAGCGCCACGCGATGACCACCGCGCCGATGCAGCCCGACAGTGCGCCGATCAGCCCGCCGGCCAAGGCCAGCACGGTTGCTTCCAACAGGAATTGCCGCCTGATGTCGCGCCGTCGCGCACCGACCGCGATGCGCAGGCCGATTTCGCGGGTCCGCTCGGTGACCGAGACCAGCATGATGTTCATGATGCTGATGCCGCCGACGATCAGCGCCACCGATGCCACGGACAGCAGCAGATAGGCGAGTGTCTTCATTGCCGCCTGGCGGGCAATCAGCACGTCGGCTGGGTTCTCGATCGTAAAATCGTCAGCGGCCTCCGGCCGCAGGTGGTGGCGCGATCGCAACACCTCGCGGATTGCCTCGCGCGCGCGCTCGACGATCTCCGGCTCTTGAAGTTTAACAGCGATGAAATCAACCGCCGCGCGGGGCGTGCCGTGCATCGCCCCGACCCGGCTTTGCGCGGTCGACAGCGGAATGAACACAACATCGTCCTGGCTGCGCCCGGCCGCGCCCTGTCCCTTTGCGGCGAGAACGGCGATCACGGTGAACGGTATCTCGCCGATGCGCAGCGTGCTTCCGGTCGCCGCCGTCCCGGGGAACAGCTCGCGCGCGATGTCGGTGCCGATGATCGCAACCTTGGCCGCGCTGTCGATCTCGCTCGCGGTAAACGCGCGGCCTTCGCCGATCCGCCACTCGCGCGCTGTCAGGTAGGCGTTGTCGGTGCCGGCGACCAACGTCGCCCAATTGCGGTTGCCGGCGATCAGCTGCGTCGCGCGCGAAACGAGCGGCGCGGCGACCACGATCTCGGCCACCTCCTGCAACAGCGCCGCCGCGTCCTCTTCGCCAAGCTTGTGCCCGCTACCGGCTTCGCCGCGCGCCACGCCTTGGGTCGTCGCCGCCGGCTTCACCAGCAGGAGATTGGCGCCGAGGGTGCGGATCTTCTCCGCCACCTCGGCTTGCGCGCCCAAGCCGACCGACACCATGCAGACGACCGCCGCCACGCCGACAATGATGCCGAGCAGCGTCAGACCGCTGCGCAGCTTGTTGGCGCCCATTGCGCCGAGGCAGGAGTTGAGCGTGTCGAGAGGACTCATTGCCGTCCGCCTGCGCCGACCGGCGTGGGCCATCTCGGCGCCACTGCCTTGTCGGCGATGATCCATCCGTCATCGAGTGTGATGTGGCGCGAGGCTCGCGCCGCGACGTCGGCGGCGTGCGTCACCACGGCAAGGGTCGCGCCGTCGCGGTGCAGTTCCTCGAACAGCGCCAAGATCTCGTCACCGGTGCGGCTGTCGAGAGCGCCAGTGGGCTCGTCGGCTAGGATCAGCGAAGGGCCGGCGACGATGGCCCGGGCGATCACAACACGCTGCTGTTCACCCCCGGACAGCTGGTGCGAGGCATGCTCGCGGCGATGACCGAGCCCTACCCGCTCCAAGGCAGCGCCAGCCCGCCGGACCCGCTCGGCCCGACCGACCCCCGCATAGGCTAGCGGCAGCGTAACATTGTCGAGCGCGCTGACGCGTGGCAGCAGCGCCGGCAGCTGGAACACAAAGCCGATGTCGCGGCCGCGGATTGCCGCCCGAGCATCTTCGCCGAGGGCGAGCACGTCGCGCCCGTTCAGCCGGTATCGTCCGCCATCCGGCCGCTCCAGCAGCCCCAAGAGCCCCAAGAGCGTCGATTTGCCTGACCCAGAACGGCCGCGGATCGCGACAAATTCGCCGCGCTGGATAACCAGGGAAGCGTCCAGCACGGCGTCGAGAGATTTGCCGCCGAAACGGTAGCGCTTGCCGAGTGCAGTCGCCTCGACGATCGGCGGCGGATGCCCCATCGGCCTAGAACCCGAGGCGGATGCCAAATGGCCGGCGATTGGGCGGCGGATCGGCAATGCCGATAACGACGGGCTGCCCCACGGCGAGACCGCTGGCGCGGATTTCGGTGCTGCGGTCGTTGCCCAGACCAAGCGCAACGGTGACCGGCGCCGGCCTGCCGTCCGCCCCGAGCGTCCAAACTGTCGCGCCGTCCCCGGCGGCCGTGCCCGGCGGGCGGAACCGCAGGGCCGGGTTTGGCACTTTCAGCACATCGTCACTGTGATTGACAGTGATGCGCAGCATCGCAGTCATGCCAGGATAGAGCAGAAGATCGGGGTTCGCCGCTGAGATAATTACCGCATAGCTAACAACGTCGTGCGTCGTCTCCGGCGCCTTGCGGACCTGCAGCACCCGTCCTTCGAACTCCCGCTCGGGATAAGCGTCGACATTGAACTTGACGGCCTGTCCGACCCCGAGCTTGCCGATATCGGCCTCATCAATCTTGCCGTGCACTTCCATGCGCGCGAGATCGTCGGCGATCGTGAACAGCGTTTTGGCTTCGAGAGCGACCGCCACGGTCTGTCCGGGGTTGACGTCGCGCTTGATGACGATCCCATCCATCGGTGCGCGCAGAATGCTGCGCTCGAGATCGACCTGCGCCTGGTCGAGCACCCCCTGCTGCTGCTCGACAGCGGCCTCGGCATTGGCGAGATCCGCCTCCGCGATGTGCACTTCAGCCTCGGCTATCCTGGCCATCTGCACCTTCAGGGCGACCTGGTCCTGCGCTGCACGCGCCTCGGCGACGGCGCTGTCGCGCGCAGTGCGAGCCTGAGTGAGGTCGCGGTCCGGCGCGTTGCCCGAGCGCGCGAGCTGAAGCTTGCGCTGCATCTCGCGCTCTGCCTCGCTCGCCTTAGCCTGCACGCCTTGGGCCTGATCCTCGGCGAGCTGCCGATCGGTGGCGGCCCTCTGGATGGCGAGCCGGGCACGCTCGACAGTCGCCCGCTGCAACCGAACCTTGGCTTCGGCGACCTTGACCGCCGCCGCGGTCTCGTTGACATGCGCCTGGTAAATGCCGGGGTCTAACGCGGCGATCGGCTGGCCCACCTTCACTCGGTCGTTAAAGTCGACAAACACCTGTGCGATTGCGCCCGACAGCTGCGAGCCGACCTCGACAGTGCGGGTCGCCTCGACCCGGCCGGTCGCCTTGACGAGGCTCGTGATCGTGCCGCGCTCGACCGGCGCCGTCAGATAGACCGGGGTCGCGGCGCCCCGCTCGTAGATCACAACGCCGAGGGCCAGCAGCACGGCACCTGCGAGCGCGACGGCGGAGGTGCGCCAGCGCTGTGCTGCGTCCGGCCAGCCGGCGCGGAAAAGCGAGCGGAGGCGACTTACGCCCCCACTCGCGATGCCGGTCGACACCGGCTACGGCACCTGTGTCGATACCTGGAAGCAGGCGACGTCGTATTGTGAGACGGCGTTGGGGCTGGCGGTCGTTGGTGCGTTGGGTCGATTACCAGCGTAGACCATCCCCGACTTGCCGCCGGCACTCGTCGCGCTCGGCTCATTGAACGGTGCCCCCGGGGACAGCGACGCGTTGCCCGGGCTGGCCGGCTGGGCCTGGCAGCTTTGCCCCGGCTGCCCGGTGGTGCCGGTGCTGGCGGCAAGGGCCGACGCCGATGCCGAGAGCAGCAAGCCGACGCCAATCGTCAGCGATATGACGATCTTCATAATGCCAACTCCATTGTGGCGGGATCGATCCCAGCCCGAAAACCCCAAAACGCAGTCGAAGTTCCCGCCAACCACGCTCGGAAAATCACGTTTCCCTTAGCCCGGACGGCCGATCAAAAGGCAGGCGGAAATACCCCCTTCCTACTTCTCGAAGAAGAGGAAGGTCGCCTTTGGGGTGGTAAGCTGCCTTTCACTGGAGCGTGATCGAATGGCCAAGGGGGCGCCAGAAGCGGACGTCCAGACCGCGGTCAACCGAAAATCAAGCTTTTGAGTGTTTTTCTCCCGCGGTCTGGTTCGGTCGGCTTCGGCGTTCTCCTTGGTCCGGTCATCCACATTCGCGGTCTGCCGCGACTGTCAGGATGGAACTTTAGCCGCGATGTGCCGCGCGAGCTGGTCAAGCACCGCTGCCGAGCCGGAGACCGGCGCAACGGGTGGCCGCCGATCCCACGGCTCACGACGCAAAATACGAAGGCGGCACGAATCCGTAATACGCGTGCTCGACGAGGCCGGCGAAGGCGATAGAGCTGCGATCGCCGTATTGCGGCCCGACGATCTGCACGCCGACTGGCAGGCCCTCCGGGCTCAGTCCGACCGGCGCGACCGTCGCGGGCAGATAGGCCACGCCGGGAATACCGGCCCAGAACAGTTGATCGGTGGTCGGCACCTGCTCGCCGTTGACGCGGATCGTGCGGTCCCAGCGCTCGCCTTGGTGATCGTGCCGGAACGCCACAGAGGATGCGGCCGGACACAGCAGCAGATCCCAATCGCCGAAGAACTCGGCCCACTTAAGCCGCGACCGGTGACGATCCTCGTTGGCGACGAGCCAATCTCGATGCGACATCGTATTGGCCTGTACCATGCGGGCAAAGTAGCTCTGGTCCGCCGGGTCGAGCGCATTCGCGATTTTGGCCTGACGCCGGAACTCCTCTGGTGACAGGCCCCGCGATGTCGCAGAGCGCAGCAGTGCAATGTAGACAGCGTGCAAACGCGTCCACTCGATCTCGGGGCGCGCACGGTCGCTGACCCGAACTCCCTCTCGGGCGAGGAAATCGGCAAGGGCCTGGAGGGCGTCCTGTACCGCCCGATCGACCTGGGCGTTCGGGTCGTCGAGCATCACCGCGACCCGGTAATCCGACAATGCGCGACCGCGCGGCGGTGCCAGATTGAGATGCCAGCCTGCCGCCTCGATCGGGTCTGGACCGGCGATGATCCCCAGTGCCAAGCGGAGATCGTCGGCGCTGCGCGCCAATGGTCCGATCACCGAGATGTCGGACGCGGCGACGTTACCGGACAACCCCTGGCCGCGCGGCGGCGCGATCCCGTAGGTCGGCTTGTGCCCGTAGACGCCGCAGTAATGCGCCGGGTTGCGGATCGAAGCCCCGATGTCGCTGCCGATCTCCAACCCCGTTAGCCCGGCGGCGAGCGCGGCAGCGGCGCCGCCAGACGATCCGCCTGGCGTTCGCGAGGGGTCCCAGGGGTTGTTGGTCGTACCGTAGATCGGGTTGAAACTCTGCCAATCGGCAAGCCCTACCGGTACATTGGTCTTGCCGAAGATGACCGCACCCGCCGCCAGCAGCCGGTCGACCGCGAGCGCATTCGCGGGCGGGAAATTCTCTCTGAATTCGGTGAAGCCCCAGGTGGTTGGCATGCCGACGACGTCGAATGATTCCTTGACCGTCATTGGGAGCCCGTGCAGAAGGCCCCAGCTATCGCCGCGCGCCAGCGCCGCGTCGGCCTCGTTGGCGCGCCGCCGTGCCCGTTCGAGGTCGGTCACGATGATTGCGTTGAGCGATGGATTGTATCTCTCGACGCGGGTGAGATAGTGCTCCAACAACTCGCGGCAGCCAATCTTCCGATCGCGGAGCGAGGCGGCAAGCGCGGTCGCGGAAGAAAGCGCCAGCTCGCTCATTGCCGACCTCATCTCAAGATGCGCACGCCTGAAGGCTAGCAGATCTTGCCCCGCCCGGGTATCGCCTATCGCGATCGGCGCGGCTGGTCGCAGCCCGCGCGCAACACGACGCCCCTACTAACCGCAGGACCATAGATGGCGCGGAGCTAGGGATCAAAGGCGAACCACCCGGCGCAAGCCCGCTCGGAGTGAAGATCGACCGGGGTTCATCGCGCGGTGCACCGCGGTACGAGATCACCCAACAGGTCGAGATCGTGGCCGATGGTGTCAGGGCGTTGCGCCGTGGCGCGAGGGTGTCTTCGCACTGAATAACGGGCGCGATACAGGTCTACTCGGCGGCTGGGAACGGCGCCGCGACGAGGGCGGTATCGGCGCGCAGCGGAGGCGTGACGACCGTCGAGCTGTCGTCGGCGCTTGCGAGGAGCTCAAGAAGGGATCGCTACGTCGGCCGCGAGCAGGCTCGCACCAGGATCGATCATGGCTTCGCAACAGCAGCGGTCTCCTCGGCGCGGAAGCCAAGAACCTCGAGGCTAGCGTCGATTGCGGAAAATGGCGCTGTGCCTGGACGCCGGAGCACGCTGCGGATCTGCACGTTGCGGACAATGATCGGCGGCGCCGTCTCGATACCCGCGAGAAGGTGCACCAAGCTCTCGTATGGGCCGCTGATAAACAGTCGGAGGCCGATCCGGCGGTAGTCACCCTGCACCTCTGCCGGAAGACTCTCAGTACTGCGGATCGTGATGTCGGCTGCTGCCGACATCACGATATGGCCTTGGAAAAGAGCCAATGTGATCGCGTCAGTCGTACCTTCGAGCGTCAGCCTGCTGCTGTCGACGGCGGCACTTAGCTCGGCGACGCATGCGCGCAGCGCCGGCAGCTCACTGGCGACCGCGGTCAGTTTCAGCAGCAGCGACCGTCGCGTCTCGGCGCGCATCGCGCGCTCGGAATACAGATTTAGTAACGGCGCCGCCAACGCGACATACACGACGCTCAGCACGACGCATGTCAAGCTCAATGCCAAGGCGCGGCCTAGCCACCCGGTCGGAAGGTTTGCGATCAAGTCGGCGGCCCGAATTTCGCGATGAACCGCCCTCGCAAGCACGGGACGAGATCGCCCAAGGAGTCAAGAACATGCCCGATGGTGTCAGGCAGCGGTGTCGCGCCAATTCTCGAACACCGAACACGATACCCTCGTGCCGTTCCGGGGTGATTCGGGTGTAGGTCCCAAACAGCCTGTCCCAGACCGAGAGCACCTCGCCATAATTCGAGTTTGCTTCTATGGGCAAGACGGAGTGGTGAACTCGGTGTAGGTCGGTGGTAATTAGCACAGGCTGCAGCCAGCGCTCCAGCCGTTCGGGAAGCCGGATGTTCCCGTGCTGAACCGCAGCCAGTCCGAAAAGCGCGAGGCCGTGGCTCAGCACGATGATCGCAGGAATATCGAGGGTGATGACCGTGAGCCAATAACACGTCGAGGCGAGTATGTACTCGATCGGATGGTGGCGCAGCGCCGTCGTCACGTCGACATCGGGGTCCGAATGATGCAGCGCGTGAAATCGCCACAGGAACGGCACTGCATGCTCGCACCGATGTACCAGGTAACGGATTAGGTCGAGCAGCAGAAACCCAGCCACGAAGCTCAGCCCGGTACTGGCAAGCGGCCAAGGCGGGAAGTGGATGCCGAATACCGCCTCGAACCGCGGTCGCGCCAGTATCGACGGCTCGAGAAGAAAAGCCGCGAGAAGCAGGTTGACCAGCCAGAAACCGGTATTGCCGACGCGCCGCTGCAGTGCAGGGAACTCGCGCCGCCGCCGAGGCCGCCAGAATTCCCAGGCCGCGATGAAGAACAGGCTGCCAAGGAGGATGATGAACGTCAGGCGCGCCTCCTCCAGCGAAAAATCTCCATTCAGACCCTGCGACGCTGCGCCCGCAGCAGCGCATCTCTTTAGAATGGACAGGTCACCGTAGCCGACGGAGCGACCGGCGCCGAGACATAGGTAGTGCCGTCCGTGCCGATCGATAGGAAAGCCGCCACCGCGGGGTTCAGGGTTTGAGTGGCGGCGCTCCCGCCCCAAAAGCTGGCGCAGAACCCAAAGGTCGATGTCTTGGCGCCGGCTACCGCCGGAGGCGCTGCGTAGGGAGCGATCCCATCGCTTGCTCCCTTCAGAAATGCGGTGGGGTGGCCAAGGACGCTGGTGGTGAAAACGGTTGGAAGTCCGGACACCTGATTGGCGTCGGTTGGAAACCCAACCACCGCTCCATTGGCCGTCGCCCCAAAGGGCACGACCCCGAAATATGCCGGATCGTTCCCGCAATGCTGCACATCCTGTTTGCCACCCTCGATCGCGATCTGACAAGCCGACGCATCGGCCGGCGTGGTGGGACCGGTCACGACGAGCGGGGCTTGCACCTGGAAGATCGCGTGTGGCTGGGACGAATTTGGCGATATTCCGAAGACCAGCGCCCACTGCACCCCGAGGTCGGCTGGCGAACGCTTTTGCGTCCCACTCCCCGAGAAATTGCCGACCGCGTTAGCCGTCAAACACTGGGTCCCGCCGTTGCAGGCAGCGCTGATCTGCAGCGTCGTCGCCACCGGCCGCTCGGTCCCGTCACTATTCAGTATCACCAGCGGAAGCGAAATCGCGGCGACTTGCAGACCCTTCGGGAATGTCGTGCCTGTGAGGGGAGGGTAATCGTAAGTCAAAAAGAGTGTGTCCGGCTGTCCGTTACTTTTGGTTGCGGCTGCGTAGAAGAAGCTATTTGCACCGATGATTCCCGCCGGGACCGGGACAGCCTGTCCCGTGCCGGTCGTCGGCATAAAGGCAAGCGGCCTCAGGTCCGACAGGCTCACGGACGGCGCCGGAGGGTTGATTGCATTGATGCCGTTCGCCTGGCTGCACACAGGCAGGCCAACACCACTCGAACTCTGGAAGTTACCGGCGACTGTACAAATACCCAATCCTCCTACTGGGGCGAACTGCTGTTGTGGGCTCCGAACGAGGTCGGGCGGGCTGTTTTCCAGGGCGGCAATTTGCAGAACGATCTGCGTAAGCGTGGGCAGTTGCGGGCAGGATGTCATGCCGAGGAGGGAACAGAGGCCAGTTGAGCCGTTCGGCGATCCGAGGAAAGACTGAAAGGTTCCCGCATCCTCGCCGCCGCCACCCGCCAATGCCGGCCCTGCTGAAGACAGCCACAGCGCGGTGACCGCGCCGACGATCCGCGATACGGTCGATGACCCGAAAAATGCGTGCACGGCCTGCCTCCTTGTCCTTGCGCTTCGAAAGCTGGTAAAATTGTTTCTAGTCGCCTGAGGATAGCGCATTTGCGGTCGTATTTGTCACAGATCAAGAAAACTGTTGCATTCTTCGGGGTTTAGAGGAACCCGCGGGGCGCGCCGTCTCGCGACCTAGAAACCGCGCGTTGCGCGAAAATAGCGTATCGGGAACCCGGGCAAGGCGCGACACTATGCCGTGGGCCGAAAGGGGGAGACGGATCATGAGGGGCTTCTGGCACCACTCGAGCCGGGGGGGCTGGGCTGTCTTATTGTCGGTGGCGGCGTGCTTCGCCTCGGGCGGGGCACTCGCCCAGGTCACCAATTACGTCGTGGTCAACCCGATTGACGTGTGCCTGGCCACGACCAGCAACGGCACCACCACCAAGTCCTGCGCGCCGTTCGGCATGTCGTGCAGCACGAACAGCAATGGGAGTCCGAGTTGCACCACATATAACGACCCGGTCAAGGCCACCGCATCGTCGCAGGCCATCGCGACGACGCCGATCGGTTTCGTGGACGGTCCGTCAAATACAAACACGACCCGCGCGATCTGGCTGCAAACCGGTATAGACGTGGTATTTCTGCCGGTCCAAGAGTACGACTCGTCTGCGAATACGGATCCTTGGCTCGCGATTCCCTATAGCACTCTAGGTCAATCTTATGGTCCAAGCGACTATCGGTCCTTGCACGTGATGAACGTCACCTGCTCTGGCGTTAACAAGCTGACGAGCCCCGATTTCGAGGCTCTCACGCAGGTGTCGTTCTGCAAGCCCAATGGGACGCCGCAAACGGTGCCAGGGGGAATCGTTTCGGACCCGCCGTTGCCGCCGCCTGGGGTGCCGCTGGCCGCTAATTTGTCCAACCTTACGTTGTCGAACGCGCTCAACATGTTCTTCGTTAACAACATTGTGGACCTAAGGACCCCCACGCCGACGCAGGTACAAGGTTTCAGCTGGATCAACGGCAACGGGATCGCCATCGCGGGCAGCAGTGTCTTTACCTCCCCGCCCCGTTTCGACACGCTCGCGCACGAAATCGGCCACGCCCTCAATCTCGATCACGCGACCCTCGGGGCCGGAACGACGTGCACCGGAAAGAGTTACCCGTTTGGCTCGAATTCGAATAACGGGTGCAATCTGATGGACGCCGGCAGCTTCCGTACCGTGCCACAGAACTCGTCATGCACACCGGATTCATCGTCATCGCCAGGCGGCGAGCTTTACGACCTCGATACCGCGCTATGCGGTACATCGGTGCCCAAAGTCGCCCAAGCCGATCAGCTGCTCTTGGGGACCAGCACGAATACCCAGCAGGGTATGGCGCTTGCGAGCGGCTTCATGGTGCCGATCGCTAACGTACCGTCAACCGCGACCGCGGGCGGTGGTACCGCTGTCGCCGCCACGACCGCCGGGGCGACAACGATCACGGCCGCCGCATCTGCCAATTCGGCGATAAATTTCAATGTGACATTTCCGAGTTTTGTCAAATCCGGCGGCAGAAGCGCCGACCAGTTCATCGTGGCGCTGATTATGGCGCTCCCCGAGGGTTTCCAGTACGGCACCCCGGCGTTCTTCAATCGGGGAGGAGGCGCCATGGTGTTCGGCACTCCGCAAGTGCTGAACGGGAATAATGGACAGGGAAATACGAGTTGTCTAAAGCCGATCAACGGGGCTCCGGCCATCCAGTGCCTGGAGATCCTCTTCACGGTGAACGAGGATTTCTTAACGAATCCGCCAACATTCACCGGCTCATTCACGACGAACACTAGTTTCTCCTTCTCATCGGTGATCATAAATAAGAGTACCGGCCTGCCCGCCACGCTCACCGACCTCGTCGCACAATGTACGCTTGCCACCGAGTCCGGGCCGCCTTTCCCGCTCCAATGCCTGGATCTCACTTATGTATTCAGCGATTTGTTCGCGACGACGAGCTTTTTTGGGCTCTCCAGTAAAACCGGGAGCCTTATGGCGAACTCGCAGCTGCCTGACCCCTCGGTGGCGTCGGCGGTCGTCGATAAGAGCGGGTTCCCGAACCTTCCCGCGGATTATCCGAGTTTCATCGGTACCCTACAGGCGAACGGCCAGCCGCTGTCGTGTACACTCACCGGCAACAACACCTCCTGCCCGCCGGGGAAGCTGCCTGAAGGTGAGTGAAGCGGATCCGATCCATGCGACAACTGAAACCGCATGGTGAGGCGTAGCCCTGGCGCCTCCTGTCTCTCTTTGCTTTGTCCCGCCGTGATCGCGCTTTACTCGAAGCCGGCCTTGCGCAGACCGTCGAGGATGTGCTCGACCGCGTCCCTGTCGGTGAACAGCCGCTGCAAATTGCCTTCGACGAAGGCCAGGCTAACGTTGAGCAGCCTCAGTTCGGCGAGCGGGGTTTGCGCCTCGTCGATTCGGTCGAGCTGGCTCAGTCCGGCGACCACATAGCGCAGGCCGGCCGGCCAGTTGCGATTGAGCGCCCACGCGCGACGCCCGATCTCGACTGCTTCCTCGTAATGGTGCAGCTGGTAATGGGCGCCGGCGAGCGCGGGGAGCCAGATGAACATCCGCGGATCGCTGGGGCTGAGACGAATCCCCTTCTCGGCCAGCGTGATCGTCTCCTCCGGCTTGCCGCGATAAAGATACATCTGGCCGAGGAGGACATAGGCGGGGGCAAAACTCGGGTTGAGGTTGATGGCCTCCTGGAACGCCGATATCGCGCGGTCGGAGCGGCGCGTCCACATGCAAACGAGGCCGAGCGCGAAATGAGCATTCGGATAGCGATTGTCGAGCGTGACCGCATGTTGCCCTAGATCGAACGCCTCGACATAATGGCGGTCCACATCTTCCGTCCAGCCGAGATAGGCCGCGTTTACGACAGCGATCGCCAATGCCGCGGTGGCCTGCGGATATTGCGGGTCGAGCGCCAGCGCGCAACGAAAAAAACTCTGCGCCTCGACATTGTCCGGCTTGCTGTGCCGGTAATGGTGCCAGAGCCCGCGTTGATAAAATTCGTACGCGTTTTCATTATGCTGTGGCTGATCCGCGATGCGGTCGCGCTCGAATTTCAGCAGTTCCGGCTGGATCGCCCCTGCTATTACGGTGACGATCTCGTCCTGCAATTCGAATAAATCGGTCAGATCGCGGTCGTACCGCTCGGCCATGATATGATGGCCGGTATCGGCCTGGATCAACTGCGCGGTGACCCGAACCCGCCGACCCGATTTACGCACGCTCCCCTCGAGGACAAACCGAACTCCCAGATCCTTTCCGACCTTCTTGATATCGACGGTCTGGCCCTTGTAGGTAAAGGTCGAATTGCGGGCGATCACCGGGAAGGCGCGCCAACCAGCGAGCATCGCTATGACATCCTCGGTTATGCCGTCGGCAAAATATTCCTGCTCCGGATCGCCGCTGAAATTGGCGAATGGCAGAACCGCGATAGCATGCCGGCCATCGAAGGCCGACGGGCTTGCTGTGCCCGCGGCGGACGGCCCAGCCGTGTCTGCATGCTCGGCGGTCTCGCCAAGCATCCGATAGACGCGAATCGGCCTGGCGATATTTTTCAGACTCCGCGGGCCAAGATCCTCGAAGTCGCAATCGATCTTGTCGACAACCTGATCGTGGACAATTGCTGACAGGTAAATGCTACCTGGTTCGGCCAGAACCGCAATTCGCGCCGCTATGTTGACGCCATCCCCGAAGATATCGCCCTCCTCGGCGATGACATCGCCCAGATTGATCCCCATCCGCGCGACGACGCGATCCTCGTTCGATAGAGTCTGATTCTTTTCCAGCATCGCATCGCGCAGGGCAGCCGCACACCGTGCCGCCTCGACGACGCTCTCGAACTCGACCAGGATCCCCTCGTCTGCTCGCTTGAAAATATGTCCGCGGAATTCGTCGATCAGCGGCTCAAAGACCTCGTTCAGGAGGCCTGACTGTACGGTAAAACGATCCTCTTCTGCCCCGGGGATTAGCCGATTGAAGCCGGCAACCAGGATTGCCGCAAGCCGGCGCCGTACGCGTGCTCTCGCGCTGTCGGACAACATGGTTTTCCCAGGTCGACGCAGGGGGCACATTACTCCGTCTCGGGCCGCTCGAATGTGACCGAAGTCTCACCCGCGCGTGATCCGGGGACGTTAACAGACCGGCGACAGGGGAGAAAGGGCGGACCGCTGGAAAAACTTGAAACGCCCCTCCGGAGGCGCCCTTACCGGCCTCAAGCGGGGAGGCCGGCCGCTCGCAACGCATGGAGATCGATTGAGAGGATCGCTGCATCAGCAAACCGGATCCTGCGCAGCGTCCTAAGCCGGAAGCGCGGCGCTAGCTGGACGAGTTGGCGTACCGCATGCGCGGCCTCGTTCGTTTGGCCGAGGCGCGAAAAGCTCGCCGCGAGCACACAGTACGACAACGCGAAGTTTCGATTGCACTCGATCGCTCTGCGCGCGTGCAACAAGGCCTCCTCAGTCCGGCCGGCGCGCAGACAACCCAGCGCAAGCGCAAATAGCGCGGGGTAAAGTAGTGGCTCCGATGGGCTAAGCCGGATCGCCTTCTCGGCATGCTCGATCGCCCGATCGTAGGCACCGCAAAGGCACCTCGTTAGGGCAGCGAAGCCGAGGACAAATGCGGAGTTTGGGCTGACCATGACCGCCCGATCGGCAGCAGCCAGCGCCAATGGGTGGTCGCGTGTCAGGGTCGCACGAACCGCTCCGGCCACGGCGAGCGCTGCCGGAACGTCGGAACCGCCGGCAATCGCCACTCGCGCCATCCGCTTTGCCGTCTCCCTATCGTGTTCTTCGACCGCTGGCCACTCCATCAGATGCCGCTCTTGGCGACACCATGCAGCGAGGGCATTCGCGGCAGGATTGCCCGGATCTATCTCCACCGCCCGCGCCAACAGGCACAGCGCCTTCGCATTGTCTCCGGCCGACTCGGCGAACGCAGGATACATGGCGCGCAACGTCAAATCGTAGATGTCCTGATTTGCTTCCGGCTTGCGCCGAGCGCGATCGATTTCGGCATCGCGCATTGCCGGCGCGACCGAGCCGATCACAGTTTCGATAACCTTGTCCTGCAGGTCAAACGAATCCTCGAGGGTGCCATCGAAGCGCTCGGCCCACAGGTGCTGGCCGCTCGCCGACTCAACAAGCTGACAGGCGATGCGAACGCGGCTGCCCGCCTTCCGGAGGCTGCCCTCGACGACATACCGCACCCCGAGATCGTGGGTGAGCTGTTTCGAATCAATGGTGTTTCCCTTGTAGGTGAAGCTCGTATTGCGCGCCACGACGGAAAACCAGCGCGCCCGGGCCAATTCGGTGATCAGGTCCTCGGCAAGACTGTCGAGAAAGAGTTGCGCTTCCGAATCACCGCCAAGGTTTTGGAATGGCAACACGACCACCGACGGCTTTTCGGGTGGCGCAGCGATTCTTTTGGGCACGCTGGCCGGCGATCCTGTGGGCTCATTGAGTCCGATTCGAAAAACCCGGACCGGGCGTGCAATATTCTCGACCTGGTGTTCGCCGAGATCCTCGAAGGCGATCGGTAGACGGTCACGGACCTGATCGCGGATCGCACGGCTGACATTGATGCCACCCGGCTCTGCCAGGCTCTCCATTCGCGAGGCGACGGTGACGCCATCACCATAGATGCTCTCGCCATCTGCGATCACATCTCCCATGTTGATCGCCATCCGGAACCGGATCTGTCGGTCCGCCAGCGTTTCGAGGTCGAGTTCCGGCACCCGATGCTGAATTCCGATCGCGCAACGTACGGCATCGACGACGCTGTTGAATTCGGCCAGCAAGCCGTCGCCCATGGTGCGCACGATACGTCCCTTGTGCTCGTCGATTTTCGGATCAACGAGATCGCGCCGTATCGCCCTAAGCGCCGCTAATGTACCCTCCTCGTCTGCTCCCATAAGACGGGAATAGCCGACGACATCGGCACACAAGATCACAGCAAACCGGTGTTCCATCTTGAAACCGTTCAACGGGGTTAGGTGTCCCTCGCGTTCGTTGTCATGCAAGTGATTAAGCGTAGACGAGCGTGTGCTCCCGTCAAGGAGCTTTCCGAACGCAAAAGTTTTATCGGTGTCAGGTCCATCCTCGCTTGGGCTCTGGCAGGATGCGGGGAATCTGGTCCCCGACCGGGCATTCGCCGAAGCCGTCACGAAGGGCCGCTTGCGGTCACCAATACGACAATTTCCCTGACGACGGATGCCGGCCGGTCGTGACCTATCCAGCCGTAGGGAGGGCCCGCGTCCGAAAGCCCCCCAGGAAGGAACCCGCGGGGGCGGGTGGGCGGTCTGCCGTCTATGGGGATTTGGTCGGGCGGCGGCTTGCGTCGGAGATGCGGTGGCCGGGGTCTTCGGCGGCGGATCGACGATCGCAGTCGGGAGCGTGTCGTCGCGGCGGCCGTCGACGGGGTGATTTTGGGATGATCGACGGCGTCGCAGGCGCCTTCGGAGGCGCCGGGGCGACAGTGATGCAACGCCGGAAGCAAGGGTCCCCGGCGGACGGATGGTGCGATGAGGCAGTGACGGGCGTCATGGCATCGCGGCGCTGATCCCGGCTTCGGGCGACGGCGGGCCGCGGGGTTCGGCGCCGCGCTCGAAGGTCTCGACGATGATCATGCGACCGCCGCAACAAGGGCATGGCGGGCGATGGTCTGCCGCGGCGCCGGCTGCCAGGTCCGCGTCGTGGTGCTCTGCCGGCGGCTCCATCACCGGCACGGGCATGGCGATCAGTTCTCTGGCGCGCGCGATATTGGTCTTGCAGCCAGCGCTGGCGAGCAGCCCGTAGTGGCGGATGCGGTGGAAGCCCTTGGGCAGGACGTGGAGCAGGAAGCGCCTGATGAACTCGTCGGGCGCGAGCGTCATGGTGCGGTACCGGGCCTGCCCGTTGCGGCGGTAGTCCTTGTAGCGGAAGCTCACGCCGCGCTCGTCGAGGCCGACCAGGCGGCTGTTCGAGATGGCGACGCGGTGGGTGTAGCGGGCGAGATAGGCGAGCACCGCCTCGGGCCCGGCAAAGGGCGGCTTGGCGTAGACGAACCAGTTCTTCTTCCTCAGCGGGGCGAGATAGGCGGCGCAGGCCGTCCCGTTGCACGAATATGGCGGAGGTCCGGCAGCAATGATGCTGATCGACCGCGCCGTCACCGCCTACCAGGATTTCATTCGAGTCACCGGGTGGACCGGCAACACGGCGCTGATGGTCGAGGCTGAGTTCTTTGGCCGCGACCGGCCGCGCGTCGGGTTCCGGGATCGTCACGGCGAAATTCGTGGCCTGACGGTGGAGGAGTACATCAACCGGCTGGGTCAGGATCTGATCCCCTTGGCCGAGCGCTGCGCTCGGGTCATGCGCGAGGCGATCGCGGCGTTGGAGACGCTGCGTGCTGCCCCGAGCGGCGTTGTTGAACGGTCGAAGCCGATCAGCTTCTCGGTAAGATGGTAGGAAGCCGGAGGTGGTAGCGTGAGCCGCGATTCTTACCCCGATGCCTACGGCGACGGCCAGGACGCGCTGGGGGTGTTTCAGCTTTAGCCACCGGAGCCGGCTCCGGTCAGCTCGCACGGAGGGACGGCCGTTCCTGACCCCGAATCGGCCCTTCCGGGCCGCGCACGGGACCGGCCGAGTTGGGCCATGAAGACCAGTTCCCGCCGCGCTGGCTGAACGCCCGCTGTCGGTTCCGTTGCGGGACCTTCGCCGGGACGAGCGTTAACGGGCGAGAGGCGCCGATTCCCCGAAGGTGCGTGAAAATCAACTTATATTACCGGTCGTCGTGTCGGCGGCCGAACTGTCGGC
>WNFD01001247.1_pt1 | contig 25607 bp, 22 predicted proteins | sample 5400491 | NCBI WGS metagenome assembly WNFD01 (sample SAMN13153343, study PRJNA577476) | soil metagenome | isolation source: 120 cm saprolite under Douglas fir tree site 2 hole 2 replicate 2 | place: USA:California | collected 2015-04-18
CGAACCCCCGGTACCCTTTCAGGTACAACGGTTTTCAAGACCGTCTGTTTCAACCGCTCACACATCCCTCCGCGAGAGGTAAGAACAATAGTTTACCAGCAATTTCGCCACGCTGGTTCGGGAGCGGCAATGTGGATCGAACGGCGAAAGAGTTTCGCGCGCTGATCGAAAAACTTTAGATTTGTTGTTTCGCGGGCCGAGATGAGGCATAGTAAGGCAGCCTGGCAAGATTGAGTAATCGGGTCATTGAAAAGCAAATCTAAAAACACACCTCACCGCTGATTAACACTGATACGTACAGATACACGCAGATAAGGCCAATTACCGCGGATTTACACGGAAAAGCGCGGATCAGGAAGAGATTGCCAAAATCGCCGGAATTGCCATAATCGCCGAAAGTGAACTGCATGAGCTCAGAATGGTGAATGTCCCCTTCCCCGAACCCCAACCCCCTGCTGGAGAACATCGAGCGTGCACTATGACACTGCCGACTGTCTCAAATCAGGGGTTCACCGTTCACAATCACATCTGTGGGATAAACTTTGTTTCTCACCGCAGGGGTGCACCTCAAAACCTACGCCAAACTGGGATGGTTGGGATTACGTGGGATAAACCGGGGAGGGATACCCCCATCGGATAATCGGGAGATCTGGTGATCGGGTGATTGAAAAGCAGAACTAAACCCTTACCGCTGATTAGCGCAGATGATCGGAGATCAAGAAGAGATTGCCAAAATCGCCGGAATTGCCAAAACCGCCGAAAGTGAACAGCGCGACAGAAAGCAAAACAGCCGAGGGCGGCTGTTCCACACGAGCGTCTCGGTCAGGCAGCGGAAACTTGGTGACAGGAGGCCGGCTTGCTGGCGATCTTGAGCGCGTAAAAAGCTATATAGATGTAGCAAAGCACGGGCAGGACAAAGGCGTGGTGAATGCCAACTCGGTCGGCGATCAGGCCCTGGAGTTCAGGAATGACCGCTCCTCCAACAATTGCCGCGACGAGCAGTCCGGAACCTTTGCCGGTGAGCGGACCCAGGCCTTCAATGGCCAGAGTAAAGATGCTGGGAAACATGACGGAGTTGAACAGGCCCACCAGCAGCATGGTCCACATGGCGACATGCCCAAGGGTCAGCATGGATGCCGTCACCAGCACGGCGGCGACGACGGCGTTAAGGCCAAGCAGCCTGTGCGCCTTCATTCTTTGCAGTAGTCCCGAGCCAAGGAAGCGGCCAATCATGGCTCCGCCCCAGTAGTACTGCAAATAGCCGGCGGCTTGGTCCAGCGGAAGGTTGCCGGTGTCGCGATGATTGAAGTAGTTGGTGAGAAAGCTGCCGATGGCGACTTCAGCGCCGACGTAAACGAAGATGGCCGCTGCTCCCAGAACAAGGCGTCGGTGACGCCATATGCTTTCATGTGCTCCGGCGTGGGCCTCAGCGTAGCGGATGACAGGCAGCTTATAGAAGGCGACAATCGCGGCCAGAACAACGAGAGCGATCGCGAGTCCGAAGTATGGAGCTTTGACGGACGCCGCCTGTTGCACACGATAAGAGTGGAGCTGCGCGGAGGGCATCTGGCGCATCACCTCAACGCTAAGCGGGACGGCGGCCGCGGCGAGAATCAAAAGGCTGCCGAACCTGGGAGCCACCGCAGTACCGAGCGAGTTGAATCCCTGCGTGAGATTGAGTCGGCTGGAGGCGGTCTCAGCAGGGCCAAGGATGGCAACGTATGGATTGGCCGAGGTTTGAAGCACGGTCATGCCGGCGGCCAGCACGATCAGTGCAGTCAGGAACAAGGGGAACGATGGTATAGCCGCTGCCGGCACAAACAGCAGAGCGCCGGTGGCCATGGTGAGCAGGCCAACCACCATGGCGCGCGCGTAGCCGATCCATTCCACGATCTTGCCCGAGGGCATGGAGAAAATGAAGTAAGAAGAAAAGAAGGCGAACTGCACAAGCATGACCTCGGCGTACCCGAGGTCGAAGATATTTTTCAGGTGTGGGATAAGGATGTCATTCAGGCAGGTGATGAACCCCCACATGAAGAACAGTGTGGAAAGCAGAGCCATGGCGCGTGCGTCTGTCCGGGTTGGTTGCGCGGTGAGTTCGCCCTGATCGAGATGGCTGGCAATGGCGATTCGAAAACCTCAGATCGAAAATGAGATGCGAAGGATAGTATAGAGGGAAATGATTTCTGCATCCCTGCAAGATCTCACCCCTTTTAATCACAAAGGATACAAAGGAACATAAAAGAAAGCGTGAACAATGGGTAGTAGGAAGAAGACGGCGGTAAAGAAGATCGCGGTTGTGGGAATCATTATCGGTGCCGGTGCCATGGCGTTAGCACAATCGCCGTGGGATGACATCAAGCGGAAGATCCAGGGCATGAAGCCGGGAACCAGCGTGAATCAACTCAGCAATGACAAGGTGGTTGCCGGGTTGAAACAGGCGCTGCAAATCAGCACGGGAAATGCCGTGGCGGCTACCGGTCACGTGGACGGTTTCTTCAAGAATGAGGCCATCAAGATTCTGCTGCCAGAAAAGCTACGCTCCGCAGCCAAAGCGTTGCGCATGGTTGGCATGGGCGGACAGGTGGACGCGCTGGAAGTGGGAATGAATCGCGCGGCCGAGCAGGCGACGCCGCAAGCCAAACAGATTTTCCTGCGGGCGGTAACGAACATGAGCTTTGCCGATGCCAAGGGAATCCTGACTGGCGGCGACACAGCGGCAACCGAATATTTCCGCAAACAAAGTTCCGCGGAGCTTACAACCGCGTTCGCGCCGATCGTGCACAAGTCGATGGAGAACGTGGGTGTGGTGAAGCAATATAACCAGATTATGAAGAACCCGGTGGCGTCCGCTGTGGCCAATGACCGGAACTTCAGCCTGGATAATTACGTGGTCGGCAAGACAATGGACGGATTGTTTTACATGCTGGGCGAGGAAGAAAAGAAGATCCGCAAAGATCCCGCGGCACAGGTCACATCATTGTTGAAGGAAGTGTTTGGCGCAGCAGCAAAAGAGAAGCAGCCGAAATAATCAAGAAGTCCTACAAAGGTTAGCATTCGGCGAGTCAAAAAAAGCTGTCATGTTGAGCGAAGAGCCGGGCGGGCAGTCGCGGCTCGAAGTCGAAACATCCCGAGGACGTTGAATGAGCCATGCTGTTTCAGGGAGTTCTCCCCAGAGTCCCGCCCCGAGGCGCATTTCTCGATTTCCAGGATATTGATCCGGCAAAAAAAGACCGCCACTGAAGGCGGTCTTCTGGAAACAAACTTATGCTTTGTACTCTTACTGAATCTGACCTTTCTTTGCCTCAACCTGTTTGAAATCCGCGGGCACTTCGAACAGGCTTGCATCGATGGAGGCGTTGGAAACGGAGGTGACTTCCGTCATCATATCCATGAGCGCTCCGCTCGGCTGTCCTGAAGCGGTCTGTTGCGCGGAATCGTTCTTGTTCTTTTTGCCAAAGCCGCCCAGCATACCGCCAAGACCTTTGCTGATGACGTTGCCTTCTTTCTTTTCCGGACTCGCACTGGCTGCCGCTGTCCCTTGACCCGTAGTTCCCGGATTCGGACCCATTCCTACGCTGACAAACGAAAGAAGTGGCATGCCGTTCAGGTTCGCCGTGCTCTTGCGATACTCCACCATAGGCTGGCTGATCTGTGTGTTGCCGCCGAACATCGTCCCGGGGACCCAATCCAGTTCCTTGGCCATCTTCATGTAGAACTTCTTCATTTCCTCGTAGCCTTTGACTGGAGCGATGTAGGCATCTGAGTTTACCCACATGTTACCGGATTCGTTTTTGCCCTTCTCATCCTGCGCTTGCATTTCCATGTCCACGCGGGTCTTCATTTCCTTGGCGTTGTAGTTCAGGATTTGCTTGCTGCCGCTGCCTGATGTAATTGAGATTTTTGGAGCGATCTTTACTTGCGTGTTGCCGCCCTTTTTCTTGGCCTGCTCTTCAGCAGCTTTGCGCTTGGCTTCTTCCAGTTGCGCGCGCATCTCGTCAAACGTCACCACGGAGTATGTTCTTTTCTTCATGTCCATGTTGATGACGCGTTTCCCGTCAAGGTCATAAATCTCCGTCTGGCCGTTGGACGATTCGCGGCGCATTTTGTTGCCCTTGAAGCTCACAGTGGAAGTTGTGCCGCTGGTGGCTTGCCGTGCGTCCTTGCTGAATACGCCGGCGAATTTCATGGCTCCCACAGCAACGCCGCCTGTGATCTTGCTCTGTTCTGTGTACTGCATGTCAGCAAAACCTGCGACTGACGTGGACAAGAGAAGCGCAATTCCGCAAAAGCTGATAACTCCTCGATTCATTCCCCCACCCCTTCTTAAATGGCTTAAATGCGCGGACTTTGTGCCCGCGATTATAGAACGCTGGGCGGTTTTAACGCCCTGAGCATTCTCTGGCAAAAGCCGTAACTGGGTTACGAATGATTATCTTATTCGCTCTTAAGAACTCCTAATGTTACGATTCTTGCGGCCGGAACTCACGCATGCAGTCCCTTCGGAGGCGGAAATTTGGCTGAAAGGCAGAAACAAGGCTCGCTGTCGCTGACTGTCGGAGTCTTCATTATCCTGGCAGTCTTGCTGGTGAACGCCGTCGTATCTTACCTCAACATCCGGCAGTTGGTTTTCAACAATGGAGCTGTGCGGCACACCTTTCAAGTAATTTCCGAGCTTGACCTGACTCTCTCTTTGTTGAAGGACGTGGAAACCGGACAACGCGGCTATTTGATTGCGCATGATCCCGCATATCTGGAACCCTACAATCGTGCAAGCAGCGAAGTCAGTACCCACATTGACCGGTTGGCTGCTCTAACAACGGACAACGCCGTCCTGCTGCAACGCGTACCGCAACTTCGCCGCTTGGCAACGGAGCGCATCCAAATCGCAAAACAAAATATTGATTTGGAAAAGACAGGCAAACATGCTGAAGCTTTAGCGTCTGTCATCAGCAAGGCCGGAAAAAGCAAGATGGATGACGCCCGTGATCTCATCGGCCAGATGCGGGATGACGAAGAGCATTTGATGCGTGAGCGTACCGCAAATTCTCAGCAAAGTCTGCGCCGTACGGTTGTCACCTTCGTCGTGGCCACGCTCACGGCCGTGTTATTCGTGCTGATCTATTACTTGGTTGCGCGGAGAGAGCTGTGGCGAAGCTTGAAAGCCGCCCAGGCCATACAAGAGCGAGAGTCGTGGCTGCACACAACGCTGCGAAGCATCGGCGACGCAGTGATTGCCACTGATCGCAAAGGTGTGGTGAAATTCCTGAACGGCGTTGCTGAGAAACTCACCGGCTTCAGCTCCCTTGAAGCGGTGGGCAGGCCTATTTCTGAAGTGTTCCCCATCGTTAATGAAATTACTAAGAAGTCCGTTGAAAACCCCGTGGAAAAAGTTTTGCAATGCGGGCTGGTGGTGGGTCTGGCGAATCAGACCGTTCTGCGTCGTCGCGACGGCAAGGAAACACCAATCGAAGACAGTGCAGCGCCCATCATGGACGACCATAAGAACATCGCTGGCGTCGTTCTGGTTTTTCGCGATGTGACACAGCAGCGCCTGGCCCAGGACAGTGCACGCAAATCTGAAAAGCTGGCCGCCACCGGACGGCTTGCTGCCACCATTGCTCACGAGATCAACAATCCGCTTGAGGCTATCACCAATCTTCTTTTTCTTGCCCGCGCCGCTGACTCCTTGGAGCAGGCCAGGCAGTACATGAGCTCCGCCGATCAGGAGCTTGCCCGCGTGGCCCACATCACCCGCCAGACGCTCGGCTTTGTTCGCGCCGCCGCCGCCGCATCTGAGACCAGAATATCCATCCTGCTGGAAGAAGTTCTGATGGTATACAGAGGACGAATTCACGCACGCCACATAAACGTGATAAAGGATTTTGCCCGTGATGTTCCCATCACGGCTGTCCGCTCTGATCTGGTGCAGGTTTTTTCTAATCTGGTATCAAATGCCCTGGACGCCATGAGCCTTGGAGGCACTCTGAATTTGACCGTCAACGCCAGAGATGGTGGAGTGGAGTTTCAGATACAGGACAGTGGGTCCGGCATTACTCCCGCAAACCAGCAACGCATGTTTGATGCTTTCTTTACCACCAAAAATGATGTTGGTACCGGACTTGGTTTGTGGGTGGTGAAGGATCTGCTCGAAAAATTCGGGGGGACCATCCAGGTGGAGAGCAGTACTGAGCCGCCAAACCACGGCACCCGTTTCATTCTGTTTATTCCCTCCCTGGTAACTTCTGGCCCGTTGGAATCTCGACCTGAGGGCGCAGCCAAATGACCTGGGTCATCCAGACCGGTTATTGGAAATCCGGATCTTCGGAAATGTGTTCCATCTTTCTTTGCAGAGTGAAGGTGGCGCTCTTGCCGCAGTGCACGCAAACCGGCAACTGGCGGTCCCGGCGAAGCCAGAGATCTGCATCCTTACATTCCAGGTGATTTGAAACGTAAAAGCCTGAAACTTTTGACGTGTCCCCACTTTCAAGTTGTTCTAGCTTTTTCTCCATCGTTATCACTTTCTTCCTGGGCATACATAAAACTCCTTACCTCGGCACGTTGACCTGATTAAGGCAAACCTGAGACCACTGTAAGTCGTTGAAAAACCGAGGCAACCTAATGAAGGTCTGAAATTTTTCCTCGATTGAGCTCCGGAATGGCTAAGGTGAAAAGAAGTCCTTGCTGCGAAAAAAATTGCAGAACGGGCAGCGTTTTGCGGGCTGAGTAGCATCAAAAATCCGCGTTGTTTCTGCGTCGAGTCTGATGATTTCCAAGTGTGCGAATCCGCGCTGCTCCAGATTGCTGATGCGAATGGACGGAGGCCGCTTTTTCGGCTTTCCGACTTCCGCCAGACGGATTGAGCATTTCTGGCTGTGCATGGACTGCTCAAAACACCTCACTCTCAAACTTAAATCGGGTACCGTGGAACTGGCCACTCGAGACGACCGCAAAACGGCTTGGGTCACCTCCAGGATCTGATTCATTCCTGCCTCATATTTCAGCGCTGTACCGAATTCCATTCGGCCGCGTAAAACGCGTAAAATCAGAGAATGCCCAAGCGTCCGTTGGTTGAGACCGCCCGGAATACAATGCTGTTCTCAGAAATTGTGAGCATAGCGATTGATTCCTTTCGTACGGCCAAGACCCGCTTTCTTCTCACCGCGCTGGGCATGGTCATTGGAACAGCGTCACTGATCATCGTTGTCACCATCGGACTCACGGGCAAGCAGTACGTGATGAATCAAATCCAGGCTATCGGTGCCAATTTGATCTATGCCTACTACGAAGCTGGCAGCAACGGATCACAAAATGGCGGCAGTGACTTTCTCACAGTGGATGACATGCGTGCCGTGCAACAGGAGGTGCCAGGAATTCAGGCGGCATCACCCATGGCGGAGATACATGACCGTATCGGCATCGGCGGAGGTAAAGAACGCGACATCCTGGTTCTGGGAGTGTCACAACAGTATTCCACTGTGCGAAACCTGGAAGTGCTGGCTGGCCGTTTCTTTGACGAAGAAGATTCCATGGCCCGGGCCCATGTTGCCGTTGTCACACAGCAGTTCGCCCAGCGAATCTATGGCGGACAGGAAGCCGCCAAGGACCAGCACATCAAAATCAAAGGGCTGCCCTTTGTAATCATTGGCACCTTCCGTGAGCGCGTGGAGACGTTTGGACAGTCTGAAATTGCCGGTGATACGGTGCTGATCCCTTACAACGTGGCGCGTTACTTCACCGGGAATGATTCAGTAAAACAGCTCTTCTTTTCCGTGTCAGACGCGGGTGACGTGCCCCACGCCACGGAAACCATCCAGCAGATTCTTCAATCGCGGCACAAGCCGCAATCCGTTTATCGCGTGGAAAATCTCACGCAATTGCTCCAGGTTGCGGCCAGGGCCGCCAATGGCCTGAGCATCATGCTTCTGGGAATTTCGCTCTTAGTGCTGATTGTGAGCGGAGTCGGCATCATGAACATCATGCTGGCAAATGTGCGTACGCGTATCCGGGAGATTGGTATTCGGAAAGCTATTGGCGCCACCAGCCGTGAGATCAGGCTGCAGTTTCTTGCTGAAGCCGTGCTGATTTCCGTTTCCGGCGGGATAGTTGGGACCATTCTCGGATTGGCGGTGCCGTTCTCGGTCAGGTTCCTCACTGAGTACCGAATTCCGATTTCGGGTCTATCGGCGATTATCGCCATCTTTGTGGCGATCCTGGTTGGCGTTATTTTCGGAACCGTACCCGCTACGCGCGCCGCTCAACTTGATCCTGTGGAAGCATTGCATTACGAATAGACGCCAGAAACAGAAGAGCCGGGCTGGTTGGCCCGGCTCTTTTCCCGTTCGTACTGCTTCCGAAATGATGCGGTTACATCACTAACGCAAGGCTTTCAAGTTCTTTATGCAGGCTTTCCACATCACAGTGTGTTCCATCAATGCGGCCGGCCGCATCGAGGGCGGATTCTTGAGAAACTCCGTATCCGCGCCCGGCTAAAAACATTTTCAATAATTCCGCTGTTTGAAATGAATCAAGACCTCCGGTCAGGAGTTCATTCCGAAGCGCCGCCACTTCAGCAACTGAGAATTTTTCTCCCATTAGGTCACCTCCGACCCTTATACCTACTTGTGACATTAGACACGCATTCCATCGCCTTTGTTGCAGATTAATTTCAGGCAACCCGAACTGTGGTAACGGAACCAAAGTAATTCAAGCCTGCTCAGGCACTTACAAACACCCGCCCGAACTAGCTGTTATAGCGGCAAACTATTGCACTCGCCGCGCTCAGGTTACGCCCCGTCACAAGCTTCTGCATTCTTAAACTCAATTCCACGCAGCTTATTCCGCCATCTTGCTCAAATGAACGTCAAATTCGTTCTTCGTCAGCAAAGAGGTAAGCTCAAAAGCTCGAAAGCGATCGCCCACAAGTTCTCTTTGCCGATAAAGGCCGGGCTCACTATCCACGGTTTCATGGCGTGCGTCCCAGCCGTCCAAAAAGCTTTGTGCGTCCTTGATGCTGGCTTCGCCGGCCGTTCCCGAAAATGTGAGAGTTTCCGCCGCATACGATTGCAACAGCTTGGGCCAGTACTTGCTCAACAAAGCATTGCTGGCAAAAATGTCAGCCCACACCACTCGGCCTCTGATGGCAACTACAACTCCAACGGCATTCTGGTTCCGCAGTTGTTTGATCACGCTCTCATATGACTTTTGCATCGGCTCGGTGATCGCCTGCATCTGCTGCTTCACCGCGCCGTTCTCGATCACCTTGGCGTAGGATGATGTGGCATCCAGTTCGCGCAGGCTGAACGCCATAGGCTTCTTTGAGGCAGATCCAACTGTTCCGCCGATCGCCTGGCCGTCAGGCGCATTTCCGTTGACGGCGGGTGATGCCGCCAGTCGTGACGACATGGTTGTCTTCGCGCTGCTGACTGCTTCCCACACTTTGCTTTGGTCCGCGTCAGCCATTGCTCTTTTACGTACGCTCGGCTGGGCCATCACGGATGCATGCGTATCAAACTTTCCCGTTTCTCCCACCCAGCGGCCATGTTCCACGCAGAAGACTGAGAGATCAACCGGATCACTCTCCGCCGGAACAATTCTGTCTTTGCCCACAACCCGGTCCTGTTTCCCGCCGGTAACAACTTCTCCGGCCAGAAGGATTAGCGGACGTTTAGAACTGTTAACCAGCACCAGTTGATTGACCCGCGCCGAGTCAACGTAAGGACGTCCCTGCGGCAGATGGCGAATCATGCCGCGCACGTTCCCGTACTCCATTACCTGGACTTCTCCGGAGCGTATGCCTTCATCTAACGTAAGAAATTGCGCAGTGTCATGCGACGTGGTGGAAACCACCGGAAATATGGTGAGATCACCGTGTGAGATGGGAGCAAGCAGCTTGTAGTCACCGGATCCGGCCGAAACGCCCGATGAAGCACCAGATGAAGCAAAGGACGGGTCGATTAGTGTTTTAGTTTCTGTAGTTGTGAAGGGTAAAAACGCGAGTGTTACTAAAGTTCCCCAAAACAGCAAATTTTTCACGTGAAACCTCCAATTGCCTGAGGCCCCTGCTTTTCAAAGAAGGAATGTAAAAAGCCAGCCTTCTTGCAGTTAAAATTGATACTATCCAAACCATGAGTTCTGGGCCGAGTCCCGTCGAATTGATAGCACTGGCTATCCGCGATCTCTTTGACAAGAGCGGGGCGCACAAGTACGGCCTGGAGTATGACGAATTCGAAGCCATTCTTGATCAGGTATCCTGCAAGTATGTTCCTGCTGCCACTGACCAGCAGAAGATCCGTTTCTGGCGCGAGCTTAAACTCGAAGAACTGGTTCTTTCCCGCGGCTGCGCCAACGGCCAGGAATATGCCTGGGAAGTCTTTCTTACCCGCTACCGGGAAAAGCTCTACGACATTGCCCGCGGTGTGACCAAGGAAGACTCGAGCGCACGCGAGCTGGCCGACTCCATCTACGGCGATCTTTACGGCACATCGGAACGTGACGGTCATCGCGTTTCCCGGCTCAACTTCTACATGGGCCGAGGGTCACTTGAAGGCTGGCTGCGAACCGTCATCCTTCAGGAATTCGTAAATCGTTACAGAAAACAGAAAAAGCTGATCAGTCTGGATGAGCAGGAGGAAGAGGGTGTACAGTTCTCCGCAGCCAGTCCGGCTCCCACCAGTCCGCTGGATAAGCGCCTTGGCGACGCCGTGGACCAGGCGTTAAGCCAACTGGCCGCCGACGATCGTCTGGTTCTGGCCTCGTATTACCTGGATGACCGCACGCTTACGGAAATTGGTAAGGTCCTTGGCGTGCACGAATCCACGATCAGCCGCCGGCTGGAAAAGCTGTTAAAAGTGGTGCGAAAGCAGGTTTTGGCCGGACTTGTGGCCCGGGGCATGAACCGCAGTCAGGCGGAGGAAGCCCTGGAATCCGATGTACGATATTTGCAGGTGGACGTGACCAAAAAACTGCAAGAAAATCGCCCTCCAGCGTTCCAACCAGATAAGGGTTCTCGTTAGTTATGCCTGAAATATCCAGCTTGTTACGCCAGCGATTGCAAGCCGGGGAAAACACCCGGTTACAGCACCCCGATGCCGACACTCTCACGGCATACGTGGAGCAGCTTTTGCCGGCGCCGGAACGCAAGCTGGTGCTGGAGCATATAGCCGTCTGCGGCGATTGCCGCGAAATAGTATTTCTGGCAACGCCGGAAGATGCGCTGGTTTCAGGTCCAGAAGCCGCTGGTCTCGAGCCCGTGGCTCCTGAGGCTGTCTCGCCGTCACCGGCTCGTCGCCTCTGGTTCCAGACCCCTGGCTTCGGTCTAGCTGCCTCGATTGCCGCCATGGCCGTGGCTGTAACTCTGGTCATGGAGCTTCCGCACAAGAACCAGCCTTTTTCATCTTCGCCCGCGACTGTGGCAAATCAGGTCAGCAGCGTTCAAACCCAAAAAGCATCGGACGCGAAGGGAACTATCGCGGCCCCTGGCACCAGCAGCTCGGTCGCGTCTTCCGAGCCTGCGGCCAAGCCCAGTAGCGCTCCCTTGAATGATGCGAAGACCAACGCGAACTCAGATGTGATTCTTCGCTCGTCTGCCTCAGTTTCTCCATCCTCACAGCCGCTCAATGTTCCTGCAAAGAAATCAGCAGTCTTAAACCGCGAGCGCGATACCCGTCAGCCGCTAAGCCCGGAGATCATGGCCCAGGTGGCTGCGGCCAAAGGCGATGTGATTGGCGGGCTCGCTGGTGCAAGCTCGCCTCTTCCTGGAGGTCCAGCGCAGGTAACCTCGGCTGCGCCCGTTCTTGAGGCCAGAGCTTCCCGGCAGGACTACCTCAACGCCCAGAGATTTTCGAAAGACGCGGTTGATTCTGCGAGTGCCCCCGCCGGACAGACTAATTTGCCGTCCGCGCCAGATCCATCTTCGAACAGCCTCGCGAATGGGTCGGCTTACTCCAGGCAATCCACGTTGCTCTCCGGCAGCTTTCAGCAGCAGAGCAATGCCTATCTTGTAATTCCGGAAGCCCAACAACAAACAACGCAGGGCACGTTGGCATTCACTCCACGGCCGCCTGAGCATCAGAGTCTTCTGAGCAAGATTTTTGAAGTCGGCAAACGTCCGATCAAGCGTGCGGAACCAGCGCTGCAATCACAGAACGTGAGCAGGTTTGCCATGTTCAACAACGGTCTGTCGGTCCAGCACAGTGATCCGGTGGCTGCCAACAGCACTGTGGATGTAACAGACTCTCCCAGTCTTGCTAAGTCGCCGGCCTTTACGGCCCGTGGCTTTGGGGCCTCAAGAAAGGCCTTTCTTGGCGCCGCGTCCATTTACCGCTGGAAGGTGGCCCAGGGCAAGCTGCTCAAGTCCGCTGATGCGGTCATTTGGCTCCCTGGATACGCGGCCACGGATGGGATTGAATTTTCAGCGGTCCATTCCAGCGGATCAGAAATCTGGGCCGGTGGCAATCGCGGCCAGCTTATCCACTCAAGTGATGGCGGGCTGACCTGGGAAAAAGCCTCTCTTGGCGATGCTACTGCCGGGAGCGTTGTCAGCATTGAAAGTACAGGCTTGAATGTTCACGTGGTCACCGCTCCCTCACAGAGCTGGTCAAGCCTGGACGGCGGCAAGACCTGGATCAAACTCCCGCAGTAGTTCCCGACACAAGCGTTATATAATCGCGCCCAATGATCATAAAAATCGCGCTGCTTCTGTGGTTTGTGGCGTTCTTCATCTCGCTGGTCGCCAAAGGACAGAGCAGGAGCTGGATGCCACGCCTGTTCATTGGAGGCTTCTGCCTGCTGCTGCTGGCGCTCTTTCTGAAGATTATGGGCAGAGTGATTTAGCGCGTTACCTTGATTGCTACGCTGAAAGATCGTTACGCTGAAACCAGCGATCCCACCTTTTCACCCTGCACCACCCGCTTAATGTTCCCATGTTTATTCAGATTGAAGATCACAATGGGCAAATTATTTTCCTGGCAGAGAGAGATGGCAGTGGCGTCCATCACGCGCAGGCCGCGCTTAAGGACGTCGAGGTAAGTGATGGTTTCGAACTTGATGGCGTCGCTGACCAGCTTGGGGTCAGCGTCATAGATGCCGTCAACCTTCGTGGCTTTCATGATCACGTCGGCCTTGATCTCCATGGCCCGGAGTGAAGCAGCCGTGTCAGTGGAGAAATAAGGATTGCCGGTGCCGCCTCCGAAAATGACCACGCGCCCTTTCTCCATGTGTCTTAGCGCCCGGCGACGGATAAATGGTTCAGCCACCTGATTCATCTCCAGCGCCGACATCACGCGGGTAAAGACACCCTGTTTTTCCAGCGCATCCTGAAGCGCAAGAGCATTGATCACGGTGGCCAGCATGCCCATGTGATCGGCGGATACGCGGTCCATATCGCGCGCCTGTTCCGCCACGCCACGGAAGAAATTTCCGCCGCCAACCACCAGCGCAATTTCAACTCCAAGTTCGTGAACTTCCTTGATTTCGCCGGCAATGGAATGGATGGTCTCCGTATCGACGCCAAAACCTTTGTCGCCGGCCAGAGCTTCTCCGGAAATCTTGAGCAGGATTCGTTTGAACGCAAGCATCAGCGAACAGTATATAGCAGGGTACGGCCGCTCACTCACACCGCAAGGCCACCATGGGATCCACTTTGAGCGCACGCCGAGCAGGCAGCAGCGCAGCCAGCCCTCCCGTGATACCCAGCACAAGAAATGCGCCAAAATAGCTGAACGGATCAAAATTGCTCACGCCATAGAGTTCACTGCGCAGTACCAGTGACATGCCCGCAGCCAGTAAGGAGCCGAGAGCGACGGCGATGCCCAGAGGACGGACCCAACTATTGAGCAGGCTACGGATGAGACCGGCTGGGGTCGCGCCCAGGGCCACGCGAATACCGATTTCCCGTGTGCGTTGAACCACGTTGTAAGACACCACGCCGTATAGCCCGACGACGGCCAGCACCAGTGCCAACGATCCCATAAACGAAACTATGGCGGCCATTCGCTGTGTGTTACCAAGCTTTTCCCGAAAGGCGGTACTCAATGGCAAGACGTCCGGACTAAGAGCAGGATCGGCAGAGCGCGCAATCTCTGCCAGAACGCCGACTACCTGCTGCGGTGACGATGAGGTTCTCGCAACGAGTACCCCGTTCACAAGATTGTTTTTGTGCAGCGGGAGATACATCTCAGCCGCATTGGTATTGGACAGGGCCAGCGTGCGAGCGTTTCGCGCCACTCCTATGATCCTCATCTTCTTACCCGCGTACGGGTATTCCTGAGTGAAGGGATCTTTGCCCGGCCAGAGTTTTTGCGCGAAAGATTCACTGACAATAGCTACGTCCTGATCGTCTTCACGGAAATCGCGGCCGGCAAGCAATGGAATGGAAAGCGTTGCGAAATAACCCGGAGTGGTTTCGAAATAATATCCGGTGAAGTTGACCGCACCGTGGACCGGCCCAACGGTCATGTTATTTCCCAGCGGCGGGTGATTCACGACCGCAACGGCTTGCACTCCGGGTACCTGCGACAACCGTGAGCGCATGTCGTTGAGATATGCTCCTGCTCGTTCCGGTGTGTATCCGTGGGCATCAAGGTGCGGGCTGACGGTAAGCGTGTGGGCGTAATCGAATCCTGGATCGACGGTAACAGCGCGATGAAGTGCGCGCAGAAGTAGTCCGGAGACAATCAACAGAACGCAACTGGCGGCAAACTGCGACGTCATGAAGATGGTCCGCACGCGGGAGGTTCGGTGTGAGGAGCGCAGGGCCTGTCGCGCCGAAGGCAAGCCAAACATCACGCAGGCGAGAGCGCCGATTGCAAAAGCAAAGAAAGTCGTACGCCAGTCTGGCTTCATCGGCAGCACGCCGGGCCCGCCCAGCCAAATCACCAGTGGACGAGAAACCAGCCAGCTCAGAAACAAACCAGCGGCGCCACCCAGCAGGGCGAGCAGGAAGCTTTCCGTCATCAACTGCCGGAGAATGCGGCCGCGTCCAGCTCCCAGGGAGAGGCGAATGAAAATCTCGCGTTCGCGCGAGATCACGCGGCTGAGAACGAGATTACCCAGATTTCCGCAGGCAGCAGCCAGCACCAGCAGGACCAGAGCAGCGAAGATTCCAAACATAGGCAGCATCTGAGAATCTGCCGGCCCCATGTGAGCGGCATAACCGCCCGGCTCGGCCACAAGCCTTTCGCCTGGCTGCAAATCACCCGGATGCTGTCGAACGAGTTCCTCAGCCAATGGCTGCAATGAGGCTTCAGCAGCCTTGAAACTGATTCCCGGCTTAACTCTGCCCCACATGTGGACGCCGGATTTACTGGCATCAAAGCTGGTAAGCAGTGTGCTCTCATTCACAAAGTATTGGATTTTATCAATTGGCAGCCACACCTCGTCCATTTCGCCGTGTTCAGGATCGAGTCCAATGAAATCGAACGGCAGAACGCCGATCACCGTCGCCGGATGGTTGTTGAGGCGGATCGTGCTGCCAACCACCGCAGTATCACCGCCAAACTGTCGCTGCCAGAAACGATAGCCCAGCACAGTCACGGGCGGCGCGTCCGGCGCCACATCGCTCTGTGGATCAAAAAGGCGGCCGTACGCTGCTGCGGTACCCAGCTCACGAAAATAATTTCCACTCACCAGGCCGGCGTGAATGTTCTGGCTGGTTTCCTGAGCAAAGGTCATGTTGCTGCCGGTCTGTGCCAGCACGGCCGTAAGCGCGGAACTATGCGCGCCATAGAATATGGCCGCCGGATAACCTACTTCCGTGGACGAACCCTGGGGAAAGTGCGTGGTGAACCTGGCAATGGTCTGCGGATCGCGCACTGGAAGTGGCTTGAAGAACATCACGTCAACAATGTTGAACGCCGTTACGTTGACTCCGATACCCAAAGCCAGTACCGCAATCGCAGTGAGCGACATGGCCGGCGACTTGCGCAGCATTCGTAAACCAAAGCGGATGTCCTGGAGAGAGCGGTCCAACCATCCCCAGCCCCAGACATTATGTGATTCTTCCAGCATGAGGGTGGCATTGCCAAAGATTTTCCGGTTGTCGCCCAGCATTTCACGATGGACTTCAATATCGTTACGCAGCTCACGCTCCAGCCTGCGCCGGTTCAGTAAGTAGTAGACGCGACGAAACAATTCATCCATCGTTTTTCTCTTTTCTCTTTCTTCTTCTTTGCCGCGGTTATGACTGGCTACTCTGACCGTAACGCGATCATCGGGTTCACTCTGGTCACGCGGCGTGCAGGCAGATAACTGGCTGCCAGGGCAACGGTGAGTAAAACCAGCGCAACGCCCACAAAGGTCAGCGGATCAGTTGCCGTTGTCTTAAACAGCAATTTGCCGATCAGATGGGACGTAAGCAGCGCTCCGATGACCCCGGCTCCAAGACCGATCAGAATGACCCTCATGCTTTGACGCACCACCATGGAAAGCACTTCTCCCCGCTGTGCTCCCAGGGCCAGGCGAATACCGATCTCCCGGGTGCGCTGGCTGACCAGAAGGGCGGTCACACCGCTCAAACCGGTTGCGGCGATGATCAACGCCAATGCGGCAAACAAGCCAAGAAGAATGCTGGTCAAACGAGTTGCAGCCAGGCTGTCTCCGCGTAACTCCTCCAGAGTCTTCAGGCCAGTGATGGGCTGGTCCGGATCAACGGCGAAAACTGCATTGCGTAGCTGGGTACCGTAAGACAGCGGATCGCCCGCCGTCTTTATCAGCAATGTATTGCCATTTGGCTGCTGTACGAGTGGAGCATAGGCGGTATCGATTGGATCTTTATCCAAGCCGTACTGCTTCACGTCACCGACGACTCCCACGATCTGTGTCCAGGTTTTTCCATTGTCACCAGAGATGCGTTTGTTAATTGGATCTTCGTTGGGAAAATAGTGGCGCGCGAATGAACGGCTGATGATAGCTACCTCCGGCGCTTTCTCATTGTCCTGCTCGGTGAAGAACCTTCCCGAAAGCAAGGGCACACCGAGTAAGCGGAACGTTTCCGGAGTGGCAACTTCAACATTCGCCTCAGGCCTGGCTTGCTTGTTGGCGAGCGGACGCCCTTCGATAAGGAAGGGAACGTTGGAAGGGCGGCCAGGCGATAGCGGCGCGCCGCTGTTGAACCCCACACCAAGGATCCCGGGTGAGCCCTGCAGCTTCAGTTTCAGCTGTTCGAAGAATTTTCGTACGTCTTCATCCTTTTTATATTTGGTGAAGTTAAACGGTACATTGGCTGTGAGAACATTTCTGCCGTCATAGCCTGCATCGATCTGTTGCAGCTTTACAAAGCTGCGTATCATCAGCCCGGCTGCGATCAGGAGCATGAAGCTGATAGCGACCTGGCCCATCGCCAGAACATTTCGCATACGGTTTCCGTCGATCTTGACGGTGGATGAACTGCTATTTTCTTTCAGGGATTTCACCAGGGTGGCACGTTGTGAGAACGCAGGCGCTGCGCCGAAGACGAGTCCGGTCAGCAGCGAGAGGCCGAGTGTAAAGAAAAGAACCGGCATGCTGACGCTGACCTCGGCCGCGCGAGTAGTGAAGCGGCTCACAAAGGTGACCAGCAGATTCAGGCACTGCGAGGCCAGGAACAGGCCGAGCAGGCCACCACCAAGACTGAGTATTGTGCTCTCCGTGAGCAGTTGACGCACCAGCCGTCCGCGGCTGGCGCCCAGGGCAGCACGAATCGCAAGCTCTTGTTCCCGTCGCATCATCCTTGCCAGTGCAAGATTGGCCACATTAGCGCAGGCAATAAGCAAAACGAGTCCGGCGGTTCCAAGCAGGATCAGCAGCATGGGCCGTACGTCACGTGTGAGTTGCGCGCGCAGACCGTCCATGCCTGCCGTGAAGCCGCGGTTCGCGGGATAAATTTCAGGGTAGTTCTGGCGGAAATGGGTGGCGACGTTCGCCATGTCAGTGTTACCTGATTGCAGCGTCTCGCCCGGTTTCAGGCGTGCGAATGCTGCCATCATATGATGTTCACGCATCATGATCATGTCGGCCGAGGAGCGAAACGGACATGCCACGGTTGCCATGTACACGTCATTTTCACGGGGATACTGAGGCACTGGCGGCAGAACTCCAATCACCGTGTGTACCTTGTCATTCATGCGGAAACGGCGGCCGACGATGGTGGGATCGCCGCCGTAATGCTGCCTCCAGTATTCGTTACTCAGAACAAGGACAGCGTCTGACGTGGGTGTTTCGTCGCCATCCGTGAAGAGACGGCCAAGGTATGGTTTGATTCCCAGCAGATCAAAAAAATGAGCTGAGACCACGCCTGTCCGCACCGAGTTTGGTTCCTGACCGTCGAGCAGAATGAAACTCATTCCGTGATATTCCTCGACCTGGGCAAGGGAGCGCGACTGATGCCGATAATCTTCGATCTCTTTGACTGAAAATAGAACGTTCGCGCCGTTGTCTGCGGTAGTTTGACGAAGCACGACGAGCCGGTTGCCATCCGCATAAGGCAAAGGCTTGAGGAGAACGCCATAGACCATGCTGAACAGAGCTGTGTTCGCCCCGATGCCAAGGCCAAGTGCCAGAATGGCGACCAGAGTAAACGCGGGATTATTCCTGAGGATGCGGAAGCCGTAACGCACGTCTTGCATGAATCGCTCCAGCCATCCCCATCCCCACGCTTCACGGGCTTGTTCACGCAACAACGTCGCGTTCCCGAAGCCGGAGCGCGCTTCAGCGCCCAGCATCTCGCGATGCACCGCCATATCGTTAGCCAGTTCCTGATTGAGACGGCGACGGTTAACTAAGAAATAAAGACGGCGGAATAGCTCTCGCATGTTGTCCTCCTATGCCTTGGACAAAACGGCCTGTATCCCCTGCAGCGCCCGGTCAAAGTCGGTGATCTCTGATTGCAATTGCTTGCGGCCCCTGGCCGTCAGCTTGTACAGCCGCACCTTGCGGTTGGACTCAGAGACGCCCCACTCCGCCTGCACCCATCCTTTAATCAGCATGCGTTGCAGCGCAGGGTAAAGTGACCCCTCTTCCACCTGAAGCATGTCATTGGAGAGTGAGTGAATGCGTTGGGCGATGGCGTAGCCATGCATCGCTCCGGGCTGGAGTACCCGCAGGATGAGCATGCCAAGGGTGCCGGGAATCATTTCGTTTTTAGCCATAGAGATTCAAGGCCTAGATTGTCTATACCTAGGTAAGACGTGTCAACGAAAAAAGCGTAAGCAGGGTATTTTGGGAAAATGCGTCCAGGCCAAAAGAAACAGCCTAGAAAGCATACTCCGCGATACTGGCCTGGGATTGTCTTCGCCTGTAGAATTCCGGCACGCTTCAACTCAATTTATGTCCAGATTAAACTTCTTCAAGGTCCAGGCAAAGACGCTTTGCGTCTTCTGTTTTACCGCCATTCTGGCATTTGCGGCCTGCCTCATTTCCGCGCAGCAACCTGCTGTGGAACCAAAGCCGGGCGATCAACTAGCGTTTCCCGAGGAAAAGCATCTGCACAACATTCGCCAGCTTACCTTTGGCGGACAGAATGCCGAGGCTTATTTCTCCGCTGACGACAAATACTTGATTTTTCAGCACCAGGGCGATGGCGTTCCCTGCGATCAGATTTACACCATTCCCGTGAATACGTCCGATGGCAAGCCGGCCACACCCAGGCTGGTGAGCACAGGCAAAGGTCGCACCACGTGCAGTTATTTCTTTCCGTCGGGTGACCGCATTTTGTTTTCTTCCACGCACGCTGCCAGTGCGGAATGTCCGCCCAGGCCGGATTACTCCAAAGGCTACGTCTGGCCGGTTTATGACGGCTATGACATTTACACGGCCAAGCCTGATGGCAGTGACCTGAAGCAGCTGACCAACACGCCCGGCTATGACGCTGAAGCCACCGTTACCCGTGATGGAAAGAAGATTGCTTTCACATCCATGCGCGATGGCGATCTCGATATATATGTGATGGACGCCGATGGAAGCCACGTGAAGCAGTTAACGCATGAGCTTGGATACGACGGCGGGCCTTTCTGGTCCTATGACGGAAAAAAGATCGCGTACCGGGCGGAGCATCCTAAAACAGCGGAAGAGATCGCCGAGTACAAAAAGTTCTTGTCAGAAGGGAAAATCAAGCCGAGCAATCTTGAAATCTGGGTAATGGATGCTGACGGCAAGAACAAACGTCAGGTCACGCATAATGGCTTCGCCAACTTTGCGCCTTATTTCACGCCCGACGGAAAGAGAATTATCTTTGCCTCCAACCTGGTTGATACAAAAAGCGCGCGCGGATTTGATCTGTTCATCATCAACGTGGACGGCACTCATCAGGAACGCGTCACCTATTACCCTGATTTCGATTCGTTTCCCATGTTCAGCTCAGATGGCAAGAAGCTGGTGTGGGCGTCCAACCGAAATGGCAAGCAACCGCATGAAACCAATATTTTCATTGCGGATTGGGTAGACTAAACCTGCATGGACATCTTTCTTACGCCAGTGGAAGCCCGCGTTTTGGGGGCGCTGATCGAAAAAGACATTACAACGCCAGATTATTATCCGATGTCTCTGAACTCGCTGGTCAATGCGTGTAATCAGAAGAACAACCGCGATCCGGTGATGACCCTGGATGAAAACACGGTCCGCGACGCGCTCTATTCCCTCCAGGAAAAGCGTTTGGCGGGTCCGGCCAGAGGCGCTGACAGTCGCGTGACCAAGTATGAACATCGCAGCCAGGAAGTATTCAACTTCACGCGGGCTGAAAACGCCGTAATGGATGTACTGCTGCTGCGCGGGCCGCAAACTCCGGGCGAACTTCGCGGACGCAGCGAGCGAATGCACCGCTTTGACGAATTGTCTGATGTGCAAGCTACTCTCCAAAAGCTGATGCAGCGTGAGCCGCCTTTTGTGAAGATGCTGCCGCGCCAGCCTGGAACCAAGGAAGCCCGCTATGCGCATCTGCTCTCGGGCGACATAGCGGGTTTCGAAGGCAGCACGGAATCCGAGGAGGAAAGTCGTTCGATGACCGGTGGCGACAATGAACGGCTCGTCGCATTGGAAACTGAAGTGACTGACTTGCGCAGGGAAGTCGCCGATCTGAAACAGCAGGTGGAGAGCTTCAGGAAGCAATTCGAGTAACCGGCGGACGACATCGCCCCAATAAAAAAGGCGGCATTGTTTTCTGCCGCCTTCCGTGCAAGATTGTTTGTTGTTTAGCGTTACTCTGCTTTTTCTTCCTGCTGCGGATTGCTGATGGCGACGGTCTCTCCCACATCGCCGACTTTAAAACGCGCGAAGCGGCGGACAGAAATATTTTCGCCCAGCTTGCCGACTTTACTTGCGATGAGCTGGTGAATGCTGATGCCTGGCTCTTTCACAAACGGCTGATCCAGAAGGCAGACTTCTTCGTAGAACTTTGACATCTTTCCTTCCACGATTTTTTCTACCACCGGAGCAGGCTTCCCGGTTGCAGCCGCCTGCGCGCGATAGATCTCTTTTTCCTTCTCGAAGGCTTCCGGCGTGACATCTTCCTTGCGGACAAACTTCGGGTCCGCCGCGGCAATGTGCATCGCAATGTCCTTGATCAGGTCTTTGAAATCATCGGTGCGGGCCACAAAATCGCTTTCGCAATTCACTTCCACCAGCACGCCAATCTTTCCACCTGCGTGGATGTAGCTGGCCACGGAACCTTCCGTCGTCATGCGTGTCGCCTTCTTTGCTGCCGTGGCAATGCCGCGCTTGCGCAGCACGATCATGGCTTCTTCAAGGTCGCCCTTTGCCTCGGTGAGGGCTTTCTTGCAGTCCATCATGGGGGCGCCGCTGCGCTCCCGCAATTCTTTTACCTGGGCGGCAGAGATGTTCGTTGTCTCAGTACTCATGAAAATTAATTTCCTTCAGTTTGAAAGGGCCTTACAACATACGACCCGCGTGGTAGTTGCCCCGCGCGGGCCGAGTAAATGATATTGAAGTCGCCGGCTGGCACGCTTTCCAGCGTTGACCCACCGCCGAAAAAAACTAGTTGGCTTTTGCCGCCACGTCGGCCGGCACTTCCGCCGCAGGCTCGGCAGTCTCAGGTCCTTTGCGGACTTTGCCACCCAGCACTTCTTCCATATTCAACTCTTCTTCTTCCATCAGATCGGCAGAGTTGGGAGTATGAGCGGCAGCTGATGCAGCCTGGCCTTGCGCCATGGCGGTTGCCATATCGGCAGTTTCCTTATCGGTGGCAGCCTGAGCGCCTTCGGCAATCGAATCGGCAACCTTGGATGCAAACAACCGGATGGCGCGCAGTGCGTCATCATTGCCGGGGATTACCCAGTCAACTTCCGTCGGATCGCAGTTCGTATCCACCACCGCGACCACGGGAATACCGAGCTTGCGGGCTTCCTTCACCGCAATGGCTTCCTTGTTGGAGTCGATCACAAAAATAATGTCCGGCAGGCCGCGCATGTTTTTAATGCCGGCCAGGTTTGCCTGCAGATGTTTGCGCTCGCGCTCCAGCTTGATCACTTCTTTCTTGGGGAGCAGCTCATAGCGGCCATCCGTGGCCATTTCATCAAGATCTTTTAGCCGCTTCACTGATTTCTGGACAGTCACCCAGTTGGTGAGCAATCCACCCAGCCAGCGGTTGTTTACGTAATACATGCCGCAGCGGCCAGCTTCTTCAGCAATGGCGTCCTGGGCCTGACGTTTGGTGCCGACAAAGAGGACAGTCTTGCCCTCAGCGGCCGAATCCTGCACAAATTTGCTCGCGTCCTTGAACATCTTGAGCGTTTTCTGCAGGTCGATGATGTAAATCCCGTTGCGCTCGCCAAAGATATATTCCTTCATCTTGGGATTCCAGCGCTTGGTCTGGTGCCCGAAGTGAACGCCTGCTTCGAGCAACTCCTTCATGGTGATGTTAGCCAAAATACCTCCTTATTGAATTGCATCCTCCGCGGTAGTGGGTCACTTGTGGCCCACTGTCGGGTATCAGCGTCTAGCGATTCGCTTGCGAATCGCGTGCCTTTAGGCAGACGTTAGTACTCTTACCCGCTCGGGATTGATTCCCTGCTCCGCTCCCGGCGAAGCGGGAGGGAAGATTTTGGTCCCGGTGAGCAACGCTCCGTTCCGTCCTCGGGACCCCGGGACGGTGAAGCAGAACAAAAGTGAAATGCAGGACGGGGACACCGTCCTGCCAAAGATCGTTTAGCGCTTGCTGAACTGGAAGCGTTTACGGGCGCCCTTCTGGCCGTACTTCTTGCGCTCCTTGGAGCGGGCGTCGCGGGAGAGAAAGCCTTCAGCTTTTAGCTTCTTGCGCAATTCAATGTTGAACTCAAGCAGGGCGCGGGCAATGCCCATCTTCAAAGCCCCGGCCTGACCGTTGATACCGCCGCCACAAACGTTGGCCACGATGTCAAAGGTCGAGGACGTTTCACTCACCACCAGCGGCTGCCGCACTTCCACACGCTGCGCACCGGTAAGAAAATATTGGTCCAGTTCACGATCATTCACCGTGAACTTGCCGCTACCCGGGCGCAAAAATACGCGAGCAATGCTCGACTTGCGACGTCCGGTGCCGTAGTACTGAACTTGTTGAGCCATGTTCCTCTTCTTTAACTCCTGCCCCTGCTCTTTTATGTTGACGACCTAAAATCCGCGATCTCAACTTGACTTCAGGGACCTAAACTTTTGTGAATCAGGCGTTAGCGTGCAGCTTAACGGGCAGCCAGGACCAGCGCTTCCGGCTTCTGTGCCGCGTGTGTGTGCTTATCGCCCTTATAAACTTTCAGCTTCTTGCCCATCGCCTTGCCCAGTTTGTTCTTGGGCAGCATGCCCAGAATCGCTTCCTGGACAATCGATTCGGGCTTGCGCTCAAAGCGGTGACGGAAATCTTCTTCGCGCAGTCCGCCGGGGAAGCCGGTGTAGTGGCGATAAACCTTCTGCTCCGCCTTCATGCCGGTCACGCGAACTTTCTCCGCGTTGATCACAATCACGTGGTCGCCGGTATCAATAAACGGCGTATAGATGGGGCTCTCTTTACCAGACAGAATTCTCGCGACTTGCGAGGCCAGCCGGCCTAAAGTCAGCCCAGAGCCGTCCACTATGTACCATTTGCGCGCAATTTCCTGCCCGCTTGGAAAACGGGTAACCATGCAAACTCCTGAGAATAAATCGCTTAGAAAGACCGCTCGATTAAAGCCGCTTACTACTTCCAGAATGGAAGACACAAGGAGGCCAACTGCAGAGCAGTGAAGATAAAAGGATACCCAATCGCCCCTGATTATGTCAACGCCAGGGACCCAACTGAGGCAATCCGATGACCTACAAAACGTCCGTACAAACTCACCTCCATTATACCTGTTCTGGCCGGTGCCGCCGAATGCTGTTTCAAGCATCAGTCTCTGACCAGGGGTTTTTGTCAGCGTTCATTCGTTTCAATCAGTGTTCATCAGCGGTAGGCTTTTGCCTTTCAATTTCCCAATTACCAAATTACTCAATTACTCAATCTGGCCGAAGGCCCTACCCCCTCCCGGTTCATCCCACCTGATCCCAATCATCCCAATTTGGCGTAGGTTTCTGAGGTGCACCCCTGCGGTGAGACAGAAAGTTTATCCCAAATCCGCCGCCAACCGGCCCTTCTCGATATCAGCCTCGTCAGTGTCGATCAGCAGTGCCCCTGGGTTTTGCTTTTCAATTTCCCGATTACCAAACTACTCAATTACCAACTTCGCCGAAGCCCCTACCCCCTCCATACATCGCACCCGATTCCAACCATCCCAATTTGGCGTAGGTTTCAGCCATTTTCATGCCAACCGACTTCAGCCGTTTGCTTATCCGCGACCATCCGCGTTAATCCGCGGTAAAGCTTTTCCGATCTCAGTAAATCAGTGCTATCAGTGTTCATCAGCGGTAAGGTGTTGCTCTTCCGATCTCGGCGATGTCGAGCGATCACGTCCATCTCGACGATCGACATCAATACATAACATGAAGAATGCGGCGAACAAAGTGATCTTAAGTTTGCGGAGGTGAGACGCAACATCGAGACCATCAACCCCTGTCATCCTGACCGAAGCCGACGCCAAGTCGTGAGGCCGAGCGGAAGGATCCCAAGAATGTATCCTTTTCTGTGCTGATACAGGGCGTTCTCTCCGTGCTCTGAACCTCGCAATTTCCGGCCAGGAATCCTGCTGCACTGCTTCCACCCACCATGACACGCACTCTTGTCCTCCTGCTATTTGCCGGAGCGAAGTCGGAGCGCATGCGACGACGCAGTCGAAGGATCCATGTATTTGTTAAGCAGCAAGACAAGTGTCAGGGCACGAATTTATTCGTGCCGCCCAGGCTTCCTCACTCTGTCATTCCGAGCGAGTCGGAGTTCCGCGGCGCGGAATGACGGCGAGAGAGGAACCCCTAGAATGCCGCTCACAAACCATGCCGCCTCAGGGAATTCTCTCGAGGATCTCAGTGGACACCATTGAATTACCGCTAGCAGCCATCTGTCTACCGGTGTTTACTGGACCACGGGTACTCTCGCCAGTCGCTTTCCAAAACGTCCGTGGCTTCGTCTAGAGCTCACGGGAGCTGCCTGCATGCTGCTACACAAAATTCTCGTCCTGTTCATCTCGACCCTTGCCTTACCTGCCTCTTCCGCCCAACCGCAGGCTCATCCCTGTGACGCC
>WNFD01002470.1_pt1 | contig 25580 bp, 28 predicted proteins | sample 5400491 | NCBI WGS metagenome assembly WNFD01 (sample SAMN13153343, study PRJNA577476) | soil metagenome | isolation source: 120 cm saprolite under Douglas fir tree site 2 hole 2 replicate 2 | place: USA:California | collected 2015-04-18
CCGCGACTGGGGGGAACCATCCCCCCAGACCCCCCTGGGGGGGGACAAGCCCCCCAAGGGGGGTCCTGCGCCGTTGCGCTGGCGGGAGGGGAGCCTGACGGGGCCGCGGTGGGAACGGGCGGTGGCCGAGGCGGTCGCGGCGATCAAGGCGGGCGACCTGCGCAAGGTCGTGCTCGCCCGGGATGTGTTCGCCACCGCCGCCGAGCCCGTGGACGCGCGCATCCTGCTGCGGCGGCTCGCCGTCCGGTATCCGGACTGCTTCACGTTCGCCTGCGACGGCCTCGTCGGCGCCACCCCCGAACTGCTCATCAGGCGGGCCGGCCGCGAGGTCAGCGCGCTGGTGCTCGGCGGCACGGCGCCGCGCGGCGGCGACCCGGCGCAGGACCAGGCCCTGGGCGAAGAACTGCTGGCCTCGGCCAAGAACACCGAGGAACACCTCTACGCGGTCGAGTCGATACGCGAGGCGCTCGAGCCGCTGTGCGAGGCGCTCGACGTCGAGGCGCGGCCGGCCTTGCTGAAGTTCCCGAACCTGCAGCACCTCGGCACCCGGGTCCGCGGCACTCTGGCCGGCGGCGGGACGCCGAAATCAGCGCTCGCCCTGGCCGCGGCCGTGCACCCGCCGGCCGCCGTCTGCGGTACCCCGGCGGGGGCCGCGCTCGACCTCATCCGCGAGCTCGAGCACATGGACCGGGAGCGGTACGCCGGCCCCGTAGGCTGGGTCGACGCCGAAGGAAACGGCGAGTGGGGCATCGCGATCCGCTGCGCGCAGCTGACCGGGCGCACCGCCCGCCTGTTCGCCGGATGCGGCATCGTGGCGGGCTCCGATCCGGCCGCCGAACTCGCCGAGACCCTGGTGAAGCTCCAGCCCATGCGCGGCGCGCTGGAAGGCTGAGGCGCGTACCAGGTCCGTTCGGATCAAAAGATTTTATCCCGAACGGACCCTGGTGCGTGCCGGCCCGATCGTCGAGCAGGCCCATTACTACGAAAAGAAAAACGTCTTCGAGAGACGCGAAAGCTACATGATCATGAAACCTCCGTGGCTGGAAGGGTGGGCGCACGGGCGGATAAGAGAACTCTTAATCTGCGTTCGCCTGGTCGGCAACCAGCACCTACAGTCGGTATGAGACGAGCGTCCCATCCAGAAGGGTGTTTGCAGATGAGCGGCAACGCCGAAGAAGTCCTGGAGGTGCTCCGCGGGGTGTGGAGCGCTCAGGGGCAGACCGCTGAGGACGTCGAGGAAGCCTGCGGCACCACCAGGTCCTGCCAGCGGATGGCCGACGTCGGCTTCGACGGCCTGGCCGAGGAAACCGACGGCGACCTGCGCGTCGCCTGGCGGACCCAGCTGGCGCGCGAGGGCAAGCTGAACCCGGGCGCGGGCAGCGTGCGGGACCTGGTTCTCGGGTCCGAGTCCTAGCGAATGGAGGGCCCGGGCACCGTCGGCGAGCTGACCGAGACCCTGCGGCAGGGCGGCTACCTGGCCGACCGCGGCCTGGCCACGGCGCTGTTCGTCGCGCTGTCGCTGAACCGCCCGATCCTGCTCGAGGGCGAGGTGGGGGTCGGCAAGACCGAGGTGGCCAAGGTCATGGCGTCGGTGTTCGGCCGCAAGCTGATCCGGCTGCAGTGCTATGAGGGCATCGACACCAACCAGGCGCTGTACGAGTGGGACTACGCCCGCCAGATGCTGCACATCCGGGCCCTGTCCGAACACCAGGCCGCGGACTCCGAAGCGGTGGACAAGCTGTTCGGCCCGAAGTTCCTGCTGGAAAGGCCGCTGCTCGAGGCGGTCCGGGCCGGCGATCAGGCTGTGCTGCTCATCGACGAGATCGACCGGGCCGACGACGAGTTCGAGGCCTTCCTGCTCGAGGTGCTCTCCGACTTCCAGATCAGCATCCCCGAGATCGGCACGGTCAAGGCGGAGAGCCCGCCGCTCGTGGTGCTCACCTCGAACCGCACCCGGGAGCTGCATGACGCGCTGAAGCGGCGCTGCCTGTACCACTGGATCGGCTACCCGGCCGCCGAGCGCGAAGTCGAGATCGTCCTGATCCGCGAGCCCGGCATCTCCGCGGCGCTGGCCCGCAAGGTCGTCGCCGCCGTCCACCGGCTCCGCGAGCTCGACCTGGCCAAGCCGCCGGGGGTGGCGGAAACCATCGACTGGGCCCGCACCCTCGATTTCCTCGGTGAGACGGATCTCGACGCAGGCAACGCGCAGGACACGCTCGGCGCCGTGGTCAAGGACCGGGACGATCTCGAGGTCGTCCGCGACAACCTGCAGGAGATCACCTCCGGTGCCCCCTGATCCGTTCGCCGGCCTGCTCGTCCGCTTCGCCGGCGAACTGCGCGCGGCCGGGCTCTCGGTGGGCTCGGGGGATGTGCTGGTCTACTGTTCGGCCCTGAGCCAGCTGGACCCGGCCGACCTGGTGGACCTGTACTGGGCGGGACGGGCCACGCTGGTGAACCGGCACGACGACATCGCCCGGTACGACGAGGTGTTCCGCCGGTTCTTCCTCGGCGCCGAGGGCCCAGAGTCCGAATTGATGCTCATGCTGCGCGCGTCGGCGGAGGCGCAGGGGGCGCTGGCCATTCCGTCGACCGAACCCGGCGAGGCCGGAGAGGAGGACGACGCCGTGCTGGGCTGGATGGCCTCCGATGTCGACGCGCTCAAGCACAAGTCGTTCGCGGCCTGCACGCCGGAGGAACTGGCGGCGCTGCGCCGGATCATGGCCAGGATCAGGCTGACCCCGCCGCGCCGCCGGACCAGGCGCAGCGCGCCCGCCCGGTCCGGGTCCCGTCCCGACCCCCGCCGGACCGTCCGGGAATCCATGCGCATGCACGGCGAACCCGCGCGGCTGTACTGGCGGCAGCGGAAGGTCCGGCTGCGGCCCCTGATCCTGATCCTGGACATCTCCGGCTCCATGGCCGATTACTCGCGCCACCTGCTTCAGTTCGCGCACTCGGCGAAGCGGTCAGCCGGGCGGGTCGAGGTCTTCTGCTTCGGCACCCGGCTGACCCGGGTGACCGGGGCGATGGAGTGCCGGCGTCCGGACGAGGCCCTGGAGCGGGCCGCGCGGGCGGCCTTCGACTGGGACGGCGGCACCAGGATCGGCGACAGCCTGGACGCCTTCGTCCGCGGCTGGGCGCGCCGCGGGCTTTGCCGGGGCGGCATCGTGGTGATCTGCTCCGACGGCCTGGACCGCGGGGATCCCGCCGTGCTGGCCGCGGCGATGGACCGGCTGTCCCGGCTGAGCCACCGGCTGGTCTGGCTGAACCCGCACAAAGGCGACGACCCGGGCTTCCGGCCGAGCACGCTGGGGATGATGGTCGCCGCGCCGCACATCGACCTGCTGCTGTCCGGCCACGATCTGGCCAGCCTGGAGAAGCTCGCTACGCTGCTGCCAGGACTCAATTAGCTGGGGAGTGCGCCGGTGAGGTGGAGCGTAGGGATCGAGGCCGAGGGCGACCGCGTGCTGACCCGTGAGCAGGTGGTCGAGCTGGCCGACGCGGTCGCGGCGACCGGTGGCATCGCGACCGGGATCGGCACCAGCCGGTACGGCGCCCAGCTGATCGTGGAGGCGGTCAGCCGCGAGGAGGCGATCGAGAAGGCGACCGAGGAGTTCTGGCGGGCCGTCCGCAAGGCCCGCCTCCGGCCCGCCCCGGTGGTGCGGACCGAGGCGATCAGCGAGGACGAGGACGCGGTCGGATGATCCGGCTTGGCTCGCTGGCCGGCTACCCGTTCGAGGGGCCTCGCCTGCTCGCGGGCTGGACACCGCCTCTGGCGACGGCGGCGGTCTACGTGATCGCGTACAAGCCCAATCCGGACACGAAGCCGGACCGGTACGCGGTCATCTACGTGGGTCACTCCGATGACCTGGCCGCGGAGCGGTTCCCGTTCCAGCACCCGCGTGCGCACTGCTGGATCAAGCGCGCGGGATCCAAGTGGACGGTCTACATCTGCACCTACGAGGTGCCGGGTGGCGGCCGGCCGCACCGGGAGCAGATCGCCAGGGAACTGACCGCGATCTACCGCCCGCGGTGCAACGACCAGCAGTACGACCAGGCGTGGAAGGACGAGTGGATCGGCTCGTCAACATCGGCGTCCCCCGGGCTGGCCAAGGACCCGGCGCGTCCCGGGGCCCCTGATGTCCCGGCTCCGCCAGCCTTAGGCTAAGGACCCCGAGCGGAACCCGACCGCGTCGAGCAGGCGCGAGCGGCGCGTCCCCGAGGCCGGCCGGACCGGTTCGGGCACCGCGGGTGGTTCGGGCCGGGGGGTAACCCCGGTCACGATGTCCTCGGCCATCCCGTACAGCAGCGGCAGCGCGCCGGCGACCACGCCGCCGGTCTCGTTGATGTGCTCCACCCCGGGCCCGATGAGCTTGGCGTGACCCACGATGGTGCGGACGATCCCGGCGCACTCCTCCAGGTTCCCGGCGATGCGGGTGAGCAGGCTGCCCACCCAGAACAGGTAGAACGCCAGGCCGGCGATCAGCAGGACGACATCGATGACCGTGAAAATGACCAGCCCCGTCACGACTTCACCTTCCCGAGCACGCGGCCGAGGAACAGATGGTGCTGCAGGCCCTCGGCGAGGACGGCTTCGACGCCGGTGGCCACCTGGGGGATCAGCACGGTGTCCGCGGTGTTCGCCGCGGCCGCCTTGAGCGTGTCCCTGACGGCGACCACCCGGCGGTCGATGATCTTCACGAAGTAGATGAGCAGGCTCAGCAGGGCGGCGACCGCGACCACCACGACGATGCCGAGGATGTTCGCGATCGTCCACAGGTTGTGCTCGGTCGAGGACATGGCCAGCGTGTGCATCGCTACCCTCCCAGCCTGGCGCGGCCGCGCTGCAGGCCGCCGATGATGATCGTGGCGTGCTCGATCGTGGTGCGCAGCGCGCCGAGCGGCGCGGTGTTATGTACCGCCTCGGTCAGCGCGTCGTTGATCTTCGGTGCCTCGTTGCCGATCGACCGGGCCAGCATCAGGATCGGCACCACGAGCGCCACGACGACCAGGACGATCACGATGCCGATCGTGTAGCCGATCACCCAGCCCGTGGTGCTGGTCCCCGCGGCAAGGACTTGCGGTTCCATGGACGGCTCCTCAGACTGTTTCGCAGAAGTCGCGGACGGGCTTCAGGCTCGCGTTGACCGAGGTCAGCCGCGCGGGCACCGTGCTCGTCAGGCTCGCGACGGCCTGCACGCCCCCGGTGGTCGCGACGAGCGTCTTCCGGATCGCCCTGAGGTGGAAGATGACCCGGAGCAGGCCGACCGCGGTGATCGCGATGATCAACGCGGCGACGATCAATGTGAACCAGGCGGCTGCTGGCATGGCCGTTCTCCTTCTTGCTTAGCCGAGTAGCTTGGCAACGGAGCCGGCGTACCTGACCGCGCCGACTGAGACTTCCTTGACGGTGCTGTCGGTGACGGCCAGTGCCTCCGGCACGCCGCTGAGCTCACCGACGAGGGCCACCCCGCCGGACAGGATGTCGTCGGTGGCGCCCCGGATCCGCTCCAGCGCCGCGAGGACGCGGTTCAGCAGGAAGATGACCACCGGCAATACCACGACCAGCAAAATCGCGTTGCCTATCCACCACAAGACCATCGTCGTTCTCCTCAGCTCGCGGGCTGGTACGGCATGAAGAATCTGCGGAAGACCCGGGTCAGGGCCATCAGCGCGGCCCGCATGCCCAGGGTGAAGCCCCGGGCTGGGGTGGCGGAAGCGGCCGCGATCTGCTCGGCGGACTCGCCCCGTTCGATCCGCTCGATCCGGTCCTGCATGTTCGCGGAGAAGTCGCGCATCAGCACGGCGGTGACGTCGGCGATCATGCCCCGGCCGTACTGTGCTGCCGCGCCGGACAGCTGCAGGTCCTGGGTGACGCCGACCTTGGTGCCCCGGCCCGCGCGGGCCAGCGTCGCCTTCACGACCATGCTGGCCTGGCCCCGTCCCTTCTCGTCGGCGCCGCTGGCGTGGACGACCACGCGTTTGGCCGCCTCGTCGCGCTCCGTGATGTCCGCGGTGCCGGCGAACTGCAGGCGCACCGGGCCCATCCGGACGGCGACCTTGCCCTTGTACTTCTCGTCGCCGAGGTCCTCGGTGAGTTCGGCGCCCGGCAGGCACGCAGCCACCTGGGGGATGTTCTCGAAGAACTGCCAGACCTTCTCGACCGGCTCAGCGACCTCGAACTCATTCTTGATCAGCATCGGGTCTCTCTCTTCAGGTAAGCGTCGGGGTCTTTCTCGAACGCCTGGCGGCAGCCGGCGCAGCAGAAGTAGTAGTCGGCGCCCTCGTACCGCACCGGGCGCCCTGACGGCTCCGCGGTCACGGTCATCCCGCAGACCGGATCGACGGCCTGCGCAGGCCGTGAAGCCTGCTGCGTTCCTTCCTGCTTCGCGGACCGGGCCGCGGGCGTGCGGACCCTTGACCCTGCCAGCGCGCCGGAGGCCCGCAACTGGACCAGTTCGGCCAGGATGGCGACCGCGATCTCCTGGTGCGTCGTGCGGCCCAGGTCCAGGCCGGCCGGCACCCGCACCCGGTCGAGCTGATCCTTCGGCACCCCCCGGTCGGCGAGATAGCCGAGCACGGTAGCCCCGCGCCGGCGCGACCCGACCAGGCCCAGGTAGGCGGGCCTGGCGGCGACCGCGCGCTCGAGCACGTCCTCGTCGTCATGACCCTGAGTGGCCACGATGATCATAGAGCGCTCATCCGCGCTTCCAGCCGTGAAATCGGGGCCCCGTATGAGATCTGCCCGCCAGCCCAGGGTCCCGGCCAGGGTGGCCAGCGTGCGGGCCATCGGGGAATCACCGATGATCACCAGGTGCGGCACCGGCAACACCGGCTCGATGTAGACCTCGAGTGCCCCCTCGCTCTGGCAGGAGATCGGGATCACGGTCATGCCGTCCGGGACCGCCGCGCCGAACTGTTCCGGGGTCCCGAGCAGCAGCAGCCTGGCCGTGCCCTCCGCCATGACCCGCTGCGCCTCGCGGATCACCACCGGCTCGGCGCAGGCACCGCCGATCCAGCCGTGCAGTTCGCCCTCGGCGGTGATGATAGCGCGCGAGCCTGACTGGCTGGAGGACGGGCTCTGCCGCCAGACCACGGTCGCCAGCGCGAACGCCTCCCCGCGGCGGGTCCCGCGGCGGGTCAGCTCGCCCATCTCCTCCAGCACGCCCAAGCCTTCCATCAGCAACTCCGTGTCAGTCGTCGGAACGTACCGGCGGCGCGCCGGAGACGTCGCGGCGATAGGTGATCGCTTCCCACACCCGGTCGGGAAGCAGCGGCATGTCGATATTGCGGACGCCCATGCCCGACAGCGCGTCCATGACGGCGTTGACGTAAGCGGCCGGGCCACCCACCGCGGCGCACTCGCCGATGCCCTTGGCGCCGATCGGGTGGTGCGGGCACGGGGTGACGACCTCGCTGTGCAGTTCGAAGCCGGGCGTTTCCCAGGCGGTAGGCAGCAGGTAGTCCATGTAGTTCGAGCCGACGCAGTTGCCGTCGGCGTCGAAAGTGATGAACTGCATGTTGGCCATCGCGTAGGCCTCGGTCAGGCCGCCCATGATCTGGCCCTCGACGATCATCGGGTTGATCCGCACCCCGCAGTCGTCCACCGCGACCAGCTTGAGCACGTCCCACACGCCCGTTTCCGGGTCCACCTCGACGGTGACGATGTACACCGCGAACGGCCAGGTGAGGTTGGGCGGGTCGTAGTAGGCGGTGTTCTCCAGGCCGGGCTCCATGCCGTCCGGCATGTTGCTGTACGCGGCCATCGCGCACTCCTGGATGGTGACGCCGCGGTCGGGGGCGCTGCGGACGTAGAACCGGCCGAGCTCCCACTCGACGTCCTCTTCTGACACCTCGAGCAGGTGCGCCGCCAGCTTGCGGGCCTTGGCGCGGATCTTGCGGGAGACCATCGCGACCGCCGCCCCCGCCACCGGCGTGCTGCGGGAGGCGTAGGTGCCCATGCCGAACGGCGCCGTGTCGGTGTCGCCTTCCTCGACGACGATGTCATCGGCCGGGATGCCGAGCTCGTGGCTGACGATCTGGGCCCAGGTCGTCTCGTGCCCCTGGCCCTGGCCCCTCGCGCCGGTGCGGACGATGGCCTTGCCCGTCATGTGTACCTTGAGCTCGGCCGAGTCGAACATCTTGATGCCGAGGATGTCGTACTCGCGGCTGTTGCCCGCGCCGAGCGGCTCGGTCATGGTCGAGATGCCAAGACCGAGCAGCCGGCCCCGTTCCCGGGCCTCCCGCTGCTGCCTGCGGAAGTCCTGGTAGTCGACGGCCTTCAGCCCGACCTCGAGGCACTTGGCGTACTGGCCGGAGTCGGTCAGGAAGCCGAACGGGGTCCGGTGCGGGAACTGATCGTCCCGGACGAAGTTCATCCGCCGGAACTCGGCCTGGTCCATGCCGAGATCATCCGCCGCCGCCTGGACCATCCGCTCCTGGAAGAACATCGCCTCGGTGACCCGGAACGAGCACCGGTACGCGACCCCGCCGGGGGCCTTGTTGGTGTAAGTCCCCCGCGCCGTCAGGTGCGCGACCGGGATGTCGTAGGCCGCGAACGCAGAGTGCAGCAGTCCGATCTTGAACTTGCTCGGCTGGGCGTCGGAGAAGAACGCGCCGTGGTCGGCGTCGCAGTGCATCCGGACGCCGAGGATCTTGCCGTCGCGGCGCAACGCCATCTCGCCGTCCAGGTAGATGTCCCGGGCGAAGCCGGTCGAGATGAGATTGCCCGACTTGTCCTCGATCCACTTGACCGGCCGCTCGAGCAGGATCGAGGCCAGGATCGAGCAGACGTACCCGGGGTAGACCGGGACCTTGTTGCCGAAGCCGCCGCCGATGTCCGGGGAGATGATCCGGATCATGTGCTCGGGCAATTCGGCCACCAGCGCGACCGCGGCGCGGATGATGTGCGGCGCCTGCGTGGTCATGTACACGGTGAGCTTGGAGGTGGCCCGGTTGAAGTCCGCGATCGACCCGCAGCACTCGATCGGCGACGGGTGCGAGCGCGGGTAGTGCAGCTTCAGCCTGGAGACCACGTCGGCCTGCTCGAACGCCCGGTCGGTTCCGGCCGCGTCGCCGACCTCCCAGTCGTAGATGACGTTGCCCCGCTGCTGCTCCTTGTCGTCGCGGATGACCGGCGCGCCGTCGGCGACCGCCTGCCACGGGTTGACGATGACCGGCAGCGGCTCGTACTCGACGTCAATGGCCTCGCACGCGTCCTTGGCGATGTACGGGTCATCGGCGATGACGCAGGCGACTTCCTGGCCCTGGAACCGCACCTTGTCGGTGGCCAGCACCGCCTGGGTGTCGTAGGACAAGGTCGGCATCCAGGCCAGGTTCCTGGTCGCCATCATTTCGCCGGTAAGGACCAGATGCACGCCGGGGATGTCCCAGGCCTTGCTGGCGTCGATGGACTTGATCCGCGCGTGCGCCAGCGGGCTGCGCAGGATCTCCATGTGCAGCATGCCGGGCAGCGTGATGTCGTCGGTGTAGTTGCCCTTGCCGCGGATGAAGCGGTTGTCCTCGACACGCTTGCGGCTCGCGCCCAGCCCGCCGATCTTGATTTCGTCCAGTGCCTGTGACACGTTTGGCCTCCCCTAGCTACCGGACTCGGATCTGAGCTTGGCGGCCGCCCACAGCACCGATTTGACGATGTTCTGGTAGCCGGTGCAGCGGCACAGGTTGCCGGAAAGCGCCCAGCGCACGTCTTCCTCGGTGGGGTCGGGATTTTCCGCGAGCAGCGCCTTGGCGGCCATCATCATGCCCGGCGTGCAGAACCCGCACTGCAGCCCGTGCTCCTCCTTAAAGCCCTCCTGCAGCGGGTGCAACTCGCTGGCGGTGGCCAGGCCCTCGACGGTGCTGATCTCGTGCCCGTCGACCTGGACGGCCAGCATGGTGCAGGACTTCACCGGCCGGCCGTCGACCAGGACCGTGCACGCGCCGCAGTTCGTCGTGTCGCAGCCCATGTGCGTGCCGGTCAGGGCGAGCCCGCGGCGGATCAGGTGGGACAGCAGCAGCCGCGGCTCCACCTCGGCGATCTTCTTCTCGCCGTTGACCGTGAACTTGATCCGGCGTACCGGAACCTCGCTTGCGGCCTGGCCGTCCTGGTCTTCGTAAACGATCGTCGTCATCTCAGGCTGCCCTTTCCGCCTCTTGCGTGGTCCCGCCCACGCCGCTCAGCAAGCGCAGCACGAACGTGCGCACCATGTGCCGCTTATATTCGGCGCTGCCGCGATGGTCGGTCCTTGGTCGCGCGGCCTGCGCCGCGAGCTCGGCGGCCTGCCCGATGCTGTCGGGCGTCAGCGGCCGCCCGGTCAGCGCCTCGGCCGCCGCGGTGGCCCCGATGGTGGATCCCCCGACCCCGGTCAGCGCGATGCCCGCCCTGGTCACGTTCTCACCGACCGTCTCCACTGCCACCGCGACCCCGACCGTGGCGAAGTCGCCGACCCGGCGCTCCAGCTTGAGGTAGCCGCCGGACCTGGTGCCCTTCGCCGCGGGTATCACGGCCTCCACGGCGATCTCGTCCGGGTCGAGGACGTTCTGGAAGGGCCCGGTGACGAAGTCCGCGAGCGGGATGGCGCGCGCGCCGCGCGGCCCCCGCGCGACCACCGAGCCGCCCAGCGCCAGCACCACCGACGCCCAGTCCCCCTGCGGATCAGCGTGGCACAGCGAGCCGACGAGCGTGCCGCGGTTGCGGACGATGGGATCGGCGATCAGCGGCGCCGCCGCGGCCATGGTGGGCTGCGTCGTCTTCAGCAGCCCCGAGCGCTCCAGGTCAGCGTGGCGGCACAGGGCGCCGATGCGCAGGCTGCCGTCCGGGTCGGCTCGGTGGTAGTTCAGGCCGGGCACGTTGTTGATGTCTACGACAAGCTCCGGTGAGGCGAAGCGCAACTTCATCAGCGGTACCAGGCTCTGGCCGCCGGCCAGCACCTTGGCGTAGTCCCCGCCGTCGTGCAGCAGGCCGACCGCCTCGTCGAGCGAACGCGGCGCCTCATAGCGGAACCGAGACGGATACATGCGATCCTCCAGTGTCTTTATCGCTCGGGCTCGTCGCGCAGGCTGGATTCCGGGTGTCGCGATTCAGGGTCGGCCACGGCCACCGGGAGCGAGTCCTCCTCGGGGTCGGGCCGCGGCTGCTGGTGCGGCGGCCACGGTCCCGCCACCGGCTGGCCTGCGACCTTGAGGTAGTCGATCAGCTCGGGCCAGGCCCAGACGGTCGGGCTCTTCCCGGTCTTCGGAGCGTGCTCGATCAGTTCATAGAGCCGCGGATTACCGCGGCTGTGCCCGTCGGATTCAATTCGCATGCCGCATGCTCCTGCTCTGGACAAGCGCCATCGCTTGTAACCCGTCACATGATCCGCTGGCCCGGACCGGCCCGCAATACGGGAATAAGTGCTTGCTTAAGGTGCTGGTCGCCGGGCGTTTACGATCTCCGCCGGTCCCGGCGTTTGCCGGTCTCCACTGGTTTTCAGCTCCAGATCGTGACATAGACCGGCGGCCGGAACCTGGACGGCGGAACCCCGCCGGCCGGCGAGCGCATCAGGTGCATGGCTTCCGGTGTGCCGAGGTAGCGCCGGAACGAGCTGACCGCCGCGCTCTGGTGCTGCCGTTCCAGCACCGTGACGTGCCAGCAGGCGTCCATCCGGCAACCGGGCAGGTCGACGCGGGATAGCTCGCCGCGGCGCAATCGCTGGGCGACCAGGTGCTCGACCGCGGGCGCGACCCCCGTCCCGTCCGCCGCGGCCGCCCAGGCCGCGGTCTGGTTGGGGAAGACCCGGACCTGGTCCTCGGCAATGCCTAGGCTGGTCAGCATCTGCCCGGTCTCGCTGTCGGGGTCCGTGCCGGACGGGTCGACGAACCACAGCCACTGGCGCGGGCCGCCGCGCAGCCGGGACTGGCCGGCGGTCACCACGACGAGCCGGTACTTGAAGATCGGCTCGGTCATCAGGGCCAGGCCGGGATCCTCCGGCATCGCGGACGAGATCGCGACGTCCGCGAGCCGGTTGGCGACCAGGACGCCCATCTCCTTGGTCACCGCGACCCCGGCCGACACCTCGACCGCGCCGGGGAAGCGCTTGGTGAACGCCTCGGTCAGCGGGCTGATCACGAACTCGGCGATGGTGGAGGTGGACACCACCCGCAGTTGCTCGGGCGCGCCCTGGGCGGCCCGCACGGCGGCGTGCGCCTCGGCGCCGAGCACGACGATCTGCGACGCGGTGGCCAGCAGCCGGGAGCCTCCAGCGGTCAGCGTCATGCCGACCGGTCCCCGGGTGACCAGCTGATCGCCTAGGTGCAGCCGGAGCGCCGACAGGGCCTGGGAGACCGCCGACTCGCTCACGCCGAGCGCGTTGGCGGCGGCGGTCACCGAGCCGAGCCGGGCCACCAGGACGAACGCGTTGAGCTGAGTAAGCGTCATGGCATTGTCATTATGCCCGCTGGCCCGCGGGCGAAGACCATCGCCGACCCAGCGGGAGTTAGCTGCCCGCGGTTATCCAGGCGGTGGGGTTGGGGGCCCGGCCGGGGCGGTCGCCGCCGCTGGTTTGGCCGGTACAGCGGAAGCCGAGGGAGCTGAGCGTCTGGGCGGCGGTCGGGTGGCCCGCGGCCGGGTCGGCGGCATAGTCGCTGACCAGCAGGCGGCCGGTCTCCGGCCGGACGGTCTGCTCCAGGTGGTGGCGGATCAGGTCGGCGCGGCGTGCCCGGGGCGCCGAGTCGAGCAGGATGTGCACGTAGTCGAAGCGCAGGCCGGCGGGCGGCAGCCAGTCGACGGCGTTGCCGGTCCAGATGCGGTCGGCCCACTGCGGCAGCCGCCGCCTGGCGAGTTCGGCGAGGGCTGGCGATATGTCGACACCGTAGGGCTCGACGGCCAGGCCGCGTTCGGCGCACCAGGCGGCCACCGACTCCATCAGGAGCCCGTTCGCGCAGCCGAGGTCGAGGAACGTCCCGTCGGCGGCGATCCCCTCGGTGATATGCCGCCGGGCCTGCTCGTCGCCGGATCTTCGCGGGCCTGAAGTACCGCACCGGGTACGCCGCCCACCAGTCGCGGAACTGCGGGCTGACCTCAGTCAGGGCCGCCACGAGCTCGGCGGACCGCGGGTCGCCCGGGTGCCGTCCGGTGGCGGCCCGGAACTGGCTGAGCAGGACGCGGGCGATGTTCGTGCCGGCCAGCTGCCCGCACGCCTTCACCAACCCGGGGACCATGCCCGCGCGGATGCTGTTCCTGGTGACTCCGTCCGGCCACGAACAGTACCTGGAGGGAGTCGCCGAGCTGCTCAGCCGACCCGGGCCGCCGGATCAGTCCGCGATCATCGAGCTGCGGACCCGCTATGACATCGAGCAGCTCACGCCCATGATCCCAGACCGCCGTCGCTGAGCCGGCGGGCTACAGTCGGCGGATGGCTTCGGCGGCCACGGCGCGCAGCCTGGCCCGCAGCTCGGCGCCCGCCGTCCGGCCGGTCTGGGCCTCGACGATCCTCAGGCCGGTGCCCTGCAGCGCCTTGGGCAGGTCGCCCGGCTGTTCGAGACGCTGGTAGGGCAGGCCGAACGCGGCGGCCAGGTGCTGCAGCCCAGCACCGTGGGGAGTGCCGAACAGCCGCTCGAACGAGCCGGGGAAGGCGGCCTGTTCCAGGGTGGAGAAGATGCCGCCGCCGTCGTTGTTGACCACGACCAGGCACAGGTCGGGCCGCGGCTCGCCGGGGCCGAGGGCCAGGCCGGGCGCGTCGTGCAGGAACGCCAGGTCGCCGATCAGCGCGAACGCCGGGCCGCCATGGGCCAGCGCGGCGCCGATCGCCGAGGAGGTGGTGCCGTCGATGCCGCTGGTGCCGCGGCTGGCCAGCACGCGCAGGTCGGCACGGGGAAAAAGAGTCAGATCAATATCCCGAACGGGCAGGCTTGATCCGCACCACAGCAAGGCACCTTCCGGCGCTGCGTTGGCCAGATCCCGGGCGAGCCGGGGCTCGGTCAGGTTCACGTCGTCGTCGAGGAGGGCGTCCGCCGCTCGCCGCGCCGCCTCGTCCGCCCGCCGCCAGGCGGCCAGCCAGCCCGAGACGTTAGGCATCCCGGTGAGGCGGACGGCCGGCGCGACGTCGGTGGCGGCACGCTGCGGGTCGGCCCACCGCCCAGGTCCCTGCGCGACGACCACGTGCCTGCGGGCCGACCTGGAGCCGAGGAACGCGCTCTGGGCCCGGGAGAGCCCGGGCCGACCCGCCGAGACGATCAGGTCGGGCCGGTGCGCCGTCACGAACTCCGGCGTGGCGAGCAGGTACTGGTAGGCGGACAACGCGTTCGGCCCGCGCCTGGCGCCGGACGAGGGCTCGGCGAGCACGGGCCAGCCAGCCCGTTCGGCCAGCTCTACGAGCGCCAGCGCGTCGTAGTCGCCGTCTCCGCAGACCACCACCCCGCGTTCGGTCCACGGCAGCTCGATCTTGTTCCCGGCTGCTCCCCCGTCATCGGCTGGCCGGTCCTCGGCTGGCCGGTCCTCGAAACGTGTCCACGGCTGCCCGCCGGGACGTCCGTCCAGGGGTTCGGGCCACTCCCCGTCGCTCCCTTCCCCCGGCACGAGCGGCTCGCGGAAGGGCAGGTTGAGGTGCACCGGGCCGGCCAGGCCGCCTGCGCGGCCCGCCGCGTGCGCCCAGGCCTGGCAGGCCAGCGAGCGCCAGTAGCCGGCCATGCCCGGCCGGGCCTCGGGCAGGCCGGCCTCGCAGAACCAGCGCACCGCGCTGCCGTACAGCTTGATCTGGTCTATCGCCTGGTTGGCGCCGATTCCCCGCAGCTCAGGGGGCCGGTCGGCGGTGAGCACGAGCAGCGGGACGGCTGACTCGTCGGCCTCGATCACCGCCGGGTGGAAGTTGGCCGCCGCTGTGCCCGAGGTGCACAGCACCGCCACCGGGCGGCGGCTGGCCTTGGCCAGGCCGAGTGCGGTGAACGAGGCCGAGCGCTCGTCGATCCGGACGTGGAGCCGCACCCGCTGGTGCTGTTCGGCCTCGAAGAAGGCCATGGCCAGCGGCGTGCTGCGCGACCCGGGTGCCAAGACCACCTCGCGCAGCCCGCACCTGATCAGCTCGTCGGTGAACGTGACCCCGAACGCGGTGGACGGATTCACCGACGTCACAATCCGCCCGCCGAGCCGGGCAGGAAGCGCGGCGAGTCCGGCAGGAAACGCGCGGCAGCCGCGGCCCGCTCCCGCCAGGGGGCCGGGTCGGCCTCCCAGCGAGCCAGCTGACCGGGGTCGACGGCCGGGCGGCGGACCGGCAGCTCCCCCGCCTCGGACGCCAGCGGGTCAGCGGTGACATCCCCGGCCAGCAGGGACATGGTGCCCAGGCCGCAGGCATAAGGCAGCTCGGGCAGCGCGGCGGCCAGCGCTACCCCGGCGGCGAGCCCGACCGAGGTGTCGACGGCGCTCGACACCACCACGGGGAGACCGCAGGCCTCCGCCACCTGAAGCGCCGCGCGGACCCCGCCGAGCGGCTGGACCTTCAGCATCACGATGTCGGCTGCGCCGGCCGCCCGCACCCGCAGCGGGTCCTCGGCCCGGCGGATCGACTCGTCGGCGGCGACTGGGATATCGATATGTCGACGGAGCTCGGCCATTTCGTCCAGAGTGGCACAGGGCTGCTCGGCGTACTCGAGCCCGAACCGCGCCAGCAGCCGCAGCATCCGCGCCGCCTGCCCGGGCTCCCAGCCGCCGTTGGCGTCCACCCGGATCTTGCCGTCCGGCCCGAGCGCCGCCCGGACCGCCTCGACCCGCTCGATGTCCTCCGCCTCAGCCTGACCGCGCTCGGCCACCTTGACCTTCGCGGTCCGGCAGCCAGAACCGGAAACGATCTCGATCGCCTGCTCGGGCCCGACCGCGGGAACGGTCACGTTGACCGGGATCCGGTCCCTGACCGGCGCCGGCCACGCCTGCGTCGCGGACTCGATCGCGCTGGCCAGCCACCGGGCGCTCTCCTTCGGCCCGTACTCCGCGAACGGCGAGAACTCCCCCCACCCCGCGGGCCCCTCGATCAGCGCGCCCTCCCGCACCGTGATCCCCCGGAACCTGACCGGCATCGGAATCGCGAACGCCCGCAACCCCCCGATCATCCGCGCGATCATCGGCCGTCTCCATGATCGTGGACGTTTACAGCCGCTATAGGGGCTGTAACGGTCCACGATATGCAGAGTTCGCGGGCGCGGGCCGTCTGCTGGGGACCATGGGGCCAGTGGGGCGTGGAGGCTGAGGAAATGGGGCGGGTCGAGGGCGGCGGGCGGGTCGAGGGCGGCGGGCGGAGCGAGGGCGGCGGGCGGAGCGAGGGGGTCATGGGCGGCGGGGGAACTTGGCGAAGTCGGGGGGGCGCTTCTCCTTGAAGGCGTCGCGGCCCTCCTGGGCCTCCTCGCTCATGTAGTAAAGCAAGGTGGCGTCACCGGCGAACTGCTGCATGCCCGCCGCGCCGTCGGTCACCGCGTTGAGCGCGCCCTTGAGCATCCGCAGCGCCAGCGGGGACTTGGCCAGCAGCTCGCGAGCCCAGGTGATCGTCTCCTCCTCCAGCGACGCCAGCGGGACCACGGTGTTGACCAGGCCCATCTCCAGCGCTTGGTGCGCGTCGTACTGACGGCACAGGTACCAGATCTCGCGGGCCTTCTTGAGCCCCACCGTGCTGGCGAGCAGCCAGGACCCGTAGCCGCCGTCGAAGGAACCCACCTTCGGCCCGGTCTGGCCGAAGATCGCGTTGTCCGCCGCGATGGTCAGGTCGCAGCAGACGTGCAGCACGTGCCCGCCGCCGACCGCGTAGCCGGCCACCATGGCGATCACCGGCTTGGGCGTCCGCCGGATCTGTACCTGCAGGTCGAGCACATTGAGCCGGCCCACGCCGCGATCATCGATGTAACCGTCGTCGCCGCGGATCTTCTGGTCGCCGCCCGAGCAGAACGCCTTATCACCCGCGCCGGTGAGAATGATCACACCGATACCCGGATCGTCGCGCGCGACGTTGAACGCGTTCGAAAGTTCGAACAGCGTCGTCGGCCGGAACGCGTTTCGCACTTCAGGCCGGTTTATGGTGATCTTCGCAATGCCTTCCGCGGTCTCATAGACGATGTCGGAGTAGTCCTTTCCGGGTTCCGGGCCAGACCGCTGCCATTCGATCACTCGTAACCTCCCAGAGTCAGGGTTCTAACCTTAACGATCGTGACAATGCGTCCTTTGCACGCGGTCCTGGTCAAGCAGGCGACCCCGCGGCTGGTGGAGATGCTGGCGGCCGCGCTCGACGGTACCGGGCCCGCGATCCTGCCACTCGACGCCGGGCTGCCTGCCGCGCGGCTAGCCGAGTTGATCGCTGCCCTCGGCCCCGGCTCGATCGAGGATGCGGAGGGTGTCACCAGGGTTCGTTCGGCCGAAAAAAAGGGAGTCGCCGAAGGTACGGCGGTCATCGTCGGCACCTCCGGGTCTACCGGCGCGCCCAAGGGGGTGGAGCTAAGCGCGGCCGCGCTGCGGCACTCGGCGCGGGCCTCACTGGCCAGGGTGGGCGCCCGGCCCGGCGAGCGCTGGCTGTGCTGCCTGCCCGCCACGCACGTAGCCGGCCTGCAGGTGCTGGTGCGCTCGCTCGTCAGCGGCACCGAGCCGGTGCTGGCCGAGCGGGCCGACGCCGAGACGGTGGCAGCCTCTGGCTGCGCGCACGTCTCGCTGGTCCCGACCCAGCTCCGCCGGCTGCTCGGTCATGATGTCGATAGATCGACACCGCTGGCCGGGTTCTCCTCGGTGCTGCTGGGCGGGGCCGCGGCGCCGGCCGGCCTGCTGGACACCGCGCGGGCCGCGGGCGTGCCGGTGGTGACCACCTACGGCATGACCGAGACCTGCGGCGGCTGCGTGTACGACGGGGTTCCGCTGGACGGCGTCCGGGTGGTGGTCGGTGCTGACAGTGCTAGCCCGGAGGGACAACCCCCCGGAACCCCCCGCGGCCGGGGGGGTGCCACCCCCCCGGACCCCCCCGGCGGGAGCCGGATCTGGATTGGCGGGCCGGTGCTGTTCTCGGGGTACCGCGGTGACCGGGACGCCTCCGCGGCGCTCGTCGACGGGTGGTTCCGCACCGGCGACCTGGGCCGCCTAGACTCCTCGGGACGGCTGACCGTGCGCGGCCGCGCGGATGACGTCATCAACACCGGCGGGCACAAAGTGGTCCCCGGCGAGGTGGCGGCGGCGCTGCAGACCTGCCCAGGCGTCAGCGACGTGGCGGTACTCGGGCAACCCGACCCCGAATGGGGCGAACAGGTCGTCGCGGTGGTGGTGCCGGCCGATCCGGCGGACCCGCCGGCGCTGGAATTGCTCCGTCTGCATGTGCGAGACCGGCTGCCGCGTTACGCTGCTCCCAGCAGGGTCGTAATGGTCGATGCCGTTCCGATGCTCCCAAGCGGGAAGCACGACACCGTACGGCTCAGGCAAGAGCTGCTACGGCGGGAACAAACTGAGGCGGAGAACGTTACTTAATAGTGCTCGGACAATGTCTCCCGTTGAGGACTACGCGGGGCGGCGAGGGGTACTTGGCGGAAGCCCATTGAACGACGCGTGCAGTACGTGCGTTGTTATGAGGAGGAGGGAGGTGTCTCATGCCGCGGATCGCCATGGCGACGTCAACCGTCGAGCGCATCGCCGACTCGGATGACGAGGCGAGCACGACCCGAGTGGATGATCTCATCCAGCGCGGGCGAAGCCAGGGTCACCTGTCTCTTGCGGAGCTGAGGACGGCCTTTGACCAGGCAGGCCTCACGCCGGCCGAGGGACGGTCCATTCTGCGCGAGCTGAGCGAGGCCGGCGTACGGCTGGCTAACGAGCTGGCGGAGAACCAGGGGGTGCCCAAGAGCCGTCCGGCGCGCTCCGCACCCGCCACGGCGCGAGCCGCCAAGGAGGCGGACGACGGGGACTCCGGCTCTGACACGAGCGACGACGCCGACATCGAGCTGGACTCGGTAAGTGACGCCGACGTCGTGACCCTCGAGGCGGAGGCGGCCGCGCTCAGCGACGCCGACAAGCTCACCGAGGTTGACCTGGATGACCAGACCCCCGCCATGGGCGACTCGGTCCACACCTACCTCAAGTCCATCGGACGCACCAGCCTGCTGACCGCCGAGCAGGAGGTGGACCTGGCCAAGCGGATCGAGGCCGGCCTGTTCGCCGAGCACAAGCTGGAGACCCTGGGTCTAGAGGGCGGAGTCGGGCTTGACGAGAACCTCCGGCGTGACCTTGAGATGGTCGCCGAGGACGGGCGGCGCGCCAAGGCGCACATGCTCGAGGCGAACCTGCGCCTGGTCGTTTCGGTAGCCAAGAAGTACAGCGACCGGGGCCTGTCCCTGCTTGACGTGGTGCAGGAAGGAAACCTGGGCCTGATCCGGGCGGTCGAGAAGTTCGACTACACCAAGGGCTACAAGTTCTCCACCTACGCCATGTGGTGGATCCGGCAGGCCATCCAGCGTGGCTTCGCCGACTCGGCCCGGACTATTCGGCTGCCGGTGCACGTGCTCGAGATGCTCAGCAAGCTGAGCCGGGTTGAGCGCGACATGCACCAGCGCCTGGGCCGCGAGCCGACGCCCGAGGAGCTGGCTGTCGAGCTTGACCGGACTCCGGACCAGATCGAGGAACTGCTGCGCACCAGCCGCCAGCCGATCAGCCTGGATTCGACCATCGGCGAGGACGGCGAGACCAGCATCGGCGACCTGATCGAGGACGTCGACGCGCCCGAGGCGTCGGAGCTCGTTGACCGTCAGCTGATGGCTGAGCAGCTGCGTTCGGCGCTCGACGCGCTGACGCCGCGCGAGGCGACGATCATGGCGATGCGGTTCGGGCTGTATGACGGCAACCCGCACACGCTCGACGAGATCGGCCGGGCGCTGGGTCTGACCCGCGAGCGGATCAGGCAACTCGAGAAGCAGTCGCTGTCGAAGCTGCGTCACCCGAGCCGCGCGCAGCCGCTGCTCGACTTCGCCGTCTAGCTGTTCCTTTCACGCCTCCCGGTCAATGTGCCGGACCCGACCTCCCGCCGGGTCCGGTACATTTTTGTACCCTCGGGGTATGAGCGGTACCACGACGAGACGGCGAGTGCTGCGGGTCACGGTGTCCGGCGCCGCGGAGCACCGGGCCGACCTCCTCGCGGCCGAGGAGCCGCTGGAGATCCGGGTGGACGGCGAGCCGCTCACGGTGACGATGCGCACCCCGGGAGACGACATCGACCTGGCCGCCGGGTTCTTGTTCACCGAGGGCCTGCTTTCCCGGCTCGCCGATGTGGACGAGATCCGCATGTGCGACGAGAACGTGGCGGCGGTGACCCTCAAGCCGGGACGCACGCTGGCCACCGGGCCGGGTGCGGGCCGGAACTTCCTCACCACCAGCGCGTGCGGGGTGTGCGGCAAGGACAGCATTGAGGCGATCCGGACCCGGTCGACCTTCGACGTGGCCGCCGATCCGGTCCGGGTCTCCCCCGCTGTGCTGGCCGGGCTGCCGGAGCGGCTCAAGGACGCGCAGCGGGTGTTCAGCCGCACCGGCGGCCTGCACGCGGCCGGCCTGTTCACCCCGGACGGCACGCTGCTGGCGCTGCGCGAGGACGTGGGCCGGCACAACGCCGTGGACAAGGTGGCCGGCTGGGCGCTGCGCTCCGGCCTGCTGCCGCTGTCCGGCCACGTGCTGCTGGTCAGCGGGCGCGCCTCGTTCGAGCTCGCGCAAAAGGCGATCATGATCGGGGTGCCGGTGCTCGCGGCCGTGTCCGCGCCCTCCTCGCTCGCCGCTTCGCTGGCCGAAGAGGGCGGCCTCACGCTGGTCGGCTTCCTGCGCGGCGCTACTATGAACGTCTACGCCGGCACGCAGCGGGTGGCCACCGAGGGCGCTCCCGCCCCCGCCGTCGCGGCTTCGGGTTAGGCCCCGCCCGGGGCCGCCTGGTAGAGCTCGGCGCCGTCGGCGGAAACCTCACGGGTGACCTGACCTCGGACGGCGAGCACCTCCAGGTGCGCGGCCGTCTCGTTGACAGCCTGCACGCGGCTGAACAGGTCCAGGTCACTGAACAAACGCTGGCGCCTGGTCCACTTGATCGCCTTCGCTACCTCATACGAGCTGGCGTGACCGGCCTGCACCGCCTGATGGGTCTCGGCCAGGCGTTGGTCGTGATGGGCCAGCAGCTCGTTCACCCGCTCATGGGTGCTGCCGGTGACCGGGCCGTGGGCGGGCAGCAGCCGGGCGTCGGGCAGGGCCAGGGTGCGGGCCAGCGAGTTGAGGTAGTCGCGCAGCGCCAGCCGATTGGGTGCGGCCTCAAACCCGATCGAGGGGGTGATGTGCGGGAGCACGTGGTCACCGGCGAACATGATCTCGGCCGCGGCGTCGTGGAAGATGAGGTGGCCGCGAGTGTGACCGGGGGTGTGCACCGCCCGCAGGGTCCGGGTCCGCAGGTCCAGGTCGGTCCCGTCGGCCACCCAGCGGTCCGGGTCCTCCCAGTCGACGATGGCGGGGGGCTGCCCGTCCAGCGTGGTCAGTTCGGCGGCCAGCTCCGATGCGCCCATCCTGCGCATGCTGTCGATGCCGAAGAACCTGTTCCGGTTGCCGTTGACCATTTCCCTGGTCGCGATCAGGTTCGCGCGCTCTCCCTCGCCCAGCGAGACCACGCTGCGGAACGTTTTCCGCAGCTCCACGGCGAGGGAGTAGTGGTCGATGTGAATGTGGGTCACGAAGAAGTTGCGGATGTCGCCGAGCTCGTACCCGATCTGCCGCAGCGCGGCGGTGAGCCGCTCCCTGGCTGGGACCAGCGCGATCCCGGCGTCGATCAGATCGACTCCGCCGGGATCGGTGATCGCGTAGACGTTGACCGCCTTCAGCCCGTCCATCGGCAGCGGCAGCGGGATCCGGTACACGCCCCCGCCGAGATCCTCGACCGCGGGCTCGGTCCACGCATACCTGTCCGCCGCAGCCTGGCTCATCGTGTCGCTGACCCTTCCCTTCGGACCCAAGACCCGGCGAGCCCTGAGCTACTGCTAGGTAACGATATCGGAGGGCGCTGTGCCGTCCGCGTCCCGCATACCTCCCGCCTTCCAGATGGTAGGTCCTCCCGGAAAGCAGCCGTCTGCATGGGTCAGCATCAGCCGCGCGCTTTCTATGCCTCACGGCTTGAGCTGGCATGCTCGTGCTCATCCTGCTGGGTGCCTACCTCATCACCGAGCACCTCATCCGGTAGCTAGGCCTGGCGGGCGGGGTAGCCAGGGCAGGCGGTCAGTGGCGGCTACGGCGGCGACCAGGGCGGCGCCGCAGGCGGCTAGGGCGAGGGCCGGGATCGCGTGGGCGGCCAGGGCCAGCAGCGCCAGCACGACGATCCCGGCCAGCCGGGGCCAGGAGATGACGCGCCACACCACCAGCTTGAACGCGGCATGACCGGCCAGGAACAGCGCCGGGCCGCCCAGGATCATCCACGCCGTCGGCGTCCTCGCGGTCGCGCCCGGATCGGACAGGACAATCTGGTCGGCGGCCGCGGAGACGACGATGCCCGCCACCATCACCGGATGGATGAGGTGGTACGCGGAACGGCCCAGCCGGCCCGGGTCATCCGAGCGGGCGATCTTCTCGGCCGCGGCGTCGGCGCTCTGGTCGAAGTACACCCACCACAGTGCCACCGAGGCGGCGAACGCGACGACGAAGGCGGTCACGTTGGACGCGGTGACCGACTTCACTTCGAGGGTCGCGCCGATGATGACGATCGACTCGCCCAGCGCGATCAGGATGAACCCCTGGCAGCGCTCGGCGAGGTGGCCGCCCTCGATGGTCCAGTCCGAGGTGCGTGACCGGCCGAGCCCCGGCGTCGCGAAGCCGACCGCCCCGCCGACCAGGTCCACGCCCACGGCGAGGAGCCACAGCAGGTCCCTGGCGGAGCCGTGGGCGAAGCCGCCCCCCACGGCGAGCGCCCCGCTGACCACGCACCAGGCCAGGATGCGCTCGAAGTTGGCCTGCAGCGCCTGGCCGCGCAGCGCGATCACCATGAACACGCTCCGGCCGATCTGCTGGACCGCGTAGCCGCCGCCGACCCAGAGGCCCAGGTCTTCGAAGGCCCGGGGCAGCGACGCCGACATGGCCAGGCTGATCAGCATGAGCACCACGAGCAGCAGCCGGACCGCCATCTGCTGCGGGTCTAGCCAGTTGGTCACCCAGGTGGTATAGGCCCAGACCAGCCAGATCATCACCAGCAGCAGCCCGGCCTGCAACGCGCCCGGCACGGTGGCATGGCCGAGCAGGTAGTGCGACAGCTGGGTGACCGCGAACACGTACACCAGGTCGAAGAACAGCTCGATGTTCGTGACCCGCTGCGAGCCGGAACGGTCGCGCAGCAGCCGCGCGGTCTGCGCGGTCACCGAATCGGCGGCCGCGGAATCAGCGGGATCCGCCTCGGCCAGGTCGCTCACTGGTGCAGAACCCTTACCAGGCGTAGTGCTCCGGCGCGGGCCGGTACCCGGGGAACAGGTCGTCGAGCCGCTTGAGCACGTCGTCGTCGAGCCGGAGGGTCACCGCGCGCTGGGCGTCGTCCAGCTGGCCGAGGGTGCGCGGCCCGATGATCGGCCCGGTGACGCCCTCCTGGTGCAGCAGCCACGCCAGCGCCACGTTGGCCGGCTCCTCGCCGAGTTCGTCGCACAGGTCCTCGTAGGCCGCGATCCGCTCGCGGTTCTGCTCGACGGTTTCCCTGGCCCGGCCGGCCAGGCGGCGGCGGCCTTCGCGCTCCTTCTTGAGCACCCCGCCGAGCAGCCCGCCGTCCAGCGGGGACCATGGGATAACGCCGACGCCGTACTCGATCGCCGCGGGCAGCACCTCAAGCTCGATCTCCCTGGTCAGCAGGTTGTAGATCGACTGCTCGCTGACCAGGCCGAAGAACCCGCGGGCGGCCGCGGTGTCGTTGGCCTGCGCGATGTGCCAGCCGGCGAAGTTAGACGAGCCGACGTACAAGATCTTGCCCTGGGCGACCAGCACCTCCATCGCCTGCCAGATCTCGTCCCATGGGGTGTCCCGGTCGATGTGGTGCATCTGGTACAGGTCGATGTAGTCGGTGCGTAGCCGGCGTAGCGACGCGTCGCAGGCCCGCCGGATGTTCAGCGCGGACAGCTTGCCCTCGTTTGGCCAGTCACCCATCGCCCCGTACAGCTTGGTAGCGAGCACGGTGCGCTCCCGCCGCGCGCCGCCGACCGCAAACCAGTCGCCGATGATCTCCTCGGTCCAGCCGGAGTGCGACTGGTCGTGCTGGGCGAGCTGCCCCGGCGGGCTCTGGACCCCGCCGTAGCGGTTGGCGGTGTCGAAGAAGTTGATGCCGATCTCGTGCGCGTGATCCATGATCGCGTGGGCCTCGGCAGGCGGGGTCAGCGGGCCGAAGTTCATGGTGCCGAGGCAGAGGCGGCTTACGCTCAGGCCGGAACGGCCAAGGTGGATGTATTCCATGCCGCTACCCTAACGGTGCCGCGATTTCACTCGCCCCTATGCCGGGCCACGCGCTCGCGGGTGCCGCAGGTGGCCGGGCCGCGAGCACCTGCCACCACGTCGCCGAGGCCGGCACGCACGGGAGCGGCCCGTGACACCGCGGCCCGTTCGGGATAATGGTCTTGATTTTTTTGTTATGGTGGTGGCGTGCGGAACGTATCGGGTGCACAGTGGTGGCCGGCCGGTTAGGGCGGTCGCATCCAGCATTCATGAAGGGCCGTCCGGGATGGACGGCCTTTTTCTATGCTCGTCCGGCCGGACCAGGGAGGACGGGTAACCATGACTACAACCCTCGCTCAGCGGCGTTCGGCCGAGCTTGAGGAACTGATCGACCGGGACGCGGCCGTGTTCCGGATCCTGACCGGCGACCGGCCGACCGGGCGGCTGCACCTGGGCCACTACTTCGGCACCTTGCGGAACCGGGTCAGGCTGCAGGACCTCGGCGCGGAGGTCTTCGTGCTGATCGCCGACTACCAGGTGCTGACCGACCGGGACACGGCGGAGCACCTGGATGAGTACGTGACCGGGCTGCTGCTCGACTACCTGGCCATCGGGCTGGACCCGGCGCGGACGGTTACGTTCGCGCACAGCGCGGTGCCCGCGCTGAACCAGCTGCTGCTGCCGTTCCTCAGTCTGGTCTCGGTGCCGGAGCTGAGCCGCAACCCCACGGTCAAGGACGAGATCGCGCACTCCAGGCAGTCGGCGGTCAGCGGCCTGATGCTTACCTATCCCGTGCACCAGGCGGCGGACATCTTGTTCTGCAAGGCGAATCTGGTGCCGGTGGGGCAGGACCAGCTGCCGCACCTGGAGATCACCCGGATGATCGCGCGCCGGTTCAACGAGCGGTTCGGCGTGCCGGTGTTCCCGGTGCCCGACGCGCTGCTGTCGGCCGCGCCGCTGCTGCTCGGCACCGACGGCACCAAGATGAGCAAGAGCCGCGGCAACACCATCCCGCTGTCGGCCAGCGCGGACGAGACCGCCCGGCTCATCCGCGGCGCGCAGACCGACTCCGAGCGGTACATCAGCTACGACCCGGTGCGCCGGCCCGCGGTATCCAGCCTGGTCCTGCTGGCCGCCCTGTGCCTGGACCGGAACCCGCATGAAGTGGCCGCGGACATCGGTGACGGCG
>WNFD01002228.1_pt1 | contig 25574 bp, 24 predicted proteins | sample 5400491 | NCBI WGS metagenome assembly WNFD01 (sample SAMN13153343, study PRJNA577476) | soil metagenome | isolation source: 120 cm saprolite under Douglas fir tree site 2 hole 2 replicate 2 | place: USA:California | collected 2015-04-18
GACTTGCAGGAGGAGCACTGCCCCTCCTTACAGCCGTGCATGAGCATGATGCCCTGCTCGGCCGCGGCGCGCAGGACGTTCTGCTCCTCGTCGACCTCGATCTCGATGCCGACTGGCTCGAACCGGACGACATGTTTACTACCAGCCATGATCACCTCGTGGATCCCGGGCCTCGTGGGTACCGGGCATCGTGGATGCCGGGGAGCAGGAGGGAACGGTCGGCCTCCTGCCCCCCGGTGCGTGCATTCGGGCTGAGGGTGTTACCACGGCCCGTTCGGACTAATGGGATCTTTCTTCTTTCTTCCCGCGGCTCAGGCGTCGGCGCGAGCGTAACGGCCAGCCGGGCCGCCGCGGACGTAGTTCGCGCGGAACGCTTCGCGCTCCTCCGCGGACATCTCGTTGAGCAGCACGTTCGGGCTCAGCAGCGGCCCCATGCGGCGCAGGTGGTCCAGCGTCCACATCTTCTTCTGGTCTCCCAGCTTCAGGTGCGGCTGCGCGGTCATGGTCTTGCCGTCGTCACGCACGTAGCCCATGTCGGACACCACGTCGGCCCAGTTCCAGCCGTGGTACAGGGTCTCCCATTCGCGCTTGCCGATGAGCTGGCCCATGTTCGGCGTGGCCCGGCCCTGGAAGGTCGGCCGGAACGCCTCGACGTCCGTCCACCGGCAGGCCTCGTGGCAGTAGGTGCGCCACTGCCCGTCCACCTCGGCCATCACCATGTCCTCGCGGACCAGGCACGGGACCATGCAGACCCAGCACCGGTGCGGGTACTGGTAGTCGACGTCCTCGGCGACAATCGGGTGATGCCCATTCGGCTCCGACAGGCGGGCGTAGTTCTCCCACCACTTGCCGTACTTGTCGTACCAGCCCGGGTACTTGTACTCGAACCACTCGAAGTCCTCTTCGGTCATCGGGTCGATCCGCCAGTAGTTGGCGAGCCAGCCGGTGGCGAAGAACTGCGCGACCTCGTGCACGTAGCCCTTGTTCCAGATCTGGTTCCAGGCTTCCTCGATGAGGTCATGCGGGATGACCAGGCCGTACTTCTCCAGCGGCACGAGGTAGCTGCGGTAGTAGTCGTCGTAGATCCACCGCCGCCACATCTCGGCGTAGGACTCGCGCTCCTTGCGGCGGTCCTTCGTGCCGTACTCGATGAACGTGCCGATGGCCGCGTCCACCACCCGGTGGTTGTTCCACCACGCGTAGCGCAGGTCGCGCTCGAGCAGCTGGTGGTTCTGCTCGTCGGACAGCGCCATCAGCAAGGTGGCGTAACCGTTGCTGATGTGCCGGGATTCGTCCGACTGCACCGAGTGGAACACCGTCGGCAGCAGGTAGTCGCCGTTGGCGGCCGCCTCGGCCGGCATGGCCACGAACAGGGTGTTCGTGAACGCGGTCTCGGCCACGATCGTCAGGTAGATGCTCGCGGCGGTGATGGCGTCACCGGTGATGAAGCCCTCCGCGAACTGCCGCCCGATCGTCCCGCAGTAGTCGTTCTGGAAGTTGCGGAGGCTGTTGTTGAAGCCGGCCGGGTCGATGTAGTTCTGCATGTAGATGCGCTTCAGGTTCTGCTGGATCGTCGAGTGTCTTACCTCGTCGATCATCTGGACCGCCTGGCCGTTGTTCAGTTCCGGGTTGGGCACGGTCCGGAACAGCAGCGGCATCGCCCGCGCTGCCGCTATCTCGGGCAGCGGGATGATGCTCAGGAACAGCTTCTGCCATTCCAGCCAGCGCTCCTGCACCTGGCGGAACATGTTGCCGCGGATGGCGCCGTCCTCGGCGCCGTAGACGCGGTGATCCTTTTCTTCCTGCATGGGGAAGTAGGACCGCAGCACCTGCTTGAGCGGGTCCTTCTTCTGGGCCTTGTGGAAGGTGTAGTCAGTCCCGTATTGCGAGACTGGCTCGTGGTACTTGGGCTCCCAGGACAGTTCCTGGATCTTCTGATGCGCCCTGGCCACACTCTGGCGACTCATCGTCACCCCTTTCTCGGCGGGTTCCGGGGTCCGGGGCCAATGCCCCTTGGTGGTCTTGGGGGTCCTTGGGGCCATCCCGACCCGCCACCTGGCGGCTGCTCGGGCGGCCGACGGCCCCGAAGGTCCTTGTGTCTCGCATCACATCGCGAATGCCAAGGTCATGAGCTCTCAACATGAGACACGTCGAACGCGACGCGGATCGCCGCGAGATCCTGTTTGATCTGCTCCGACGCCTTGCGGTTACCTTCCGGCGCCGGCGTGATGCCAAGCGCCAGCAGCAGGTCCGCCGCGGGCGGACCCGGGTCACCGGCTTCGCCGAGGACCGGATGCAGTCCCTCGCTCACCAGGTGGTGGAACACCAGGTTGACGATGCTCCAGGGGTTAAAGGTCTCTGGGTCGGCAGGGCTGGTTTCGCCGCGGGCGTCCATGAACCGACACAACTTCGGCTGGCACGAAACGGGGGTCTCAACTTGAGACAGTGCCCGGCAACGTGAGGTTTACTTTGTAATGGGCGGGTAACCCTGAAAGCGATCCCAGCAGGCAGCGATCCCAGCAGGCTGAGCCTCCAGCCGGAGAAAATGTTGGGTGGGGGAGACGATATGGCAGGTGCATCAGTGCCGATGCACACAGCAATAGATCGGCTGGCCGAGGCCAGAGATCGGTTTCTCGCCGCCGAGCCGGTTGATCCCAACGCGGTGCGCAAGCCGATCCTGGCGTCCTGGTGGCGGTCCCGCCAGTGGCACGTCGCCGCGGACCATATCGACCTGAGCTACCTGCATGACCCCAACCTGGAAACCACGCTGGCCCGGACCGCCGATCCGGTGCTGCGGCACCTGCACGAGCAGCTGGACGGCCAGCCGATCAGCATCATCCTGACCGACGCCGACGGCCTGGTGCTGACCAGGCTGACCGCGGACCACGATCTCGAGCGGCACCTCGACGGGGTCATGCTCGCACCCGGCTTCAGCTACGCCGAGGAGCGGGTCGGCACCAACGGCATCGGCACCGCGCTGGAGTCCGGCGGGCCGGCCCACGTCTTCGGCCATGAGCACTACGCCGAGCACCTGGAGGGCCTGGCCTGCGCCGGGGTGCCGATTCACGATCCGGTCTCGGGCAAGACCGTCGGCGTGATCGACCTGACCTGCTGGCGCAAGAACGCCGACCCGCTGCTGGTCTCGCTGGTCAAGGCGACGGCCGACCAGATCACCCAGGCCATGCTCGCCGCGGGCAGCCGTCGGGACCTGCATTTGCTCCAGGAGTACGTGCGGGCCTGCCGACGGACCGGCGGCATCGTGCTGGCGCTCGGCAACGACGTCGTCATGCTGAACGATCACGCCCGTCAGGTCCTCGACCCCGCTGACCAGTCCGCCCTGATCGGCCACGCCACCGAAGCCCTGGCCAGGCCGAATCCGGGCCCGGTCACGGTCAATCTGCCCAGCGGCGTGGTCGCGAGGATGTTCTGCCGGCGGGTCTCCGGCGACGGTCCGTTCGCCGACGGGGTGGTCCACGTGAAGCTCATGGCGGCGCCGGCCGCCGTCCCCGAGGTGCCCGCGCCGAGATCGGCCATGTACCTGCCGGGCCTGGTGGGCAGCGGCGTGCTATGGCTGCGCGCGTGCCGTGAGGCGGAGGCCCTCTATGACGCGTCCGACTGGATGACGCTGGAGGGCGAGGGCGGCGTGGGCAAGCTCGCCCTGGCCCGGGCCGTGCACCAGCGGCGGAACCCGGCCGCGCCGTTCCACGTGCTCGACGCGGATCCGGCCAGCCAGGACTGGCTCACCAAGGCTCGCGGTGAACTGCTCGACGGCGTCGGCATGCTGGTGATCAGGCACGTGGACGCGCTGAACGCCAGGCAGCTGCACGCACTGGCCAGCGCGCTGCAAGAGGCGCGGAACGGCAAGCGGCAGCAGGAGCTGCGGGTGGCCGTGACGCTGAACCGCAAGCAGGCGAGGGCGGACCTGACCAGGCTGCTGCGGTTCTTCCAGGGCACGGTGGAACTGCCGCCGCTGCGCCATCACGTCGAGGACCTGCATGAGCTGGTGCCCTTCTTCCTGGCCAAGCTGAGCCACGAGGGCCGCCTGACCTGCTCGCCGGAGGCGATGCAGCTACTGCTGCGGCACAACTGGCCGGGTAACGCCGAACAGCTCTGGCAGGTGCTCAAGCAGGTCGTGCAGCGCCGCCGGGCCGGCGTGATCATGCCGAAGGACCTGCCGCCCGAGTGCTGGACGGTGAGCCGCAGGCTGCTGTCCCCGCTGGAGTCGATCGAGCGGGACGCGATCGTGCAGAGCCTGCAGGACCATGATGGTAACAAGGTAAGGGCGGCCGAGGCGCTGGGCATGTCGCGCGCCACCATCTACCGGAAGATCCACGAATATGGGATCGTCGCCTCGGGCAGCTGAGCTCTGCCCTAGGGCTGGTTCAAAGTGAGAACACATGGGTCCGGCCCCGGACGTATGGATGCACTAGGCCCGCATACGCGGGGCGCTCTAGATGAAGGAGCGAAGTGATGACCACTGTTGATGCAACTGCCGGCGAATCAGGGCGGCCAGCCACCCTGAGCGAGGCACCCGCAGCGGCGCCCGTGGTCGGACCGATGGCGGGCGACCCGGGCATGCTGGGCCTGGGAAGCTTCATCGTCGGTTCCGTCGCGCTCGGCCTGGGTCTGGTCGGCGTGGTGCCGGTCGGCGTCCTCGGCGCCCCCCTGGCGATCGTCCTGGCGGCCACGGCCCTGGGCCTGCTTATGGCCGCGGTCTGGGCCGCGGCAGTCGGCCAGAGCGCAGTGGCGGCCATCTTCGGCATCTTCGGCACGTTCTGGCTGAGCTACGCGGTGCTCGTGCTCGGCCTCGATCACAACTGGTTCGCGATCATCCCCACCGCGATCCTCGCGACCGTGAAGCTCTTCCTGGTCGCCTGGCTGGTCGTCATCTTGATGCTGACCCTGGCCACGCTGCGGCTGCCGGCGGCCTTCAGCGTGCTGTTCGCGCTCGTCTCCCTCGCGCTGCTGCTCCTGCTGCTCGCCTTCGCCGAGGCGTCGGCGGCGGGCGTGCCGTCGACCGGGCTGCTGAAGACCGGCGGCTACGTAGTGCTGGTGTTCGCCGCGCTCGGGGTGTACCTCTTCTTCAGCGCGGCCTCGGCGGGCACCGGCGGGAAGGGGCTTCCCCTTGGCAAGCCCCTGATGAAATAGGGCGGGCCGGAAAAGATCTTTTATTCCGAACGGGCCGTGGTGACCGCCCCGGTCAGGTGCGAGCCACCATGGCCCGTCCGGGTCCCGCGCGCAGGCGCTAGTTCGCCCGCGTGGTCTTACCCTGCGTCCGCCGCACGGAACTCCATTTCAGGTCCCTGACCCGGCGCCGCCGCGGCTGACGGCCGAAGGAGCCCCACTGCAGCGTGGGCTCCGGCAGTTTCGGCGGCTTAGCGAAGGCCGGCTCGCCCTCCAGGTCGACGGCGTCCAGCGGTGACTCGGCGGCGGCATCCCGGCGGGTGAGCGGCGGCAGGTTCCACTTCTCCTCGATGAGCTTGAGCACCGAGGTGTGGTCGAGCGTCTTGCTGCACACGTAATCGGGGCGGGCGTGCGGGGAGACGATGACGGCCGGGACCCGGAAGCCGTAGCGGGTGTAATCGCGCGGGCCCTCGTCGATGGCCTTCAGCCGGGCGAAGCCGCCGCCGAACACCGGGCGGAGCAGCGTGCGCAGCCACGACGGCAGGTCGAGAATGTAGTTGTGCGCGGGCACGTCGTCGGGCGCGACCGCCTCGGGCGGCGGGACGTGGTCGTAGTAGCCGCCGTGCTCGTCATACAGCCAGATCAGCAGCGTATGCGGCCAGCCCGGGCCCTGCATGACGCGGTTGATGACCTCGGCGGCGAAGGATTCGCCCCTGGCGATGTCCTGCGGGTTCTCCTCCGAGTAGGTCTCGAAGTCCGGGTCGATGATGCTGACCGCGGGCAGCGTGCCCGCGTCGGCGTCGGCGAAGAACTGCGGGGTCTTGCGCAGGTGCCGGATGCAGCCGCCCAGCCCGAGCGGGTACAGGTCGGCGGTGAACGACTTGTTGCCGACGGCGCGGTCGGCCCCTCCGGGCAGCCACCGGCCCACCTGCGCCAGCCGCCGGGCCGCGGTCAGCCCGCGGCCGCCGAACACCCGCCGCAGCAGCACGGAGTAATGACGCACGTTGTGGTAGTTGGTCCAGGAGATGCCGTGCCCGGTGAGCACGTCGAAGATCGTCCCGTTCTGCGGGTAGTCGATGATGTCCCACGGCAGGTCGTCGATGAGCCCGTGGGCCGTCCCGGAGATGAGGAACCTGCGGTTCGGGAACGTCGGGCCCAGGCACGATGAGAACCAGCGATCGCACAGCGGGAAGGTCCGCGCGAGCCCGTAGTAGAACGGCAGGTCGTCCTCGGCCCAGTAGCCCATCGGCACGGCGGGATCGGCGCCGGGCAGCGTCTTGGCCACGGCGGCGGCGAAGCCGTCGCAGCGCCCGTCCGCGTACTGGATGTGGCTGGCGTGCCAGTTCTGGCTGGGATTGTTCTTCACCTGGGTGGTGGAAGGCATGTGGTGAGCGCGAAACGCCTGGCCGTTCGGCAGAAAATTGACGACGTCGGGGGTGCCGTCGGGACCGAGCGGCAGGCCCTCGCCCCGGTCGGTGAGCATGCCGAGGTAATTGTCGTAGGAGTGGTTTTCCATCATCACAATGACGATGTGCCGGATCTGCGGCAGCAGGTCGGTGCCCTCGGGCAGGTCCGGCCGCGGCCGGTCGCCCGGATCCGGCGCGCTGATCCCGCGCCGCGCCGCGGTCCTCGCCGAGGACGCGCGGCGCCGTCTGATCTCGCGCCCCTCCAGCCTCTCGAACATTTCCTGTTACCTCCGGCTCCGCCTATCTCTGGCGATCTCACCCGATGTGCCCCGGCGACCCAGGCGCCGCGCGGCGATGTCCGCGCCCTATTTGCTTTCCCGAAGCCGGTTAGGCAAACGGCGCCGGCGTGCCGCGCCCAGCAGGTGACCTCTCTTCCCACGCTCGTGGTCGTCAGTGGTCCGCCCGGGTCAGGCAAGACGACCCTGGCGCACAAGATCGCGCCCCCGGCCCGCCGCCGGTGACCACGTACGACTTGCTCACCAGCCGGTTCCTCTAGCTTGCCGACGCACGGCGGGGCTGCTGGCCCGGGGGAGCCCAGTCGTCGGGCCGTCCGGTGTGGTTGGAGAACTCCACCGACCACCGCCACCAGCTGTGGTCCTCGGCGTGATGCCACGCCTGCAAGATGCCGACCTCGCCGCCGGCCAGCAGCACCGGCAGTCCGTACATGTCCGGCGTCGGCCACACCTCGCTGCGCCGCAGCGCCGAGCCGTCGAGCTCAATGAGGGTCATGGGGGAGTACTCGCCCGAGCGCTCCAGGTCGGCGCGGGCCACCACGCGGTCGTCGCCGTCGATGATCTCGATCTTCGCCTTGCCCGGGGCGGCGTGGATGAGCACCTGGCCGAAACCGCCGGCCGTGGTGCACTTGGCGAACTCGAGCCCGTTCATCGCCCCGTCGTTACTGCGGACATTCCAGGTCCAGTTCATGTCGCCCCGATACCCACCGGGGCGCCAGCCATGCTCACCTGGCCGCCAGCCACGCTCACCTGGCCGCCAGCGCCGCCGTGGTCAGTTGCTACGTTCAGGCTCATGCGGATCGCCCACCTCAGTGACCCTCACCTGATGAGGGGGCCCATGGCGGCGCTGCCCGCCGCGAACCTCGCCGAAGCGATCGGCCGCCTGCTGGCGATCCAGCCGCGGCCGGACTGCGTCGTCATCACCGGCGACCTCGCGGACACCGGGCACCCGGACGAGTACGCCGCCCTGCGGACCATCCTGCGGCGATGCCCGATACCCGTTCACCTCATGCCGGGCAACCATGACGACCCGGCCGCGCTCATCGCCAAGTTCGGCGACACCCCGTTCCTCGGCCACGGCGTGTCGACGTCGTACGTCGTGGAATACGCGGAGGCCACCGTCACCGTCGCCGACTCCTGGCTCTACGGCAGCCCGGCCGGCTACCTCGGTCCGGACCAGCTCGCCTGGATCGACCAGACCCTCGGCGCCAGGCCAGACGTGCCCGCGTTCGTCTGCCTGCACCACCCGCCGCTGCCGGTGGGGATCCCGTTCCTGGACGGCATGATCCTGAACGACGCGGCCGAATTCGCCGACGTCATCCGGCGGCACCCGCACGTCGCCCGGGTGCTGGCCGGGCACGTGCACCGCGATGTTTCCGCCCTCTTCGCCGGCACCCTGCTGACCACCGCGCCCAGCACCTACCTGCAAAGCGCGCTGCGCCTGCACGACGCGGAACCGCCCGGCTACCTGGCCGAACCGACCAGCTTTCTCCTGCACCTGCTCGACGGCGCCGACTGCGTGACGCATTCGGTGGCGGCAAGTCACGCCTCAGCCGTCCGCGCGATCTGACCGGGATCTCCGCGCTGCCGCGATGATTCCCGGCGCGATTGCCGGTCTCAGCGATGAAGGCCGCACCCGACCCGATGGGAGACGTACCTCGATGACAACCCCAATGACCGCCCTCGACCCGCGCTACAGCGCCCCGGACGCCGCCGCCACCACGTGGGACGCGACCCGTGAAGCGCTGGAGACGGCCGAACTCTCCTGGATCTCGACGGTCCGGCCGCGAACGCCCGTCACTGGCGGAACGGCGAGGAGGTCACGATCGGGTTCGGCTCCTACGGCACCTCGCGGCTGCGTATCGGCGGGATCTTCGCCAGCCCAGGGCCGCTCGCTGGCTACCTGGTCTCGATCGCCACGTTCGCCGCCGACACCGGGATCCGCACCGACGCCGTCGACCTAGTGCGTGCTCCGGGCTCGGCCGGCCCGGCGCTGGCGCGGGCGCTGGCCGGCTACCCGGGCGCCCAGTTGCTCGACCAGGCCGGCTACGCACGGAGCCGGGGAGCGATCCTTGGCACGATCCTCAACCTGATCACGGCGCTCCTCGTCCTAGCGGTGATCATCGCGCTGCTCGGCATCGCCAGCACGCTCGCCCTGTCTGTCGCTGAACGCACCCGTGAGCTCGGCCTGCTCCGTGCGATCGGCATGCGCCGCGGCCAGCTCAGCCAGATGGTAGCCGCCGAATCCGTCATCATCGCCGTGATCGGAGCGGTGCTCGGCGCGGCCCTGGGGCTGGGCCTCGGCGCGGCGCTCGCGGCGGCCTTCACACGATCCCAGCAGCTGACCGTGGTGATCCCGGCTGCCCAGATCGTGGCCTACGTGGCCGCGGCCGCCCTCGCCGGGCTGCTCGCGGCGATCGCCCCGGCCCGCCGGGCCGCGCACATGAACGTGCTCGCCGCCCTCGCGGCCGAGTAACTGGCCCGCCGGTCCGGCCTGCTCCGACCCCGACTGACAGACCTGGCAGGAGAACAGGCGCATGGGACATGGTCTCGCTGGTTTCGCCGGCTTCATCGTGGTGATCTTGGTCCTCGCTGGGTCGGGGGACTGCTGCTCGGGGTCCGCCTGTCGCTGCGCCGGGCGCTGCTGACCGGCTTCGCCGGCCTGGTCGGCGGTTTTGCCTGTGCCTACCTGGTGAGTCGGCGGAACCCCGGCGAGGTCACTCCGCTGGTGGTCATTGCCTCGATTGTGGCGACGATGCCGCTGACAGTCGGTTACAGCTCCTGTTCGGCGATGGCCACCAGGTTGCGGCGCACGTCCTGGTACTGACGGGTGCCCAGGGCCGTCCGTATCTTCTCTTCGACCTCGCGCAGCGCAGTCCTGCTGGCGTCCGCCGCGGCCCGGCCCTTCGCCGTCAGGTAGATTCGCTTGGCTCGCCGGTCCGCCGGGTCCTCGTGTCGGCGGAGGTACCCCTTTGCGACCAGGTCGTCGACCAGTTCCCCCATCGACTGCGGGGCCATGCCCGCCCTGGCGGCGATGTCGGTGAGGCGGAGGCCGTCTTCGATGGCGAGCATCTCCATTGCGTTACCGTGGGCGGGGCGCAGGTCGCTGGCGGCAGTCTCTGCCACCGCGCGGTAGATGGCCGCAGAGATGACGTTGTATGCCGTCCGCAGCAGGGTGGGGGTGGACGGATCGAGGTCCGGCTCAGTCACCGCTTGACTCTTTCATGAATGGTGCCTGATAATCAGGCTACCTGAATAAAGGTATCACGCCCGGGGAGGCCACGTGAACAGTCACGAAGAAGAACGGGTTCAGGTCCTGATCGCCGGGGCCGGTCCGGCGGGCCTCGCGGCCGCGGTGGACCTGGCGGACCGGGGGCACGCGCCGGTGCTCCTTGAGCTCCGGCCGGACTCCTCGAGTCATCCGCGGGCGACCGCGCTCACCTCCTAGACCATGCAGCTGATGAGCCGCTGGGGCATCGAGGATGAGGTGCGCCGGCTCGGGTTCCACTCCGGGCACGCGATGTCCATCCGCCTCACCCTGGCCGGCCCGGAGCTACAGCGCGTTCCGTTCGAAGACCATGCATGGACTTGTGCGCAGGATCACCTCGAAACTGTCCTCGCCCAGCGGGCCTGTGCTGCCGGAGCCCAGGTCCGCTACCGCGCAGAACTGGCCGGCCTGCAGCCCGACGCGGACGGCGTGCTGGCCACCGTCGCCACCCCGGACGGCCCGGCTCACATGATCCGGGCGCGATACGTGATCGGCGCCGACGGCGCGCACAGCACGGTGCGCCAGGCATGCGGGATCGCCACGTCGCGGGCCCGGAACTTCGGTGACTGGCTCAGCATCCTCTTCCGCTCACCCTTGCGCGATTACACCGGCGACCCGCCTTTCATGGTCTACGGGATCGGGAATCCGGCCGTCGGCGGCGTCATCGTCCCGACCGATGCCACCGACCGCTGGATCCGCGGCATCCCCTGGCACCCCGAGAATGGCGAGAAACCCGAAGACTACGACGACGAGCGATGCCAGGCCCTCATCCGGTCCGCCGCCGGGATCCCGGATCTGCCGGTCGCCGTCGTCCAGGTCCGCGCCTTCCGCATGATCGCCGCCATCGCCGACCGATACCGGGCGGGCAGGACCATCCTCACCGGGGACGCCGCGCATACCTTCACCCCATCCACCGGGATGGGGCTCAACCTCGCCCTCCACGACGCAACGACGGCCGCCCGGGTCCTCGCCGACGCGATCGAGCATGGCGACCCGCCCGAGGCACTTGACCAGTACGAACAAGCCTGCAGGCCACTCGCAGAGAAACTGCTAGAGCCCGAACTTGCTCCGATCTGAGCCTGCCGCAGGTCGCCGCACCGCTGCCACGCCGCAAAGCTCAGCGACCGCACGGTCGGCCCTAGCGGAGTCCAAGAACGGTCATGAGCGCTTCGTCGATGCCCATTGCTGCTCGGGGGTGACTCGGCCTACTAGGTGGCCCGGAGAGCTGTCCACTCAGGAGACCACCTGGATCTTCGCGTGCTTCACCCGGTAGACGGCCGCTGGCGATTGATGCTGGTGTCCATGAGCTGGGCGTAGACGGTACCGGCGAGCCAGGTCTCGTACTCGTCTAGGCTCCAGCCGCGTCCGGCGACCAGGACGCGATAGGCCCATGGCCCTGTAAAGAGCCACAGGACGTCGGCGGCGCGGGCGACGCTGAGCCCTGGCCGCAGGGCCGCTTGGTCATGGAAGCTGCTGGCGGCCAGGGTCATCCCGCGCAGGCCCTGGTCTTGGAGCTTGTGCCACAGGCCGGCGATCTCGGGATCGGTGCTGGCGGCGGATTCGATGACGCTGAGCACGCCGGCCGTGCGCACAGCCGTCTCGCGTAGGTGGCGGGCGAAAATGCGCGCCTTCTCCTTCGGATCGGTGGCGTCCTTGATGGCCTGCACGAACGGGCGCCCGGCTACCGGCACAGGCTCGTCGTCGCCGGCGACGGCCACGTCGAACACGGCCGACAAGATGGCCGCTTTCGTGCCGAAGACCGCGTACACGGTCTGCCAGGCCACGTCGGCCTGCCCGGCTATCTGCTGGATGGTCGTTACCGCGTAGCCCTGCCGCACAAACAGGTCGTGGGCGGCGTCGACGATTCGCCGCCGTGTCTGCCGGGCCCGTGTCTGCCGGCGCCCTTCGGGCGCGACTACCTTGACGTCGGTCACGTCTTAGAGTAACACTCTTACAATAGAGTTCACCACTATCAATGAAGTTACCCTCTACGAAGTGGGGTTGTCATGAGCCTTGACTACCGGATCATGTAGGGGTGCAGCCAAGGTAAGCACAAAACCCGCCATGAGTTGATCATTGGTTGAGGTTTCCGCTGGCTGGTGAGAGTGTCAGGCTCTGGCGGGGGGCGGTGGTGTCCGCGCGTTCGGGTTGCCGATAGCGTTCGGCGGGTCACGTTGGCGTAGCGGGTTGGTCGGAGCAGCCGATGGCGTCGATCGAGCGGACGGCGTATCCGCGGTTCAAGCGGTTCATGTCGGCGCGGGAGCTGCACGTGTTCTACACGCCGCAGCCAGACGAGATCGGGTGGGCGCGCGAGGCCGCCGGGTCGGACGAGCACGTGTTGGCCCTGGTCGTCCTGTTGAAGGCATTCAACCGGCTGGGGTACTTCCCCATGTTGGACGAGGTGCCCGCGGAGGTGGTCGGGCACATCCGCCGGGATCTGCGGCTGCCGGAGCACGTCGCCCCGGTGTACGCCTCGGCCCGCACGGCCGGGCGGCACCGCAGCCTGGTCCGGGCGCGCAGCGAGGCGGTGCACGACCCGGCGGGGGCGCGGAAGGTCGCCGCCGACGCGATCGAGGAGGCCGCCCGCCGGAAGAACGACCCGGCCGACCTGATCAACATCGCGTTGGAGCGGCTGGTGGAGGGCAGCTACGAGCTGCCGGCGTTCCGCACGCTCAACGACATGGCCATCACGATCCGGGTCAGGGTCAACGAGGGGATCTTCGCGACGGTGCTGGCCCGGCTCGGGGATGCCGGCGCGGCGCGGCTGGAGCGCCTGCTCCAGCCGGGGCCTGGGGGCAAGAGCGAGCTCAACCAGTTGAAGAGGCCCGCGCGGCGGCCGTCGTGGTCGAACTTCCGCAAGCAGTTGGAGCACCAGCGTGGGTGGACGGGCTGGGCGACGCGCGGGCGTGGTGGGCCGGCGTGCCGCCGTCGAAGATCGCTGACTTCGCCGGGGAGGCCGCGTCGGCCGACGCGGCGGTGATGGGCGACTACACCCGGGCCAAGCAGGTCGCGCTGCTGGCGGCCCTGATGCTCACCGCGCAGGCCAAGGCCCGCGACGACACCGCGGAGATGTTCTGCCGGCGGGTGGCCACCCTGACCAAGCGGGCCCGTGCGGAGCTGGAGGCGCTCAGGGAAGCGCACCGGGCGATGACCGAGCGGCTGGTGGCCAGCTACCGGTTGGTGCTGGAGCGCATCGACCCGGCCGGGCCGGCTGGCGCCCAGCACCAGGCCGCGCTGGAAGCGGCCCGCAAGGCGGTGGAGGCCGCGGGCGGGTTCGGGGCGCAGTACAGCGACATCGACAAGGTCACCGCGCACCACGGCGACAATCATGTGCCGCTGGTCGCCCGGCACTTCCGCAACGATCGGGCGGCGATGCTGGCCATGGTCAGCGCGCTGCGCCTTCAGGCCACCAGCGCCGACACCAGCGTGCTGGACCTCTTGGGCTACGTGCGCGAGCACGCCGCGCTGACCCGTGACCACATCCCGGACCACGTTCCGCTCGCCGACGCCGACGGGAACCCGGTGCCCGGCGAGAACGGCAAGCCGCGGGCGCGGGTGTTCGGCACGTCGTTCGCGTCGGAGAACTGGAACAAGGCGATCCGGGACCGCGGGCACCCGGGCATGTTCGTCCGCCGGCACCTGGAGGCGTGCGTGCTGACGTACCTGGCCGAGGAGCTGCGCACCGGGGACGTCGCCGTGGACGGCGCCCAGTCGTACGCGAGCTGGGCCGACCAGCTGATCAGCCCCGAACGGTGCGCCCAGCTGCTGCCGGAGTTCTGCGCCGAGGTCGGGCTGCCCGCCGACGCCAAGGGCTTCCGGGATGCTTTGGAGGCCAAGCTGGCCGCCCAGTGCGCCGCGACCGACGCGGGCTACCCCGACAACGCCGACCTGGTGATCGATGACGCGGGCCAGCCCAGCCTCAAGCAGTACCGGGCGCCCCGGCCAGCCGGCACGGCGCTGGCGCTGGAGGCGGCGCTGCGCCAGCGGATGCCCGAGCGGACCCTGCTGGGCGTGCTGGCCCGCACCGCGCACTGGCTGGAGTGGCACCGGCGGTTCTCCCCGGCGTCGGGGTCGGACCCGAAGCTGAAAGACCCGTTCTTCCGGTACGTGATCACGACGTTCTGCTACGGCACGAACCTCGGGCCAGCGCAGGCCGCCCGGCACATCGCCGGGGTGTCCGCGCATGAGCTGTCGGCCACCGCCCGCCGGCACGTCACCGTCGAGAAGCTGAACAAGGCCATCGCCGACGTGGTCAACGCCTTCCTGGAGCTGGACCTGATCAGGGTCTGGGGCGACGGGTCGGTCGTGGCTGCCGACGGCACCCAGGTAGACACGTTCATCGGCAACCTCCTCGCCGAGACCAGCATTCGCTATGGCGGGACTGGCGGGGATCGGGTACTACCACATCTCCGACACCTACATCGCGCTGTTCTCCAGGTTCATCCCGGTCGGGGTGTGGGAGGCGGTGTACCTGATCCAGGGGCTGCTGGACCAGCAGTCCAAGGCCAGGCCCGCCAAGGTCCACACCGATACGCAGGGTCTTGTTGTTACATGGACACCTCTTGTCCCGCTTGCCCTACTGGTATCAGGATGTGACCAGTTGCACGGGGATCGGGCGGGCCGGATGCGGAGGTGTCTGTGCGGGTACGGCAGCAGCGCGGCGAGGAAGGCTCCCACCGGGTCGATCTGCTCGATGAGGGCGGTGAGCCGGTCGAGGTCGTCTCGGGGTTCCTGCGGTTCCTGGCGGCCCGGGATTGCTCGCCCAACACGCTGGTCTCCTACGCCTACGACCTTCGTCACCTGTGGCGGTTCTTCGACCGTGACGGCCTGAGCTGGCAGGAGTTCGCCCCGCGGCACTCGATCGGGCTGCTGGAATACCTGCGGTCGGTGCCCTCGCGCAGACCTCGGCAGCGGATGACGTTGACGGTCGTCGTCGGCGCGGATGGCCCGGCGACCAAGCTGGCCGCGACCACGGTGAACCGGATTCTCGCCGCGGTCTCCTCCTTCTACGAGTACGTCATCCTGGCCGGGATGTTCGAGCGGCTGAACCCGATCGAGAAGCGCCCGGACCCTGCTCTGCAGCGGGTCTTCGAACGGCACCGCCCGTTCATGGGCGGCGCCAGCCGGCAACGGCCGATCCGGCGCGCGGTGCGGGTCAAGACGGTCCAGCGGGTTCCGCGGCCGCTCAGCGAAGCCCAGGTGCAGGCGCTGCTGGCGCAGCTACGCAGCAGGCGGGACCGGGCGATCGTGCTGCTGACACCCGAAGGGGGCCCGGTCCAAGTCCCGCTACGAGCGGGTGGCCGGCCTGCACGAGCCCGAGACGTTGGCCATGGTCAGCGCCTGTGTGATGGGCGAGCGGCCCGCCGGCGGCGACAGCCCGCTGGTGTTCCTGATCGGCGGCCGCGGGAAGCGGCGGCTGGAGGCGCTCAGCTACGACGGGTTGGTGAAGATGTTCACCCGGGCCACGACCCGGGCCGGGATCCGGGCACCGTGGGTGACCCCGCACGCCTGCCGGCACACCCATGCCACCGCGATGTGGGAGGGCGGCATGCGGGAGCTGACCCTTGCAGAAGAGGCTTGGCCACGCCTCCCCGGAGTCCACCCGGATCTACACGCGGGTCTCCGATCCGGCCGTGGTGGCCGACTACAACCGGGCGCTGGGCAGCCAGCACACCAGCGACGGCGAGCAGTTCTGATGGCCGGGCCGATCTCGGCCGCCGCACTGGCGGCGACCTCGGTGACGCCGGCGGGACGCCCTCGCCGCCACTGTCCCGAGTCCGAATACCTTGCCTGCGTGCGCGGCCAGGACATCCACCCTGGTTACCGCAACCAGAAGATCCGCTGCTTCCGCGTGTTCAAGGCCGCGTGGCCGAAGATGGCGGGCTGGTTCGCTGCCCCGTTGGTCGAGCGGATCGGTCGGCTGCCGGAGGAGACGCAGAAGACCTGGTCCTACCCGATCTCGTTCAACGCCCGCCCCTACCTGCTGTTTCTTGGCCTGCGCGGCTACCTCACCTTCGACTACGCGTGGATGTTCGGCGCCGGGCAGATCCGCGTCGACGACGCCGCCACGGCGCTGGGCATCGACCTGGGCGCCGGCGAGCTGATCGAAGAAGCTGTCTCCCTCGGCTACAACTCCAACTCAGCACGGCAGGCGATGAGATGGACGGCCGGCCGGATCGCGCTGCACACCGGCATCCAGCACGCCAGTGAGATCACCGACGACCACATCACCGAGGCTCTGGAGGCCGTCCGGCTGTTCAGTGAACGCGATGACCTGCACCACTTCTATCCCTCGGCGCAGGACTTCCTCGATAATGCCGCCAGGCAGTGGATCACTCACCTGCATCAGCTGCAGGTGGTGCTGTTCCATCGAGGGCAGGTCGCCACCCAGCCGCGCAAGCTGATGCCGTCCTGGAAGCCGCCGCTGGTGCTGCCGCCACGGATGCAGGCGGTTGCGGACAGGTGGCTGGCGGCCCGGCGGCTGACCGACGCGCCGGCGACGGCGGAGAAGCTGGAGATCGCCGTCCGCAGGTTCGGCGAGTGGCTCGCCGGCCACGACCCCCAGGTCGTCTCCTACGCCGACGTCACCCGCGACCATTGCCTGGCCTGGGCAGAGTCTCTTGCTGAGGCGCCGGCCGAGAAGACCGGCAAGCCGCTGGGCGCGGTCACCCGGATTCAGCGCATCTCCGGGCTGTCACAGATGTTCGGTGACACCGCGGCCTGGGAGTACGCCGACGTCCCCGGGTATGCGCCCATCACCTCCCGCGACGCACCCAAGCTGCCGCAGCGGATTCCCCGCTTCATCCCCGACCACGAGCTCGCCCTGGTGATGCCCATCATCAACGAGATCACCTGCCCGTTCCAGCGGGCGGCGCTGCTGGTCGCCCGCTGGTCCGGGGCCCGCCGGGACGAGATCCGGCATCTGCCGCTGGACTGCCTGGACCGCTACCCCGACGGGACACCGCGGCTTCGGCTGCCCGGCCGCAAGACCTGCAAAGAACGAATGGTCCCTCTCCACCAGGACGCCGGGGATGCCCTGCAGAAGCTCATCGACCTGCGCAAGGACGGACCGGAACGGCCGTTCACCGACGAGCGCACCGGCGAGCAGGTCCGCTACCTGTTCATGGACCACGGCAAGCTGTTGTCGCTGTTCTACCTGTTCAACACCCCGATCCAGCAGGCCTGCGAACAGGTCGGGCTGGTCGTCCCGGGCGGTAAGCGGGGCGGCTCGGGCGTTCGCGGCACCATCTCCGCCCACAGATTCCGGCACACCGTCGGAACCCAGCTCGCCGAGCGCGGCGCCAAGCTGCACACCATCATGAAGGTGCCGGGCCACTCGCCGGTCTCCATGGCGCTGGTCTACGCCCAGATCAGCGACCGCGAGGTCCTGCGCGACTACAAGTCCATCCTGGCCCCCGGCGCCGTCATCGCCGGCCCCGCCGCACTCGACCTGAAATCAGGCGTCCTGCCCGACGAGGCCGTGCACTGGCTGAAGACCAACTTCTTCAAGACCGAGCTCGAGCTCGGCCACTGCCTGCGCCTGCCCGCCGAGGGCCCGTGTGAATGCGACCTCTACCTGACCTGCGCCAAGTTCGTCACCACCGGCGAGTACGCCCCACGGCTGCGAGCCCGGCTGGAGGCCGGGCAGCAACTCGTCCACGACGCCGACGAGCGCGGCTGGGCCCGTGAGGCCGAACGGCACACCGCCATCGCCCGCCGCCTCACCGGCCTGCTCACCGACCTCGGCGAGGACACCGGCCACGACACCCCCGAGACAGGACCACGACCTTGCACGTCTACCGATTGAGCGAGCCGATCGACGACTTCGACGGCCTCACCCCGCGCTGAACGAGTGGCTCGACGGCGACGCCGAACGTCTCGCCTGGGCACTGCGGGCCGTCCTCGCGCTGGCCCAGGCGGCGTCCACGGTCGGGTGGAGGGGCGACATGCGGCACCTGCCGCTCGTCGGCCACCTCCCGACCAGCCCCTTGGTCACCCGCTACCTGGTGGTCAAGCAGGACAACAACGGCGACACGTTCCTCATCTCCCAGGCCGACCCGGCCGACCTGCCCGACCACGCCGCCACCGAGGAAATCACCCCCCGGCGCAGTCGGAGCCTGGGCGCCACCCAACGCCCGCGACCTGCGGCTGGACGAACCCGAACCCGACATCACGCCCACAGCCATCGACCCAACCGAACCCGCCTTCTGAATCGACGGACCCCCCCTTGACTTGTCCACATAAAGGCCCTGCCGGTCTACGCGCTCGCGCACCTGTTCGGGTTCGACCTCATGCCGCGCGTGCGCAACTGGAAGGAACTGAACTTCTACCGGCCGTCGTCCGAGGCGCGCTACCGGCACATCGACGCCTTGTTCGGCGAGCCGGGCCGCAACGTCATCGACTGGGACCTCATCGAGACCCACCACCAGGACTTGATGCGGGTGGTGCTGTCGATCCAGGAGGGCAAGATCTCCTCGGCGACCCTGCTGCGCCGACTGTCCACCTACTCGCGGCGCAACAACTTCTACAAGGCGTTCCGCGAGGTCGGCCGCGTGATCAGGACATTCCAGCTGCTGCGTTTCCTGTCCGACCCGCAGCTGCGCCGGCGCACCACCGCGGAGACCAACAAGGTCGAGTCCTACAACAGATTCTCTTCCTGGTGCCGGTTCGGCAACGCCGGGGTGATCGCCGACAACGACCCCGAGGAGCAGGAGAAGATCCTCAAGTTCTCCACCCTGCTGACCAACGCGGTCATCTTCCACACCACCCTGGACGTGATGACCGTGATCCGCGAACTGATCGCCGAGGGATGGGAGATCACGCTGGAGGACCTGGCCGTGCTCTCGCCCTACCTGACCGCCCGCATCCAGCGATTCGGCGTCTACGCCACCGAGGAGGTCGACCTGGTCCCCGAGCCATTCGACGCCCGCCTCGGCTTCGACCTGGCCGTCGCATCCTGACGGCATTCGCGCTCAATGCGGCAGAAGCGGACGTTCACCCCAAGCGGGGTGATGCATAAACATACAGCCCGTCCGACTGACCGCCGGGCCGTAACCGGGACTGCTATGCAGCCAGCGACGCGAAGAGCCCTTGATAACCGCGCGCCGACCCGCCGATATGCGCGCCCCTCCCGGCCAGCGGGCTTGCCTGGAGGGGCGCACCGAACACTCATTCTGGCGGGCCGGCGAGGCGGCGCCGGGGCTGGAGTCGGCCTTTCATGCGGCGGACAGCTTGCGTCAGACCCTGAGCGGTTGGCCTGAGGGCGGTTATCAGGTTCCGGCAGCCTCCGAGGTAGACCGTGGGAAGGTACTGGGTGAGAAGGTCGCTCCGGCTGGCACCATCCACGGCAAAGCGATGATGCGGTACTTGCCGGCCTGGACGGCAGGATCGCGTTCCTTGAGCGCGCGGGCTTCCTCGACGCCGGCGGAAAGGATGGACAGGCCCAGGAACGGTGAGGTGCGGTCGAGCAGCGGGCCAGCAGCCAGCAGGTGGCCGGGCCTGGTGCAGGTCGGCGAGGTGGGCCACTGCGCGTCCTGCGGCGCGTCCTCTTGCTCCGGGGTGAGTCCTGGCGCGTCGTCGCGGAGCGCGAGCAGCGTGATCGTCAACCGGTCGAAGTCCACGGCAGGCGGTGATGTCACGACGGCGAGGGTGGCGGCTTCCCCAGGCAGGACGGAGGGCGGCCGCGGCGCGGCCGCCCTCCGTCTGGGTTGGCTAGCCGAGGACGTGGAACGCCGTGCGGTTGCCAAACGGCGCGACGCTTTCGGGCGCTACCCGGTTCCAGTAGTCGACGAAGCCCTTGGAGGCGGTGACCCCCTCGAAGATCGGCAGGTTGGCCGGCGTGCCCGGTAGGTCGCAGCTGACGACCAGGACTCCCTGGTCGCCGTCGGAGTAGGCGATCTGCAGGACCGCCAGGCCCGCGCGCGCATCGGCGGCCACGCCGGTGACGCCGTCGGTGATCGGCGGTGAGGGCAGGTTGCCCGGGGCGACCACGAAGCTGACGAACCCGGTCACCTTGTATGTGCCGCTACCGGCGCCGAAACCGGTGGTCGTCCAGGTTCCGCCGCCGGTGACATCCTGCGGTCCACCCGGATTGGAGCGGAAGGTACCGCTGCCGGTCAGCGTGATCATGTTGGCGCACGAGGAGGCCGCGCATGCCGACGCCTCCCCTCCGGGCAAGGTAGTGGTGACAGGGGGTGGGCCCGAGAGGTGGATGATGTCCCACCGGTAGTGCTGGTTGGACGAACCGGCGCTGGCCCCGGCTGGAACCAGCAGGGCGGCCGCGCAGGTGACAGCGGCGACCAACCCGATCGGGATGAGTCTTGCAACCTTCACTGCTTGCTCCTTTGTGTGACGGTCTGATTCCGCCTTCGGCGAGCGAGTGGCGGCGTCGCAGAAAGCGATGCTCCGTCAAGGTCCAGAGGGAATCCCCGGACAAACCCGCCGTCGGAGGCCCGGCATTGATGCCTCCTTTCTCCCCGCGCAGAAGGGTCAGCCCCGGCCCCCGAGAGCAGCGCATGGTGACAGGGACTGGTCCGGAACCCCCGTCCCACCTTCAATGATCGTGTCCCCGGCGCCAGCGGCGCGGCCGACGACGCCTGCATTGCCGCAGTCGCGGCCCGGAGCAACGCCCCACCGGTCACAGCCAGATGGACACGTGCCGGCAGGCGTAAACAGGCCTGTTTCATCGGTGGCCTCGTTCGGCTGAGCGTCCGCACGCGCTCCGCGCCCCGTAACCCCCCTTCGTCCCCGACGTTCGTGGCAAGAAGCACGAAGCGATCCAACGTGGGACGATGCGGGACAGCACGTTAGTAAGGTGCCGCCGAGCTGTCAAGCCCCGGAGTCGGGGGTCCTGCCGAGCCGGACGCGGGCGGCAGCCATCGGCGGCCCCAGCGTGAAATCCCGCGCTCCTTGCAGGGCCGCGGCGTTACGGCGCCGAGCCGGTGCTGGGCTGTACCCGGGGTAACGCACGGGCGGCAGCCCGCCGTGCGTGGGCCCTGATGCGGTCAGACCGCCCGTGCGGTCGCCCGGCGCCGCTGCTGTTTCACCGTGATTTCGGGAGGCCGTACGCAGAGGCCCCCTGCCTGGCAGGCTCGTTGCAATCCCTGCCGCACACCGGCCGCAGCTCCCGGCGATCAGGCCACCGCGGCGACCGAGTTCCGGAAGCTCAGCCACGCCGCGTTGAGCGCCCGGCCGGACAGCACATCCCCGATCCGGTGGGCGGGCAGACATCGACCCGGGCCTCAGATCTCCGGTAATCCTCCTGCGTTATTTGTTTGATTCGGGCTGGTGTGCGGTGAGCTGGTAGGTGATGGGCCGGGTGTCACCGGGCATGGCGGGCGGGGTGTGGTTGATCTCGTCGATGAGCAGCTGGAGTGCGCGGGCGACGCGGGGGGCGCCGGGCCTTTGGAGTTCGACGGTGATGTGGCCGGGGGTGTAGGTGATGGTCCCGGCTAGGCCGCGGATGATGGTTTCGCGGGTGATGGCGCGGTATTCGTCCTCGTCTTGCAGGTAGGCGTTGAGGTGGTTCGATAGCCAGTGCTCGGCGTTGCAGGCCTGCAGCCGCAGCACCATCTGCAGGCCGCGGCGGCAGGTGCGCAGCAGCGCGACCTGGGCTTCGGGGTCGATGACGTTGGCGGGCAGCTTCGCCGGGATCTTGCCGCGGGCTGCGGCGGCGCCGTCCAGTTTCCTGCGTGCGGCGGTGATCTTCTTGTTCGCGGCGGGGATCAGCCTGGTGTTCTTGGCGGCCGGGCTGATGGCCGGGTCAGCGAGCAGCACGGCCAGGTCCCGCTCCGCTGCGGCCAGCGCTTTCTCCGCCTCGCGGACGGCGGCATTTGCTTTCTTGCGGGCGGGGTTATCGATGATCTTGGTGTTGGTCTCGATGCCGGCGATGTAGTCGCAGATCTTGTCTATCCCGTAGTTCTCCGACGCGTACTTGAGGAAGTTCTCCTCCCGCCACCGGGACTTGAGCCACGCCAGGATCTCCGCCGGGCAGGCATCAAAGTCTGACGTCAGGATCTGCAGCGCCACCTGCCCGTGCTCGAAGAGGGTGATCTGCCGGGCGTCGCCGTAGTCCTTGAGGGTCACGGTCTCCTCAGCCCAGGTGATCTCCCGCCGCGTGCCGCCGGCCGTGATGGTGGTGATGACCGGCAGCATGGCCGGGACCGCCAGCGGCGCCCGCCGGTAGGTGACCCAGTGCACGTCCTGCTCACGGCAGTGCCGGAATACCTGCGGGTAGGCGCCGCCGCGGTCGAACCCGAGCATGATCGCCGCGCCGGGCGGGGCGGCTTTCTTCAGCTCGGCCAGCGCCTTCGGCAAGGTAGCGGTCAGCCCGGACGGCTCCCCGGTCACGAAGCACACCGCCCGTCCGTCATGGGCGGTGACGTGGGTGTCGGCGCGGCCTCTTTCCGCCTTGCCGCGCTTGTTGTTCCAGCCCTTGGCGACCGGCCTGGCGCCGGTGTAGGGGACGAAGTGGTCATCGACGTAGTACACGCCGGAGGTCACCGGGTCCGCGGCCAGCATCGCGCGGGCGGCCATCTCCTGCAGCGCCAGCGGGTCGGCCGCATCGGCGATCGCGGCCAGCGCCGGCCGCAGGGTCCGCAGGTGCGGCAGCACCGCCAGCCCGGCCAGCGGCCCGGCGCACGCCGCGGTCAGGTGCTTGATCTGCTCCACCGTCTCAGCGCCCAGCGCGAAGCATATGCTGGTCACCGACAGCAGCGCCACATCGCCGAACCGGCGGGGCCGGCCGGCGGGCCGCCCGGCGCCCGCGGCGAACTCCAGCACCTGCCCCGCCCCCGCATGGGCGGTGAACGCGTGCAGCAGCATCGCCCCCGCGTACCGCGACCAGAACACCCCGCCGGTGATCCGCGGCCCGCCCGGCCCCGGCGGCGGTGACGGCGGCTCGCCGCCCGCCCCGCCCCGCCCCGGCTCCACCCGCCCCGGCTCCTCCTCCGCCGCTACCCCGGCCCCGGGCTCCGCCTGCTCCTGCCCTGAACCTGTCCCCGGCCCGGGCTCCGGCTGCTGTTCGGGAACCAGTTCCGGCTCCGGAAGCGCGAGCTCAAATTCCTCCTGCCGCGGCCCCGTGCCAGTCTCCGCTGCCGGCCGCGCCGACCGCGCGGACAGGCTGCGGGCTACCGTGGTCCCCGCCACGCCCAGCCGCCGGCCGATCTCCAGATCCGATTCCCCCTCCTCGCGCCACTGCCGCGCCAGGTCCCGCTGATCCCCGGCCAGCGACCGCGGGCGGCCCGGGCCGTCCTGGCCGGCCAGCGCCGCCGCGCCGCGGCGCGCCGCCGCCGTCTTCAGCCGCGACACGTACGTCGGCGTCAGCCCGAACACCTCCGCGACCCGCCCGCCGGAAAACCCCAGCCGCCGCAACGTCACGATCGTCATGTTCCGCATCGCCAGGTCGGTCTCGCCGTACTCGGCGACCAGCGTCGGGCCCACCAGCACCACGACCCGCCCGGCGGCCCGGTGCAGATGCAGATCCCACGGCGACGGCATGCCCTCCAGCATGAGGGCGACCGCGGGAGACATACCACCATCCTACCGCAAATCAAACAATTCTGCAGACTAAGGGCCGGAAAGAAACCGCACGTCAACGACGCCCAGCACCCTAACTACCGGAGATCTGGGCCTGGGACCTCGTCGGCACCGAACGCTGGATCACGTCCTGCCTTGGTGCTTGCCGTCACCCCAGAGTTCGGCGAGGCCGGCACGCAACTGACTTGCGGTTCGGCGACGGCGACGGAACTGAGCGACCATTGCCGGCTGTCCGTCATCGAGCGGGCTCAGATTGCTCACGGAGCACCGCGGCAACATGAAGAGGCACTTCATGGTTTGGCGGCACACGCTCGGAACCGAAGGACAACCGGTAAACCGCCAGCCCGATCGGAAAGTGGTAATACCAGCTAGACCTGAGCTCTCGCCAGGACGTGGCGGAGATCACCCACATATCGGGATGATCTGCGTGTGGCAGACTGCCCGCGCGACGTGTTCGTTAGCCGCGCCGAGTCGGCGTTCGGCGCGCGCCGATATGAATGACAATGCTGAATTGACGATCGCTGCGACCGTTAGTGGCATACAGTCCGGCGCATAAGTATACGAGCTCGCAACGCCCTCTATTCGGCATGAGCGGACGTCGCGGCGCTTCGGGATTCTCACAAATGGGAACAGTTGCGCGAGTTCTGCAAGGCCGACGATCCGCTCGCGGTCTGCCCAGCTCGCGATTCGCAAAACACCTCTCACAACTATGTACCCTGTTCTGACAGGCAGTTCTGAGAGACTTCCGGCATGGAGTTGACACTCGATCGGGCCGCCGACGCGGCCGAGCGCCACCCGTGCCCCAAGTGCGAGGCGCCGGCCGGCAGCGCCTGCCGCACCCGATCGGGCAAAGTCGCCGCGAAATACCACACCGCCCGCTTCATCCTCGTGCCCGCGCTACGCGAGGAACTGGGCGTCGCCGTCCCCGCCGACCGCGGCCCCGGAACGCCGTGGAAGCGGGGTAGGACCTGCAACGGAACCGTTTCGTACGTTAAGGCGGTTCGGCGAGGTCAGGCCGGGGTGCTGAGGGGCGCTGCGGGGGGTGGCTAGCGTACGTTCCGGTTCGGTTGCAGTCCGGGGTGTGATCTTGATGTTGGGGGCTGGATCGCCTGGCAGGGTGGCGCTGGGTGACGGGTGATCTTCGTGTCCGGAAGTCCTCAGTAACGGACAAGATCAACTTGGGTCATCGGCCTGGGAGAGTGAACGCTATGTAACGGTCCGGTCATTTACTGGCCGGGTTGCGGTGGTTCGGTCCTACGGTTGGGCCGTGCCGGTGGAGTTTCTCAGTGACCAGGAAGCGGCGGGCTTCGGCCGCTATGGCGGCTCGGTGCCGCTGGCGGACCTGGAGCGGTTCTTCTATCTGGACGATGCCGATCGCAAGCTGGTGGCCGGCAGCGGGAAGATCACAACCGGCTGGGGTTCAGCGTCCAGCTCGCCACGGTGCGCTATATCGGCAGGTTTCTGGCGGATCCGCTGGACGGGGTGCCGGCCGAGGTCATCGACTTCCTGGCCGGGCAGCTGCAGATCGCTGAGCATGCGGGAAAGATTCAGAAGGCGCTCGCGCTGAAGGACTTCGCCGAGGTGGAGAGCGAGCTCGCGGTGTTCGCGGGCAGGCGGGCGTGGGTGACCGGGGACGGCCCGAAGGCGATCTTCGCTGACGCGGTGGGGTGGCTGCGGGACCGGGATGTGCTGCTGCCGGGGGTGTCCCGGCTGGCCCGGCTGGCCCGGCTGGTGGCGCGGGAACGGGACGCCGCGACGCAGCGGCTGTGGGAGAGGTTGTATGCGGCGCTGACCGGGCAGCAGCGGCTCGCGCTGGATGCGTTGCTGGCGGTGCCGCCTGGTGCGCGGGTGTCGGAGCTGGAGCGGTGGCGGTCCGGGCCGGCGCGGGCGTCGGGCCCGCAGATGGTCAAGGCGCTGAACCGGGTCGCGGAGATCATCGGGTCGGGG
>WNFD01001253.1_pt1 | contig 25567 bp, 22 predicted proteins | sample 5400491 | NCBI WGS metagenome assembly WNFD01 (sample SAMN13153343, study PRJNA577476) | soil metagenome | isolation source: 120 cm saprolite under Douglas fir tree site 2 hole 2 replicate 2 | place: USA:California | collected 2015-04-18
AGCCGGGCGTGCATCCTCACCGATGGATCCTCCCTGGTCCCGGGCGGCGCGCGGGATCTGGTCCCGGCCAGGCGTCAGTCGGTTGCGAGGATCACGTCCGATGCCTTGATCACCGCGGTGACCTGCGAGCCTTCGGCCAGGTTGAGCTGCTCGACGGCCTCGAGGGTAATGGATGCCACCAGGCGGGTGCCGCCGGCGTCCAGCTCAACGTTGGCGATGGCCTCCCCCTTGTTGATGCTGGTGACACGGGCCGGGATCTGGTTCCGCGCGCTCAGCCGCATGGCTATGACTCCTTGACGTCGGTGTTCGCCGCCCTTACGTTACCGGTCGGCTGCGTGGCGGTAGCCATCCGGTCGACTGTGTCGCCTGGTGTGGTCCTGGCGGGGCCTGTGGTGATGCCTATGCGTGCAGTGATACGCGAGCGTGCCGTGGTACCTCCGTCGCCAGGAAGATCGTGGTTGATCGGGGCTCCGCGGTTGATCGGGTGCACGATAGGCCCCCCAATCCACCGCCAAGCCCGGATCCACCACGCAAATCCAGCTCAACTCGTACGGCCACGGAGAGGGGCGTGCGGATGGGGTTAACGGGACCAGCGAGGTATCCCGGGGCGCATCGGCGCCGGCGGGCGGCGCTCAACCGATGGGCGGCGGCGCTCAGCCTGCGGCGGCGTCGGTGGTCAGGACGACGTTGCCGGTTTTCTGCTGGGTTTCTACATACCTGGCGGCTTCGGCGGCGTCTTCCAGGGGGTAGCAGCGGTCGATGACCGGGCGGTACTTGGCCGTCTCGATGAGCTGCTTGAGGAAGAGCACGTTCTTCTTAGTGTACCGGGGCAGCGGGAACACTACCCGCTTGTACCTGGTCCGCGAGGTCAGCAAGGCCCGCACCATGTTGCGCCAGCCGTCGGTGGCCAGGTAGATTCCGCCTCGCTTGAGCGAGTTCCGGCAGCGCGGGAAGGAGTGCTTGCCGACCGCGTCGTAGATGACGTCGTAGGCCTCGCCGTTCGCGGTGAAGTCTTCCTGCGTGTAGTCGATGACCTGGTCGGCTCCGAGCGATCTGACCGTCTCGACGTTCTTGGTGTTACACACCGCGGTGACGTCGGCGTCGAAGGACCTGGCCAGCTGGACCGCGGCGGTGCCGATGGATCCCGACGCGCCGTAGATGAGGATCCGCTGCCCTTTGGTCAGATCCGCCCGCCGCAGGGCCCCCAGCGCGTTAAGCCCTCCGTCGCATACCGCCGCGGCCTCTTCGAAGCTCACGTTGGCCGGTTTGGCCGCGATCAGGCCACTGGCCTGCATGCAGACGAACTCCGCGTGGGCGCCGAGCCGCAACGGGTTGAGGCCGAAGACCTGGTCGCCGACCGCGAACTCGGTGACCGCCGAGCCGGCGGCTTCGACCTCTCCGGCCAGTTCACCGCCGAGGATCCGCTGCCTGGGCCGGCGAAGGCCCGCGAACAATCGCCACACGAACGGGTCGGCGGCGCGGCGGTGGCAGTCCGACCGGTTGACCGTCGTGGCGCGGATCTTGACCAGGACCTCGTCTTCCCTGGGAGCAGGCCGCTCGACCTCCTCGAGCCGCAGGACATCCGGGGGCCCGTACCGGTCGTGAACGACTGCTCTCATCGCCTCCGCCTTCGCCGGTTGGCAGCATACTGATGCGGGCGGGCTGCAGCCTAGCCCGTTCGACCTCAAAAAGGTACGTCACCTGCTGCCTTTAGGGGACGAGGTCCAGGGCGGCGCGGATGATGCTGTCGGTGTCGATGCCGTTGTAGCGGTACAGGTCCTCGATCGACCCGGACTGCCCGAACTGCGCGACGCCCAGGGCGGCGTGCGGCATCCGGTTGACGGTGGCCAGGAACGACAGCGTGTGCGGGTGCCCGTCCAGGACGGTGACCAGCGGCGTGGCGCGGGCCGCCGGGAACGCCTGCTCGAGGATCCAGGGCTCACCTGGCCCGGGCAGGCCCTGGCGGGCGCGCAGCGCGCGGAACAGCAGCCCCGGACTGGTGACGCAGACGACGTCGGCGGCCACCCCGGCCGTCTCTAGCCGCTCGGCGGCGGCCAGCGCCTCGGGCACGACCGCGCCCATCGCCGCGATGGTTACCGCGGGCTTCGAAGCGCGGCGCAGCGGGTAGGCGCCGGCCACGACCTGCCGGCGGCGGCGTTCCCTGGCCGCGGGATCGGCCGGCATGCCGGCCAGCTTCTGGCTGACCGGGCGGGTGGACAGCCGCAGGTAGGCCGAGCTGCCCTCCGGTTGGCCCAGCCGGGCCAGGCTGGCCAGCAGGCACCATTCGGTGTCGACGGCGAAGGCCGGCTCGTAGCTCAGGCAGCCCGGCTGCTCGATCCCGATGGACGGGGTGGTGATGGACTGGTGCGCGCCGCCCTCCGGCGCCAGGGTCACCCCGGACGGCGTGCCCACCAGGATCGACTGCCCGCCCGCGTAAATGCCGAACGACCACGGCTCCAGCGCGCGCTCCACGAACGGGTCGTAGAGCACCCCGATCGGGAACAGCGGCTGGCCCCAGCGGCTCCAGGTCGCGCCGAGCTCGCCGAGCAGGCCGACCAGGTTGGTTTCGGCGATGCCGAGCTCGATGTGCTGCCCGGTCGGCTTCTCTCGCCAGTGCAGGATGGTCTCGGCGTCGTCGGCGAACCAGTCCGTCCGCTCCCGGGCCGACCACACGCCGACCTTATTTACCCAGCCGCCCAGGTTGGTGCTCGAGCTCACGTCCGGGCTCACCGTCACCACCCGCCGGGCCGCCTCGGGCGCCTCCCTGGTCAGGTCGAGCAGCACCCGGCCCAGCGCCGCCTGGGTGGTGGCCACCCCGGTCGGCGTCCGGCCGAGGTCTTGCGGCACGGCTGGCGGGGTCTGCCGGGGCGATGGCGGACGACGCAGCCGCCGGGCCGTCTGCTCGCACAGCATGCCCGCCGCGCTGTCCCTGGCACCGCGGTGCCACGGCTGGCCGGGGTTGGCGCCCAGGTGGGCCGCGAGCTCGCCGATCTGGGCATCGGTCAGCAGCGCGGAATGATTCTGCGGATGCCCCTCGACGGGCAGGCCGTAGCCCTTGATCGTGTAAGCCAGGATGATCGTGGGCCGGCTGTCGTCGATGGCCCCGTAGGCGTCGTCTAGCGCGGCCAGATCATGGCCGCCGAGGTTGCGGATGGCCCGGGCCAGGGCCAGGTCGTCGAGGTCGGCGATGAGCTTGGCGATGGACTCGTCGCCGGCCGGCAGGCGGCTGCGCAGCTCGTCCGGGTGGCAGCGGAGCAGCCGCTGGTATTCGGGGTTGGGCATGGCGTCGATCCGCTGCCGCAGCGCCTCCCCGCCCGGCCGAGTGAACAGTTCGGCGAGCAGCCGGCCGTACTTCAGCGTGATGACCTGCCAGCCCGCCGCGGTGAACATGCCCCGCAGCCGGTCGGCCGTGATCAGCGGGACCACGCGGTCCAGTGACTGGCGGTTCACGTCGACGACCCAGACGACCTCCCCGAGCTCGGCCACGCCGGGGTCGACGATGGCCTCCCAGACGGCGCCCTCATCGAGTTCGGCGTCACCGAGCAGCGAGTACTGGCGGCCGGGGCGCACGGGGGCAGCCCCGTCGTCCAGGTACCGGCCGAGGTAGCGGCGGGCCACCGCGCCCCAGATCGGGGCGGTCGCGCCGATGCCGACGGATCCCGTCGAGTAGTCGACCGGATCGGGGTCCTTGACCCGGCTGGGATAGCTCTGCAGGCCGCCGAACGCCCGCAGCGTGGGCAGATAGGACTCGTCGAGCTCGCCGAGCAGGTAGTTGATCGCGTGCAGCACCGGCGAGGCGTGCGGCTTCACCGAAACCCGGTCCTCCGCGCGCAGGTGCCGGAACCACAGCGAGGTCATGATCGAGACCATCGACGCCGACGACGCCTGATGGCCGCCGACCTTCAGGCCCCCGGGATTGGGCCGGACCCGGTTCGCGTAATGGACGATCGCCGTGGACAGCCAGAGCACCTGGCGCTCGATCTCGTCCAGGGCGTCAAGGTCCCTGGCTTCCTGCCGTAGCTCGGTCATGGGGATCGCGGCGTGGAGACTCCGGCCTTCGGGCCGGGGAGGAAACGCCGCTTCACCTCCTCAGAAATGTCGGTGGTGATCGCTAGTATGTTCGCATGTCCAGGTACCGTCTGCTCCCCTCGCCCGCCCAGGAGGCCGTGCTGCGGGACCACTGCGCCCACGCCAGGTTCATATGGAACCTGGCCGTCGAGCAGCACTCGCACTGGCATCCGGGCCGCACGAGCGCCCCCGGCTACCTGGAGCAGTGCAGGCAGCTCACCGCCGCCCGAGCCGGGCACCCGTGGCTGGCCGCAGGCTCCCAGATGGTGCAGCAGCAGGCCCTGCGGGACTTCGCCCAGGCGATGGCCGCGTTCGTCGACCCGCAGAACCCGGCCGGGCGGCCGTCGTGGCGCAAGGCCGGCTGGGACGAGGGATTCCGGATCGTGGGGCGGCGCGGGCGGCAATGGGACGTGCGCCGCCTGTCCCACCGCGTCGGCGAGGTATGGGTCCCGAAAGCCGGGTGGGTGCGGTTCCGCTGGTCCCGCGCGGTGCCCGCGGGCGTGAAGTCCTACCGGGTGACCATGGACCGGGCGGGACGCTGGCATGTCGCCTTCGCCGCCATTCCAGCGCCGATTCCCGCGCCGGGTAACGGCCAGGCCGTGGGGATCGACCGGGGCGTGGCGGTGTCCGCGGCCCTGTCCACCGGGGAACTGCTGCGCGTGCCGGGCCTGACCGCACGGGAGCGAAAGCGCATGGTGCGCCTGGAGCGCAAGCTCGCTCGCGCTAAGCGGGGCTCGAACCGCCGCGCCCGGGTGAAGCTTGCCATCGCCCGGCTGAAGGCCCGCCAGACCGACCGGCGCAGAGACTGGGCGGAGAAGACGAGCGCGGACATCGCGCGCAGATTCGACCTGATCAGGGTCGAGGACCTCCAGATCGGGAACATGACGCGCTCGGCCAAGGGAACGGCCGGGAAACCGGGCAGGAACGTCCGCGCCAAGTCCGGGCTCAACCGCGAACCTCAACTGCTGCTCCAATCGGCGTAGTAGCTGGAATCCCCCCGCCTTCAGGCCGGGGGAGGATGTCAAGGGTGCATGAGCACGACGCATTTCGTTGTACAACCCGCCAGCCAGGGGATCCTATATTGAGAGCCAGAAGCAGCGCTCCTCGCCGTAGTCGGCGAACCCGGCCCGGAGCAGGATCGGCCCGGAGGCCAGGACCCGGCCTTTCACCATGGCCAGGGTCGCGCCGTGGTCGCGGGCCAGCCGGAGCCGTTCGGCGAGCACGGCACGGTAACTACCGTGCCCCCGGGAAGCGGGCAGCGTGATCGCACCCCACAGCTGCGCGACCTCGCCGACCAGCGTGCAGCCGCCAGTTGAGACAGGCTCGTTGTCGACCTTGGCCACAACGCGGAAGCTGGACCAGGTCGCGAGGTCCTGGACCACCTCCTGTAGCCGACGGGCGATCTCGGCCTCGTCTGGCTCGGTCATCCCCCATCCCGGAACGCTGACCGCCGATGCCAAGCGGAATGTCCGCTCGTCACAGACAAGCTCGACGATCACACCGACGGGAACGTCAAGTTTCGGCAGGTCATCGCGGAGTTCGCAGGCCAGCACCTGCACGGCGTCGATTAGCTCCGCACCCCGGGCGCGCAGCGCCTCTTCGGTGCCGGCCGGCTGGCTCACGGCTGAGACCCACCAAGCCACCCCCGGCAGACCCCAGCCGCGAACGCGCGCGGCGACCTCGTCAATGACCTCATCAAGCCGTCGCGTCGTCCGCGACCAGGTCACTTGCGCGGCGCCGAAAGTAGGGCCAAGCACCCAGTCCGGGTGCCGGACGAGCCGGTAGTCGTCGGTCCACACCTCCATGGCGCCTTCGGGGACAAACTCGATCGCGGCCGCCGCGTCGAGCACGCGCTGCGGTGTCCAAGAGATCAACGCTCGACCTCCTATCCGCTAGAAACCGGGCGCCGTAGCCGAACTTCGGCTTCGCCTCGGTCCCGTCTCTCTTTTAGCCGAACGAACCCTAGATCCCCGCTTGACGGTGAACGAACCGCCCGGAAGTTATGTAATCCGGGTAGGTCGGCTAGTGCAGGGAGGGGACACGATGACCGCACCCGGCGCGAGCGAACGGCGGCCGGCGGCGGTGCGGCTGGCCGGCATCGGCCTGCTGGCCGTCGCGGTTACCGCCACGCTGTACGCCGTCGGCCGGCTTAACTCGCCGAACTACACCGTGATCTTGTTCGGGCAGGCCGGAGTAGCGGCGATCAGGCTGAAGCCCCCAGGGTCACGGTTCACTCCCTGGCGGGCTGCTTTTTCTACGGCGCATTCACCGCCAAGGTGCTGCTGGTGCAAACCCGGCGGCTGCCTAGCTGGGCGCTACCGACCGCAGGTGGCACGCTCGCGCTTACCGTCGTCCTGCTGTGGTACACCTCCGCCCTGTGGTACTACAACGGCTATCAGCTTCCCTGACGGTCAGCACCCCTAGGTGATCGGCAGCCAGTAGCAGCGCTCTTCGCCGTAGCCGGCGAAGCCGGCCCGGAGCAGGATCGGCCCGGAGGTCTCCACGCGGCCCTTCACCAGGGCCAGCGTGGTGCCGTGCTCGCGCGCGAGCCGGAGCCGTTCGGCCAGTACCGCCCGGTAGCTGCCGCGCCGCCGGAACTTCCGCAGCGTGACCGCACCCCATAGCTGCGCCACCTCGCCGCGCAGCGTGCACCCGCCGGAGGAGGCGGGCTCGCCTTTCACCGAGGCCACCACGCGGAAGCTGGACCAGGTGGCCAGGTCCTGGATCGCTTCGGTGAACTCACGGGCGACCGCGGCGTCGAGCGGCTCGCTCCTCCCCCACCCGCGCACGGTGATCATTGACGCCGCGCGGAACGTGCGCTCGTCCGTGACCAGCTCCACGGTCACGTCATCGGGAACGTCGAGTTCCGGCAGGCCGCCGCCCAGCTCGCGGGCCAGTATCTGCACCGCGTCGATCTGCTTGCCGCCCCGGGCGCGCAGGATCTGCTCGGTGTCCGGCGGCCGGGTCGAGGACGAGACCCACCAGGCCACCCCGAGCAGGCCCCACCGGCGCACGCGCGCGGCCACCTCATCGATGACTTCGTTCGCGGGCCGGCCCGCCCGCGACCTGGTGACCTGAGCGGCCGGGAAGGTCGGGTCGAGCGCCCAGTCCGGGTAGCGGATGAGCCGGTAGTCATCGGTCAGCATCTCGATGGCGCCGTCGGGCCGCCATTCCATCGCGGTCGCCGCGTCAAGCACGCGCCCCGGTGTCCACGAGCTCAACGCCTGACCTCCCCTTGCCGGGCGCCGTAGCCATGGGCCCGCTCCGCCCCGGCGCTGTCTTTTCTTTTCTACCGAACGAGCCGGCGCGTGTGCTCGTATCCTGCGTGCCCCGGCCGCGGTGAGCCGTGATGGCGGCGCTGGCTGCCGCCACCTCGTCACCTGGTACCGGTAATGAGCCGTTCGCGGTCGAACATGGGGGACACGATCCGCCAGCCCAGGCCGTCGATGAGCAGCAGCGCGGCCCCGAAGGCGAGGGCGAGGCGAAGCGTGCCGTGGACCCCGCCGGTCGAGATGGCGGTGGTCATGACGATCGGGGGGGCACTCGCGAGCACGCTGAGCTGCGCGGCGACCCGGGGGTCGCTGGATCGGGCCGAGATGGCGATGCCCACCCAGATCGACCAGGCGGCCAGGAGCGGCGTGAAGAGCAGCTGGGCGACCAGCTCAGGGCCGTGGAGGACGGCCGACGCCACCGCGGGCTGCGCGAAGAGCTCGATGGCGGCGACGAAGACGCCGAAGACCCCGTACGAGACGGCGAGCACCGGCACGAGCGCCGCCAGCGCCTTGCCGAGGAGGAACTCCCCGGCACGGACCGGAGTCGTGAGCACCGGCTCCAGCGTGCCCTGCTGCCGCTCCCCGGCCACCGAGTAGGCGGCGACCGTAGCCGGGACGATCGCCGGGATGGCCAGCATGTAGACCAGCGGCTCCTTGCCCGCCAGCGCGCCTGCCGACGACGCGGGCAGCGCGAATATCTCGATGATCGGGTAGATGCTGAAGACCAGGGGAAAGACCGCCATCGACACCATGATCTGGCTGTTGTGCCGGTATTCCCGGATCTCCTTCCGGAAGATGGCGCGGACGCGCCTCCTGTTCACGTTCATTTCCTGGCCGCCTCCTCGTCCTCGTCGATCAACTCGAGGTAGACGTCCTCGAGCGAGTGGTGCGACTCGCTGATGGACAGCACGTCGGCACCCGCCTTGACCACGGCGCGGGTGACCGCGGGCGCGGCGGCGGTCGAGTCGGACACGGCGAGGATGTAGGCGGCGGGGCCGTCCTGGTGCCAGCTGTCGACGGCCGTCAGGCCGGTAAAGACGCGGACCGGGTCGGAGAGCGGGACGAGGGTCCTTACCGTGAGCGTCTTGGCGAACAGCCGCTCGCGGAGCTCGTCGGGCCGGCCGATGGTGCGCAACGTCGTGTTCAGGATCGCGACACGGTCGCACAGGCGCTCGGCCTCTTCGAGGCGATGCGTCGTGAGGAAGATCGTGACGCCGCGCCGGCGGAGCTCGTCTATCAGCTCATGGACGTCGCGGGCGGCGACCGGGTCCAGGCCGGCTGTCGGCTCGTCGAGGAAGAGCACCTCCGGGTCGCTGAGCAGCGCCCTGGCCAGGGAGACCCGCTGGCGCAGGCCCTTGGACAAGGTGCCGCAGGCATCGTGGGCCCGGTCGGCCAGGTGGACGGCCCGCAGGGCGCGGTCGATGCGGTCGCCCTGGTCGGCCACCTCGTAGAGGTCGGCGAAGCATTGGAGGTTCTCCGTCACGCTCAGCCGGAGATACAGGCCCGGCGACTCGGGCATGATCGCGAGCCGCCGGCGGATCTCCACTCCGTTCTCGGGCGTGAGCGGGATTCCGGCGACCGTGGCCGAGCCCGAGGTCGGTGCGATGAGGGTGCCGAGCGTCCGCACCGTCGTGGTCTTGCCGGCGCCGTTGGGGCCCAGGAATCCGAACACCTCGCCGCGGGCGACGCTGAACGACACGTCCGCGACGGCGGTCCGTCCGCCGAAGGCCTTGGTCAGGTGACTGACTTCGATCGCCGGCGTCCCCACGCCGACCTGCCGCCCAGCCCCGTCACTGGGCCGACGGCGCAAGCCGGTCAGTTCGAGTGTTCCGTCGTTGCTGCCCACAATGTCCGCCTCTGTCCGGGGCCGGGCCGCCGCGCATGTCTCGCAAACCTCGGCGCGGACCCCTTGGCTCTTGCCGAAAAAATAGATATCACTATGCTAGATAAGTGTTATCAGGTCCGTCAAGTGGAGGAGGGGTGGCCGTCCTGCTCCTCATCGCCGGGGAGCTAGCCGTGCATGGCCTGACGTCGGTCGTCGCCGGTGAGGCGCGCGTGGTACAGCTGTTCGGCAGGTACCGCGGAACCATCAGGGACCCCGGCTTGCACTGGGTAAACCCGTTCGCCCGCAGGCGGAAGGGTATCGCGGTGACCGAGCGCAAGAGCGTACTGCTGCGGCTGGATCCCGCGGTTCATGACGCCCTGGCCCGGTGGGCCGCCGACGAGCTGCGCAGTACGAACGCCCAGATCGAGTTCCTGCTGCGCCGGGCGCTGGCCGAGGCGGGGCGGCTGCCCGGCCGCGCGGGACCGATGCGGCCCCGCGGCCGGCCGTCCGCCGAGGGCCGCAGCGGGCTGGCATGATCATCTCTTGACGGGATGCGGTGCCCACCCTAAGTATGGCCCGGTGACCGACAACGGCCAGCACCCGTCGGCCGCCGCTGGCGCGGCGGCCATCGTGACCGCGCTAGCCAGGGCCGGCACCCGAGTGGTGTTCGGAATTCCCGGCGGCGGCCCGAACCTGGACGTGGTAGGCGCCGCCGCGGCGGCCGGCCTGCGGTTCGTGCTCACCCACTCCGAATCCGCGGCCACCATCATGGCCGCCACGTACGCCGATCTGACTGGCGCGCCCGGCGCGGTGCTGGTGACCCGGGGCCCCGGGCTGGCCAGCGCGGTCAACGGGATCGCGCACGCGGCGCTCGACCGGCTCCCGGTCATCGTCATCGCCGACACGGTCCGGTCGGCAGAGGCGGACCGGATCAGCCACCAGCGGCTGGATCAGGCGGCGCTGGGCCGGTCGGTGGCCAAGGCGGCGGTGGCCTTCGGCGGGAGCCGGGCCGGCGATGCGGCCGCGGATGCGGTCAGGCTGGCTCTCGCGCCGCAGGCCGGGCCGGTCATTGTTCTCATGGACGACAGCAGCGTCGGTCACGCCGCCGAGCCGGGCGGTCCCGGGCCGGACACCCGCGCGCCCCAGCCGGCGGGCACCGCCGCCGGCGACGATCTCGCCGCGCTGGCCGACGCGCTGCGCACGACGCGGCGGCCGGTGGTACTGCTCGGCCACGGCGCCATCGCGCACACCACTGCCATCCGGGCCGCGCTGCGCGGCCGCGGCATCCCGGCCCTGCATACCTACCGGGCGCGGGGCATCATGCCCGACTCCGAGGCTGAGGCCGCAGGACTGGTCACCGGCGGCACGACCGAATGGCCGCTGCTGGCCGCTGCCGATCTCATCATCGGGCTGGACGTCGACGAGGCAGAAATGATCCCGGCGGCCTGGGAATACCCGGGGCGCACGATGCTCGTCACCGGCCACCGGGACAAACGCGGCCAGGCGACGTACTTCACCGGTGCCAGTGAGCTGACCGTGCCGCTGCCCGCGGCGATCGACCTGCTGGCGGCCGGCGGCCGGCGGCATGACTGGCCGCACGCGGCCGGCCGGGCGGCCCGGACGGCAACCGCGCAGCGGCTGGCCGACGCGGCTCGCGCGGGTCCGGGCATGCTCGCGCCGCAGCAGGTCGCCTCGACGGTGCGGGCGCATACGCCCGACGAATGCGTCGCCACCGTCGACGCGGGCGCCCACATGCTCGCGGTGATGCCGTTGTGGGAAGTGACAGAGCCACGCCGGCTGCTGATCTCCAGCGGACTGGCCACGATGGGCTTCGCGCTGCCGGCCGCGGTCGCGGCCGCGCTCTGCGCGCCGGACCAGCCGGTGGTGGCCTTCACCGGAGACGGCGGCCTCGGCATGACGCTGGCTGAAATCGAGACCGCCGTCCGGCTCGCGCTGCCGATCGTGGTGATCGTGTTCAACGACGCCGCCCTCAGCCTCATCAAGATCAAGCAACGGGCGACCGGGCAGGGCGGCGGCGAGGCCGTCGACTACGGCCCGGTCAGCTATGCCCGCGCGGCCGAGGCGATGGGCGCCGCGGCAGTGGTCGTCCGCGCCGAGGCCGATCTGGCGAGGGCACTGGCGGCTGCGCTGCGCCGGAACGGCCCGACGGTGATCGACGCTTTGGTGGACCCGGCCGGCTATCCCATGATCATGGACCTGAGCCGGGGAGAAGCGGGACGTCAGCCGGTGCCCCGCGTCCGTCAACCGTGCCGGTGGGAAAAGCTCCCCCGGAGATCGAGCTAGTGGGAAGGAGCGTGTGCGGTGGCCATTACCGTCGCCAAGTTCAGGGACGTCGCCGAGGGAACCCAGCCGGGCCAGTTCATGATCGGCGAGCGAGAGCCGGTGTCGACCCTGGCCGACCTGGATCCCAGTTTCAAACGGCTGCTGGATGAGCCGGTGACCGCCGTCGTGGCCGTCATGGGCGGAGGCGACCACCCCAACCTGACTCCGGTGTGGTTCGACTATGAGGGCGACACGGTGCTGCTCAACCTGGCCACGCACCGCAAGAAGGTGGACTGGCTCCGCAAGGCCCCATATGCCACCTTCCTGCTGATGAACCCGGAGAACACCTACCACTGGCTCAGCATCAAGACGGTGTTGAAGCGGGAGATCTCGGAGGACGACCCGGCCGAGGGCCAGCGCGTCACCGACCAGCTGGACCGGATCTGGGTGAAGTACACCGGGAACGAGCCGCCCTACGCCCTGCGCGATCCCTCTATGGACGAGCGGCGGGTGCTGTTCGAGATGCAAGTCGTCAAGGTCGCGACGTTCGGTCGTCCCTGACCTGCCGCCGGGAAGGATGACAGCCGGTGTCCGGGATGCCGAAAGTCATCGTCGTCGGCGGGTCGATCGGCGGCCTGACCGCGGCGCTGGTACTCCGGGACGCCGGCTGTGACGTGCGGGTCTTCGAGCGGTCCTCGACGGCGCTGACGGCACGCGGGGCCGGGATCGCCGCTCTGAGCACCACGCTGGATTACCTGGTCAGGCGCGGCGGCTTCCGGGCCTGCGAGTTGTGCTCGGCCACGGAATGGATCCGCTTTCTCAACCGTGACGGCACCCTCCGGCACGAGCAGCGGCATCGGTACCTGTTCTCGTCCTGGAACACCATCTACCGGTCCCTGCGCGGCCTTTTCGACGCCGACCGTTACCTGCTGGGCACCGAGGTCACCGATTTCCGCCAGGACGGTAACACGGTCACGGTGAGGTTCGCCTCCGGCTCGCAGGCCGAAGCAGACCTTCTCTTCTGCGCCGACGGGGTCGGCTCACTCGGCCGGGCGCGGCTTGCGCCCGGCGCCGACCGGTCCTACTCCGGGTACGTGGCCTGGCGCGGCACCGTACCCGAGCGCGACCTGTCTCCCGGCACTCGCGCTCTGCTCGGCAACGCCATCACCTATCAGGTGCTGCCCCAGAGCCACATTCTCGTCTACCCGATACCCGCGCTGGACGGCTCGCTGAGCGAGGGCGATCGGCTGATCAACACCGTCTGGTATGTCAACGTCGCCGAGGGAGCGCCGCTCGACGCCCTCATGACCGGCAGGGACGGCATCCGGCGCCCGGTGTCGCTGCCACCGGGCGTGGCCAGCGAGCAGGCCGTCACGGGCATGCGGCAGGCCGCCGCGGACCTTCTCGCCGGTCCGATCGCCGAGGTCATAGCAGGCACATCCGAGCCATTCGTCCAGGTCATCTATGACGTCGAGGTGCCCAGGATGGCGTTCGGCCGCACCTGCCTGGTCGGCGACGCGGCGTTCGCCGTCCGCCCGCACGCCGCGGCCGGCACGGCCAAGGCGGCCGCCGACGGCTGGGCCCTGGCGGAAGAGCTCACGGCCGCGGACGGGGATGTACCGGCCGCGCTCGCCGCCTGGGAGCGCCGGCAGCTCGCGCTCGGCCGCAGCCTGCTGGCCCGCTGCCGAGACATCGGCGATAGCTCACAGTTCAAGGAACGCTTCCGGCCCGGCGACCCTCGGCTCATCTTCGGGCTCTACGGTCCGGGAAATTAACACTGCGCGGGCAGCATGTTGCGCAATTGCCTAAGGAGGCAATGGGATGACCGCCATGATCATGCGCGAGGAAAGCTTCGATCCGGCTGACTACCGGGCCGAGCTCGACGCGGCACCGGGAAACCTGGACGTCGGCACCCGGCTGCGGTTCGAGAACGAGCACATCCGGGTGTGGGAAATATCGCTGCAGCCCGGCGAGCGCGGCCCCTTCCACTCCCACACCCGGCGGTACTTCTGGACCGTGGTGGACGGCGGGATCGGCCGTCAGCGCAGCGGCGACGGCGCGATGATCACCCGCGAATATCACGACGGCGACACCCAGTACTCCGAGCACTCGCCGGCCGAGCCGGTGATCCACGACTTCGAGAACGCGGGCGACACCCCGATCCGGTTTGTCACGGTGGAACTGCTCGACTGAGCCATGCGCTGGCCGGGGGCGCCGCGTTTCCGCGGAATCCGCCACGCAATTGCGTCGCGCGTTTCCGCGGAAACCGCGCGGACCTCCGGCTGGCCGCTCGCGGCCAGCCGGAGGTTCAGCAGGGAGGCGCTACCCGGCGGCCTTGGTGCGGATGACTTCACGGACAGGCGCAGGAGTGGGCGGTGTGGGTCGGGGGGTTGGTTCGGTGGCGGGCTCGATGGACAGGTGCGGGAGGGCGCGGTCCAGCCAGCCGGGCAGCCACCAGTTGGCGCGGCCGGACAGGTGCATGACGGCCGGGACGAGGAAGGTGCGCAGGATGAAGGCGTCGAGCATGACCGCGGCGGCCAGGCCGAGGCCGAACTCGGCGATCACTTGCTGGCCGGTGAGGATGAAGGCGCTGAACACGCAGATCATAATGGTGGCCGCCGCGATGATGACCCGGCCGGTAGTCGCCTGGCCGGTTCGCACCGCCTGGCGGTTGTCCCTGGTGACGGCCCACTCCTCGCGGATCCGGGAGACCAGGAACACCTCGTAGTCCATGGACAGGCCGAACAGCACCGACAGCATCAGCACGGGGAGGAACGATTCGACCGGACCGGCCTGTCCCAGGTTGAGCGCGCGCAGTCCCCAGCCGAACTGGAAGACGGCGACCAGCACGCCGAAGGCCGCCCCGGCGGCGAGCAGGTTCATGACCGCCGCGGCGGCGGGCACCAGCAGGCTGCGGAAGGCCAGCATCAGTAGCAGGAACCCCAGGCCGATGATGACCCCGACGAACAGCAGCAGCTTGTGGCCGATCACGGCGGCGAAGTCGCCGTTGACGGCGGTTTCACCGCCCACGTAGACGCGCAGCGTGGTGCCATGTTCGGCGGCGGGGATCAGGTTGTCGCGCAGCCGGTGGATGAGGTTGCTGGTGGCCGCGGCCTCGGGAGAAGTTGTCGGTATCACGCTGACCAGGGCGGCGCCCCGGCCGAAGACGGGCGCGGAGACCGCGGCGACGCCTGGCTCGGTCCTAAGCAGGCCCGCCAGCTTGGTCAGCGCCGCCGTATCGGCTGGGGAGCCAGTCGTGGCGACCAGTTGCAGCGGGCTGTTGAACCCCGGGCCGAACCCCTCGGAGAGCATGTCGTAGGACTGGCGGGTGGTGGAGGAGGCCGGGTCGTTGCCCGCGTCGGAAGAGCCCAGCCGCAGCGACAGCACCGGGATCGCCAGGACGACCATCACGACCGCGGCGGCGGCGGTCAGCTGGAGGGGGTGGCGCTGCACGAACGCGGCCCACCGCGCCCACCAGCCGGCCGTGCCGTCGGGCGCGAATCCGGCGGCGGCCAGCCGTCGGCGTTCCCGGCGGCTGAGCACCCGCATGCCCAGGAAGCCGAGCAACGCGGGCAGCAAGGTGGTCGCGGCGGCCATCGTGAACAGGACCGTGATCGCCGCGGCGATGCCCAGGCCGGAGACGTAACTGACGTTCAGCACGAGCATCCCGAGCAGGGCGATGCACACGGTCGTCCCGGCGAACAGGACGGCGCGCCCGGAGGAGCTCAGCGCGCGGGCCGCCGCGTCCTGCGGGGACATCCCGGCCTTGATGTGGTTGCGGTGCCGGGTGACCACGAACAAGGCGTAGTCGATGCCCACGCCCAGCCCAATCAGGGTCGCCAGCGTCGGGCCGATCGAGGGAATGCTCACCGCGTGCGAGACCAGCCCGGCCGTCAGCAGGCCCGACGCCAGCGCCGCGATCGCGACCGCCAGGGGCAGGAGCATGGCCAGCAGCGAGCCGAACGCGATGAACAGCACCACCGCCGCGGCCGCCACTCCGACGACCGCGCTGATGGATACCGACGGCCGCACGGCGTTCCCGATCGCCGGCCCGCCCAGCTCCACCTGCACGCCGGGTCCCCGCGCCGCCTCCGCGAGGTGGATGACGCGGTTGACGTCCGGCGTGGACAGGTTCGCCGCCTGGGCGTCGAAGACCACGGTCGCATAGGCGATCGTGTCGTCCCGGCTGATCTGGGTCGCGCCACGGGCGGAGTATGGGCTGATCACCGAGGCGACCGAAGGTGCGGCGGCGACCTTGCCCAGCATGGCCGTGATCCGGGCACGCACCGCCGGCGCCCGCGCGCTGCCCGGGCTGGCTCGCCAGACGATCGTGTCCTGGTCCCCCGCGTGCCCAGGGAATGCCTGTTCCAGCAGGTTCAGCGCGGTTGTCGACCCGGTCCCCGGCACCGTGAGCGTGTTGGAGTACGTCGAGCCGGCCGTGCGGCTCAGTACGCCCAGGAGCACCAGGAGTGCTAGCCACGCAACCAGCACCCAGGCGCGGCGCTGGAAGCACCAGCGAGCCAGAGCAGCCATGTCAGTCCCCTTGTCTTGAGACGGTTAAGTCTTTAAATGAGACATCAATGTCTCATTCATGGGCGTCACTGTATAACAATTGGTCAATGGTGTAAACTCTGGCCTGTGACCAGGAGTACCGCCATCCACGACCGGGTCGCCGGGGCGATCCTCGACGCGGCCGCCGATCTGCTTGCCGAGAGCGGCGAGCCGCCCAGCATGAGCGATGTCGCCGCGGCGGCCGGCGTGGCCCGCGCGACCTTGTACCGGTACTTCCCCACCCGGGAGCAGCTGCTGCACGCCCTGGCCGCCGTCGCCCTCGACGCGACCGCCAGCCGGCTCGCCGAGGCCGACCTGGACGCCGTTCCCGTGGCCGAGGGAATTGCCCGGGTCGCGCGCGTGGTCGCCGCAGGTGGCAGCAAGTACGCCGCTGTCATGGGCCAGGTCGGGCCGGGTTACGACGGGGCCGTGGAGCAGCAGATCAAGACGAGGCTCCAGACGCTGCTGCGCCGGGGCATCGACGACGGGACGTTCCGCGGCGATCTATCCGCCGACGAACTTCTGTTTCTGTTCGGCAGCCTGCTTGAGGCCGCAGCCCGCCTGGCCGCTGAGCATCAAGCCGGCGTCGAGAAAGCGGCGGCGCTCGTCACCTCGGTGTTCCTGCACGGCACGGCGCGCAAGGATGCCACCGCAGACGACCGGCCCCTCCTGCGGTGATACGCGGCGCCCGCCTGACTCCGGCGCGGCGTACGGCTTTGTGGCGGTGGGGCTGGTTATGTTCATATGCATGTTCGACGAAAATGACGTGCTGAGCGGGCTGAACGAGCAGCAGCGGCGGGCGGTGACCTACCAGGGCGGGCCGCTGCTGGTGCTGGCCGGGGCGGGCACCGGCAAGACCCGGACGCTGGTGGCGCGGGCGGCATGGCTGCGCGGCTGCCAGGGTATGCAGGCCAGCCGGATCCTGCTGCTGACGTTCACCCGCCGGGCGGCCAGCGACATGCTCGCCCGGGCCGCGGCCGGGTGGGACGCCTCGGTCTACGGGTCGGAGCGGATCTGCGGCGGGACGTTCCACGCCATCGCGCACAAGATCATCCGCCAGCACGCGGAGTCGTTCTCGCTGCCGCCGCAGTTCACCATCCTCGACCCGGGCGATACCGTCGACATCCTGGATGCGCTGCGGCCGGACCACGGCCTGGCCGACCCGGGGCTGGCTGGCACTGGGCTGGCTGGCACTGGGCTGGCTGGCACTGGGCAGCGGGCGCCGCGGGCGGCGGCGTGCGCGGATGTCTATACCCGGTGCGTGAACACGGGGCGGCCGGTCAGCGAGGTGGTGACCGCCAGTTTCCCGTGGTGCGCGCCGTTCACCAGCCAGCTGGCAGGGCTGTTCCGGGCCTACACCGCCCGCAAGCGCGCCCGGCATCTGCTGGACTTCGATGACCTGCTGCTGTTGTGGCAGGCGGCGCTGGCCGACCCGGTGGCCGGGCCGGTCCTGCGCGGCATGTTCCACGCGGTCCTGGTCGACGAGTACCAGGACGTCAATACGGTCCAGGCCAGCATCGTGCGGCTGCTGCAGCCCGACGGCAAGCAGCTGACCTGCGTGGGCGACGACGCGCAGGCCATCTACGGGTTCCGCGGCGCCGACCCGGCGCACCTGCGCCAGCTCGCCGCCGACTACTCCGGGCTGGAAATCGTCCGGCTGGACCGCAACTACCGGTCCCGGCAGGGCGTCCTTGACCTGGCGAACCTCATCCGCCCGTCCGCGCCCGGCCTGGACCTGACGCTGACCGGGGACCGCGGCCCGGGTATGCCGCCGCTGCTGGTCCGCTGCCACGACGAGGCCACCCAGGCCCGGGAGATCTGTGCCCGGGTGCTTGACGCACATGAGGACGGTGCCGCGCTGCGGGACCAGGCGGTGCTGGTCCGCGCCGGTCATCACAGCGACATCCTGGAAATCGAGCTCAGTGCCCGCAAGATCCCGTACGTGAAATTCGGCGGGCTGCGGTTCACCGACACCGCCCACGTCAAGGACTTCCTCGCCGCCGCCCGGATCCTGGCCAATCCCGCCGACGACCTCGCCTGGTTCCGGCTGCTGCGCCTGCACGAGGGCATCGGCCCTGTGCACGCCCGGCGCATTCTCGCCTCCCTGGCCCCCGGCCAGGACGTCGCGGCGGACGACTGGCAGCAGGCCATCGAGGCCGCCCCGGCCCGGTCCCGGCGCGCCCTGGCGGCTACCGTCGGCCGGCTCGCCGATGCTGCGGGCGGTCCGGCCGCGGCATCGCAGACGGCGGCTTCGCAGGCGGGGGCGATCCTGGTGATCCTGGACCCGCTGATCCGCGCCCGGTACCCCGACGCCGCGGCCCGGATCGCCGACCTGCAGCGGCTCGCCGACGCGGCCGCGACCCAGCCATCGCTGCACGACGCGGTCGCCGAGCTGACCCTGGATCCGCCGGTCTCCGCCTCCGACCTGGCCGGGCCGCCCCGCCTGGATGAGGACTTCCTGACCATCTCCACCATCCACGCCGCCAAGGGCCTGGAATGGCCGATCGTTCACCTCCCCCACCTCGTAGACGGTGCGATCCCCAGCGACATGGCCCTCGGCGACCCCGACGGGCTGGCCGAAGAACACCGGCTGTTCTACGTCGCAATCACCCGGGCCCGCGACCATCTGTACCTGTACGTGCCGCTGCGGCTGCACTACCACCGCCGCGGCCGTGACGACCGGCACGGGTTCGGGCAGCTGACCCGTTTCCTGCATCCCGAGGCCCTGGCCGCCTGCGACAAGGCCACCGCCGCCCCGCTGGCACCCGTCCTGCCCGCCGTCGGCCCCCTCACCGTCAAGGTCGACACGGCCCTCGGCTCGCTCTGGGATGCCTGAACGAGCTGGCCGCACGGGGCCGGGCCCGCCAACGCGGTCGCCGACGTTTAAGCTCGCCTTCGTTGGTGCTTCTCTGGCAGCGCGGCGGCCGACATGATGTGACATTGATGCGGTTATAACCGCCACGCTGTCACATCGTTGCGGCGTGGCACGGTACGCGAGGGGTTTATGGGGGTTAGGGGGCCGGGGGGACGTTGTAGTTCATGCGGAAGAGGTTGGCCGGGTCGTACTGGGCCTTGAGGCGGCCTAGCTTGGCGTATTTGCCGGGGCCGCCGAAGGCTTCAACGACGCGGTCCATCTCGTCGAAGTTCAGCATGTTGACGTAGACGCCCTGGCCGACCCAGGGGGCGAGGTCGGCGACGATCTTACGGGTGCGGTTGATGTAGTCAGCGTCGTCGGCGGGGTCGTCCCAGCGCATGGCGAAGTTCAGCCAGAGCAGGTAGCCGCGGTTGGAGAACGCCGTGTCTGGTTCGGCGACGTCGCCGATCGCGCCGCCGAGGCCGATGATCTCGACCTCGCCCTCCATCGGCATGTCCTTCCAGAAGCCGGTGAGCATGTCGATGGCGTCGTCGGCCAGGTCGGCGACGTGCGCTTCCTTGGTGTAGTAGCGGTGGCCGTCCTCGAACTCGGTGTCGATGAGCCGCTGCACGCCCGCCGCGAACGGCAGCACGGTGGTGGCCTTGATGCATGGCTCCCCGAGCTCGGTCAGGCGCCCGATCATCTCAGCGCCTTCCTGGTCCTCGGCGTCGTCCAGCCACATCGAGACGAGCATCAGCAGACGCCGGCCTACGTACTCGGGCGGGACGAACGGCAGCGCCGGCATGTCGTGCTTGAGCGCGGCGTGCCAGCCGACGGTGCGGGGCAGGGTGGGCACGACGTTCGCGTAGCTGCGCAGCGCGGCGGCCGCCTGCTCGGGCTCGTACACCGAGACCCCGATCCGCATCATCGGGCCGAAATCGTAGGCCCGGAAGGTAAAGCGGGTGACGATGCCGAAGTTGCCGCCGCCGCCCCGCAGCGCCCAGAACAGGTCGGGGTGCGAGTCGGCGGAGACCTCGATCACCTCGCCGCTGGCCAGGACGAGCTCCAGGGAGACGAAGTTGTCGCAGGTGAGGCCATGCTTGCGGGAGAACCAGCCGATGCCGCCGCCCAGCGCGAGGCCGGCCACGCCGGTCTCGGACATGATGCCGGCCGGGACGATGAGCCGGTGCGGCGCGGTGGCCGCGTCGACGTTGCCGAGCAGGCAGCCGCCGCCGGCGTGGACCAGCCTGCGTTCGGCGTCGACGGTCACCTCGCGCAGGCCGCTCAGGTCGACAGTCAGGCCGCCGTCCGACGTGGCCTTGCCCGCCACGTTGTGGCCGCCGCAGCGGACGGCGGGCGGGAGCCCGTGCTCGCGGGCCACGGTGACCGCGGCCACCACGTCCTGGGTGCTGGTGCAGCGCAGGATCAGGCCCGGCCGCCGGTCGATCATGGCGTTCCAGACCAGCCGCGCCCCTTCGTAGTCCGCGTGGTCCGGGCCGATGATCTCGCCCTTGAACGTGCCGGACAGCTCCTCGGCGATGCGCAGTCGCAACTGCTCGTCGATTCTCGACGAGACGGAGGCAGAAGGTGCGATCGATGACATGGGGGTGATCCTTTCAGTCGCTTACGCGGACACCGAGTTCTTCGCTTCGGCGATCCGGCGCATGGCGTTCAGGGTGGCGGCGACGGCCTTGAGGTAGTCGCCGGTCATCGAGTCGGCGTACTCCTGCTCCCGGGCAGAACCGCCCTCGACGCCCGCGACGACCAGGGCGAAGCTGAAGCGGAGCTTGAGGTCGTCTTCCGGGCCCTCGATCTCGTTGGCGATCGTGCCGAGCACCGGGCCGGCGATGCGGGTGAAGGTCACCCGGTGCGGCTCCTCCAGGGTGATCCGCTCGGTGAAGCGCTCGCCGCGGAAGTCGATGTCGCGGTCGAAGACGGTGTCGCTGTGCCGCTGAGTGACCTCGCAGTACGTCATGCTGGGCACGAACGGCAGCGCGTTGTTGGCCTTGAGCACCAGGCCGTCCCAGACGGCGGCGCGGTCCAGATGCGGCTCGCCGAGCACGTTGACGGCGAGCTGATGGGTCACGAAGATCATGATGTTTCCTCCGTTGGATCGATCACGGTGTTCTCCAGGGTGCCGAGGCCGTCGATGGTGACCCGGACGACATCGCCGCCGCGCAGGTGGAGACCGCGGCTCGCGCCGACCCCGGACGGCGTGCCGGTGGCGATGACGTCGCCCGGCTCGAGCGTGACGACTTCGCTGGCGGCCGCGATCAGCTCGGCCACCGAGCAGACCATGTCGGCGGTGGACTCGTCCTGCTGCAGCTCGCCGTTCACCCACAGCCGCAGCCGCAGGTCCTGCGGGTCGGGCACCAGGAACGCCGGGGTCAGGCCCGGCCCGAGGGGCAGCGAGCCTTCCATCGACTTGGCCGCGAACCAGTCGTAGCTGAACGCATCAGCCGGCACTACATCCCGCTTGTGGTAGCCGCGCGCCGTTATGTCGTTGGACACGCAGTAGGCCGCGGCGTGAAACCTGGCCCGTTCGGCCGAAATATTTTTGCCTTTGATCCCAATGATGACGGCCAGCTCCGCCTCCCAGTCGTACCTGGCGCGGGCCGCAGAGCTGATCATGATCGGGTCCCGGGGGCCGATCACCGACGTGGTGGGGGCCTTGAGGAAGAAGAACGGCCGCCAGCCCGCCTCCGGGATCTCGCCGCCCATCTCGCGCATGTGCTTGCGGTAGTTGACGCCGGCACAGATCACCTTGCGCGGCCACTGCAGCGGCGGGAGCAGCGCGTCGTACTCGATGACCGGCGCATTCTTGGTATCCAGGTCACGCAGCAGGGCCTCTGCCGCCGGCCAGTCCTCCAGCAGGTCCAGCGTGCTCGACCAGCGCTTGAGGTCGGTCGGCGCGACGAGCGTGCCGTCCTCGCGCAGCACCCCGAAACCCTGGGTGCCGTTGGCCGTGTAGCTGGCTAGGGACCATGTCATGTGGGCTGGCCCAGGGCGGACACGCCGGACACCTGATCGTGCACGCAGGCGATGTCCAGGTCGCCCCAGCCGTCGGCCAGGGCCTTGTCGAAGACCTCCTTGGCGGCGGCGAACACCGAGGCGGACAAGCCCGTTTTCATGGCGTGGTCCTCGATCTGCTCCAGGATCGGCTGCAGCGTGCGGACTGGGCCGGGGGCGGGAGACCAGGCGCGTTCGGCCATCAGGGGGCCGCGCTGCTTCCAGATCGCCGAGCTCGCGATGGAGTTGTCCAGGGTTTTCTGCACGAGTTCGAGGTCCAGGCCGCTGCGCCTGGCCAGCGCCATCGCCTCGGCGGCGGCCACGGTGTGCACCGCGAGCAGCAGGTTCGCGACGTACTTCATCCGGGCGCCGGTGCCGAACGCGCCGGTGTAGACCCATTCGCCGGAGATCGCGTCCAGCACCGCGCTGACCTTGTCGACGCTTGTCCGGTCGCCCGATGCGAACGTGGTGGCCAGCCGGGGCGCGACCATGCCGGGGCTGCCGGTGATCGGGCAGTCGAGCAGGTCGCCGCCCTTGGCTCGTACCTTGTCGCGGAGGCGGGCCTTGCGGTCCACGTCGATGGTGCTCATCTCGATGTGGATGGTGCCTTTGTTGAGCGTGCTGAGGGTGCCTGCCGGGCCGCAGATGATCTCCTCGACGTCCTCGGCGCCGGGAACGATCGACAGCAGCACATCGGCGTTGGCCGCGACCTCGGCGGCGCTGCTCGCGGTGGCGCCGCCCGCGGCTTTGAGCTCGGGTGAGCCGCTGCGCCGGTAGCCGGTGACGCGGAAGCCGCGCTCCATCAGGTTCATGGCGATGGGCAGGCCCATCTTGCCGAGGCCGATCACGCCGACTCGGTCCATCGCTGCCTCCTTGCTGCCGCGGCCGATGGCCGCGGCGCCCCTCATGGCTAAACTGTATGCAGTTTGGCGAGGGCGTTCAAGGCCTAGAGGCGAAAAACTGCATGCACTATCGTCTGGCCGGCCAGCGGACGGCGCGATGGCCGACGCCGCGGGCAGGGCCATTGGGCAGCAGATAAACTGCATGCAGTTACGCTGGTGTGTAGGTACCGTCAGATCAGGGAGAATGTTGGCCATGCCCCGTGTCGTGCAGGTCCCTGACATCCGCAAAGTCGATCTGCCCGAAGCCCGGCAGGCCATCCCGTACGTCCATGCCTATCTGCGGGAATGCATCCTCAACGGCACCCTGTCGCCGGGTACCAAGCTGTCCCAGGTGAGCCTGGCCGCCCAGCTCGGCATCAGCCGCACGCCGCTCCGGGAGGTGCTGCGGATGCTGCAGGAGGAGGGCCTAGTCGGGATCGAGCCGAACCAGCGGACCCGGGTGGCGGGCCTGGATCCGCAGGAGCTCGACGACGTCTACGCGAGCCGGATCCTGCTGGAGACGCTGGCGCTGTCGATGACCATCGGGCATTTCGGGGCCAAGGCCCGCGCCGAGGCCAAGCGCATGCTGACCGCGATGCGGCGGGCGGCCAAGGACGGCGACTTCGACGCGTGGTTCGCCGCGCACACCGACTACCACCGGGTCTGCACCGCGGCGGCCGGCGAGGCGATGCAGCGGCAGCTGCGGGCCTTCGCCGACCGGACGACCCGCTACATCCGCATCTACCAGCTGTCCGAACCGGGCAGCTGGCAGGCAGCCGGCGACGTCGAGCACGCCGCGATCCTGGAGGCGCTGATCGACGGCGACGAGCAGGGCGCGCTGACCGAGATGGCGCACCACCTGGAGCGCACGGCGCTGCGGGTGCTGACCGATTGCGCGCCCGACTTCGTGCCGGTGGCGGTGCCGCACGCGGTGGCGCTCATCGACCGTCGGCCGCCCGCCGCGCTGCGGCTGACCGGCGCACGTTAGAATCTGCGCTGGCAGCGCAGCACCGGATGACACCGCCGCCGCGGTTCTCTGGCGGGGTGGTCATCCGGTGCAGGTTGAGCCTCTGCTCTGAGAGCCCCGGTCGGTCCGGAATTGCCGTTGTGGCCGACGGGGCCGAGTCGACATGTACTGCATCCCCCGGGCCTGCCGGGGTGTTATCCGGAACGGGTGGGTGGGCTGTGGCTGCGCAGGACCCGGGTCTTGTCCGGGTTCCAGGCAGTCGTGGTGCCGTCGGGATTCAGCACTAGTGCAGCTCCGCAGAAGTCCTTGAGGGGTTCGTGGCGTTACCGGGGGTGCTCGCTGGTGTCGGCGAGGTAGAGGGTGCAGGCGGTGTCGAGGGCCTGGCTGGGGTGACCGGTGTAGCTGCCGTCCAGCAGGACGGCGTCGGCGTAGCCGTCGCTGCTGGCCTGCCAGATCGCGAACGCCCAGTCGTGGGGATCGCCGAGGTACTGGATGCGGCAGAGCTTGATCGTGTCGTCGTCGTCGTTGTCGCTGAGGTAGCCGGTCAGGTAGCCGTAGGAACCGCGCCAGGTGATGGTGACTTCCTCCAGCGCGGGCCAGCGCTGGGAGGCGTGATGGTCGACGGTGCCTTCGATCAGCTCTTTGAGGCGCCGGGGCGGTACGGGCATGGTTCATTGTCGCTGCACCCGGCGCGGCGCCACCAGATCCGGTCTTGTTCCGGGCATTCCCGGGCGATCAGCGTAGATCATCCGGAGGTGGTCATGGCGCGTGCGGTCAGCCGGGACATCGTGGTCGTGGGGTCGCGGCGCAAGGCGAAGCTGGAGGCGATCGCGCGGCGGCCGTCCTCGCCGCAGGCGCTGGCGCGGCGCGCCAGGATCGTGCTGCTGGCGCATGCGGGCCGGCCGAACGCGCAGATCGCGGCGGAGCTGGGCTGCGCGGTGAACACGGTGCGGACCTGGCGGCGCCGGTTCGTCCGCGGCGGCGTGCCCGCCCTGTGCGACCGGCCCCGCAGCGGCCGGCCCGAGTCCTACGGGCCGGACGTGCGGCTGGCGATCGTGGCGGCTGCCACCTCGGTCCCGCCCGAGGGAACCTCGGTGTGGACGCACGCCCTGATCGCCGGCGAGCTGGCCGGTACCGGCATCTCGGTCTCCCAGGCCGGGCGGATCCTGGCTGACCTGGACCTGCGGCCGCACAAGGTCCGGGGCTGGCTGAACCGCCGCGACAATGAGCAGTTCTGGGCCCAGGCCGCCGCGGTCTGCGACATCTACCTGCGCCCGCCGCCGGACACCGTGGTGATCTGCATCGATGAGAAGACCGGGATCCAGGCCAAGTACCGCAAGTACCCCGAGCGGCCGGCACAGCGCGGCCGCCTGGCCCGCCGGGAGTTCGAGTACGTCCGCAACGGCACCGTCTCCATCGTCGCCGCGCTGCACGTCGCCACCGGGCAGGTGATCGCCGAGCCGATCACCAGTAACAACCCGGTCACCTTCACCGGCTTCCTGCACCGCCTGGACCAGTGCATCGATCCGCGCCTGCAGATTCACCTGGTCATGGACAACGGGCCGTCTCACACCTCCGGGGCCACCCGGGCCTGGATCGCCGCGCACCCCCGGATCAGCGTCACCTGCACCCCGAAGCATGCCTCGTGGCTGGACATGGCCGAACTGTGGTTTTCCGTGCTGACCCGGGCACTGCTCCGGCGAGGCGAGTTCACCTCCCGCGCCGACCTCATCGAGAAGATCACCGTCTTCACCATCCGCTACAACCGGACCGCCCGGCCCTGGAGGTGGACATACGACGCCCGCGCCGACCACGCGCGGTACCTCGCCCGCCACAGCGGCCAGCACCCCGCCACCC
>WNFD01003437.1_pt1 | contig 25563 bp, 26 predicted proteins | sample 5400491 | NCBI WGS metagenome assembly WNFD01 (sample SAMN13153343, study PRJNA577476) | soil metagenome | isolation source: 120 cm saprolite under Douglas fir tree site 2 hole 2 replicate 2 | place: USA:California | collected 2015-04-18
CATTGGACTGCTACGGAGGCGGGTCTAACGGTTGCGTGGGAGGCAAGAGGCAGCGAAGAACGGCCCGCCCTTCGCGAAAAACAAAATCGCAAGGGGTAGGCCAGCCGATTGACTGCCAAGCACTTAAGGTCTGCCACTTGCGGCGAACTTTACGGAGCTCTCCTTGTTCCATTCAGCGGTTTGGTTTAGACCTCCGCCGGCAAGAGTCTCACTTATGAGGTGCTACGCCCCAGCGCGTATCCCCCCAGTCAATGAAGTGCGCCCGAAATTTTAATCCCACGCAAAAATCCCGATCCGACAGGGGCTGACAGTAGACCACAGTCGCTTGCAGTCGAAACTCATTTGACAACGAAGCGAGCCACGGCTGCTCTTCAGCCCGCCAGTGCCGTTTGGTCGCCACGCGAGCGCCATGGGGACTGACGTGTTGACCGTGATCGCCCTTTCGGCAAACAGCAGCTCTTCGGCGGTCACAAGATATACGGGCACCGCCAGCGGGACGCGCTTTTCAATTCTTCCGTCTAGAGGCATGGAATCCGGACTTTTTTCAGAACTATCTCTTTCGGGAGCCGTGCCGGGCCGCACGGTTCAGGCCTTGCCCATGCAAGATTTCTGATGGTTTCGTTTTTGCTCATACATGGCTTCGTCCGCTTGCGCCATTAGTTCACCGAGCGAAACGGCATGTTTCGGATCAAACCGCGCCACACCAACACTTAGCGACAGCTCGTAACGAGATTCGCCGGCACTCGAATTCTTGAGGGCCTTTTCCAATCGGCGGAGGAGGACATCCTGGGTCTGGCTGGACGCTTCTGACGCCAATACGACAAATTCATCTCCACCGAGGCGAGCCAAAATGTCGGAATCTCGAAATGCTTGTTCCAGAGCGTCCGCAGTCCGAATGAGTGCCAGATCTCCCTCCTGATGCCCGAAGGAGTCATTGATCATTTTCAGGTTGTCGACGTCGCAATAAAGCAGCAAGAGACTCTGTGCCTTGCGGCCCGCCAGCTTGAGCTGCTGCACTGCGGCAGCAAAAAATCCGCGCCGGTTATAGAGGCACGTTAATTCATCGGTAAGAGCCAGATGGCGCAGCTCTCTGTCCAATAGGGCCTGCTTAAGGGCACACCAGACCGCAGGGTGGGCCGCAGCCCTGAGAGTCCGGCTGTCCGGGGCGTCTAACTTCAGCGATTTAGAAATCTCGTCCACTTCATGCAGAATCTGACCAAGCTCATCGTCTGCGCTTCGCAAAGCGGAAGACAGAATCTCCTCAAGGCCCGCTTCTGCAGGCCTGTTCCTTCGACCCATGGCAAGAACCCTGCGGTTGGATGTCTGCTTCGGCGAACCAGTCCTGAAGCGAGCAGCCTGCACTTGGTTACCAGCCTGCAATTCTTGTATCGGCATCACCCCTCCTGCCAGCAAGTGCGAAGAGCTGCCTCACTGGAAAGCACATCGTTCCACTGATCTGGACAGCCGACAAGCAGGTAAGAGCTGTAGTGTTGGCAAAGGTGATTCCACTAGTACCGCCGGGTGACGAGGCATCCATAAATCCCTAGGGGTGAGACCGATTCAGCAACCCTGACAAGAGTTTAGCTCGCAGCTCAGGTATTCACCTGATGCCATTCGCAGTGGTTCATTTGCTTGAGGTAGGGGGTAAGTCATGGTATTCCTTTCGAATCTGTAGGGAACCCAGACTATTCGTCAGCACGGGTCCAGGCCATTCAGAGCAAGGAGAATCGATTCATGTCCAAACGAGAGAGTACTTCAAAGGACTCGGGGGCACGGAGCAATCCAGGGATGGAATTAGTGCGGAGTGAAGCACCGTCAGAGCTTCTTCGTGAACTCGTGGCGCACCTCCGTCAGAACCGCACGCAGCTACGCGAGGAATGGGTGGTGCGCATCTCTGAGACGCGCCTGCTTACGGCGATGACCAAGGAAGAGATCTTCGCGGAAGCAACCTCGGTGTACGACAGCTACGTGGAGGCGCTGGAAACCGAAGCGTTCGAAGCGCTGCAAGCTTACGCCCGCAACCTGTCCGAACGCATTATTCCGCGAGGCGTCGAGACGCACGAAGTCGTTGGCATCGTTCTCCTGCTGCGAGACGTCCTGGCCCGTTCGCTGTTCGCAAAGTACCAGACCGATTTCAAGAAATTGAATCGCATCCTGGATGCATATGAGCCTGCTGCCAACCGCATCGCCAACACCGTGGCCGTTGGTTTCGTGCAGGAGCGCGAGCGCGTCATCCGCCAGCAACAGGAAGCGATCCGCGAACTGTCCACGCCGGTGTTGCAGGTTCGTGAGCGATTGCTGATTCTACCCATCATCGGCGTGATCGATCCCCAGCGCGCCCGGCAATTGACGGAACAACTCCTGCGGGGAATCCGCACCAACCGCGCGAAAGTCGTGGTGATCGATATCACGGGCGTGGCGGCTATGGACGTGACGGTTGCGAACCACTTGGTGCAAACGGTGGAAGCTTCGCGGTTGCTTGGTGCGACGGTCATCGTTACGGGCCTTTCGCCGGAGATTGCGCAGACGCTGGTGACGATCGGAGTGGATCTGGGCAAGATGAACACGGTGGGCGACCTGCAAGGCGGCATCGAGCAGGCCGAAAGACTGCTGGGATACAAAGTGATGACACTGGCGGAACCCCGTTAAACGATCAGGAAGAAGGGCTGCGTGGAAGTTCCTATTCTCAAACAGGGAGAGGTCCTGATTGCCACCTTTCAGGCGGCGCTCTCGGACGCGGACCTGGAGCACCTGCGGCGGGGTCTGGTGCATCAGGTGGTAAAGCTTCGCTCCCGGGGCGTGATCGTGGACGTGACGGCGATGGACGTGATGGACTCGTTTGCCTCGCGGACGCTGCGGGAGATCGCGCACATGATCCGGCTGCGGGGCGCGGAAACGGTCATCGTGGGGATACAGCCGGAAGTGGCTTTTGCCATGGTTCAGCTGGGGCTAACACTGGAAGACGTTGCGACGGCGCTGGACCTGGAGGAAGGTCTGGCGTACTTGACTCAGAAATTCAAGAACACAGACTGAGAGAGACAACGTGAGGGCGGGAGAAATCCGGGTGGCCATCAACTCGGACCAAGATATCGTAGCAGCCCGGCAGAAAGGCCGCGCTCTCGCAATCGAACTTGGTTTTTCCACGGGAGACGCGACGCTCATCGCCACTTCCATTTCCGAACTGGCGCGTAACATCGTGTCCTATGCCCGCAGAGGCGAAATCACCCTGAAAATGATCCATGCCTCGAGCCGCCAGGGCATTTTGATCATCGCTTCCGATAGCGGTCCGGGAATCCGGGATATCCGTCAAGCGATGCGAGACGGGTTCTCGACGTCGGGAAGCCTTGGCCTCGGGCTGCCCGGAGTGCGCCGCCTGGTGGACGAGTTTGAAATTGCCTCCGAACTCGGCCGGGGGACGATTGTGACGGTGAAGAAGTGGAAACAGTAAACGTGCCGCTGGTGGAGTATGGCGTGGCGAAGTTTGTTCTCCCGGGTCAGGGTGAATCGGGCGACCAGCATCTGGTTTGCTGCAACCAGAGTGGAATTCTGATCGCGGCGATCGACGGAATTGGACATGGAGAAGAAGCTGCCAACGCGGCGAAGGAGGCGGTTTCCATTCTCAAAACTGGTGCGAACGAACCGGTCATTTCTCTGCTACAGCGCTGCCACGAGAGACTCCGCGCGACCCGCGGTGTCGTGCTGAGCCTTGCTACCATTGAGCCGGAGCATGGCATGATGACTTGGGCCGGCGTCGGCAACGTGCAAGGAGCATTGATGCGCGCTGGGGCCAAGAAGGGAACCTTGCAGGAGGTGCTACTCCTGCGTGGCGGTGTCGTCGGTTCGCAATTGCCCGCGCTGCAGGCCGCAGTGCTTCCCGTTGCGAGGGGGGATACTCTGATATTTGTTACGGATGGGATTCGAGGAGAATTTGCCGAATGTCTTTCCGCGTTGGAATCCCCGCAAAGCGCCGCGGACAGAATTCTGAAACGTCACTGTCGGGGAAATGATGACGCGCTCGTTATGGTGGTGCGGCTAACCGGGATTCGTGCATGAAGACGGGCACCAAACAGAAGAACAAGCAGCCACCAACCTTTGAAGAAGAATATCGCTCGGCGTTTGGTGAATGCGCCCAGCATGGTGGTGAGGCCGCGTTGGGCCGCGCCTACGAACTAGGGCGCCGCGCCATCAGCGAGAAAAAGAGCCTGATGGAAATCGCTTCCCTGCATCATCAGGCTCTACACGGGATGCCCGCCGAGACACAAGGAGCGTCACTCCACCAGGAATTGCTGACCGCCGCCAGCGATTTCCTGGCAGAGATGCTCTCCCCTTACGAAATGGCGCATCGCGGAGTTCAAGATGCGATCGCGGCGCTGCGGCAACTCAATGAAACACTCGAGGAAGAGATCAAGCGCATTGCGTATGCCGTGCACGACGAGGCGGGGCAGCTTCTGGTGACCGTGCACCTTGCGCTCGCAGACGCGGCGCGCGGGCTGCCGGAACGTCAGAAAGAACAGGTTGGACGGATTGAAGAATTGCTCAAACAGGTTGAAAAGCAGTTGCGACGGTATTCCCATGAACTTCGGCCAACAGTCTTGGATGATCTTGGCTGGATTCCGGCGATCCGATTCCTGGCCGAAGGGGTTTCGAAGCGCGCCAGTCTCGCGATCCGGATCAAAACGACGGTTGCGGGCAGACTGCCTGGTCCGATTGAAATAGCCCTCTACCGCGTCGTTCAGGAAGCGCTGACCAACGCTACGAAACACTCAAAGGCGAGCCGAGTATGGATTCGGATCGACCGAAAAAATCGCCTGTTGCGTTGTTCCATCGAAGACGATGGCGAGGGCTTTGATGTCCGGGCAGTCCAATCGGATTGCAAGCGAAGAGGCCTGGGCCTGACCGGCATGCAGGAACGCTTGAATGCGATTGGAGGAATGCTCTCGATAGATTCGGCACCCGGACGGGGAACCAAACTCTTGATCCAGCTTCCGACGGAGGCTTCGAATGCCAATTCGCATCGTACTCGCTGATGACCATGTCCTCGTGCGCCAGAGCCTGAAGTCCTTGCTCGAGCGCGAAGGATTTCAAGTCGTTGGGGAAGCCTCCGATGGGCAAGAGGCCCTTCATCTTGCGGAGGCGCACCAGCCCGATATCGCCGTAATGGATATCAGCATGCCCATATTGAATGGATTGAATGCCGCCCGGGAAATGAGCCGTTCTTCTCCGAAAACCAAGACCATTCTCCTTACACAACATGACGAAGGTCAGTATATCTCCGAGGCGCTGGACGCAGGTGTGAAGGGGTATGTGCTGAAAAGCCAGGTTGCCAGCGATTTGCTGCTAGCCATCCGGCAAGTTTCGCGTGGGCAGGTCTATCTGAGCCCCGGTGTATCTCGCGCCGTCATGGAGGCGTATCACTCCAAATCGGAGAAATCCAAGAATCCTTTGACGCTGCGAGAGAGGCAAGTGCTTCAGTTGATCGCTGAAGGGAAATCAACAAAAGACGTGGCATCTTTGCTTGGCATCAGCGTGAAAACGGCCGAATCTCACCGCACGAGACTCATGCATAAGCTGGATATTCACGAGACAGCAAGCTTGGTGCGCTACGCTATACGCCAAGGGATTGTACAGCCCTGATCGGTTCCCCCGTGAATAAGGGTTCTCAACTGTTGTCCACCCGCCACCTGGGGCGCTGCGTACGACGAAGGGCTATTGCGGGCCGGTGAGGTAGGACTTGCGGTGGCGGACGTGGTAGTCGGCAGGGGTGACTGTGACCTGGATGGAGCGGTAGGTATTGGCGGGGCCGCGCGGAGTGGGATAGTAGGCCAGGAGATACTGTGTGCGGAGCTCGCGGTCGATGCGGTCGAAGATAGCGCCCAGCTCCTGGGGCGAGTCGGGGTAGAACATGGCGCCGCCCGTGGTGTCGGTCATGGTTTCGAGGGCGTGTTCACCGGCGGTGTTGCGCCCGCTCTCATTTTTCACCGGGCGGATGACGATGGTGTAAAGGAGTGCGTTGGAGCGCACGGCTTCCTTGCGAGCGGCGTCAAAGTCGGAGCTGCTGGTGGTTTCGCCGGCGTCGGTCACCAGGATGATGACGCGGCGGCGGTCATCCCCGCGGCGCTCGAGCGCGCGCGAGCCGAGAAGCACGGCGTCGTAAATCGAAGTGCCGGCGCCGGCTGGAATCCTGCGAACCGCCGCTTGCAGTTCGGCGACGTTATCCGAAAACGATGCGATCTGCGTCACATTCTCATCGAACGCGAAAACGGCCAGGCGATCACCCGGACGCAGCACCTGGCGAATAAAGTGGGCGGCAGCTTCCTGCTCGAAGCTGATCTCCTTATGGGCGCTCAGGCTGGAGTCGATCATGATCGCGAGGTCCAGCGGCTGTGAAGTCTCGGACTCGAATCTGTCGATCTTCTGCTGAACGCCTTCTTCAAACAGTTGGAAGGCTTCTCTGGGAAGGTCCGGCGCAGGCCGGTTCTTTTCGTCAAGTACGCTGACGAGAACATTGACGAGATTGACGTTGACCCGGATGCGGCCGCGCTGGGCAGGAGGCTCCTGTGAATCGTCCGCGGTGGGCGGTGGCGTGGGCTGGACGATTTTTCCGGGCTCGCCGGTGGGAGATGAAACGGTACTCGAGTTGGCACTAGCGCTGGACTTCGGCTTCTGCGCCCAGGGAGGACGGTCGGGCTTGTCCTGGCTGAACGTGATCCCGGCGAAGAGCAGCGCCAGGACTGCCAGTAGCAGAGGGGAGTGCGGGCGAAACGGTATCATCAACATTGGGAGTTAAGATGCAGGTTTCGAGCGGGGTGTCGCCGCGGGTGCGGGAGGGAGTTCCCCGTCGGCCCAGACCGCGCCATCTTCGAAGTACTCCTTCTTCCAAATGGGCACGGTACGCTTGAGGGTGTCAATGGCGAAGCGGCAAGCGTCAAAAGCGGCGGCGCGGTGCGGAGCGCTGATGGCAATGAATACGCTGGTTTCACCGATCTCGAGGCGCCCGAGCCGGTGGACCATGGCGACGCGATGGATACGGTATTTGTCGTGGAGCTGGGCGCCGATTTCGCGCATCTTGGCGAGAGCCATGGATTCGTAAGCTTCGTAGTCGAGGTAAAGAGTGGGGCGGTTGTGAGATTGATTGCGGACGAAACCGTCGAAAGTGACGGTGGCGCCGTCTTCAGGCGCGCGCACGTGGCTGGCCAGCGCGGCCATGTCGATGGGCTCGCGCGCCAACCGGTAGATGTCATCGTGGGGGAGCGTCGCCATGTTGATGCGTCAGCCGCCGCTCACGGGCGGGAGAAACGCGACTTCGTCGCCGGAACGGAGAGGCGTATCCCAGGCGGCGAATTCCTGGTTGCGCGAAGCGACCAACGAGGACCGGTATTTTGCTAGCTCGGGACGGCGCGCCGCATAGAGAGCGAAAAGCTGCTCGATCGTCGCGGCGTCTGCGAGCTCGATGGAATCCTCGGCGTGGCCGATGAGCTCTTTGAGACGGCCGAAAAACAGGACCTTCACGCGAATCGTTTGTGAGACAGGTGGCACAGGGGAATTGTAACCCGCGCTGCGCGAGGGGGCCAGTGGCATACTCTTGCCCTGAGGGTAGCCGAAGGGCTTCAGCCTGTGCAGTCGCCGCACCTTGCAGCACTCGAACCGTGTCAGAGGACGGAGGATTCATCATCATCATCCATGAGATAGGATTTGAAAGTTTCAATTGCTTGACCGTTGAGTGCGGGTTGCGTAGCGTGCAAGGAGCTGGTTTTTTGTCCGCGCCGGACAAAGAAGACCGAAGAGGAAAAAGATGAAGATTCTGGTAACGGGTTCGTCGGGGCTGGTGGGAACGGCGCTGGTGAGCGCGCTGGCGCGGGCTGGGCATACCGTGTGCCGATTGGTTCGACCGCAGAGTGCGGGCGGCGAGGGCGTGAAAGAAGGGTTTGCTGTGGCGTGGAACCCGGCGACGGGAGAATTGGGCGGCGCGGGCGTGGGCGCCGATGCGGTTGTGAACCTGGCAGGCGCATCGATCGCGGACGGGCGCTGGACAACGCAAAGAAAAGCGCTGCTGCGCGCAAGCCGGATCGAAACGACGCGCACACTGGTAGGGGCGCTGGCTAAGATGAATGCGCGGCCGAGCGTCCTGGTGTCGGCATCCGCGATCGGGTTTTACGGCGATCGCGGCGACGAAGCGCTGACGGAGGAGAGCAAGCCGGGGGCGGATTTTCTTGCGGGCCTGGCGCGGGAGTGGGAAGCGGAAGCGCTGAAGGCCGAGGCGCTGGGGATTCGCGTGGTGCTGGCGCGGTTCGGGATTATTTTGGCGCGCGAGGGCGGTGCGCTCCCGAAAATGATGCTGCCGTTCAAATTTGGCGCTGGGGGGAAACTGGGTTCCGGGCGGCAGTGGATGTCGTGGGTGACGCTCGAGGATGTCGTCGGAATTTTGCGATTCGCGATCGAGAACGCCTCAGTAAGGGGCGCCATTAATATTGTGTCGCCGCAACCGCTGCAAAACGCGGAATTCACGAGCGTGCTTGCAAAGGCGATGCACCGGCCGTCGCTCTTCCCTGCTCCCGCCTTTGCGCTGCGGCTGGCGCTGGGTGAAGTGGCCGATGCGCTGCTGTTGTCCAGCCAGCGCGTCCTGCCGCACAGGTTGCAACAATCTTCCTATCGCTTCCTTCATCCTGACCTGGGCACGGCACTTGCCGCCATCCTTAAGGGGACTTGAGCGAAGGCTTGCGTCCTACTTGATCGCATTCAGCATTGCGTCCACTTTTAGGACGTTCCCCGTGACCGGGGCGGTCGCGACGGTCGATTGAATCGTCTGCGCGAGCCTCGAAGGCCCGCTCTCTCCGTACACCTAACCAGACGCCGCCAGCTGAGGATTGGTTCAGAGCGAATCGGCGGTTCCGGACATTAGGGACGTCCCGAGCTAAATCCCCAGTTGTCCGAGCAGATCTTCCAGGTTGGATTCGTCGACGACCACTTCCCCGGCTGCCTGGCCCTCCAGCGGGGCCTGGACGGAACCTTCATCGAAAGCCTGAAACAGGCGCATCTTGGCGACGGCATATTCCTCGCTGCTTGTGAGCGGGCGGCCGTTTTGGTTTGCCCAGGCGTCCAGTGCCGATTGCAGCACGAAGATTTTGAAGGGGAATGCGGAGCGCCGGTCAACGGAGATCACGTAAGTAAACTCGCCACCGGGACTGCCGTGCCGTTGCGCACGATTCCCTTCGAAGAAGTAGTACTGATAGACGTAGCCGTCGGCCGCAGAGTAGCTCTTGACGCGGCGGACGGCATCGGGGCGAGGCATGGGCGGATTATTGGAGGGTAGGCGGGGGAAGTCAACGCAGGAAATTGCGCCGATAGGAGTCCCAATATGAAACAGCGCTCCACCTGTTCGGTTCCAAATCAGAACGAAGTCTGGCCGACGTGAAACACGGAGAACCATCTTCGAACTAAGTCGGCGAGATGCACTCGGTGTTCGGAAGGCGGCAATCTGCTGATTCCATGCAGCTTCTCACCGGAATTTTCTGAGACTGTCTGACAAATCCTCGTTCCCTGCTTCCGTTTCTTTCGCTGGCCCTTCGCCTGCTTTGCCGATGGCATGCGGTCCCTCTCGCCGAGTAACGAAAAAAGATCCAGGACAACCACGATTGTGGTCATCGCGCTTCTTTCGGAGGGGGCGTGGATTTTCGGCTGCGGTGCAGGAGGCGCGTCGCCGCCACCTCCGCCTCCTCCAACGATAGAAGTGACCGTAAAGCCAACGAGCGGATCGGTTGTGCTTGGCGGCCAGGCGACCTTCACGGCTACGGTAATCAACACAACTGATACCGCCGTCAGCTGGGGCGTAAACGGCGTGCCGGGCGGAAATGCGACGCTGGGAACGATCACCTCTGCCGGCGTGTACACCGCGCCAGCTGACCTGCCCTCGCCCGCGGCGGTGCAAGTCACGGCCACGAGCCATGCCGACCCGACAAAATCCGGCACCGGCACCTTGGCGATCACGAGCGACATCACGCTGAGCTTGACGCCCAATCCCGCAAGCGTGGAACTCGGCTCGACACAAGCATTTCAAGCCGCGGTTACGAGCAGCGGGCATCCGGATACGTCCATGCGCTGGAGCCTCTCGGGCCCGGCGTGCGCCAGCGGATGCGGAACGGTGGACGCGAGCGGGAACTACACCGCACCGCGAACTCTTCCCTCGCCTGCAAGCACGACGCTGACAGCACAAAGCGTAGCAGATACTTCGAAGCAGATTTCTGCAGCAGTGGCCATCACCAGCAATTTTTCATTGCAACTCTCCGCGCCAGCCAGCGTGCCGGCCGGAGGGACGGCAACGATTGTCGCGACGCTGACTCCCGTTCCAGGTTCGAACCCAAGTGCTGCGGTAGCTTGGGCGCTAGGCGGCCCGGGCTGCAGTGGGAGCTCCTGCGGGACATTGACCGTGGTGACGACGCAATCGGCGGGCGGAGGGCCCGTCGCGGATTCGGCGACGTACACGGCGCCGGCCACGGCGCCAAGCCCGAACACTGTTACCGTGACGGTAACTCCCCAAGCGGACCCATCGAAACAAGCACAAGCGACATTGGCGGTTCAGGCGGGAGTCAACGTGAGTGTTTCGCCTGTGACGGCGACACTGGCGGCGAATCATCGCGCGACGCTGAGCGCGCAGGTCAATGGCACCTCGAATACCGGCGTGATCTGGAGCGTGAATGGAATTGCCGGAGGAAACAGCACGTTCGGGCAGATTTGCGCCGTGGGTTCGAATCCCTGCCAGACGGTGACGAGCACCACCACACCGCAGGTGGATTACCTTGCGCCGGGCGCCGTTCCTTCACCAAATCCGGTGAGCGCCACGGCAGTGAGCGCGGCCGATTCCACGAAAAGCGCGAGCGCGCAGATCACGGTGATCAATCACGTGCTGGTGTCCGTGCAACCCGGAAGCGTCACACTGGCCCCGCTAGCCGTGCAGGGCTTCACCGCGTCGGTGCTGGGAACCAGCAACCAGAGCGTGGTTTGGCAGGTGCAGGGCTCGGCGTGTTCGACCGCCGGCAGCTGCGGAACGATCAGCGCCAACGGAACCTATACCGCGCCCGGCGCCGCGCCCACTCCCGATGCGGTTCAAGTGGTGGCCATCAGCAGCGATGACAATTCGCAATCCGGAATTGCAAACGTGACGATTTCCGCGGGCGCGAACATTCTCACCTTGCATCCGTCCAGCGTCTACGCCGGTGCGGCTCAGGGCTTCACGTTGCGCGTGGATGGCAGTGGTTTTGCGGCATCGAGTCCGGGGCCGGCATCCGCGATGCTGATCGGCGGCACCGCGCGGATAACCACGTGTACCTCCGCACTAGAGTGCGCGGCGCCTGTAACGGCAGCGGATGTCGCCGTGGCGGGCAGCTTGTCCGTCCAGATTCAAAATCCGAGCGGCACAAAATCGAATGCCGTGGCGCTGATCGTCGCCGCGTCAAACATTTCAGACGAAGTGATTACGCTCAGCAGCAGCGCTCCGGCCGCTACCGGGAAAGACATTGTCGTGGTGGATCCGACCACGGCAGGAATCTCGGTCCAGGGCAACGACCTGGACTTGAATGTCGCGGCGCTGGGTCAGTTCAATACGGCGAGCAATTCGTGCACCCTGGGCGGCAGCGCGATTCCACTGCAACGGCCCGCGAGCGGCACTTCGACGGCAGACATCTGCCTTTTTTCACAAAGCGGGCTGGACACCAGCATGACCTACACGGTGTCCGGGGCCGGCGACGTCGCGGTGATCTCCAAGCAACCGGCGGGGCTCGGGATTATCCACCTCACATTGCAAATCCCGGCGAGCGCCACGGGGGGTGCCCGCACGCTTTTCATACAAAACACAAATCTTGACAAGACCGCCGCGAGCGGCGTGCTGGAGGTGTATTGAAATGAGCTTTGTACAACGGCGGCGATTCTTGTGGATTTTGTTCTTGGCGGGGCTTGCGTTGCTTGCCGTGGCGGCGAACGCAACGACACTTTCACGTCTACGATTCGAAGAACTCGCGAATCAAGCGACGGCAGTGGCGCGGCTCCGGTGCATCGGAGTGGAAAGCCGCTGGGAAAACGGAGAGATCTGGACGGAGACGCGCTTTGAAACTGTGGAGCTGAACAAGGGCATGCTTCCTGGCGTGGTCAGCGTGCGAATGCTCGGCGGCCGCATTGGAAATCTGCATTCACGAATCGCGGGAGTGCCGGCGTTTCGTCCGGGCGAAGAAGCTTACGTGTTCCTTTGGGGGCGCGAAGGCGAACCGTTCCGCGTGCTGGGGTGGTCGCAGGGTACGTTTCGAATCGCCCGGGACCCACGGACAGGCGTGGAACGAGTAACGCAAGATTCAGCGGCGGCGCCGGTGTTCGATCCTCGAACGCGCCGGTTCCGGCATGGCGGGATTCGCAACCTACCGGTGGCGATTTTTCAATTGAAACTGCGGAAAGCGCTGGAGGAAAAAACGCCTTGAGGGATATTGCCTCGGCTATGGCGGGGATGAGCAAGCGGGGATGAAAGAATTTCAGCACAGAGTTCACAGAGGCTACAGAGAAAGAAGAGAGGGAACAATGCAGTTCGCGGGACGGCAACTGTCCCAGAAGAGCGTGAGGAGAAAGGTGATGAAAGGGACGGTCAAGAAAATCGGCACGAGTGCTTTCGCTTTGTTTTACGCGATTTGTTTTGCGCCGATGGCGCAAGCCTATTCGTTCGACATGATCGTGCCGGATGTCCGGCAGCCGGCGGCGATATCGGGCGGGTCGGCCTGCCCTGTGCGGACGCATCAGCTGACTGCGGCGGGGAGCATCGCTGTTCGATGGAGCACCGTGTTGAATACGAGCCCAGTAACCATCGTGACGCAGAACCAGACTGCGAGCGGGCGACTGACAGAGATCGAACAGGTGATTGCACAAACGCTGGCGGTGTGGACCGGCGTGAACGGGACGACACTCGTTCCGGCAACACTTACGGCGCTGACGCGGACGGCGACGCAGAACGCTTGTAGTCCAGACGGCCTGAATTCAATTTGTTTTGATCAGGCGGACATGGCCTTTACACCCGGTGTGCTGGCATTCACACGTGTGATCACAACGGACCGCCTCGGAGTTCAGGTGGGCAGCAGCGCCGTTTCAACCCAGTTGGGGCAAATTCTCGACGCGGACATTTATTTCAACCCGAGCGATTCGCGGACGGCATTTGCGACACCGCAAGCGCTGGCGGCAACTCCAACAGCCTATGATCTCGAATCGGTGCTGACTCACGAACTCGGGCACTTTCTTGGCTTCAGCCATTCTGCGGTTTGGAGCGCGATCATGTTTCCCTTTGCGCCGGCGCCCGGCACATTCAGCGGAATGCGGCCAACAACGCAGCAGCCCGATGCGCCGCTGGGCGACGATGACCGGACGGGATTGCGCGTTCTCTATCCCGACCCAGCCGATACGGTGCACGTGGGATCGATCGTTGGACGGATTGTTCCGGCAAATGCACTGGCGTTGCCTGCGTCGCCTCCGGGAGTGACGGGAATCTTCGGAGCGCAAGTGGTCGCCATGGATGCGGCGAGCGGCGCGGTGATTGGGGCAGTGCTTGGCGGCTGGAGTTGCGCGGCTCCGGGCCCCACGCAATTTGACGGCAATTATCAGATCGATGGTCTGGCAGTGGGGCACAGCTACAGTGTTTATGCGGAAGCGCTGAATGGCGCGGTGGATCCTTCGCAGTACAATAACGCGATTGTCTCGCTGTGCCGGAATACGGTCAGCGATCCAGGCTGGCCGCCGCTGCAAGGATGCGTGGTGCCTGCGGTGGACGTCAGTTTCACGGCTCGGACGCGGCCTGGACCGTGAGGAGAGAGTTTTCAGTTTTCAGTTTTCAGTTCTTAGTTTTCAGTTCTTAGTTCTTAGTTCTTAGTTCTTAGTTTTTGGTGTTCGGTTTTTCAGTTCTTGGCCCGGAGACGTGAGGTTTGTGGAAGTGGCACACGTGTTTTGGTTTCTACTTCGATCATTATGCAGGAGAGACAGCTCAATCGTGGGGAGTGAGCCAGCCGCCGCCGAACAGAAGGCCAGGACCGAGCGAGGCAAGAAAAATCGGCCGACGATCGTGGCGCGGTTGCTTCGAAGCATTCCGCAAGGCTTCATGCAGGGCCGCGCCGCACGTGGATGAACCGAGATTGCCGGAAACTCGCGCGATCGGCGGAAAAGTGCTGGGGGAAACGCCGCACTGCTTGGCGAGCAGGGCCACGAGGCGGGGGTTCGGTTGGTGCGTCGCAAAACCGCCGACGGAGGTGCGCGGGATGCCGCTTCGCAACTCGACGGCGGCAAGAACTTTTTCCATGCGGGTAATTGCGGCGCGAGAAAGGGCTTCGCCGTCAAACTGAACGTTTAGGCTGCCATCCTTCGTATCGCTGATCTGGATGGCGGCAGCGTACTGGCCCGCGCAGCCGAAGAGGAATTCACCGAGGCGATAGCCTTCGCTGGAATCCTTACGAGCGGCGTTTCGAAGGACAAAAGCGCTGGCGCCGTCGCCAAACAAACCTCCAAATTCACCGGCCACTCGGCCGGGCGTGAGTGTTCGGCTGTGGACGTCGGCGGTGACGACGGCGACGGTCTGTGCTTGTCCCGATCCAATCATCGATTGCGCAATCACCAGTGCATTGAGCAAACCGACGCAGGCGCCACCGGTATCCAGGGCGCCGCAATTTTCGCGGACGAGCAATCGAGAATGGAGCTGGGCCGAAAGCGAAGGGTAATCGTGATGCGTTTCGCTGGTTGCGACAATCCAATCCAGTTGTTGCGCACCGCAGAAGGCAGCGCGCAACGCTTCCTGCGCTGCTCTTGCACCGAGGGTGATTTCGTTTTCCCCGTCGGCGACATAGGAAAGCGATTCGATGCCAGCACGGCTGCGGAGTTTTCCCGCAGGCATGCCGAAGGCGCGATCGACTTCTTCGGAGGGCAGCAAGCGCGCGCCTAGCACCGCGGATGAGCCGGTCAGCATAGCCTGCCCAGGTGAAGAAGAGATTTTCTGGTTTAAGCTAACGTCGTCTACGTTGGAAATTTCAGAGGTGGAATTCTGCAATGCCGCAAGAACTTCTCCAAGACTCGCGGAACGCTCGTTGAGGCCGGCACCCAGATCGGAAACGCCGCTGGCAGTTTCGACAGCGCGCAGAAAACTTACCCAAGCCATGGAATCGAGTATTCCGGCCTCAACGAGATCGACAGTATCACTGGGAATCGCCGCCGCGGAGCCGGCTTCGCGGCGGAAGCAGTCTTCGACCAGCCGACGCGGGGAATCTTTTTTCGAAGAGAGCGGGAATCGGGAATTGTTCATCAAAATTCCCCGAGCCACTCCTGCCGTGGAAGCGGGAAAAGCGTATCCAGCATCAGCCAGCAGAGTTCGTGATAAGGCCGCGTGAGGCCGAGGCGGATGAAATGATGCGGGCAGGACATGATCTTGTACTGGAAGTGGGAATTCAGGAAGCGTTCGAGGCGCGGAAGGCGATTCGCGCCGCGGATCGGGGCGAGCGCGGCGTCCACAAAATTGCGCCAGTCGTGATCAACGACTGGAAGATCGCGGAGGACTTCGCCGGAGGGGAGCACGAGGCAGGCGCGCAATTCGTTCGCGCAGAGCTCGATGCGAAGATTCTGCGTTTCGCAGCCGCAAATGGAGCGCTGGGCTTCCGATGGCGTGGCGTAAAGGCCGCTGCCTTTTTTGTTTTCATGGATCTTGCAGCCGAAAAGTTCGGACAGGGAGCGGGCGAGTTCCGCGCGGCGAAGATAGGGGACGATTTCGGCCTCGGCTAACGCGGAGGATTTCTGGAAGGTTCGCGTGGAGATGCGGTCTTCGATGTGCGGTTTCGCGCCGGGAAATGGCGCGAGAGAAAACTCCAGGATGTCGCCGCGTTGATGAGGAAAATACATCCAGCCGTTTGCCGAGGAAGGCACGGGCCGGATCGAGTGAATCTTTTCGTTTTCGCGCTGGAGGCCGATGACGCAAAAGGCCGGGCCCATACGCGTGATTTCGGTAATGAGCAGTTTGGTCATGAGGCAACGCGTACTGACTTGCGTCGGGGCTTTGCGGGCTTTTGGCGCGACGAAATGAGATGGCGGATTTCGACGGCGTCGCCTCGCTCACGCCAGAGGGCGGCGAGAAGATCGGCGACGAGGCGGCGATGGCATTTCTCCGGGCCGGGTTCGGAGCAGAGTAGAGAGACTTTGGGAGACCACGCGCTCTTTCATCGCCGCGAGAAAATCTGCTTCATAGTCGGGCCACTTTTTCGTGCGGCGATACGTCTTAAGAATTTCCGGCGGAGGGGCGAGCAGCGGCTCATGCAAGTATTCAATTCCGGCAATTCTTCGAAGAAAGAAGGAGAGGTCCGGGTGCTTGGAGAAACCCGAGAGCTGGCCGCTCCGATTCTGGCGAACGTCAATGACTTGCTGGACGCCGGCGTCCGAGAGCAGAGTGAAGAATTCCTCGGCGGTTTTTCCCGTGAAGCCGATGGTGCAGAGGAGACGTTGCATAAAGTTCAGAAATATTCGGCAGCTTCGGGAGAAGCGCGGAAGGCAAAGTCCTTCGACTGAAGCACGAGTGCGTCCCGGAGCGCAGCTTCGCGCCCGGAGACGAAAAGCGAAGTGCTGGTGACATCGTCGAATCCATGGAGAACGAGGAGGCGATCCTCGGCGTCGCGTTGGGATTCTAGGACGCTGCCACGCCGAATGTGCGCGGGCGTGGCTCCGCGTTCGAGGAGCGCGGGGCAGATCATCAGGAAGCGATGGCATTGCAGCGGATCTTCTTCGGCGCACATGAGGGCGGTGACGCTGCTCCGGGAGAGGGCGAGAGCACGCTCGATGCCTTCGGCGAAATCCGGGGCGCGGCGGCGCGCGGCGTAATCCACGAGGCCGTCTTCGCGGTAGACGCGCGGGTCAGCAGGCCGACCGCCCAAAGTTTCTCCGAGAAATTCGTAACGAATGCCGGCTGAAGAAAGACCTGCCACAAGCGGCTCGCGATTGAATTGAGGAAAACGAAAACTGGCGGGGCGGCTGCGGACGTCGCCCAGCGTCTCGACACGATGCTGCGCAAGGACGGCGAGAAAAACCTCGAGTTCGAGATTTGAATGGCCGATGGTGAAGAGCGGATTGGTGGAGTCGGAGCGGGTATCCATGAAAGTTACACCCGGGACAAACGTATTCTGCCGGAACGCTGGAGAGACGGCAAGCACGGCAGGCCGGCCGACCGTATTGGCATTTTGCAAGCGATGCCAGCCGCGACTGTAGAGTGAAATACAGTCCATGCTAAGGTGAAACAATGCGCCGGATGGGGCTGTTCAGAAGCAAAGATGCAAACACAACGGCTTGAGATGGCCAACAAGAGCAACCGATAGAAATGTTTCCCCGGAAATCAATGCGTGCTGTCGGAATCGCCGCACTTTTCTGTTTGTGCGCGGTGAGTGCGCGGGCGCAGCGAGTGCGAGGCGAACTGCTTCTTGAAGTGCATGACCCGCACGGGACCGCAGTGTCGCCTGACGGGGAGCTGGTCAGCGAGGCCAATGGGTTTCGGAGGACTTTTGCAGCGGGGCCCGATGGGCGCTACGTTGCGCAGGATCTTCCGTTTGGAGTTTACCGGCTGAGTTTGCAGGCGGAAGGATTCGCGCCATGGAGCGATTTGGTCGAAATACGCTCCGAAGTGCCGGTGCGCGTGACTGTGACGCTGGGCGTTGCGTCGGTGACGACACAGGTAGAGGTGAATGATTCCGCGACGCTGGTCGATCCCAATGCAACGGGAGCGCTGTACTCCATCGGGCGGCAAACGATCGAGGATCATGGCGCAGCGCAACCCGGGCGCGAGCTGCTGGACCTGGTGTCCGAAGAGCCGGGATGGGTGTATGAAGCCAACGGCGTGCTTCACCCGCGAGGCTCAGAATACGACGTGCAATTCGTGGTGGATGGGCTGCCACTGACGCAGAATCGCTCGCCGGCGTTCGCGCCTTCGTTTGATGCGGGCGAAGTGGAGTCGTTGCGCGTGCTGACGGCAAGTTTTCCCGCCGAATACGGGCGGAAACTGGGCGGCATCGTCGAAGTCACAACCAAAAAAGATGTGCAGGCGGGATGGCACGGGCGGCTCGACGCGGGCGGCGGAAGTTTCTCCACGCTGAACAGCGCGGCAGGAACTTCCTATGCGCGGGGAGCAGATCGGTTCTCTGTGAGTGGCGAGGGATTTCACACTGACCGTTATCTCGATCCTCCGGTGCTGGCGAATTACACGAACCGGGGAAATGCCGCGGGGTTCTCGGCTTCCTACGAACGGGATTTTTCGACGAGCGACCGGTTGCGCGTGAGCGTGATGCACAATGTCGTCCGCTTCCTCGTGCCGAACGAGCTCGTGCAGCAGCAAGCCGGCCAGCGGCAGGATATCCAGAACGCCGAGACGAGCGGGCAGATCTACTACCAGCGCACGATTTCGACTGAATTATTTCTGAGCTTTTCGGGAAGCGTGCGGGATTCCAGCGCGATGCTGACATCGAACCCACTCGCCACGCCGGTGATCGTTTCGCAGGACCGCGGCTACCGCGAAGGCTACGTGCGAGCCGACCTCGCGGGGCACCACGGGCATCACGATTGGAAAACGGGTGTGGACAGTATTTTCAGTCCGGTGCACGAGGCGCTGCAATACACGATAACCGATCCGGCTCAATTCGATACTGGGACGAAGTTGAAATTCGTGTTTCCCTATCAGCGGAAATGGGATGTCGAGCCTTCGATTTACGTACAGGACCAGATGCGTCTGGGCCGGTGGAACGTCAGCGCGGGACTGAGGTTCGATCATTACGGATTTGTGGTGCACGAATCGGCGTGGAGCCCGAGAATCGGAGTGTCGAGATTCGTGCCAGCGCTCAACCTGCTGCTTCATGCTTCGTACGATCGCGTTTTTCAAACGCCCGCTATTGAGAATCTGCTTCTTGCAAGTTCGCCGCTCCTCGATGCGATTAGCCCTTCAGTGCTGCGATTGGCTGTGAGGCCGGGGCGCGGAAATTTCTATGAAGGCGGAGTAACGAAGGCATTCCTTGGAAAGCTGCGGCTCGATGCCAACATTTTCCGCCGGGATTTTCGCCAATACTCCGATGACGATGTGCTGCTGGATACGGGCGTGAGCTTTCCGATTGCGTTCGCGAAGGCGCGGATCTTCGGAGAAGAAATCCGCATGGAAGTTCCTCAGTGGGGACGCTTCTCCGGCTACCTGAGTTATGCGAATCAATCCGGCATCGGGCAAGGGCCGATCACTGGCGGGTTGTTCCTTGGAAGCGACGCGGCCAATGCGCTGACCAATACGAGCAGGTTCGCCGTGACGCAGGATCAACGGAATTCGCTGCGCGCTCGGGTGCGTTTTCAAGCGCCGCGGCATGCGTGGCTGGCGATGGGCGCGCAGTACGGCAGCGGGTTGCCGGCGGATATCGGCGGCGCGGATGTCAGTGCCCTGCTGGCGGCCTTCGGACAACGGATTCTGGATCGCGTGGATCTGGCTCGCGGGCGCGTGCGGCCGAATTTTGCGCTTGACGTTGCGGCGGGCGCCGAACTTTTTCACAAAGAAGCGAAGAGCGCCACGATGCAAATTCAAGTGGCAAATCTTGCCAACCGGCTCAATGTGATTAATTTTGCGAGCTTATTTTCCGGGACCGCGCTGGGAGAACCTCGGAGCGTTTCGGCAAGTTTGCGGCTTACGTTTTGAATCGTGGACGCGCAGTCCTTCGAGGCTCAGGGTAAACAGTGCTGCGGCCCTGCTTGGCGAGGCGTTTGAGTTCCCTCACTACGCGGTCGAGTTCGTCGATGAGTGGGTTTGACCCCGCCTTGCGGAAAACTTGGACCAGCGTGCTGTAGTACCAGAGCGTGCCGTCTTTGCGGCCGGTGAAGCGGTCGAAGACGGCATCGCCTTCCGCGCGATAGTCGGAGAGGATTTCGCGGGCGTTGGCCAGCTTGTCGGCGGCGGAAACGAGCCGGACATCTTCGGGCTCATGCGCGACTTTCTCGATGTAGGCACGCTTTCTTTCGCCCCATTCCCTTTTTTCACCAGAGACTTCGTAAGAATCCGTGCAGCCATCGACGATGCGCGCGACGCGATCGCCGAATTTTTCGCGGATTTCATCGAGGCGCGGGAGGCCGCCCTGGTCTTCGACGGCATCATGCAGCAGCGCCGCGATGACTTCGTCTTCACCGCCGCCATGTTGAATGACGATTGCCGCAACGCCGAGCAAGTGGCCGACATACGGCTGGCCTTTACCTTTGCGGCGCTGGTACAGATGCAGCTCCGCCGCGTAACCCAGCGCCTCCACAAAACGGTTTGTGAGGACCGGCTTTTCGATAATGGATTGTCTGTGGGGCAATTGTTTCGCTTATCTGCGGCGCGCCTTGCCGAGCAGCCGGAGAATTTCCAGATAGAGCCAGATGAGCGTGACCATCATGCCAAACGCGCCGTACCACTCCATGTACTTCGGCGCTCCGCCCTGGACGCCGCTCTCGATCATGTCGAAATCGAGAACAAGATTTAAGGCGGCAATGACGACCACAAAGAGGCTGAAGCCAATTCCCACGGCGCCGCTGCCGTTGATTGCCGGGACCTGAACGTGGAAGAAACCACCAAGAACCATCTCCACGAGATACAGAAGCGCGATGCCGCCGGTGGCGGCGATCACGCCGAGCTTAAAGCCTTGCGTGGCGCGAATCATGCCGGTCTTGTAAGCGAGCAGCATCACGAAAAGCGTGCCGAACGTGAGGCCGACGGCTTGAATCGCGACGCCCGGGTACGTGCGCTCGAACATGGCGGAGATGCCGCCCAGCGCCAGGCCTTCAAGGAGCGCGTACATAGGGGCGGTGAGCGGAGCCCACTCTTTCTTGAAGATGGTAACCAGCGCGACGACGAAGCCGCCAAAAAGGCCGCCCATCATCCACGGAATGGCCGCTTCCGGCGCTTGGGAGTGCGACAGGCCCCAGGTCCACGCGGCCGTGGCCACGACGCAGAGTAGGAGAAAGCCCGTCTTGTTGACGGTGCCTTGCAGCGTCATCGCTTCGCCGAAAGCGACTTGGCCCCGGAACGCTTTTTCATTGAGTGCTGGATTGGAAGTGCGCATCAGATTTGCCATGGCCGAAATTCTCCCTTACGACGAGTTTCTAATCTCACGACAATATGTACATCTAAATTCTACTACCTGGGTTCTGTCATATCCACGGTGCTCAGCGCTTGACGAAATCGCTCAGGTGGGCTTAGGTTCGCCAGCAATCTGACGCTGGACTTGCTCTCGGAATTCCAAGGGGCGGGCAATCCGCGGAAAAACCTCGGGCGTCCCACCCGTACCGCGTACGATGACGGTTCCGTAGCCCAGGAGCCTTCCCAGCGCCGGTTCCTCGACGGCGATGCTTTCAATTCTTGCCAAAAGAAGCTCGATAGTACGGCGGTTTGCGAGCCCCGACTTCACGATGACTCTTTTATTGGTGACGGCCATCTCCGTGGCATTGCGCTTGAAGAGACCAATGCAAAAAAATATCGCTCCGAGCATGAAGCATATAAGCGCAGCCCAAGACATGACGGTGCGCGGGGGTGCAACTTGGGTTCCTTGCCAACTCGACCGCGAAGCAACCAGAAATGTTATTGCCATGAACGCGAGGACCGCGGCGATCAGAGTATGTCCCAACATCACGATCCAGTGCAGCCGGGTCTCATACTGGACGGTTTCGCTCGTGATTAGATGCTTTTCGGCGTAGCTCAGAGGGACTCCTTAAAAATGCATCAAGAATTCTGCTGCTGGGAGACTTGCAGCGGATGATTGCAAAAGGTTGCGGCTGGCCAGCTGCCTTCCGGCGCAGAGCAGAAATAATTCAAAACTGAGTTGGTAGCGCTAACGGGAATCGAACCCGTATTTTAGCCTTGAAAGGGCTACGTGCTAACCGTTGCACCATAGCGCCACCGGGCGAGGAACGGAACGATTCTAGGATACGGGAAATGGGGTGCGCGAACAAGCAGAGCAGAGGATTCTCCGAACATGGCCGGTGGGTAGTACCAGCTTCCAGCGATGGGGTCTCGCCGGCAAAACCGCCAGCAGGGATGCTGACGCTACAAAGAAAGAGCGACACGCTGCAATATGGGTGAGAATGTCCTTTGTGTTCACGTTGTAGCGAGAGATCAGGGCTGGTTAACGATACCCCCCTCCCCCCTGTTTTTCATAAGTGTTCATTCTAAAGGTAGTTAAAGTCCTTTGTTTTGATACACTTTTACAAGTGTTGATTCTAAAGGGACTTACACTGCACCAAAATTGTGCAAAATGTGAACTTCTGGGCGATATTTCACAAGTGTTCATTCTAAAGGGCTTTAAGTTGTTTAGAATGAAGACTTTTATAAGTGTTGATTCTAAATGGGTTACAGGACTTTTTGTCGGACGCAATTCGGAGATTGGCCGAGACGGCCGGGCAGCACATTACCAGACTTTAATATACCATAATGGATCATTCTGTTCAAGCGTAATTTTGCCGTGACGGGCGGCATCTCGCAGAATGGATCAGTTGAGATCCTTCGCTTCGCTCAGGATGACAGATGGCTGGGGGCGCGTCGCTGGAACGAAGAGCTTAAGACTGGCGGTCCTGGAACTCTTCGTGCCAGGCCATTTGGATGGCTTCGAGCTTGGCTTCGTTGGACGTCGCTGGGTCGCCGGAAAAGCCGGGGAGTTCGGTGATCCATTTGTGCATGTCCGTGAAGCGGACGGTGAGCGGATCGGTGTCCGGATATTTGTCCGCCAAGCCGATGGCGATGTCTTCGAGATTGTCCCAACCGAATGTCGGCGGCATGTGTGGCTCCTCTGGAAGTTACCAGTAATCAGTTTTTAGTTTTTAGTCATAAGAGACAAACAGAAAAGAGCCCGTAGCGTTCTATCCCAATACTGAGAACTAAGAACTCAATTCTTAGTACTAAGTACCTCGAACTGAGAACTGACAACTGAGCACTGACGACTGAAAACTCTCAGTGATCGAGTTCCTTGGCGTAGTTTTTGTTCCAGTCGGGAATTTCGACGACGATGTCGGTCGTGCCGTCGGGCACGGTCTGGCAACCGAGGCGCGACTTCGGCGTGATGCCGGGCGCTTCGTCCAGCTCGTCGAGCTCGGCGTCGGTGGCTTCGTTGCAGGATTCGAGGCCTTCGCGCACGATGACGTGGCAGGTGGAGCACGCGCAGACGCCGCCGCAGGCGTGGTCGAGGCCGGCCTTGAGGCCTTCGGAGAAATCCAGAATGCTGCCCGGGAGACCGTTGTGGCCGTAGGGAATCTTTTCCGGGTCGACCTCGATGGTCTTGCCGCTGGGAAGAAATGTCACTTTGAATTTCTTCGTTGCGGGTTTGTATTTGACTTCCTCGATGTATGGGTTGCTGCCGCCCATTTTGTTTCCCCCTGATCTCGCGGCGCTGACATCGCGCCCAGTAGGGGCGCAGCATGCTGCGCCCCTACAAAGAAAAGTTAGACTTCGGCGAGCTTGCGGCCTTCGAGCGCGGTGGATACCGCCGAATTCATCAGCAGTTCCGCAAGGTGCTCGGTGGCGTGATTCAGTTCGTCGATGCGCTTGCGAATGAGTTTGTATTCGCTGCCAGCCACGGATTCCTGCAACGCGGCGACGCTTGCTTCAATTTTAGCGCGCTCTTCGGCCGCCAAGCCCGCGGCTTGCGGATTGGCGAGCGCCTTGGCGGTGGCGGTCAGGATCGATTCGGATTCCGTGCGCGCTTCGATCACCTGGCGCTCGGCGAAATCCTGCTCCGCGTATTCGATGGATTCCTCGAGCATGCGCTCGATTTCGGAATCGTTGATGCCGTAGCTCGGCTGGACCTCGATGGAATGCTGCTCGCCGGTGCGGAGATCTTTGGCGCCAACCTGGAGGATGCCGTTGGCGTCGATCAGGAATTTCACTTCGATGCGCGGCAATCCGGCGGGCGTGGGCGGCACGCGCAGCGTGAAGCGCGCAAGCGAGCGGCAGTCTTTCGCCAGTTCGCGCTCACCCTGAAGGACGTGGATGTCGATGCCGGTCTGATTGTCGACGCCGGTGGTGTACTGTTCCTGCGCGCTCGCGGGAATGGTGGAATTGCGCGGGATGATTTTTGCAACGGCGCCGCCGTAGGTCTCGATGCCGAGGGAGAGCGGGGTGACGTCGAGCAGCAGCATATTTTTTACGCCCTGGTCGAGAATGTTGGCCTGGACGGCGGCGCCGAGCGCGACGACTTCGTCGGGGTTCAGCTCGATGTGCGGCTTGCGATCGAAAAACTCCTGCACGGTGCGGCGGATGAGCGGCGTGCGCGTGGTGCCGCCGACGAGCACGACTTCGTCCATGTCTGTGGGCTTAAGCTGCGCGTCCGCAAGCGCTTGCTTGACGGGCCCCATGGTGCGGTCAACCACGGGGCGAATGAGGGCATCGATTGCGCCGCGCGTGAATTCGTGAACGAACAGTTTGCCGTCCGGCAACGGGAAGCGAAGCGTGGCGGCCTCCAATTCGGAAAGCTGATGCTTTACTTCGATCAGCGCTTTGCGAAGCTCCTGGGCCAGTTCGCCATGGGGCGAAAAATCGAGCTGGTCGTGCTGGAGAATCTGTTCGTGGACGAAAGCCTGCAGCAGATTATCGATGTCGTCGCCGCCGAGGTGCGTGTCGCCATTGGTGGAAAGAACCTGGAAGATATCGCCCTCGGTCGTGGAAATGAGCTTGAGGACGGAAATGTCAAACGTGCCGCCACCGAGATCGTAGACGGCAACTTTGCCGCGCTGCTTCTCGTGAAGGCCGTAGGCGAGCGCCGCGGCGGTGGGCTCGTTGACGAGGCGGAGAACTTCAAGGCCGGCGATTTTGCCGGCGTCCTTGGTGGCCTGGCGCTGGGCGTCGTTGAAATAGGCCGGCACGGTGATCACCGCGCGATCGACGATTTCGCCGAAATGGGCTTCGGCCCAGTTTTTCAGTTCGCGCAGGATGAAAGCGGAAATCTCCGGCGGGGTGAAAATTTTTTCGCCGAGCATCACGCGGATGACGTTTTTGCTCGAGGGATCGATACGAAACGGAAAGAGCTTGAGTTCGCTTTGAACGTCGGCGGGGCCTCGGCCCATGAGGCGCTTCACGGAATAGATGGTGCGCTCTGGCTGCGTGAGCAGGCGGCGGACGGCAGCCTCGCCAACGATGATGCTTCCGTCGGAATCTAGGCTCACGACCGAGGGGCAAAGCGTATCGCCGTAAGGTCCTGGGATACACTTCGGCTGTCCCGTCTGCGGATCCGCATACGCGACGAGACTATTGGTGGTACCGAGATCGATTCCTACGATTCTGCCCATGATAAACATCCGCAGGGGCTAAAGCCCCTGCGCTACAAAAGCTCCTTTTGAACGTTGGCAACTAAATTCCGGATGTAGGAGCGGCGGTTGAGCAACTCGTTGAGCCGCGCCATGATTTTTTTTCGCGTGGCGGCGTCACCGCTGAGAGCGGCGTCCCATTCGCGGGCCGCCTCCTGGAGCCGCGAATCCACTTCGCCGAGTTTTTCCTGAAAATGCTTCTCGGCGGATTCGAGGCGCGATTTCAACGCGGCGAGGTCG
>WNFD01002185.1_pt1 | contig 25533 bp, 19 predicted proteins | sample 5400491 | NCBI WGS metagenome assembly WNFD01 (sample SAMN13153343, study PRJNA577476) | soil metagenome | isolation source: 120 cm saprolite under Douglas fir tree site 2 hole 2 replicate 2 | place: USA:California | collected 2015-04-18
TGATCCAGGGGGCGGAGGTCCTGGAAACGGATCGCGTTCTCGATGTCGGTTGCGCGAGCGGATATTCGTCTGCCGTTTTGGCCAAGCTTGCCGGCAGCGTCATCGCGCTCGAGGAAGATTCGCACCTGGCGGCAATCGCCAAGGAAAAGCTTGCCGCGATCGGGGCGGCGAATGTCACGGTCATGGCCGGTCCGCTCATTGCGGGGGCTCCGGCACAGGCGCCGTTCGACGTGATTCTGCTCAATGGGGCCACCGAGATCGTTCCGCAAAACCTTTGCCGGCAGCTCAACGAGGGTGGGCGGCTGGCATGCGTATTCGGCCGCGCACCCGGAAGGGCGACGATCTACCGCTCGGCATCCGGGCATGTGACCGGACGGCCGGCGTTCGACGCGGCCGCACCCCTGCTGCCCGGCTTCGCCAAGCCGGCCGAGTTCGTGTTTTAGGTGCGCCGCACAATTCGTCGAAATCGCTCGCTTCTGCACGAATTGCGGCCGGGACTGTGGCGCGAAAGCGCTACCCGCCATCTTTTTTGCCGAGGATCGGGTCTGGGGGTTTCAAGACTCTACCCGCCCGCCTAAGCTTGACACGTACTCTGTCACCTTCGGGCAGCAAGCCCGGGGGCGGGGAGCCTATCGGGGACCATCGACGGGTGGGTAAGGCGCGGAGCAGGAACGTCCGCCGAGCGATCGGGGCGGCTGCCATCGCCGTCGCCGGCGCGATGGCGGCTTGGCCGCAAGTCTGCCTTGCCGAGACGATGGAGTCTGCCCTCGTCCAGGCTTACCAGACCAATCCGCAGCTCAATGCGCAACGCGCCAATGCCCGGGCTACCGATGAGAACGTCCCGCAGGCCCTATCCGGCTATCGCCCGAAACTCAGCATCACCGCGACGGCGGGCGAGCAATACACGGACACGGTGACCAAAGCTAACAGCCAGGGCGTCAACACCTATCAGCACGCCCACGGCACGACCTCGCCGTGGACTGCCGGCGGGACGGCGACCCAGACGCTGTTCAACGGCTTTCAGACGGCGAACCGGACTCGGGCCGCGGAAAGTCAGGTGTCGGCGGCGCGCGAGGGGCTTCGGGTCATGGAGCAGACCGTGCTGCTCGCCGCCGCGACCGCCTATATGGACGTGCTGCGCGACACGGCGAATTTGGAGGTCCAGCGCACCAACGTGCGGGTGCTGGAGGAGACGCTCAAGCAGACTCGCGACCGCTTCAATGTCGGCGAGGTGACCAGAACCGACGTGGCCCAGGCGGAGGCGCAGCTTGCGGCCGGGCAATCCGCCGTGGCTGCGGCAGAGTCCGTTCTGAACACGTCGCGGGCGAACTACCGGCAAGTGGTGGGCACCGAGCCGGTCAATCTCGCTCCGGGCTCGCCCGTCGACCGCTTTTCGCCGCGAGTGCTGTCCGCCGCGATCGACACCGGCCTCACCGAGAACCCCAATGTGACCGCCGCCATGTACGGGGTCGACGTCGCGCATTTGCAGGTCAAGATCAACGAGGGCGCGCTGTTTCCCAATCTGAGCCTGCAGGGCAACGTGCAGCACGCGAGCTTTCCCCAGCTCTCGATCGTCCACCAGTTCACCACCTCCATCCTTGGCCAGATCACCGTTCCGATTTACCAGGGCGGCGGCGAGTTCTCGCTGGTGCGCCAGTCCAAGGAAAGCCTGGCTCAGCAGCGGCTCAATCTCGATCTGGTCCGCAACCAGGCCCGGCAGGCCGTGGTGCAGGCATGGGGCCAGCTCCAGGCGGCCAAGGCGCAGATTGCCGCCGCGCAATCCCAGGTCGCTTCCTCGGAAGTGGCGCTCAACGGCGTTCGCGAGGAGGCCCGCGTCGGCCAGCGCACCACGCTCGACGTCCTCAACGCCCAGCAGGCGCTGGTGAACGCCCGCGTCGCGCTGGTGGCCGCGCAGCACGACCGCGTGGTCGCCTCCTACAACTTGCTTGCCGCCGTGGGCAGGCTGTCGCCGCAGGTGCTGGGCTTGGCGACCAACGTCTACGACCCGATGGTGCATTATCAGCAGATCCGCGATGCCTGGTACGGCATTCGCATCCCGGACGGCCGCTGAAGTTCTGCCCGCAGTCGTGTCCACAGGCCGTTGCTTGCGTTCGATCTGCCCCGTGCCATACTTGAGCCGAATCGCAGCGGATGATCGTGCGCGAGCGATTCGCTCCACCCGAAACGGCGACCGTGCAATTCGCGCGGCCGTGAGGATGCGCGCATGACGCAGCCGGCGAAGGCCCAAGAGCCGTCGATGGAGGAGATTCTCGCCTCCATCCGGCGGATCATCGCGGACGAGGAGGCGGTAAAACCGCAGACGCGAGCCGCGCCCGAGCCGACGCCCGGCAGAGCCGCCGGGGGTTCGGAATCGCCGGGGGCATCGGAGCCCGCCGAGCGCCGCGCGCCGGCCCAGCCGGTCGAGCCCGATGAGATCGAGACCCGACCGGCCGCATCGGTCGCGCAGGAGACCTCCGACCCCGAGCCGGAGTTCGGTGCATCCGATCTGGCGGAAACCATGCCGGCGTCCGATGCCGACGAGGCCGCTTTCTCGGATATCGATGCGCATGCCAACGACGATTTCGAGGATGCGCCGGCGACGCTCGAGCATGCTTCCAGGCCGGCGGGCGGGCATTTGCGCACGATCGAAGCCCCGGAGCCTTTGCTCTCGGCGGAGGCGACCGCCGCGGTCAATTCCGCGTTCGGCACGCTTGCGCATACCGTGCTGGTGCAGAATGCGCGCACGCTCGAGGACCTCGTCAGGGAAATGCTGCGCCCGATGCTGAAAACCTGGCTCGACGACAATCTCCCGAATCTGGTCGAGCGGCTGGTCAGGGCCGAGATCGAGCGCGTGTCCCGCGGTCACCCGGGCTGAAAACCGCCCGAGCGCCGCAGTCGGCCGAACCGGCTGACGGCTTCGGAATTCTTGCAAGCAGCGCCGGACGTTGACAGCCGCGAGGCCGCCGGGCTTGTTACCGGGCCTTCGGCAGAGCGCAGCATGATCGAGAAGACCTACAACGCTTCCGAGCTGGAAGGACGCATTTACGCGTCCTGGGAGGCCGCCGGCGCGTTCCAGGCCGGCCGGCCGGAGCGCTGCAACGCCGCGCCGTATTCGATTGTCATCCCGCCGCCCAACGTCACCGGCTCGCTCCACATGGGGCACGCGCTCAACAACACCCTGCAGGACGTGCTGGTGCGGTTCGAGCGCATGCGCGGGCGCGACGTGCTGTGGCAGCCCGGGACCGACCATGCCGGCATCGCCACGCAAATGGTGGTCGAGCGCCAGCTGATGGAGCGCCAGGAGCCGAGCCGCCGCGCCATGGGCCGCGAAGCCTTCATCAAGCGCGTGTGGGAGTGGAAGGAGGAGTCCGGCGGCGCCATCACCCGCCAGCTCAAGCGGCTCGGCGCTTCGTGCGACTGGTCGCGCGAGCGCTTCACCATGGACGAGGGACTCTCGCGCGCCGTGCTGAAGGTGTTCGTCGATCTCCACAAGGCAGGGCTGATCTACAAGGACAAGCGGCTGGTCAATTGGGACCCCAAGCTGCTCACCGCGATCTCCGACCTGGAGGTCCAGCAGGTCGAGGTCAAAGGCCACCTGTGGTACATCAAGTATCCGGTCGAAGGCTTCGACAATACGTATATTACCGTCGCCACGACACGCCCGGAGACGATGTTGGGCGACGTTGCGGTCGCGGTGCATCCCGACGACGAGCGTTACAAGAAGCTGGTCGGTAAGAATGCCATCCTGCCGCTAGTCGGCCGGCGCATCCCGATCATTGCCGACGAACATTCCGATCCCGAGAAGGGCACCGGCGCCGTCAAGGTCACGCCCGCCCACGATTTCAACGACTTCGAAGTGGGCAAGCGTCATGGCCTTCCGATGATCAACGTATTTGATCGGGAGGCTCGTCTGACTTTCCAAGGCAACGATTCTTTCCTCAATGACGTGCCGCCATCGGCGGATTTAACCGAGACCTTGGAAATGAATGGCCTTGATCGTTTCGAGGCGCGGAAGCGCATCGTTGCGCGCATGGAAGCCAAGGGTCTCGTCGCGAAGATCGAGCCGCATATGCACGCCGTGCCGCACGGCGAGCGCTCCGGTGCAGTGACGGAGCCGTTCCTGACCGATCAATGGTACGTCGACGCCAAGACGCTGGCGCAGGAAGCGATCCGCGCCGTTCGTGACGGCCGCACTATCTTTGTCCCGAAACAATGGGAAGCGACCTATTTCAATTGGATGGAGAACATCCAGCCCTGGTGCATCTCGCGCCAGCTGTGGTGGGGGCATCAGATCCCAGCATGGTACGGGCGAAAAGCAGTAGCTCACAGAGAATGGGCGTCTTTGGACGATTCTGAGATATTCGTCGCGCACAATGAAGCGGAGGCGATCGAGCTGGCGCGAAACAAATATGGTTGCGAAATTCGAGTACTACCGTCGCCACCTTCCGGGGATCTTGATCGTGTCTTTCAACAAATCGATGACGATGAATCAGCGGGCAAGCGCAGATGGGAGCCGATCTGGCGCGACGAGGACGTGCTCGACACCTGGTTTTCCTCGGCGCTGTGGCCGTTCTCGACCTTGGGATGGCCCGACCAAACGCCGGAGCTCGAGCGCTATTACCCGACCAGCGTGCTGGTGACCGGCTTCGACATCATCTTCTTCTGGGTCGCGCGGATGATGATGATGGGCCTCTATCTCCTGCGCGAAGTGCCGTTCCGCACCGTCTACATCCACGCGCTGGTGCGCGACGAGCGCGGGCAGAAGATGTCGAAATCCAAGGGCAACATCATCGATCCGCTGGGGCTGATCGATGCCTATGGCGCCGACGCTCTGCGCTTCACGCTCGCCGCCATGGCCGCCCAAGGACGCGACATCAAGCTTTCGACCAGCCGCGTCGAGGGTTATCGCAATTTCGCGACCAAGCAGTGGAACGCCGCGCGGTTCGCCGAGATGAACGGCTGTGTGCGGGTCGCGGGGTTTGCGCCCGAAAGCGCCAAGACGACGCTCAACCGCTGGATCGCGCACGAGACCGCGGCCACCAGCCGCGAAGTGACCGCCGCGCTCGAAGCGTTCAAGTTCAACGAGGCGGCGGCTGCGGTCTACCGCTTCGTCTGGAACATTTTTTGCGACTGGTATCTGGAGCTCGCCAAGCCGGTGCTCACCGGTTCCGAGGGGCCGGAGAAGGCCGAGACGCAGGCGATGACCGCCTGGGCGCTCGACGAGATCCTGAAGCTGCTGCACCCGTTCATGCCGTTCATCACCGAGGAGCTGTGGCGGGTGACCGGCGAGATCGGACCGGCGCGCGACGATTTGCTGATCCTCACCGCATGGCCCGAACACAAAGGATTGGACGATGCCGCGGCGGAAGCCGAGATCGGCTGGGTGGTAGACCTCGTCGGGGCGATCCGCTCGGTGCGCGCCGAGATGAACGTGCCGCCCGCCTCGCAAGTGCCGTTGGTGGTCGCCGCAAGCTCCGCCGAGACCCGGGAGAGGGCAGCGCGGTGGGAGGCCTTCATCCAGCGGCTCGCCCGGGTTTCGGAGATCGCCTTTGCCGAAGTCGTCCCCGCGGGCTCGGTGCAGCTCGTCGTGCGCGGCGAGCTCGCGGCACTGCCGCTCCAAGGCGTAATCGATCTTGCCGCCGAGCGCGGCAGGCTCGAGAAGGAGATGGCCAAAGTCGACGCGGACATCAAGCGGGTCGACGCCAAGCTCGGCAACTCCGACTTTGTCAAGCGCGCGCCGGAGGAAGTCGTCGAGGGCGAGCGCGAGAAGCGCGAGGAGGCCCAAAGCCGCCGCGCGAGAATTCTCGAAGCGCTGGAGCGGCTGAAAGGGGCGGCGTAACGGCGGTAGGATGGGTCGAGCGCAGCGAAACCCCTCGTGACCGGTAGATCGATGAAGTGATGGGTTTCGCTGCGCTCAACCCATCCTACACTGATCGCCTTCATCGGAACGGCCGGCTCAGAAATTTTGAGCCGGCGAGACCGTAGCGCCAGGGCATCTCCGCCGCCTTGGTGCCGCGCGCGCAGCGCAAACGGCGGCCGGTCGAGCGCAAAGCCGTCACGCTGCCGCGTGATGCCCAGCGCCTCGGTGAGCCGCCCCGGTCCCGAGCAGAGCAGACGCTTCTCGTCCACCCCACGCCGGGATCGCATGGCCACCAGTCCCGTGCGCGGCTCGAGTGCCCGGATCAGAACCGCGCTGGCGATACCCTCGCCCTCGCACACGAAATTGAGGCACCAGTGCATCCCATAGGAGCGGTAGACATAGGCGTGGCCGGGCGGGCCGAACATCGATGCGTTGCGCGCCGTGCGGCCACGGAAACCGTGGGCGGCGGGGTCCTCATGATCGTAGGCCTCCACCTCGACGATCCTGCCGCCGACGCCGTCCACGAGCAGCTCCGCCCCGATCAGATCCGGGGCCACGTCATGGACGCTTCGCGCGAAAAAAGCGCGGCGCAGGCGGGGGGACTTTGCTTGGTGCATACACAACCGCGGAAAGCGGTACCATACGCTATCCGGGTATTCACCCGACCGGCGTCGGTGGCCCGCCGACCGCGCGGGAATGCTGGATTTTTCCGGCATTCCCGGCCGGTTAATTTGGTGCAGCCGGGACGCAGGGTCTGATGGTGCAGCGCACAAGCGGGCCCGCGGCGTTGTGTCTCGGCAGCAACACGTTAACAACATTCACGCAACACTCGGGTCGCGCCCGCGGACTGCCGCGATTCCGCCATAGAACGAAACGACATCGGATATATTGCCGGATCGGAGTGAATTTCGCCTGCCGGCTCAGTGATGCAAATCCGCAACGCCGCAGGTCTCAAGCGACGGAATGAATTGCGGAACCACGAGAGCGACCGCCCGGTCGGACGTTCATGGATGCCAAGACGGACCTCAAAGCGAGACTGCCCAGCCGGCACGTGACCGAGGGTCCGGAGCGCGCGCCGCATCGCTCGTATTATTACGCGATGGGGCTCACGACGGCGCAGATCCATCAGCCGTTCGTGGGCGTGGCGACCTGCTGGAACGAAGCGGCGCCGTGCAACATCGCGCTGATGCGCCAGGCCCAGGTGGTGAAGAAAGGGGTCGCCGCCGGCGGCGGCACCCCGCGCGAGTTCTGCACCATCACGGTCACCGACGGCATCGCCATGGGCCACCAGGGCATGAAGTCGTCGCTGCCCTCGCGGGAAGTCATTGCGGATTCCGTCGAACTCACCATGCGCGGCCATGCCTATGACGCGCTGGTCGGGCTGGCCGGCTGCGATAAATCCTTACCCGGCATGATGATGGTCATGTGCCGGCTCAACGTGCCCTCGATCTTCATTTACGGCGGCTCGATCCTGCCCGGCAGCTTCCGGGGCAAGCCGGTGACGGTGCAGGACCTGTTCGAGGCGGTGGGCCGCCATTCGGTCGGCAGCATGTCGGACGCCGATCTCGATGAGCTGGAAAGAGTGGCCTGCCCGTCCGCGGGCGCCTGCGGCGCGCAATTCACCGCCAACACCATGGCCACCGTGTCGGAGGCGATCGGCCTCGCCTTGCCGTATTCGGCCGGCGCGCCCGCCCCCTACGAGATCCGGGACCAGTTCTGCATGGTGGCGGGCGAGCAGATCATGGCCTTGATCGCGCAGCAGATCCGCCCGCGCGACATCGTGACCCGCGCGGCGCTGGAGAACGCCGCGGCGGTCGTCGCCGCCTCCGGCGGCTCGACCAATGCGGCTTTGCATCTTCCGGCGATCGCCCACGAGTGCGGCGTCAAGTTCGATCTCTTCGACGTCGCCGAAGTGTTCAAGCGCACGCCCTATGTCGCAGATTTGAAGCCGAGCGGCCGTTATGTCGCCAAGGATTTGTTCGAAGCTGGCGGCGTGCCGCTGCTGATGAAGACCTTGTTGGAACACGGCCGCCTGCATGGCGACTGCATGACCGTGACCGGACGCACGATCGCGGAAAATCTCAAAAGCGTGCGCTGGAACGCCGATCAGGATGTGGTCCGTCCCGCCAGCAATCCGCTGTCGCCCACCGGCGGGGTGGTCGGGCTGAAAGGCAACCTCGCCCCCGACGGCGCGATCGTGAAGGTGGCCGGCATGACCGGCCTAAAATTCTCCGGTCCGGCGCGGGTGTTCGACGGCGAGGAGGCCTGCTTCGAAGCGGTGAAACATCGCAAATACCGCGAAGGCGACGTGCTGGTGATCCGCTACGAGGGACCGCGCGGGGGCCCGGGCATGCGGGAGATGCTGGCGACGACGGCGGCCCTCTACGGCCAGGGCATGGGCAGCAAGGTGGCACTCATCACCGACGGGCGCTTTTCGGGTGCGACCCGCGGGTTCTGCGTCGGCCATGTTGGGCCGGAAGCCGCGGTCGGCGGCCCGATCGCGCTGTTGCGCGACGGCGACATCGTGGAGCTCGATGCCGAAGCCGGCACGCTCGACGCCAGGCTTTCGGACGAGGAACTCGCGCGGCGCAAGCGCGACTGGAAACCGCGCGACCCGGAGTTCACGTCGGGCTATTTGTGGAAATACGCCCAGCAGGTCGGGCCGGCCCTCAACGGGGCCGTGACTCACCCGGGCGGGGCGGCCGAGCGGGCGTGCTATGCGGATTATTGAAGGCGCCCTCGCAATTGCGACGCTCGGCCTGGCGGTCGGGCTCGGCTCGGCGATCGGCTTCGAGGGCAGCCGGGTCGAGCCCGCCGCGATCGACTGCGGGCCGCAGACGGTCAAGGCCGGCGACGCGCCGAAGAGCATGGGCACCCTGCAGTACGCCGCCGAGCAGGGCAATGCGGTCGCTCAATGGAAGCTCGGGCACATGTATGCGACCGGCGAGGGCGTGCCGCGCTGCGATCTGCGCGCCTTCGAATATTTCAGCCGGATCGCCAACGGCCATGCCGACGTTTATCCCGATGCGCCGCAGGCACCCTTCGTGGCCAATGCCTTCGTCGCGCTCGGGCAATATTATCTCGACGGCATTCCCAATTCGCAGGTCAAGGCCGATCCCAACCGCGCCCGCGAGATGTTCTCCTATGCGGCGACCTATTTCGGCAATGCCGACGCGCAATATCACTTGGCGCGCATCTATCTCGACGGGCACGGCGTCGCGCGCGATCCGCGGCAGGCGGCGCGCTGGCTCACGCTGGCCGCCAACAAGGGTCAGTATCAGGCTCAGGCGGTGCTCGGCGACATGCTGTTCAAGGGCGACGCGGTCCCGCGCGAGGCCGCGCGCGGCCTGATGTGGCTGACCCTTGCGCGCGACAGCGCCAAGACCGACGACACGTGGATCAACGAGCTCTACGACGCCGCGTTCAAGCAGGCCAACACCGACGAGCGCGCGCTGGCGTTGGTGTATCTCGAGCGCTGGCTGAAAGCCCGCCGCGATTGACGAGGTTGCGCTAGCAACTCGAGATATGGTGGGCTCTATGAGCAAACTGCTTGAACAGGGAATTGACGCCGTCCGCGAGCTTCCTGAGGAAAGTCAGGATATGGCTGGAGAGCTGTTGCTGGCGATCGCCGGCCGCAAGCGACGCCGATTGCAGCTTACTACCGAGCAAATCGAAAAAGTGAAGATCGGTTTCGCTGAGGCCGATCGGCAGGAATTCGCGACCGACGACGAAATGCGAGAGACTTGGAAGAGATTCGGTCTATGAAGCTGCGGTATGCCCCGCAAGCACGCCGGGATATCGACGCCATCGCTGATACATTTGCGAAAGAAATCCTGCTGTCTCGATGCGGGTCGGTGATCGGATTCGTCGTACAGCGGAACTTCTCTCCGAATTCCCATTCATAGGGCATTCCGGAATTCCAGAGCATCATCATCGAGGAACCTGCCCGACCGAGGTGACGGGTTTCGCTGCGCTCAACACATCCTGCGGTTCGATCGGCTACGTCTCCTCGATGGCGAGATCGGCCCAGACCGGGACGTGGTCGGACGGCCTTTCCCAGCTGCGCACGTGCTTGTCGATGCCGACCGCGGTGAGGCGGTCCACGGCTTGCGGCGAGAGCACGAGGTGGTCGATCCGGATGCCGTTGTTCTTCTGCCAGGCGCCGGCCTGGTAGTCCCAGAAGGTGTAGAGGCCGGGGTCATCGCTCGCCGCCCGCACCGCGTCGGTGAGCCCCAGATGCATCAGCGCGCGGAATTTGGCGCGGGTCTGCGGCAGGAACAGCGCATCGCCGAGCCACAGCGCCGGGTCGTGCGCGTCGATCTCGGCCGGGATCACGTTGAAATCGCCGGCGAGCACCAACGGCTCTTCGAGCAGCAGCCGCTCACGCGTGTACTCAATGATTCTCTCCATCCAATTGAGTTTATAGGCATATTTCTCTGTGCGCGGCGGGTTGCCATTGGGCAGATAGAGCGAGGCAATGCGCACCGCGCCGGCCTTGGTGGAAACCACGACTTCGAGGAACCGCGCCTGCTCGTCGAGCTCGTCGCCGGGAAGCCGCGGGGTGACCTCGTCGAACGGCAATTTGGAGAGGATCGCGACCCCGTTGAAGGTTTTTTGACCGTGGAAGGCCAAGTTGTAGCCGAGCGCCTCGAACGGCTCGCGGGGAAAGGCGGCGTCGATGCATTTGGTCTCCTGCAGGCAGACGATGTCCGGCCGCCGCTCGGACAGCCAGTTCACCATGTTGTCGATGCGCTGCTTGATCGAATTGACGTTCCAGCTGGCGATGCGCATGGGAAGGCACTTTCCGGTGTTCAAACCGTAGGTTCCCGGAGAATGGCGAATTTCGACCCCGTCTGAAAGCTCGGTTCACGCGTTCGTGGCCGCACCCGGGCCAGGGCGAAGGATCAAGACCTTGTGCTAGGAATAGGCCCCGGTGCGATGGTGTAGCATTCCGCGTGACCCTCGCCGTACGGCATCGATCATGGGAAAGGGAGCCCGGGGGAGGGCCGCATAGCCCTCGCCGAGAATAGCGTATGAAGCAGCGAACTCGGGTCATTGCGGCCGCAATCGTGCTCGGCCTGGCGGCCGCGGCCGCGGCGACGCGCCCGTATTGGAGCCCGCCCGGAGCGGTCGCGCAGGCGCCGCCGGCCGCGCGGGTGATTCCGGTCGAAGTCGCCAAGGCGGTCAAGAAGCCGGCCCCGGTCATCCTCGAGGCGCTGGGCACGGTGACGCCCATCCAGAGCGTTGCGGTGCGCACGCGGCTCGACAGCGAGATCGTCGGCGTGCATTTCGACGATGGGGCGAGCGTCCGGCAGGGCGACCTGCTGTTCACCCTCGATAGCCGGGCGTTGGAGGCCCAGGTCAAGCAGGCCGAGGGCATGATCGCGCGCGACAAGGCGCAGCTCGCGGGCGCCGAGCGCGACGTGCGCCGTTATACCGAGCTGGTCGGCAAGAATGCGACACCCATCGTCAATCTCGACAACGCCCTGACTCAGGCCGACAGCTTTCGCGCCGCCATCGCGGCGGACGAAGGGGCGCTCGAGAACCTCAAGGTGCAGCTCAGCTATTGCACCATCCGCGCCCCGATCTCCGGGCGGATCGGCGCCGCCAACGTGAAAATCGGCAATTTCGTCCGCGCCGGCGATGCCGCGTCGCTTGCCGTCATCAATCAGATCACGCCGATCTATGTGAACTTCTCCGCTCCGCAACGCTCGCTGCCGCCGATCCGCAGAGCGCTCGCCGACGGCACGGCGCGGGTCGACGCCGGGATTCCGGGCGATACCGAGGTCGCCGGCGGGCGGCTCACGATGATCGACAACAACGTCGATGCGACCACCGGCATGGTCGCGATGCGCGCCACCATGGACAATCGCGATCAGGTTCTCTGGCCGGGCGCGCTCGTCGACACCAAGCTGACGTTGCGCGAGGAGGAAGCGATCGTGGTGCCCGCCGCGGCGATTCAGACGGGGCAGGCGGGCAATTTCGTCTTCGTGGTCAAGGACGATACCGCGGGCGTGCGTGCCGTGAAGGTCGCCCGGATCAACTCCACCGAAGCCGTGCTGGAGAGCGGGCTCGAGGCCGGCGAGCTCGTCGTTACCAACGGGCAATTGCTGCTCACCACCGGGACCAAGGTGGCGCCGCGCGAGATGAAGGTGGGATCTCGATGAATCTCTCCGAGACCTGCATCCGCCGGCCGGTGATGACGACGCTGATCACGGCGTCGTTCATCGTGTTCGGCGCGTTTTCCTACCGGCTGCTGCCGGTCGCGGCTCTGCCCTCGGTCGACTTTCCCACCATCAACATCATCGCGACGCTGCCGGGCGCGAGCGCCGACACGATGGCGTCCTCGGTGGCCTCGCCGATCGAGCGGCAATTGGCGACGATCGCGGGCATCAGCGCCATGACCTCGACGTCCTCGCTGGGACAGTCTTCGATCACGGTGCAGTTCGATCTCAATCGCAACATCGACGGCGCGGCGCTCGACGTGCAAACCGCGCTGACCGTCGCGGCGCGCAAGCTGCCGGTCGAGATGACGATCCCGCCGAGCTTCCGCAAGGTCAATCCGGCGGATTTCCCCGTCCTCTACATGAACCTCAATTCGCCGACGCTGCCGCTTTCGGCCGTGGACGAATACGCGGAGATCACGCTGGCTCAGCAGATCTCGCAGCTGCCAGGCGTCGCCCAGGTGCTGGTCTACGGCGCGCAGAAATTCGCGGTGCGGGTCCAGGTGGATCCGGTCGCCGCCGCGGCGCGCGGCATCTCGCTCGACGACGTGCGCTCCGTCGTCGCCAAGACCAATTCCAGCACGCCGGCTGGCACTCTGTCCGGGCCGCAGCGCGACGTGACCCTGCGCGCCTCCGGCGCGCTCGAGCACGCCGCCGACTATCGCAGCGTAGTGGTCGCCTGGCGCAACGGCGCGCCGATCAAGCTCGACGAGATCGCCCGCGTCGTCGACAGCGTCGAGAACGACAAGATCGCCACCTGGTTCAACGACAAGCGCGGCGTCGTGCTCGCGATCCAGCGCCAGCCGGACGCCAACACCGTTTCGGTGGTGGATTCGATCCGCGAGCGGCTGCCTGCGTTTCGCGCCCAGGTCCCGGCCTCGATCAACATGGACGTGCTCAACGACCGCTCCGTCTCCATCCGAAATTCGGTCAACGACGTGCAGCGCACGCTCGGGATCGCCGCCGCGCTGGTGGTGATGGTCATCTTCCTGTTCCTGCGCTCGGCGTCGGCGACCATCATCCCCTCGCTCGCGGTCCCGGTGTCGCTGATCGGCACCTGCGCGGCGATGTATGCGTTCGGGTTCTCCATCAACAACATGACGCTCTTGGCGCTCACCCTCTCGGTCGGCTTCGTGGTCGACGACGCCATCGTCATGCTGGAGAACATCGTCCGGTACATCGAGGGCGGCATGCGGCCGTTCGAGGCGGCGCTGAAGGGATCGCGCGAGATCGGCTTCACCATCATATCCATCACGTTCTCGCTGATCGCCGTGTTCATCCCGGTGCTGCTGATGGGCGGCATCGTCGGCCGCGTGTTCCGCGAGTTCGCGGTGTCGATCTCCGTCGCCATCATCGTGTCCGGCTTCGTATCGCTCACCCTGACCCCCATGCTGTGCGCGCGCGTCCTGCGCACGCACCGCGAGGGCGAGAAGCAGAACATCGTGCTGCGGGGGTTCGAAGCGATGTTCCGCCGCTCGCTGCGTGCCTACGAATGGAGCCTCGACAGGGTTCTGGCACGTCGCGGCGTGATGCTGGTGGTGACGATCGCGACCATCGCCGGCTCGGTGTTGCTCTATGTGGCGATTCCGAAGGGCTTCTTCCCGCCGGAGGACACCGGCTTCATTCTGGCGTGGACCGAGGGCCCGACCGACATCTCGTTCCAGGGCATGGTGGAGCGCCAGAAGCAGGTCGCCGATATCATCCTGCGCGATCCCAGCGTGGATTACTTCAACTCGACCGTGGGCGCCGGCGGGCCCAATCCGACCAACAATTACGCCCGGATATTCATCGCGCTCAAGCCCAAATCCGAGCGCAAGGAAAACTCCACCGCGATCATCCAGCGCCTGCGCAAGAGCGTCAGCGTCGTACCGGGAATGAACGTTTATTTTCAGAACGTGCAGAACATCAACCTGACCGGCCGTATCTCGAAGAGCGAATATCAGTACACCCTGCAATCGAGCGACACCGAGGAGCTGTATCGCATCGCGCCGCAGATGCGCGACAAGGTCGCCAAGATCGAGGGCCTGCGCGACGTCAACACCGATCTCTACGTCACCAATCCGCAGATGAGCATCGACATCGACCGCGAGAAGGCGGCGGTTTACAGCATCAGCATCGATCAGATCCGGCAGGAGCTTTACGACGCCTACGGCAATCGCCAGGTCGCGACCATCTACACGGCGAACAACGACTATCAGGTGATCCTGGAGAGCAAGAAGCAGTTCCAGGCCGATCCTTCCGAGCTCGCCCATCTCTACGTCAAGGCCGCGAACGGCCAGATGGTGCCGCTCGACGCGGTGGCGAAATTGGTTCCGAGCGTCGGCCCGCTGCAGGTCAATCACCAGGGCGCGCAGCCGGCGGTGACGATCTCGTTCAATCTGGCGCCGGGCTTCTCGCTAGGACATGCCGTCGACGCCATCCAGCAGATCGAGCGGGACTCGCGGCTGCCGGCCACGATCTACACCGGCTTCCAGGGCACCGCGCAGGTGTTCCAGGATTCGCTCAAAGGCCAGGGCATCCTGATCCTGGCGGCGATCTTCGCCGCCTACGTGGTGCTGGGGATTCTCTACGAGAGCTTCATCCATCCGATCACCATCATTTCCGGCCTGCCGTCGGCCGGCATCGGCGCCCTGGTGACGCTGATGGCGTTCGGCATGGAGCTCACGGTGATTTCCATGATCGGCATCGTGATGCTGGTCGGCATCGTCAAGAAGAACGCCATCATGATGATCGACTTCGCGATCGAGCGCCGCCGCATCGGCCTGGGCGCCGAAGCGGCGATCCGCGAGGCCTGCCTGCTGCGATTCCGGCCGATCATGATGACGACGTTCGCGGCGATCTTCGGCGCGCTGCCGATCGCGTTCGGGGCCGGCGAGGGTTCGGAGCTGCGCCAGCCGCTCGGCATCGCGGTGGTCGGCGGGCTGTGCCTCTCGCAGCTGCTCACGCTCTACATCACCCCGGTGATCTATCTCTACCTCGACCGCATCGATCGCCGGCTGCGCCGCAGCCTCGAGCCGCAGCTCGAGGATTTGGGCGAGGAAGAGCGCAAGCCCGAGAGCGCGATTGCCGCCGAGTAATAAACCGCCGTAGCCCGCATGGAGCGAAGCGCAATGCGGGGCAGCAATCCCGGATTACGCTGCGCTCCATCCGGGCTACAGTCGGGGGAGATCGTGGTCAGCGCTCATTGGTGCCGACTTGATCAGATCGGACGCTGCGACTGGTCTGCGGCCGCTAGGGTCCGATCGATATCGGCAACCACCCCGTGGATGTGCTGTCGCGAGAGCCAATGAAGGTCGTCCAAGCGTTGCGCAATGCCCACCACGACCGGCAGTTTGTAGCCCCGAGCGCGCCGCTCGAGCGAGAACAAGGACCACCAGGCACGGAACGCGATCCGCGTCCAAACGCGCGCGTCCCAACCGAGGAAAAGCACATCCGGCGCATACCTACGCACCACGCGATTCAGATTCCATGGACACATGACAATGACGCCCAGGCGCACCGGTCGCGCACCTTCCCAGGGAAAGGATCGTGCGATGCCGGCAAATGCGAACACCACCGAGCGGTCGGCCACATTACCCGAAACCAGCTTCTCGATGACCATCGGGGCAAGTCCACCCTGCTTGATCTCCACACACAGCTCGAGATTCGTCCGAGAAAGAAACGACAGCGCCGCATCAAGGGTGAGCGGGTTTTCGCCATGAAGCGGTGGATCGTGTGACACCACCAGGGTCATGGCGTCCACTGCACGGCACACGTCGAACTCGACACCAGCGATTCTCTCGTCGCTGGCGGCTCGTGCGAACGCAGCAAGCGTGTTCTCGTCTCCGCCGGCGGACCATCCACGATGCGCGATAAGCTTCATGACGAGGTCCGCAAAGATCGGTTGCGCCCCCGACCCGGACGGAGGTCGTCGGCTCTTGCGCCGCGAACCGTGGCGCAAGGGTATTTCAGATCGAGAAGCTCGTGCCGCAGCCGCAGGAGGCGGTGGCGTTGGGATTGGCGATCTTGAACGAGGCGCCGATCAGGTCGTCGACGAAATCGATCTGGGCGCCTTCCATGTAGCGTAGCGAGATCGGGTCGATCAGCACGGTCGCGCCGTCCCGGGCGATCACAAAATCGTCCGGCGCTTGGCTTCGCTCCATGTCGAACCGGTATTGGAACCCGGAGCAGCCGCCGCCCTCGACGCTGACGCGGAGCATGGTGCCGGGAGCCTCAGCGATGAGAATCTCGCCGATGCGTCGCGCTGCCCGCTCGCTCACGGTGACGGTCGTCGCCATTGAATGCTCTCCCGGGGCCTGATAGCGCCTGATCGTCCGAATCTCATGCGTTGTCAGGCTGCCCACAGGATAGTTAAGTGCGCCCGGGGCCCGGGTCAATTCCCGGGAAGCGAGGCGCCATGGCTGTCGATACGGGTCGCGAGCGCGCGCCCTATGCGTCCGATCCCGGCGTGAGCCGCGGCCGGGCCCATCCCGAGCCGCCGAGCCCGTTCCGCAACGCCTTTCGTCGCGATTGCGACCGCATCATCCACGCCACCGCGTTCCGCCGGCTCAAGTACAAGACCCAGGTCTTCGTGTTCCACGAGGGCGACCATTACCGCACGCGGCTGACCCACACCCTCGAAGTCATGCAGATCGCCCGGGCGCTCGCTCGGGCGCTCGGCCTCGACGAGGATCTCGCCGAAGCCTTGGCGCTCGCCCACGATCTTGGCCATCCGCCGTTCGGCCATGCCGGGGAGCGGCAGCTCGATGCTTGCCTGCAGTCGTACGGGGGCTTTGACCATAATGCGCAGACGCTGCGGGTCGTCACGCTGATCGAGCGCCGCTATCCGGAGTTCGACGGGCTCAATCTCACCTGGGAAACGCTCGAAGGCATCGTCAAGCACAATGGCCCGTTGACCGATGCGGGCGGCCGGCCGGTCGGCCGCTACGGCGAGCACGGCATCCCCTCCGCCATCGCGCTCTACGCCACGGCCAACGGCGTGAGCTTGGCGACTTACCCGGGCCCGGAAGCGCAGATCGCCGCCATCGCCGACGACATCGCCTATGACGCCCACGACCTCGACGACGGGCTCAGGGCGGAGCTGTTTGCGCTCGAGGATCTCGCCGCGGTGGCTGCGCTCGAGGACATTCTGCGCGACATCGATGTGCGTTACCCCCGGCTCGATGCGGCGCACCGCGTTCACGAGCTGATCCGCCGGCTCATCGCCCGGATGATCGACGACGTCATCGCGCAATCCACCCGCCGCTTCGCGGCGGCGGCGCCTCGCTCGGTCGACGACGTCCGAAGGGCAGGGACGCCGATGATTGCCTTTTCCGGACCGTTGGCCGAGGCCGACCGCGCGATCAAACGTTTCCTGCTTCCCCGGATGTACCGGCATGCACGCATCCTGCGCGTCATGGAAGCCGCGCAGCGCGTCGTAGCCGAGCTGTTTGCGCACTATTTGGCGCATCCGGAAGGGATGCCGGCCGATTGGTCCCAGGGTCTCGATTGCCTGGATGAGCCCGGCCGTGCCCGCCGGATCGCCGATTTCATCGCCGGAATGACCGATCGCTACGCGCTGATCGAGCATGCGCGGCATTTTGACTCGACCCCTGAACTGGTCTAGGCCCGCGCGCTCGTCCCGCCGCCCGCTCGCCCCGCCGCCACCATGGCAGATCGCGCAACCGCCCGATGGCCTTGAAACGCACACCGAAACATCTTTTTGCCGAGGTCCTCGACCGGGTGCGTGCGGCGAATGCGGAACTGATCGCGACGGGGTTTCTGCCGGCCGACACCGATCAGTCGCGGATCGTGGTCGAGCCGCCCCGCGAGGCCTCCCATGGCGATATGGCGACGAACGCCGCGATGGTGCTGGCCAAGGGTGCCGGCCGGAAACCGCGGGAGCTCGCGGAGGCGATTGCCGAGAAATTGCGGCCCGACGCACTCCTCGCGCGGGTCGACGTCGCAGGTCCCGGTTTCATCAATCTGACGCTGAGCAGGGAGGCCTGGGTCGAGGAGTTGCGCTCCGTCCTGGCATGCGGCGAGGATTACGGCCGCAGCGACCTCGGCGCGGGCGAAAAGGTCAATGTCGAATATGTCTCCGCCAATCCCACCGGTCCGATGCATGTCGGCCATGGTCGGGGCGCGGTGTTCGGCGACGCACTCGGGACGCTGCTGGAATTCGCCGGATATCGGGTAACGCGCGAGTTCTACGTCAACGACGCCGGAGCCCAGGTCGATGCGCTGGCGCGCTCGGCCTATCTGCGCTACCGCGAGGCGCTCGGCGAAAACATCGGGCCGATTCCGGAGGGCCTCTATCCCGGCGATTATCTGAAACCCGTCGGTGCTGCGCTCGCGGCGGAACATGGCCGCGCCCTGCTCGAACGGAGCGAAGCCGAATGGCTGCCGATCGTGCGCGCCCGGGCGATCGAGGCGATGCTGGACGAGATCCGCCGGGATCTCGCGGCGGTCAAGGTCGAGCATGAGGTGTTCTTCTCCGAGCGATCCCTGGCCGAGGGCGAGACCGACCAGGTGGCCGCCACGATCGATGCGCTGCGGGCGGCAGGGTTCATCTATCAAGGCCGGTTGCCGCCTCCGAAAGGCCAGCTCCCCGAGGATTGGGAGGACCGGGAGCAGACCTTGTTCCGCTCCACCGCCCTCGGCGACGATATCGACCGGCCGCTGGTGAAGTCCGACGGCAGGTACACGTATTTCGCCTCCGACATCGCCTATCACAAATCGAAATTCGACCGTGGCTTTCGCACCCTGATCGACGTGTGGGGCGCCGACCATGGCGGCTATGTGAAGCGGCTGCAGGCCGCCGTGAAGGCGGTCAGCGGCGGCCGCGCCGATCTCGACATCAAGATCGTCCAGCTGGTCAGGCTGTTTCGGGGCGGCCAGCCGGTGAAAATGTCGAAGCGCGCCGGCGAGTTCGTGACCCTCCGCGAGGTCGTGGGGGAGGTCGGATCGGACCCGGTCCGTTTCATGATGCTCTACCGCAAGAACGATGCCGTGCTCGACTTCGACCTTGCCAAGGTCATTGAGCAGTCCCGCGACAACCCGGTGTTCTATGTCCAATACGCTCACGCGCGTGGCAATTCGGTGTTTCGCAATGCACGCGAGGTGCTGCCCGAGCTGCCGGAAGGCAACGCAGAGCGCAGCGAGCACCTGGGGCGGGCCCCGGTGGAGCGACTCGATGACGCGGCCGAATTGGGGATCCTGAAGCGCATCGCGCTCTATCCGCGCTTATTGGAGGGGGCCGCGGCGGCCCATGAGCCCCACCGGGTCGCCTTCTATCTCTATGATCTGGCGAGCGAATTTCATGCGCAATGGACCCGCGGCACAGACTTGCCATATTTACGGTTCATTATCCAAGATGATCCACAACTGACCCTGGCACGGCTTGCTCTGGTCCAGGGCGTCGTCACCGTCCTTGCTTCCGGGCTAAAGTTGCTGGGAGTGAAGGCGCCGGAAGAGATGCGGTGATCTCGCTCGGAGGCATTGGGTCGAGTTTTGGGCTCCATTCGACCGAGCGCGACGTAACCGCCGGTGGGAGTAGATGGCCGACGATCCTCGTTACCGTTCGCAGCGCCCCGATCCTTATGCGCAGGATCGCGCGTCCCGTCCCGCGTCCGGACCTCAAGATGATCCGCTCGCGGAACTGGCGCGTTTGATCGGCCAGGATGAGGCCTTCATCGCCGCGAGTCGCGAAGGCGCGCGGACGCGGCCCCGTGATCGGCAGCGTGAACCGGATCGCGACACCTCGACCCCGAATTGGCTAACCCGAGCCGGTCAACATCCGGATCACGTAGGGGACGAGGCGAGGACCTACGAGGCGGAAACCGGCCGGCGAGACCCCGGCTATTTCAGCGATCTCGAGTTGGAGACGGGCCGTCGCTCACGGCAGCCGCCTGCGAGATGGGATGCGAGATCTGAGGACGACGAGAGCCGGTACGGCGGGTTCGAGCAGGATACGCGCCAAGAGCGGCACGAGCCCCGCTATGATCCGCACCAGGACGAGGACATCGATCCGTACCGCATCGCCGCCCAAGACGACCGCTATGATCGCCTGCCGCAGCCTGCGGAAGGATATGACGATGGCACCGGTCCAGCCCCGCAGATCAACCCCTTCGATCCCCGGCACATCGATCACGCCGAGGACGACGATCGTCATGCTTCTCGCCTGCGGCGGCGCGGCGGGATCTTGACCGTCGCGGCGGTGCTCGGGCTTGCCGCCGTCGGGACGGCCGCCGCCTTCGGCTATCGCGCATGGACCGCCGGCTCGAGCTCGACCGGGCAGCCCCCACTGATCAAGGCAGACACCGCACCGACCAAGGTAGTGCCCGCCCAAGTCGGCGATGGCCAGCAAAACAAGCTGATCTACGATCGGATCGGCGAAAAAATCCAAAGCTCGAACGACAGGATGGTCTCTCGCGAGGAACAGCCGCTCGAGCCGCGCGATATGCCGCGTCAGCCGGGGACGCGCTCGGTTCTTCCCGCGCCGGGGACCCCGGGCAGCGTGACGATCGGGGCGCAGCCGCCGGCATACGCAGCCCCGCCTGCGCCACCCGTCGGCAATCCGGGAGCGAACGAGCCGAAGCGAGTCCGCACGATCACCATTCGGCCGGATCAAGTTTCCACTTTGCCGGCTCCGGGAGAGTCGGAGCGGTTGCCGGCCCGTTCGGTCACGACGACGAACGTCGGTCCAACCGCCGCGCCGGCCGCGCCGGCAGGTCGCTCGGCGGCGCCGGCCCCAGCCCCGAAACCCTCGGCCCCGAAACCGGCGAGCAGTTCCCCGCTTGCGCTGAATCCTTCCGCGGAGGCTCCGCTCCCAAGTTCTCGGTCCGGGACAACGCCCGCGCAGCCGGCTCCGTACCGAACCGCGGCCCTTCCAAGCGGCGCCGAGGCGGGCAATTACGTGGTCCAGATCTCGTCGCAACGCAGCGAGAGCGAGGCACAGGCATCGTTTCGCGCCCTGCAAGCGAAATACCCCAACGTGCTGGGGAGCCGGCAGCCGCTGATTCGCCGTGCCGACCTCGGCAGCAAGGGCGTCTATTACCGCGCCCAGGTCGGGCCGTTCGCGACCGCCGACGACGCCAATCAGCTGTGCGGCAACCTGAAGGCCGCCGGCGGCCAGTGCATCGTCCAGCGCAATTGATCGGGCGGATCGCTTGACCCCCGGGACAGCCGGGGGCTAATCCGCGTCGATGCATGCGCGCGCCCTCATCGTCGGGCTGGCCGGCCCCCGGCTCGGAGCCGATGAGCGCGCATTTCTGCGCGAGGCGGAACCCTGGGGGCTCATTCTTTTCACCCGGAACATCAGCACCCCTGACCAAGTCCGCGCGCTGGTTGGCGACTTCCGCGAAACGCTGGGCCGGGCGGATGCGCCGGTGCTGATCGACCAGGAAGGCGGCCGGGTGCAACGGCTTCGGCCGCCGCATTGGGCCGAATATCCGGCCGGGGCCGCATACGGCCGTCTCTATGATCGCAAGCCCGAGCTGGGCGTTGCCGCCGCACGGCAGGGCGCCCGGCTGATCGCGGCGGATCTTGGCGAGCTTGGCATTACCGTGGATTGCTTGCCGCTGGCGGACATGCCGGTGCCCGGAGCCGACAGCATCATCGGGGATCGCGCCTATGGCGGCAGCGTCGAGAAGGTTGCCTCGATCGCCGCGGCCGTCGCCGCAGGGCTGCGGGAAGGGGGCGTGCTGCCCGTCCTCAAGCACGTCCCGGGCCATGGCCGGGCCGGCGTCGATAGCCACCACAGCCTTCCATTGGTGAGCACCGAGCGGCCGACCTTGGAGGCTACGGATTTTGCCGCATTTCGCCGCCTGGCCACGCTTCCGCTGGCAATGACCGCGCATGTTGTGTTCACGGCGATAGACCCGGTCGCGCCGGCGACAATTTCGGCGACAATGGTGCGCGAGGTGATTCGCGGATGGATCGGGTTCGATGGGCTGCTGATGACGGACGATATCTCGATGCAGGCACTGAGCGGGACCGTCGGTGAGCGCGCCGGTGCGGCGATTGCGGCCGGCTGCGACGTGGTGCTGCACTGCAATGGCGTGCTCGACGAGATGCAGGCCGTGGCCGCTGCCGTCCCGAAGCTCGATGGGCAGGCTCGCCGCCGTGCCGCGGCTGCCTTGTCCTGGAGGAGGCCGGCATCGCCGATCGATGCGGCTGCGGCGCGGGCGGAATTTTCCGCGCTGATGGCCGACGATCGCCCCGCAACGGCGAGGGTGTCCTCATGACGCCGGCCGAGCAATTCCAGGTGGATCCCGAGATCGCGGTCGAGCGCGGCTCGGAGGAACCGGCGCTGATCGTCGACGTCGAGGGGTTCGAAGGCCCGCTCGATCTGCTGCTCATGCTGGCGCGCCAGCAGAAGGTCGATCTCGCCAAGATTTCCATCCTGGCCCTCGCCGACCAATATTTGGCGTTCATCGAAGCGGCGAGCCAAGTGCGCCTGGAGCTTGCCGCGGACTACTTGGTCATGGCGGCGTGGCTCGCGTATCTGAAATCGCGGTTGCTGCTTCCCGAGAGCGGCGATGCCGTGGGCCCGAGCGCCGAGGAAATGGCCGCGGCGCTCGCCTTGCGCCTCAAGCGGCTCGAGGCCATTCGCGGCGCAGCCGAGCGACTGGTCGCGCGCCCGCAGCTCGAACGCGACGTGTTTCGCCGCGGCGCGCCGGAGCCGATCGTCGATGTGAAGCGCCCCGAATGGACGGCCACGCTCTACGACCTGCTCTCCGCCTATGCGGCGCAGCGCCAGAAGCGCGCGTTGGCGCGGGTGCGCGTGCCGCAGCGCCAGGTCTGGTCGCTCGCCGAGGCGCGCGCCGCGCTCGAACGGCTGGTGGGCGGGAGCGACGACTGGTCGCGTCTCGATGAATATCTGGTCGCCTATGTCACGGAACCGGGGCTTCGCGCTACCGTCTATGCCTCGAGCTTTGCCGCGACCTTGGAGATGGTCCGCGAAGGTTTGGTGGAAATCCATCAGCACGCGGTATTTGCGCCGATCTATTTGCGCAAGCGGATCGGCCAGTCGAACGGCGCAATCGGGTCCCATGCGGCCGCGATGAAAGCCGAGACGAAGGGGGAAGAGGAGGGCCGGGGATGAGGAGTTTGGCCAAGCAGCACGAAGTCATCGCCCATCCGCGCGCGATGGGCGGCGATTACGACCGCGACGCGGTGCCGGAGATCCGGCCGGAGGAACTCCGGCTGCTCGAGGCGCTGCTGTTCGCCTCGGCCGAGCCGCTGGACGAAAAAACGCTCGCGGCACGCATGCCCGACGGGGTCGACGTGCGCGCCGCGCTCGATCGGCTGCAACGGGAATATGCGTCGCGGGGCGTCAATCTCGTGCGCATCGCCGGTAAATGGACGTTTCGCACGGCCGTCGACCTCGCTTGGCTGCTGGCGCGGGACTCGGTCGAGCCTCGCAAGCTTTCGCGCGCCGCGACCGAGACCCTGGCGATCATCGCCTACCATCAGCCGGTCACCCGGGCGGAGATCGAGGAGATCCGCGGCGTCTCGGCTTCGAGGGGCACGCTCGACGTGCTGCTCGAGACCGGCTGGATCCGGCCGCGCGGCCGCCGCAAGGCTCCCGGCCGCCCGATCACCTTCGGGACCACGGACGCGTTTCTGAGCCATTTCGGGCTCGACTCGATCGGCGATCTGCCCGGTCTCGACGAGCTCAAGGGCACCGGGCTGCTCGACGGCCAGCTGCCGGCGGGCTTTGCGGTTCCGGTGCCCTCGGACGATCTGAACCTGCGGGAGGACGAGGACCCGCTCGAGCCCGGAGATCTCGATCTCGGCCTCGGCCCCCGACTGAGCGAGGGGTGAACAGCGCCCGGCAATCGACGCAACGAGCGAATCGGTCGCGCGAAGAAGGGGGCCGAAATCCTTGTTTTTGCCGGCCTCGGCGCCTAGCTTGTCGGTGAACCAGGCGGGTCGCGCGGCGCGCGATCGCCGTGACGGAGGAAATTCCATGGGCGGCCTGAGCATTTGGCACTGGATCGTCGTGATTGCCGTCCTGCTTCTGCTGTTCGGCCGGGGCAAGATCTCCGAGCTGATGGGCGACGTTGCCCAGGGCATCAAAGCCTTCAAGAAGGGCATGCAGGAAGATGACAAGACGGCTGGCGAGACCAAGACTCCCGAGCCCGGCAAGACGATCGAGCATCAGCCGGCGGAAACGGTTGCGCAAACCGAGACCCGCAAGGCCGGCTGAGGCCGCCCCGGCGCTGCCGAGCAGCGCCGCGAGAACGCAATATCGCATGAGCGGCGAGGCGGGATGTGACTGCGTCCCTGGGAGTGCAGGCCTTCATCTTTGACGTGGGCTGGGGCGAGCTGGTCCTCATCGGCGTGGTGGCGCTGATCGTGTTCGGGCCCAAGGAACTGCCCGTCGTCCTGCGCACATTCGGCCAATACATGACCAAGATTCGCCGGATGGCGGCGGAGTTCCAGAGCCAGTTTCAGGAAGCCATGCGCGAAGCCGAGATGGCCGAGCTCAAACAGCATTTCGATACGATCCAGGACGCCGCGAAGGGCATCGGCAGCTTGGATCCGGCGGGCAGCATCGCCAATCCGATCGAGAGTGCCGCGGCCGAGAAGCCGCCGGCGGACGCGGCGCCGCCCGGCTCGGCCGCGAATGCGCCGGTCCTGGAGCCGATGCCCGTGGAGACCCCGGCTCCAACCCAATCGGCTGCCGCCGGTCCCGAGTCTGCGCAGCCGGCGCCGGCAAGCGCGGGAGAGCCCACCGTTGCGCCCGGTCCCGGCCGGCCCGAGGCCGGCAAAGGGCAGCCGGGATGAGCCAGGAGGACATCGAGGCGACCAAGGCGCCCTTGATGGAGCACTTGGTCGAGCTGCGCTCCCGCTTGATCAAGGCGCTGATCGCCTTCGTGATCACGTTCGCTCTGTGCTTCGTGTTCGCCAAGCACATCTACAATGTTCTGGTCTGGCCGTTCGTCTGGGTCGCCGGACCCGAGCATTCGAAATTCATCTACACGGCGCTGCTCGAATATTTCGTCACGCAGATCAAGCTGGCGATGTTCGGCGCGGCCTTCCTGGCGTTTCCGGTCATCGCCACGCAGCTCTATATGTTCGTGGCTCCCGGGCTTTATCGTCATGAGCGCCAGGCGTTCCTGCCGTACCTGGTCGCGACCCCGATCTTCTTCGTGCTCGGCGCCCTCGTCGTGTATTTCCTGGTGTTTCCGACCCTGGTGCGGTTCTCGCTCGGCATGCAGCAGCTCGGCGGCGGCGGCCAGGCGGAGATCGAGCTGCTGCCGAAAGTCGGCGAATATCTCTCGCTGATGATGGCGCTGATCTTCGCTTTCGGGATCGCGTTTCAGTTGCCGGTCATCCTCACCCTGCTCGGCCGGGTGGGAATCCTGACTTCGAAGCAGCTGCGCGAGAAGCGCCGGTATTTCATCGTCATCGCCTTCGTCATCGCCGCCGTGCTCACGCCGCCCGACGTCATCAGCCAGC
>WNFD01003885.1_pt1 | contig 25532 bp, 26 predicted proteins | sample 5400491 | NCBI WGS metagenome assembly WNFD01 (sample SAMN13153343, study PRJNA577476) | soil metagenome | isolation source: 120 cm saprolite under Douglas fir tree site 2 hole 2 replicate 2 | place: USA:California | collected 2015-04-18
GCGAAGCCATGGGCCAGAAGGATCACCTCGTCAGCGCCTGCATTCCCGAGAAAATCCAGCCCGGCGGCGAGGTCGTGATGCGCCAGCGCGAAATCCTTCGGCTCGGATAAATCGTGATCGCGCATGTTGAGCGCGAGGCAGGCATAGCCCGCGCCGGCGAGCAGCGGCGGCAGCCAGCGCGATGGCCCGCGGTAGAAGTTCCAGGTCAGCCCGTGCACCACCAAGATGCCGGCGCCGCGCCGCGGGGAGCCCATCGCGGGCCCGTAGAGCGCGCCGTCGAGCTCGATGCCGTCCCGCGTCTCGACGGTGATGAGCTCGACCGGCATCTCAGCTCTTCTCGATATTCCAGAAGACGAGGGTATTCGATTTAAGCACGCCGGAGACGTTCTTGCGCCACAGGAAAGGCTGCTTGAGCTGACCAAGCGGAACGTAGGGCACGACCTCCCAGAGGCGACGATGCATCGCCTCGACCAGCGCCTTCTGTTTCGCGGGGTCGGTCTCGGCGATGTATTGCTGGCGCAGCGCCTCCTCGGTTTCGTCGCATGGCCAGCCGACGAAATTCTTGCCGTCGCAGGTCATGATCGTCGACGGGCTGGCCAGCGGGCTCGAGAGCTGGGCGCCGTTGGCGCTGGTGTGGAAGAGATTCCAGCCGCCTTGATCGGGCGGGTCCTTTTTGGCGCGGCGGGCCGACACGCTGCCCCAATCGGACATCTGCAGATCGACGTTGATGCCGATCTTCTTGAGGCGGTTGGCGGTCACCAGGGTGAGGTTGTTGTAGGCCGGCACGTCGGCGCCGCCGATCAGCACCACCTTCTCGCCCTTGTAGCCGGACTCGACCATCAGCTGGCGGGCCTTTTCGAGGTTCGGATGATGGAAATCTTCCGAGCCGGCCTCGGTACCGTTCGGGCTGCCGCACACCCAGTAGGCATAGCACTCCCGCCAGTATTTCTGATCGCCATAGGCGGCGCTCATGTACTCGCGCTGGTCGGCCATATAGGCCAGTGCCAGGCGCGCCTTGACGTTGTTGAACGGCGGCTGGATGCTGTTCGGCCGCAGCACGACATAGGTTTCGATCGGCCAGACCTCGCCGACGACGATGTTGGGATCGTTGGCGACCGTCGGCACGACGTCGAGGCTGGGCGAGTCGATGAAATCGACCTCGCCGTTGCGCAAAGCGGCAACCGCGACCGACGCGTCGGGGATGATGACGAACTCGACGCGATCGACTTTGGCGAGCTTGCCGCCGGCGAAGCCGCTCGGCGCCTCGCTGCGCGAGATATAATAGGGATTCTTCTCGTAGACGATGCGGGCACCCGGCTGGTATTCGGCCTTGACGAAGCGGAACGGTCCCGAGCCTACGATCTCGCTGATCGGCGTGAACGGGTCGGTCATCGCCTCCTTCTCGCGCATGATGCCACCGGCGATGCCATTGCTGCCGCCGAGCAGGAACTCGACGAAGCGGAAGGGCTCCTTGAGACGCAACGTGAAGCTGCGATCGTCGACCGGCTCGAGCGCGGCGACGCGCAGCGCCAGCGACTGGATCTGGCTGTCGCGCTGGAAGAGGCGCTTGAGCGTCGCGACCACGTCGCGGGTCGTCAACGGAGTGCCGTCGCTGAATTTGAGCCCGGGGCGCAGCGTGAAGGTGTAGAGCAGCTTGTCGTCGGACACCGTCCAGCTCTCGACCAGCTGCGGCTTCGGCACCATGTCGGCGTCCCAGCTGAAGAGAATGTCGTAGACCAGGGCCGCGTGCATAGAGGTTAGATTGACCTGCGACTGGTGCGGGTCGAACACCTTGACTTCGCCCTGCGGCACGACCCGCAGCACCTTCGGCTGCTGGGCGATCGCCGCCCCGCTCGCCAGAACGGCGGCGAGTGTCAGGATTGCGCACAAAGACCACGCCTGCCGCGACATCCCCATGACCCCCTCCTTGGCCCCGCCTATACCTCGACGCCGGTGCGACGGGCTAAGCCTACAGCATTGATCGAGGATGGGGAAAGCCGCGGAGCAGGACGCACCGGCGCATTTGCCGGTTGAACGATGCGCGCGGCTTTGAAATCATCCAGCCGGGCATGGCGAGAGGCGACCGCATGCCGCAAGGGAAAGCAGGTGACGCATGCAGGAAGAGGCCGACATCGTCATCGACGGCCTGCAATACAGCAACTGGTCCGAGACGATCTTTCGCCAGATGCGGCGCGGTGGCGTTACCGCGGTTCATGCCACCATCGCCTATCACGAGAATTTCCGCGAGACGGTCGCCAATATCGAACGCTGGAACCGCTGGTTCGAGCGATTCCCGGAGCTCATCTTCCACGGCAGCAGCGCGGCTGACATCCGCCGTGCGCGCCGGGAGAACCGCACCGCGATCTTCCTCGGCGTGCAGAACCCGTCGACGATCGAGGACGACATCGGTCTCGTCGAGATCTGCCATAGGCTGGGCATCAGGTTCATGCAGCTCTCCTACAATAACCAAAGCCTGCTCGCGACCGGCTGCTACGAGACGACGGATCCCGGCATCACGCGTATGGGACGCCAAGTCATCAAGGAGATGAACCGTGTTGGCCTGGTCATCGACATGTCGCATTCGGCCGAGCGTTCGACGCTCGAGGCGATCGAGATCTCCGAGCGTCCGATCGCCATCACCCATGCCAACCCGAAATCCTGGCACCCGGCGCTGCGCAACAAATCGGACGACGTGCTGCGCGCACTGGCCGGCTCGGGCGGCATGCTCGGCTTCAGCCTCTATCCGCATCACCTCAAGGACGGCTCGGCCTGCACGTTGGATGGTTTCTGCGCGATGGTCGCCGGTACCGCCGAGCTCATCGGCGTCGAACACCTTGCCATCGGCTCCGACCTCTGTCAGGACCAGCCCGACAGCGTCGTCGAATGGATGCGCACCGGGCGCTGGACCAAGGAGATCGATTTCGGCGAAGGCTCGGCCAGGAATGCCGGTTTTCCGCCCCAACCCGCCTGGTTCCGCGACAATAGCGGGTTCGCTAATCTGCGGAGCGGCTTGCGCGCGGCAGGCTTCTCCGCCGGCGACACCGCCAAGATCCTCGGCGGCAACTGGCTTCGCTTCTTCGAGAGCTCTTTCACGCCGCTGGGCGAGGTTGTCGCGGCGACCGCATGAGTAATAGAACGGCAATATCGACCGCTGTAGCGCCAGTGACGACCCCGCAACCGGATTGCGTCGCGCTGCGTCCGCCCGATCAGGTCATGGGTCTCGCGCGGCTCGGCGCCTTCCACCAGACGCGTCTCAGCTTCATGCGTGCGCTCCTGCGCGCGCTGAAGCGCGACGGATGGCGGTTCGACCGTCCGATCTGGCGTGTCGACGAGCGCGGCGAGGGCGTGGCGGTCTATGCGGCGCGCGGACCGCAGCATGTCTACAGCCTGGTTTGCTTCGCCCATGATCTCGATCCCGCCAGACGCACCGATCGCGTGATAGCCGAAGCGTGGGACGCTACCTTCGTCCTCGTCGATGGTGAGGTTTCGGAGGACGATATCGCGCGTCTGGCCGCCAACGTGCCGAAGCAGGAAGCGGGCCGCTGCACGAAGCGGGAACTCGTGCTCTCGCGTGCCAACCGAAGCGTCCGGCTCTTCGAGCACGTGGCCGATTGCCTCGCCGCCGGCCGTCAGCCGGAGAGCGCCGATCTCGCCGCAATCGGCTATCTGATGCGCACGACGGCCGTCTACGGCAGCGGCAAGTTCGGCCTCGCCGACCGCGAGGCGATCGCCGATCGTCCGGAGTTCGCCGGCCCGTTTCGCGCCGAGATGCTGTCGGTCTGGCTCACCCGCGCCTTCACCATCGACATCGTCGAGCATATGGCACGGGCGCGTGCTCCGGACAAGGCAGTGCGGCTCGCACCCGATCGACGGCGCAGCCTCGGGCTCGGCAATGCGACCGGCCTCGGCATGGCGCCGTTCCTCGTCAATCACCCGCTGCTCCTGCACAACTGGATCCATGCGCGCGAGACGGCGCTGGCCCGCGTGCGAGCGCTGGCGACGACCGGAGCCGAGCGGCGGGAACATTTCCGCGCGGTGTTGGCGCGAGCCCGCGCAGCGGTCGAGGCTTGGCGGGTCGACGACGTCATCCAAGCGGCACGGATCGTCGAGCTCCGGCGTGACATCGCGCGCATTGTCGAGACGATCGATCGCGGCGCGCTCGATCGCCGCCATCCCTGGGATCAACTGGTGCGCTGGAGCGAGACCGCGCTGAGTCTCGAAGGGCAGGAGCTGCTCGTCAGCTTGGCGATCGAGCCACATGGCGATCTGGTCGATGATCTCGCGGACCGGATGGCGGCGGACGAGGCTTCCGTCTTCCGTATCGACGGCGCAATGAGCGTCCTGATGATGAACCGGGCGATCGCCAGCCATTATGGCTGGGCACTCGGCATCGATTATGCCGAACGACCGGCGAGCGCTCGATTCTGGTACGTCTCCGAGGAGAAGCTCGAGCCGCGTCTCGGCGAGCGCTACGAGGAGGCTGGCGCCGCGCTCGAGCAGCCGCTCGCCGTCGGTCGCGACATCGCCCGGCTGCACACCGCGCTCGCGGCGAGACACAGCGACGAGACGGTGGCTGACTTTCTCCTGGCTCATCCAGCGTTGCGCCACGTCGTGCGCCGCGTACAGATCGGCATGCATCATCGCTATGCCGAGATCAGGGACAATCTTGTCGGCGCCGCGATGCGGCCGATCGACCTCCTGCGCTGCAAGCTGTCGTTCTTCGGGGCGACCCGTTTCGATCCCAAATCCGATCGCTGGATCCGCATCACGCTCTTTCAGAACGCACCCTATCCCGACGAGCTCGCCACCGCTGAGGCGGATGACTGGGCCTATCCGCCGCTCGCCGGCTGAGGCGCGCATGCTGTGCTCGCTGAACGAAATCGAGGCCCAGCTGCGTAAAGCGGCGCGCGGTGCAGGTCTGCCTTGGGGTCTCGCCGAAGAGGCCGGCAAGGCCGCGCGCTGGCTGGCGATGCACAGGATTCGGTGCCTGCCGGTCTTCGCCGCCTTGTTCGAGGAAAATGACGGTCGGGCTTACGACGAGATCGCGATCATGCAAATCGAGGGCATGCAAGCCGGGGGCATGCAAGCCGAGGGATGCTGGTGCGCCCGCGGCGGCACTCTATGCCCGCTCATCGCCGGTGCGGCGATCGTCGATCGGGCGGACGAGATCGCCGGCGGCAGATCGGTGGAGCTGGCAAGGGTGGCCTGGCCGATCTTGCTCGTGCCGTTCGCCGCGACGGTGGCGACGGCAACCGGCGCAAGTATTGCGCTCGAATGGCCAGGCGCGCGGTTCACCTTTGCGGATGGGTGCGTTCGCCTCGACGCCGCGCTGGACGCGACCGCCGAAGCGTCGGCACCCCATGCCAGCTGCGGCCGCCTCGCCGGCGCCGCGCACGGAACGCTGGCAAAACCCGAGATTGCCGGCTGCGTTGTCGACGAGAGCGTCTGGTCGCGGCTCGATGGCTTCGTGCAGCGCACCTACGTGCCGGCCAGCGAAGAGTCGCGTCTAAAAGGTGCCGGCGCCGGGCTGCTCGACACCGATTGACGCCGCGCGAGGACCGAGGAGGAGCATGGTGACCGTAACCGTCCTGCAAACCGCCGAGATCGAGGGCCTGGCACGCCGCGCTCTGCTCGCCGCGGGGGCGCGCGAGAGCAATGCGCGATCGCTCGCAGCCGCAATTGCCGCCGCCGAGCGGGACGGCGTCGCCTCGCATGGTCTCGCCTATCTTCCGACCTATTGCGAGCATATCGGCTGCGGCAAGGTCGACGGCGGCGCGACACCCGAGCTGCAACACGTCAAGCCCGGCCTGCTCGCCGTCGACGCCAAAACAGGCTTCGCGCACCCGGCGATCGATCTCGGCTTCGCTGCCTTGATTCCGCTCGCCCGCGAGCAGGGCATTGCCGCGCTCGCCATCCGCAACTCCTATAATTGCGGCGTGCTCGGCTATCACACCGAGCGGCTGGCGCAATCTGGGCTCATCGGTCTCGGCTTCACCCATGCGCCGGCATCGATCGCGCCGGTCGGAGGCCTGCGACCGATCGTCGGCACCAATCCCTTCGCCATTGCGGTGCCGGACGGCGCCGGTGGCACTACGATCGCGATCGACCAGAGCGCCAGCGTCGTCGCGAAGAGCGAGATCATGCGCCGCCATCGCGAGGGCAAGCCGATCCCCGAAGGCTGGGCGCTCGGCCCCGATGGCCGAACGACGATCGATCCTGCAATTGCCCTCAAAGGTACGATGGCGCCGAGCGGCGGCTACAAGGGCGTCGGCATCGCGCTCCTCGTTGAGATCCTGGCGGCCGCGGCAAGCGGCGCCGCCCTCTCGATCGACGCCAGTCCGTTTTCCGGAACGGCGGGCGGCCCGCCGAAAACCGGACAATTCTTCATCGCAATCGACTCCGACGCGAGCTCCGGCGGCGCGTTTGCATCGCGCATCGCACGGCTCGTCGAGGCGATCGCCGGCCAAGCGGACGTGCATCTTCCGGGCAGCGGACGCACCGCGGCGCGGGCCCGCGCCGATCGCCATGGCATCGCGGTCGATGCCGGCACGCTCGCGAAGGCGCGCGCGCTGGCTGGCGAGCCGGGCTGAGCGCTACGCGCTCATCGAGCCTTGGCGCAGATCAGGTAGATGTACACATAGTCCATCCCGTGCCCCGCCGGGGCGCCCGCCACGAGATCCTCATAGCGCTGATAGAACGTGTCGATGATCCGGCTACGCTCCTCGGGCTGACGCGTCGGTGAGAGGCCGCTGACGAAGGTCGGCTCGCTCCACGAGCGCAGCGTCGGGATATAGGCGCGGGCGAATTCCTTGGCATTACCGTGCCGCTCGAAATCACTGGCGTAGGGACAGCGCACGACCCGGCTCTCGACATGCTCGAGCCGTAGACCGGCGCGATAGACCGGGTTCGAGGTGTCGGTCAGCGGCGCGACGAACTGCTCGACCGTGCGATAGGATTGCGGAAAGTTGGTATTGGCGAACTCTTCCGCGGTAATGATGTTCTCGTCGGCAAGCTCCGACCAAAGCCGGCTGAAGGTGTCAAACATGCTGGCGCCGCCGGTGTGACCGAGATAGCGGCCCGCCGCGTCGATGCCGAAGTTGAAGAGGCAAAGGCGCCCGCCCTGCACCAGCTCGCGCGTCCGCGCGAGCAGCATCCGCTCCCAGTCGATGCGGCCCTGCTCGACATAGGCCTGACGCTCAGGGCCCGTCGCACCCACCATGTGAACATGGTCGGTGATGTTGCAGGGACTTCTCGATATGTAGTGCGACGCCGTGGCCGAGAATCCGAGATGCAGGCTGTCGGCGGGGAAGATCGCCTGATGGAAGGAGGTGCCCGAGGCGAAGACGTAGAGGTCGTCGATCTCCGGATAGTAGCTGGCGATGTCCGTCTGGCCGTGGACCATACGGAAGACTTGGCTGAAATCGTTGCGCGGCAGGTCGGTATAGACCATCTCGATGGGCCGCGAGGGCACGCGGCCCCGCACCGCCTTGAGAACCTTTCGCCACATGTCGACCGAAGTGCCGCCGTCGGCCGCACCCATGTCGGCGGCACGGAACGGCGCACCGTCATCGGCGAGATCCATGCGTGCGACCGCATCGAGCACAAGCTCGGTCGCACCGTTTATGGCGTGCTTTGCGCCGGTCGTCGCCTTCGAATAGTAGCCCGCACCCTTCATCGCCATGAAGCGCCCGGTCTCGCCTGTCACCGCCACTCTCTCCGTCCCTCGCAACTCCCTCGGTGCGATGAGACTAAAGCATCGTTATTTCCACTTGGCGAGATAGAAATGGGCGAGCTCGTCCGGCGTCACCGGATAGTCGAGCGCCTTGTTGAAGGCGTAGTTCCGGCCATAAAGGAAGATCGGCACGAAATAGGCCTGATCTGCGATCTTGCGCAGCGCCTTGGCATAGAGCTCCTTGCGTGTCGCGACATCGGTCGTCGAATCGGCCGCCTTGAGCCATTCAATGATTTCGGCGTCGCGGGCGTAGTCGTCAGCCGAGCCTTCGAAATAATTGCCCACCGAAGCCGAGGCATCGAGGATGCCCTGCGAGCCCCAGGTCAGCTGCGCCATCTGCGCCTTGCCCTCCTGCTGAACGATTGGGCGAAGCGCCGTCCATTGCATGAACCGCAGCTCGGCGGTGATGCCGATTTTTCTCAGGAAGCCGACCACCGCTTCGCTATAGGGCCGGTCGCGATAGGCGTAGAGCGGCATCGAGAAGCCGTCGGGATAGCCGGCCTCGGCGAGCAGCTGCTTCGCCTTCGCCGGATCATAGGGATAGACCGCGACATCGGTCGTGCAGCCGAACTGCGCTGGCGCGCACATCGAGTCGAGAACCGCCGCCCCCTCGCCGACGAGATCGCGGGTAATGCTGGCGCGGTCAATCGCGTGGTAGACGGCGCGGCGCACGCGAACATCCTGCATCGGATTCTTGCCCGAACGTCCCACCGCATCGAGCGAGAGGAATGACATGCGCGTCGTCGGCGCGGCCTTGACCGCGATATTCGGCAGCTTGCCGAGCTTTGCGGCGTTGTCGGGCGAGGCATCCCAGATCCAGTCGACGCCGCCGGTGATTAGCTCGGCAACCTGCGTCGCCGCGTTCGGGATGGTTCGGTAGACGATCTTGCCGATGCTCGGCTGGCCCTTGGGGCTGGCGGCGAAGTAGTCCGGGTTCTTGACCATCTCGGCGGACTGGCCGGGGGTGAACTTGGTAATCTTGTAAGGGCCGGTGCAGATCGGCACGAGGCCGCCGCGACTGTTGCGCGGTTTCCCGTCGGCGGCGGGCGTGGCGCTCTCGTAGTGGCCGCGCGGATAGATCGGCGTCACGCCCGAGAGATACTCGAGCGCCGCCGGCGTCGGGTGCTTGGCGTGAATGCGCACCTGGTCCGGCCCCACCACCTCGACCTCCTTGATCCAGTCGGCGACGAGGGCGGTGACGACGGCATTCTCCGGTTTGCTGGCATAATTCAGCGTATAGGCGACATCCTCGGCGCCGAAATCCCGGCCGTCGTGGAACTTGATGCCCTTGCGCAGGGTCATTTCGAGCGTCAGGTCGTCGACCCAACGATAGGCCTCGGCGAGCAACGGCTTGTAGGCGCCGGAGATCGGGTCATGGTGCATCAGCGTGTCGCAGACGAGATGGGCGACGATGACGACCTCGCGCAGATTCTGATAATAGAGATCGGCGGTGTCGATCTCGTTGCCGGTCGACCAGGCGAGCGTGTCGTCGGCCTTGCCGGCCGTTACCGGAACCGGTGCAGCGACAAGCAAGGCGGCACTGCACATCATCGTCAGCAACATTCGTATCGACACGGGATCTCTCTCGCTGCAAACGGCGCCGGCTGGGCCGTACGACACGAGGATAGCTCAAACGGCGCGGCGATGTCGCCCAGACGGCATGCGATCGTGCAATTCCGGCTTGCCGCAGGATAGGGGCTAGGCCCCGTCGCCCATGGGAACCCCGATTACCGCAATGGTATCCCCCGTTTGAACAAGTCCAGGGAAATGGCGGCCGGCGACGATGCCATCGCGGCCCGCATGATAGTCGGCGACGGCGCACCCGGTGCGCTCGACGTCGTAGACGCGCGCGACCCGCTCACCACGGCGGACGGTGTCGCCCAGCGCGACGCAGAACTCGATCAGACCGCCCTGCGAGCACGTCACGTAGCACGCGCCGTCCGGCATATCGAGACGAATGGAGGGCCGCCGCTCGACCGCGCCCTCGACGATTCCAGCATGAATCAGAAGATTGCGGATGCCGCGCTTTGCAACTGCGATCGTGTCCGGCCGCGCCGTGCCGCCGCCTCCCAGCTCGGTCGAGACGAAGGTCTTGCCCATGGCTTCGGCCGCCGTGTCGTACATGCCGACGGCGTCGAGCTCGAGCAGCATGACCGAATATGGCGCGTTGAACGCCGCCATCGCCGCGACGCAGCGCGCCTGCTGCTGCGCATCGGGAAGATGGTGTGCGGCAGCGAACGGCACGAATTCCAGCGTCTTGCCCCCGGAATGAATGTCGAGCACGAGATCCGCAATGGGAAGAAGGTAGCGCTGAATGTAGTCGGCGATCTTCTCCGTTACCGTGCCGTCGGCCCGGCCCGGGAAGATGCGGTTCATGTTGCCCTTGTCGATCGGCGAGGTACGCGTTCCGGCGCGGAAGGCGGGGTAGTTCATGGCCGGCAGGATGATGACGCGGCCGGTGACCTCCTCGGCGCCCAATTTCCGCGCGAGGTCGAACAGCGCGACCGGCCCCTCGTACTCGTCGCCATGATTGGCGCCGGTGAGCAGCGCCGTCGGGCCGGTGCCCCGCTTGACTACCGTGATCGGCATCATGACGGCGCCCCACGCCGAGTCGTCGCGGCTGTACGGCAGCTTGAGATGGCCGTGCTGCACGCCGTCGCGCTCGAAATCGACGGAAGCGGTGATTGGCGATGGTCTGGACGCAGCGTTATGCATCTTGTGGCAATTCCGACTCGCGCCGCGCGGCTGGATAGAGGCGCATGCGGTTGAAGCTCATCGAGATATGGCTGCGCCGGATGTGGCCGACCGCCTCAAGATCGCCGATCTCCATCGCCGCCAGTATATCGGCCATCTCGCGGCGAAATACAGCGACCTCGTCCGGTAGATTGAGCCGCGTCACCGATTTCAGCCAGATGCGCGTCGTCAGATAATAGAGCCGTTCGGAGATCTCGCGCAGCGGCTGGTTGCCGGTCATCGCGGCGAGCTCCTGGGAGAAATCCATGTTGAGGCGGGCAAACTCCCGCGGCTCGAGCTCGCCGGTCAATGCATCGCAGCGCCCCAGCAAGCCGCGCACGCGGTCGATGTCTTCAGGCGCTCGCGCAATGGGATCGAGCTTGCCGAGCAGCACGGCGAGCTCCATGCGCAGCTGAAAGACCTGCGTGAGCGCCTCGATATCGACATCGGTCACGAAAGTGCCGACGCCGTGCCGGCTCTGCAGCAGCCCTTCCGCTTCGAGGTGGGAAAGCACGCTGCGGATCGGCGTGCGGCTGACGCCGAATTCCTGCGCCAGCTCTTCCTCGGCAAGACGGGTGCCGGGCTCGTATTCGAGCAGGCAGATGCGGTCGCGGATCACCTTGTATATCCGCTCGAAGCGCTCGCGCGACAGGCTCTTGGGCCGCGGGCGCGCCCTCGCGGGCGTGACGGCGATCGCTGCCGGCTTCATCCGGCGTCCAGCACGGCGTGGAGGAATTGACGGGTCCGCTCGTTCTTCGGATTGCCGAAGATGTCGGCCGGCTTGCCATCCTCCTCGATCTTGCCGCGATGGAAGAAGGAGATGCGGTCGGCGAATTCCTTGGCGAAGCCCATCTGATGGGTGACCATCAGCATGGTCAGGTCATGCGCGGCGCCGAGCTTGCGGATGACGTTCAGCACCTCGCCGACGAGCTCGGGGTCGAGCGCCGAGGTGACCTCGTCGAACAGCATGATCTTCGGGCGCATGGCGAGCGCCCGGGCGATCGCGACGCGTTGCTGCTGGCCGCCGGAGAGCTGGCTCGGGTAATGATCCTTCTTATCGGCCAGCCCGACCATGGCGAGGAGCTCGGCGGCGCGCTCCTCCGCCTCGCGCTTCGCCATGCCTAGCACGGTGACCGGCGCCTCCATGCAATTCTTCAGCGCGGTCATATGGGGAAACAGGTTGAAGTGCTGGAAGACCATGCCGATCTTGCCGCGCACCCGGCGCAAATGGTTGGTATCGGCCGGCACCAGGCGACCATTGCGCTCGACATGCGTCAGCCTCTCCCCATCGACCCAGATGACACCGCCGTCGATCCGCTCCAAGGTCATCAGCATGCGCAGCACCGTCGTCTTGCCCGAGCCCGACGGGCCAATCATGGCGACCTTCTCGCCGCGACCGATCGAGAGGTCAAGCCCGTCGATCACGGTAAGGTTGCCATAACGCTTAGTCACGCCCTCGAACCGAACCATCGGCGCCGCTTCGCTTGCCGTCATCGCGCGATTCTCCGGTTGAGCGCCCGCTCGAGCCAGCGAATGCCGACCGCGGCGACCAGGCTCATGACGAGGAAAAGAAGGCCGACCAGGGTGATCGGCTCGACATAGCGGAAGGTCTCCGAGCCGAGGATCTTCGCCGTTTGCATCAGCTCGAGCACGGCAATCGCCGAGAGCAGCGGCGTCTCCTTGAACAGCGCCACCAAGTAGTTGCCGAGCGCCGGCACGATCGGCGGGATCGCCTGCGGCAGGATGATGTCCTTGAAGGTGGTGAACAGGCTGAGGTTCAACGCGGTCGACGCTTCCCACTGCCCCCGCGGAATGTTTTCCAGCCCGGCGCGGTAGACCTCAGAGCAGTAGGTCGCGTAGTGCAGCCCAAGCGCGAGGACGCCGGCGGTGAAGGCGTCAAGAGTGACGCCGAATTTCGGCAGTACGAAATAGAGGAAGAAGATCTGGATGAGCAGCGGTGTCGAGCGGACGAGTTCGATCACCATGGTGATCGACGTGGCGACAACCGGTCCGAGCATGCGCAGTATGGCAAGGGCGAGGCCGAGGCTGGCGGCGATCAGGAAGCCGAGAAACGTCGCCTCGATGGTGATGATCGCCGCCTTGGCGAGGACGGGCAGGACCTCCAGCGCATAGGCCCAATCCCACAGCATCAGTGCGCTCGCCCGCGCGCCAGGCCGCGCGACGCGGTGTTCTCGAGCAGCCGCATGGCGATGGTGATGGCGAGCGAGATCGCCAGATAGATCAACAATACGAGGGTGAAGATATCGATCGTCTTCATCGTCGTCTGGTTCATCTCCTGCGCCTTGAAGGAGAGATCCGAGATGGTGATGAGCGACACCAGCGCTGTCGATTTGAGCAGCTCGATGAAGAGATTTCCCCAAGGCGGGATCATCGTGAGGACAGCTTGCGGCAGGATGATCCGGCGCAGCATCTGCCCCTGCGTCATGTTGACCGCGGTCGCCGCCTCCCACTGGCCGCGCGGCACCGTCAGGATCGCAGCCCGCACCACCTCGGCGCCATAGGCACCGACATTGAGGCCGAGGGCGAGAACCGCCACGGTATATGGCTCGAGCGAGATGCCGAAATCCGGCAACACGAAAAACAGCCAGAAGAGCTGCACCAGCGCCGAGGTTCCGCGGAAGATCTCGACATAGATGCGGGCGAGCCAGCGCAGCGGCGCCGGGCCGTAGAGACGCGACAGCGCCGAGGCAACGCCGAAGACGACGGCGAGAAGCGAGCCGAGCGCCGCGATCCGTACCGTCATCCAGGCGCCGCTCAGCAGCCCCGGCATGAAGATGCGGAACGGCTCGAGGGTCGACAGGACGGCGACGAGGGCGATGGTCGCCAGCAGCAGGGCGATGATGGAGCGCAGTCCCATCTAAGCGCCAACCTGCCGCCCGATCGGCGGCATGGATTGCTTCGTCGCGTTGCTCCTCGCAATGATGGCCTTCAGGATAGTCGTCATTGCGAGCCGCCGGCGAAGCAATCCAGCTCCACGGAACGACCGCTTTGGGCTTGTCCCTGAGGTCTTATTTGCCGCCGCAAAGCTGTGCCGTGGTCTTCGTCGGCAGGTAGCCTTTGCCGAAGCCGATCGGCGTCACCAGCGCGAGATGCTCGGGCGATCCGATGAAGGCCTTGAGCTCCTTGTCGAAGGCGGCGAGCAGATCCTTGTCTTCCTTGCGGAAGCCGAAGCCGCCATGGCCCATCACCGACTTGCCGGCGACTTCCGCGAAGGGCGCCGTCGATTCGACCCCGGTTCCCTTCTTCGCCATGTCGGCGATCGACAGGGCGGTCAGCGCGGCGCCGTCGGCCCGTCCGGCCTCGATCGCCGCGACCATGCTCGACTGGTCGGGCAGCACGACGAGCTGGCCCTGATCGACCCCGGCATCTTTGGCATAGCCGCCTTCGACCGCGCCGGCCATCACCGCCAGCTTGAGGGCCTTGTTGGCGGCGAAATTCGACAGATCCTTGATGCTCGACGGATTGCCCTTCTTCACCAGGATCGCCTCGCCGATGCCATAGCTCGGCTCGGAGAAGGCGATCTCCTGGCAGCGCTTCGGATTGATGAACATGCCGGCGGCGATGATATCGAAGCGCCGCGCCTTGACGCCAGGAATGAGCGAGCCGAACTCCGTGAGAACGCCGTCGACCTCCGGGATACCCATCCGCTTCAGAATCACCTTGGCGATTTCCGGCGCTTCGCCGGTCAGCTTGCCGTCCGGAGTCGCATAGGCGAACGGCGCTTCGTTGGCGAAGCCGATGCGGATGAAGCCCTGCTTTTTCGCGCGCTCCAGCGTCGTCTCGGCACTTGCCGTGGCGAACGTCGATACGGCGGTCACCGCCGCGGCGCTGAGCAGCGCGATGCCGACAAGCGACGCGCGCCAGCTGAAACTCTTCCGTTCGGACATTATGAGGTCTCCCATCCCTGGTCCGGCATCGGTCAATCCGATTCCCGTCGCCAGTAACACTGCCAGCGCCCGGTTTTAAATGCAACAGATGTATACATCATATCTGGACGCCTGCTCCTTTCCTTCGCATAATGCGGGTGCAATCGGCGATTGTTAAGCGGAGATTTGGACTTGTTGTGTACAGCCGTGGAATTTTGATCATGTCCGATCTCCTGACGCTTGCCAGCGTTTTCGCGGCCCGCCAAGCGATCGGCGCGCTGGCGCTGCGCACGCCCACTGTGCGCTCGGACGCGTTGTCGGCACGGCTGCTGCACGACGTCCTGCTGAAGCTCGAAACTGTCCAGCCGACCGGGGCTTTTAAGATCCGGGGCGCGGCGAATGCGCTGACGCTGCGGGCGCGCGAGCTGCGCATCAGCGGCGTCGTTTGCGCCTCGACGGGCAATCACGGCCGCGCCGTCGCGTATGCAGCGAGGCAACTCGGCATCCACGCGACGATCTGCCTCTCGACGCTGGTTCCGGACACCAAGGCCAGGGCAATCGAGGCGCTCGGCGCCGGCATTCGTCGGGTCGGCCGGTCGCAGGACGAGGCGATGGCGGAGGTGGCGCGGATCGGCTTGGAGCTGATGGAGGACGTCCCGGAGCTCGATGCGGTCATCGTCCCCTTGTCCGGCGGCGGGCTGGCCGGCGGCATCGCGCTCGCAGTCAAGGCAATCAAACCATTAGTGCGTGTCATCGGCGTTTCGATGGAACGCGGCGCCGCCATGCATGCGAGCCTCGCCGAAGGTCGGCCTGTCGAGATCGAGGAAGTGCCGTCGCTAGCGGATTCGCTGGGCGGCGGCATCGGCAACGCCAACCGGTGGACCTTCGATCTCTGCCGCCGCCTGCTCGACGACGTCGTGCTGCTCAGCGAGGCGGAGATCTATCGCGGCATGGCGCATCTGCTGCGCGAGGACCGCATCGTCGCCGAGGGCGCCGCCGCCGTCGGCGTCGCGGCATTGCTGGCCGGCAAGATCGCGCTGCGCGGTCCAACCGCGCTCATCGTCAGCGGCCGCAACGTCGATATGGATCAACTCATCCAGGTGGCGACCGGCAAGACGGTGCGGCTCGGTAACGAGGAGATCAGCGGGTGACCGACATCGTCATACTGACCGAGACGGAGCTGCGAAGCTGCGTCGCCGTCGACGCCCGCCAGCTGAGCACCACCATGCGGGCCTGATCGCCCTTATTCGGGATCATCGACATGCAGAACGGCTATTTCGACCGCGCGGAATTCGACCAGCGCCGCGCCAAGGTCAAGGCGGCGATGGCGAAGGCCGAGCTCGACCTCATCGTCTGCGCCGACCCCGCCAACATGGACTATTTGAGCGGCTACAAGGGTTGGTCGTTCTACGTGCCGCAATGCGTGCTGATCCATGTTGAGGAGGAGCACCCGATATGGATCGGCCGCGGTCAGGACGGCGCGGCAGCGCATCTCACGACCGATCTGCCGGAAGACCACATCCTGCCCTATCCCGACCACTACGTGCAGAGCCGCGAGCGGCATCCGATGAACTTCGTCGCCGATTACATCCGCCGGCGCGGCTGGGAGCGCGCCCGCATCGGGCTGGAGATGGATGCCTACTACTTCTCCGGCCGCGGCGCCGACGCGATCCGCGCCGACCTGCCCGATGCCCGCTTCAGCGATTGCGATCATCTGGTCAATTGGGTGCGGCTGGTCAAATCTGCGGCCGAGCTCCGCTACATCCGTGAGGCGGCGGTGCTGGTCAGCGGCGCCATGCGCGCCGGCATCGATGCAATCGTTCCGGGAAGGCGCCAATGCGACGCGGTGGCGGAGATCTATCGCGCCCAGGTCATGGGTACCGCCGAGTTCGGCGGCGACTATACGGCGATCTGCCCGCTGCTGCCGACCGGCGAAGCAACTGGTACGCCCCATCTTACCTGGTCCGATCAGCCCTTCAAAACCGGCGAACCGACCATTCTCGAGCTCGCTGGCTCGCGCCGCGGCTATCATTGCCCGATGGCGCGCACGGTGTTCCTAGGTGCGCCGCCGACCAAGCTCGTCGATACGGCGAAGGTCGTGATCGAGGGACTGCACGCCGCTCTTGCCGCGGCCAGGCCGGACGCCATGGCCGAGGATGTCGAGGCCGCCTGGCGGCGCGTCGTCAGCAAGCATGGCATCCGCAAGGAAAGCCGCATTGGCTATGCCTTCGGTCTCGCCTACCCGCCGGATTGGGGCGAGCACACGGCAAGCCTGCGGCCGGGTGACAAGACAGTGCTTGAGCCCAACATGACCTTTCACTGCATTCCCGGCATCTGGGAAGAGGGCTGGGGCATCGAGATCTCGGCCGCCTTCGTCATCACCGAGCGCGGCGGCGCCGCTTTCTACGACTTTCCCGAAGATCTCGTGGTCAAGGGATGAAGCAGACCGGTTCGGCAATCAAGGCGGCACTCGCTGAGCGCGAGACGCTCTCGGCGCCGTGCTGATAGCGCCTGAAGCGTCCCGAGCGCGGCGGCCTCATTCGCAGCTACCACGCCGAACTCGTGCTCGGGATGATCGCCGCCTTCACCACAGGCGCTCGATTACGCCATGGTCGCCGCCAACCGCACAAAAGTCACGGGACCGCTGGTGCCGTTCGGCAGCTGCAAGCAATCGGTCTCGGAGGCGAGGGCTCCCGCCTCGGCCTCGAGGCATTCATGGAGGTGAAATATGTCTGCATCAATGCCGCTTGATGCCGCGACGCCGGCGCGCCACGCGCTCACCCGCGAGCAGGTCGAGGCCTTTGATCGCGATGGGTTCCTCTTTCCCCTGCCGGTCTTCACAACCGCGGAGGCTTCCGGCTGGGCGGCGGAAATCGCGAAGCTGCCGACCGCCGAGCTTGTGCGCCATCCCGCGCCCTGGGTGCAGAAATCCTATCTCTTCCTGCCGTCGCTCGACCAGCTGATGCGCGACGAGCGCCTGGCCGGCCGCGTCACCAGCATTCTCGGCGACGACCTCCTGGTGCTCTCGGCCGACCTCTTCCTCAAAACGCCGGGGAGCACCAAACGCATTACCTGGCATCAGGACGTCAATTACTGGGGGCTCGAGCCGCTGAAGGTGCTGACCGCCTGGGTCGCCTTCACCGCGGCGACGCCGGAGAACGGCTGCATGCGTTATGCGCCGGGCGCCCACCGAGGCCGGCTCAAGCATATCGAGCACAAGACCGACGACAACATGCTGACCAAGGGCCAGGAGATCGCCGTCGAGATCGACGATGGCGATGCCGTCGCCGTCGTGCTGTCGCCCGGCGAAGTCGCCTTCCATGACGGACTGGCGCCGCACGCCTCGGGTCCGAACTGCAGCGACAAGCCGCGTGTCGGATTCGCCGTCCGCTATGTGGCGACCAGGGTGCGGCAGACGAGCGGTCCCGCGATCTCCGCGCGGCTCGTCCGCGGCTTCGACCGCTACGGGCACTTCGCGCTCGAGGAAGGGCCGGACGCAGCATTGTCGCCCCGGGCTCTCGCCGCGCATCTGCGCGCCCTCTCCCCGCACGCCGCCTACGGCTACTCGACCGTCTAAGCCGTCTGACCTCGGCCTATGCGCCGCTCTCGGGCGTCATCGTCGGCGAGAAAGTCCGGAAGGTGATTGAGGAGACATCGAATCGGCTCGGAGTCATCGGCCACGGCTGGACCTATTCGGCGCATCCGATCTGCGTCGCGGCCGGCATCGCCAATCTTGAAATGATCGATAAGCACGGTCTGATCGAGAGCGCACGCAAGGCGGGCGCCGCCTTTAGCCGCATGCTGCGCGAAGCCTTCTCCGGTCACCGGATGGTCGGCGAGGTGCGCGGCGAGGGCCTCTTCGCCGCGGTCGAGTTCGTCACCGATCCGGAAAAGCGTATCTTCTTCGATCCGGCCCAGAAAATCGGCCCGCGTGTCGCCGCGGCACTCCTCGAGCGCAGCGTCATCGCGCGCGCCATGCCGCAAGGAGACATCCTTGGCTTCGCCCCGCCCCGCTGTCTTACGGAGATTGAGACTGGAAGGATCGTCGATGCGGTGGCGAAGAGCCTTTAGCGCCCGGGCGCCGCGTCCGTCGTCTCCTCGGCGAAGCCACGATGCCAGGCGATGACGCGAAAAGGACGTCCCTGTGTCGCGGCGAGGTCGACGACCGCCTCGCGGACGCTCTTCGTCGGCCCTGTACCTTGGGCAGTGGCGGTTATCGTAATGATTTGCGGCGGGGACGTGCTGAGATAGAGCGTGGCGCCAGCCAGGCCCGGCGGTAATCCGGTCGCCTCGCTGCCGGCTTGCGTTTGCGCGCGCTCGCGCAAATAGGCTTCTGCCTGCTGCGGTATCACCCCCGGCAACGCCATGATTACCTCGCGCGGGGCGGTTCGCGGGTTGACGTGCCCATCGCCGGTATAAACCGTCACGAACGGCAAGATCCGGGCATAGCGTTGAGGATCGATCCCGGGAACCAGGCGCAATTCCTCGATGACATCGAAGGCCTGTAGCGTCGCTTCCCCCGACGAATCGCCTCGGCCCTGCTCGCGGTAGCGTACGATGCCATCCGCGATCGCTTCAGCCTCGGCGCCTAGTCCAACGACGCGGCAGAGGCTGGCCAGCAGGACCGCGTCGGCAACATTGACGTCGATCTTGCCGCCTTCATCCTGAATCGCGATCTCGATCGAATTACCATCGAATAACAATCGCGTTGCCGTCCCGTCGGCGCGCTCCAACGTCGCAGCATCACGATCGAGCAGTCGGTCAATCATCCACCAAACGCCACCCTCGGCGAGACTCCTCGCCTTTGCCCCGTCAAGGAGATTGCGCGCAATCTGCAGATCGGTGCGGGCACTGCCCGCGGCGACCATCGCGACAACCGAGAGCAGCGCGACCATCCAAATTACCAGGATGAGCGCAATCCCCCTCTCGCGTCGATTGCCCGCTGTGTCGTTCAAGCGCGCCAAGTCCGGCTGGGCGATGACCCTGGACGTCTACATTAACCGGGATTTCGACCGATCGCTGCGCCCCCGAGTGCTGCCGGAGCAGACGGCGCGGTCGGACGTTGCGTGCGAGGCTCCGCGGTGCCGCTCTGGGCAGCGGCGGCCGCGTCCTGGTTGTTGCCGACCTTTGTCGCGCTCGGGACGAAAAGATTGATGACGATATCGATGCCGTCGCCGGTGCTGATCTCGATGTAGTCGGGTGTGATGCGCTTGACCGTGCCGGATCCGATCGGCTGTCCCTCACCGACTCGTTTCGCAGCGGGCGATACGCCATCGCGAATGAGCGCGTAGCGACCCTCCGGCCCGATCACGATTCCGCTCAGCACGACCGGCGGGGCCGGCGCAGCTTTCGTCACAGCAATCCTGTGCGGCCGACGGTCCGCCGCGAAGAGCGGGCGATCCGCGACTTCGGCAAAGACGGCAAGCGGCGCCATCTGGAAGCTGACGGCGGCACGGGGCTGGACCGGGCTGGCGAGCTCGGCTGGATCGACTCGCTGTCCGGCAACCACCCCAAGTCGCCGAGCAGCCTCGTCCGGATAGGCCCAGCCAAGCATGGCGGCCAAGGTGAGGGCGGTCAGGGCGACGAACACCCAGGCATGACGCCAAGCCGACCGCTTTTTCATCCTGCGCTCCGCATAAAGCCATAGAGGTCGAGGCGAACCTCGAGCAGGATCTCGCCGGCGGCTTGCCCGGTTCTCTGCGGGCTCGCGATCGCACGGATGTCGAGATTGTCGAGAACAAGGAATGGCGTACTCGCCTCGAGCTCGTAGACGACACGCTGCAGGGCTGCCAAGCCGAGCACCATCTCTCCACGGACCGCGAGCCGCCGTGCCCGGTCGGCGTCACTGGCCGGCAGGATTTGCGCGCTCTTGAACTGGCCGCCTTCGCTCAAAACCAAGGCTTTGAGGCGCTCTTGCAAGGAAGCTGCCGCGAGCGTCTCGCCCTGGCCCTGGAGGTAACCCGCCGATTGCGGTCCGCCCCGGCGCAGCTCGTCGAGGCGCGCTTGGAGCGCGGGAAGCTCCTGAGCCGCTTCCTGGAAGCGCCGCAGGGCAATTTGCTGTTCTTCGAGTGTCTGCCGATCCCGTAGGTAGGAATCCAGGACGGGTCTCACCAGCATTGCGTAGGTGCCGAAGAGCAGCACGACAAGGATAGACAATGCGAGCGCGCGACGCACCGCGGGCGATAATGATGCGGTCATGGCGTGCCCCGTGGCGGAATTGTCGCCGCCATCTCGAAGCGCTCGCGGGAGATATTCGGGTCGAAGACAACGGCTGAACGAAATTTCGGCTCGGTGAAGTACGTCGACTGGCCGATTAGTTGAACCAGCGACGATGCCGAGGTGGAGTAGCCGCTCAGTCGAACTTCGTTTGCGGTGAGCGTAAGCTGCACCAGCCAAGTGTTGTCCGGCAGAGCCCGAGTGAGCTCATTGAGAATTTCGCTGGTAGTCGGCGTCTTGCGCTTGTAGTCGACGAGGTACCGTTCGTCGTCGTCGCGCCGCGCGATCTCCCCGCGAAGGCGAAAAGCCTCCGCGGCAAGGCTCTTGGCGTCCTGGATCTGATGGCCAAGCGCGTCAACCGCCCGATGTGTCAGATAGACCGGTTGGTATAGCACCGCGCAGGCCAGCGCCACCGCCGCCGCACAAACGGCGCGGCCGAGCGTGCGACGAGGCGGCCGGGCATCGCCGCCGAGCAATAGCAGGGGACTCGATTCGCCCTCTGCGGAATTCGCAACATCGACGATGGTCGGCTTGAAGCCCAATCGCTCGGCGCTCGCCAGCGCGGCAGCGACGATGGGGCGGGCAACGACGGTCAGCTCGATCTCGATCTTTTCGGCCGCCTCGTCGCGTGCGACGACCCGATGAGAAAAATGCACCTCGCTCGACGAGAACGGGGTTCGCCGGTCGAGCTCGAAATCCAACACCTGGCGCAGATTTTCCTCGACGGCGAGCGGCATCACGAGCCGCGCGGTGAGTGCCTTCTCGGCCGCCAGTCGGACACACACCCGGAGCGTGCCGCGGCGAATGCGGCGTCGCAGATCGGGGACATCAAGGGCGGCCGCAAAACCAGCATCGACGGGGCCACCCGCTGAATTTGCCGTTCGGCCGAGCGTCCGCATGCTGCCCGCGGCATGGTGCGAGAGCGTCACCGTCTCGTCCTCCAGCGCCAGGACGAGGAGATCCCGGCGGCGCGCAAACCTCTCGCGCAGCGCCGAAGGTACGAGTGCACTCAGTTCGGCCAGCCACCATTGCAGCAGTCGGCCACCGGGACGGATGAACTTTTTCCAGCGACTAGGCAAGCGGGCGATCCTCCAAGGAAGCCGCGATACCGAGCCAGGCAGCGATTGAACGGCACTCAAGATGCATCACCGTCAAGCCGCAATGCGACGACGAGTTCGGGTGTCGGTTCGCCGTCGCGCAAGGTGACGCGAATTCTGACCAGCGCAGGAAGAGTGGGCCGATCTCGCCATTCGGGTTGCCAATGCGACGGCTCGCCGGCGGCACTGCCGAAATAGTTGAACTCGACAGCCACCGCGTCCCCGAAGAGGACCGTGTCGCGCCCTGCGGTCTCGCGCCGGGCGCTATGCTGCTGATTGCCCTCTCGCAGAGCGGTGCGGCGATAGGGGTGCCAAGTCGCGACCAGTCGCTCCTGTCCATCCCGTCGATCGACATGAATCGTAACAAGTTCATAGCCGCCGATCGCGAGGTAAGCCGGTGTCACCCCGACAAAAGTGAGCTTGTCGGGCTCGCCGACGAAAACGACCGGCGCATTGCCCTTTTCGTCGACCGGCAGGCCGAGCGGTTGAGCCTGCTCCAGCCGCTCGCGCAGAAAGCCCAACGCCGCCGACAACTGCATGGTCCGGTCTACTCGGCGAGTTTCCGAATCCATGACGCGGACGCCGAAGCGCACGCCGCCCATGAGCAGCATCGTCAGCAGGCTGAGCAGACTTACCGCGATGAGCACCTCGATCAAGGTGAACCCTGCGCAGCGGCGCACTCCTCCCGTCATCACGGCCTGAGGCTTCCTCATGTCGTGCTCCGCCCGGCCAGCGCCAGGCGCAAGGTCTCAAGCGATACCGTGCGATGCGCTGTGCCTTCCTGCCACGACACCGTAAGACGGATCCGATAGAGGGCCGCAGGCGGATCGCGATCGACCGTGCGGTCTTGCGCGTATTTTTCCACCGCAACCCGCCAAAAAAAGTGCTCATCGAATCGTCCATTGCTGATGCCAGGGACCAAGGGTTCGACAATGCCGACGCTGTCCAGCCGCGATTGCGCGAGCAGGATTGCCCGCGTGAAGGTGTCGGCCCGCGCCACGCTCTGCAGATCGGTTGAGAGCAGCCGGAAGGCGACTGCGAGCATCGCCGCCGCGATGGTGAACGCGACGAGCACCTCGACAAGGGCGAAGCCGCGGTCGTCACGGCGCGCCGCCAGCCGGCCGCGGCGCGAGCGAGACGTGGCCGGTGAGCCAATCGACCAGTACCATGAGGCGTTGCGATCCGGCGCTGAACTCGACGCCGCCGCCGGTCGAGCCGCCATCGGCGAAGAACCGGATCGTTCCGACATGTCCGTTGATCCGTTGCTCATCGGTTGTGTAGAGAGCGACGCCGATGTCGGGATTGAGGCCGCCATGCTCGTTGGAGCCATCGTGGCCGAACGCGCCGCTGGCGAGATCGAGCCGGAAAGTGACCGTTCGGTTGCCGGCAATCGCCGCGGCATGGGCCTGGCGGAGATCATCGGCTACCTCGCGCGCTGCACTTTCGAGCCGCAGCGTCGTCGAGCCGGCTGGCATCAACGGTATGGTGACTATAAGCAGCATTGCCATGAGGCCCAGCGCCACCAGCATTTCGAGGAGCGTCAGACCACGTTCCGACAATTTCGCTCACCAGCTTTTCACGCCATCGGCGCCGGTGCCATCGGACGCACCGTCGGGCCCCTGGGAATAGAGATCGTAAGGGCCATGACGTCCGGGCGATCGATAGACGTAGGGGTGCCTCCACGGGTCCAGCGCCTCGCCCTGCCTGCGGACATAAGGACCATTCCAGCGATCAAGTCCGCCTGGCCGCTCGATCAGTCCGCGCAGCCCCTCCTGCTCGGTCGGATAGCGGCCGAGATCGAGGCGAAAGAGATCAAGCGCGGTGCCGAGGTTCTGCACCTCGACGCGCGCCGTGTCGATCTTCGCGCGACCGAGATAGTTCATCACCTGGGGGCCGACCAACGCCGTGAGCATGCCGATGATGGCGAGGACGACGAGCATTTCGACCAGCGTGAAACCGGCTTCGCCGCATCGGTATGGCCGGATCGGTCGAGCTCTCTGCCAATGACCCATTGCCGCTTCCTTCAGATTGCCAATTGATAGACGCTGAGGACGGTCATCATGATCGAGCCGATCACGACAGCCACGACCAGCCCAAGGCCAATCGTCAGCGCAGGCCCCAATAGCGACAACATGCGCTCGACGCTGTTCGCGGTTTCCCAGTCGTAGACCGAAGCAATCTCGATCAGCATGTCATCGAGACGCGCCGCCTCTTCACCAACGCGGATGAGGCGGAGGGCGAGTTCGGGGAAGACGCCGACCTGCGCCAGCGGCTCGGCCAGACCCTTGCCCTCCTTGACGCGCGCGGTCACGTTTGCGATCGCCTCGACGAGGACGCGGTTGTTCAGAGTCTCGCCGGCGATCTTGAGGCCGTTGGGAAGCGGCACGCCGTTCTTGAGCAGCGTTCCGAGAATCCGGCTGAAATGCGCTACTGCTACTTTTGCTGTGAGCCCACCGATGACCGGCAGCCTGAGGATGATGGCGTCCCAACGTCGGCGGCGCTTGGGATCGCGTATGAGGCCGATGATGTAGGCCAGCGGTCCGACGAGAACGAGCGGCGGCAGCCACCAGTAGCTCTGGACGAGATCGCCAATCTCCAGAAGTGCCCGCGTGACGAGCGGTAACGGCGCCTGAGCATCCGCGAAGAATGGACGGAACCGCGGCACCACGAAGCCGAAGAGGATCGCCAGCGAGACGGCACTCGCCGCCACTACGATAACCGGATACATCAGCGCCGATTTGATCTTCGCCCTGGCGACCTGCGAACGCTCGATGAAATCCGCGAGACGATCGAGGACAGCTTCGAGCGAGCCGCTCATTTCACCGGCACGCACCATGCTGACGCAGAACTCGGGAAATAGCGGCTCCTCGGCCATCGCATCGGCGAGCGCGCAGCCGCCGCGGATCTTCGTCAGCAATCGTTGCGGCGTCACCGCATCCCCGTGGCTTCCGGCAACATCGGCGAGAATCTCGAGGGCGCGGTCAAGCGGCAGGCCGGCGCGCAACAGGACGCCGAGCTGGCGGATCAGCGGCGCCAGGCTGCGGCGCGATAGCGTGCGCTGCGCGAAGAGCTCGCGGGCGAGGATGGAATGCAGCCAGGAGCGAGCATCCTCGGCAACTTTTATGGGGATATGGCCGAGGGCCTGAAGCTGCGCCACCGCCTCGTGCTGCGTTGCCGCGGCGAGCTCCCCCTCGATGATGCGGCCGCCGGCGGATACCGCCTTGTAGTGATAGGTTGCCATGCTCAATTGTCGCTCGTCACCCGCATCACCTCCTCGAGGGTGGTGATGCCGGCGAGCGCCTTGAGCGTGCCGTCCGCATACATGGTTCGCATGCCGTTTTCGACTGCCGCCAGGCGCAACGTCCGGGCGTCGGCGCCATCGAGCACAAGCCGACGCAGCGAGTCGGTCATCGTGAGGAACTCAGTGACCACGGTACGACCGTGGTAGCCGGTGCCGCGGCAGACCTCGCAGCCCGCCGCCCGGTAGAGCGTCGTGCCAGCACTGCGGTCGTCCGCGATGCCGATCTGCCGGACGAGCTCGGGCAAGGCATCGTAAGGCTCGCGGCAATGCGGGCAGAGCTGGCGGACCAACCGTTGTGCCAACACGCCGTTGACCGTCGAAGTGACGAGATAGTCGGCGACCCCCATATCGAGCAGCCGCGTGACCGAGCCGGCCGCGTCATTGGTGTGCAGCGTCGATAGGACGAGATGGCCGGTCAGCGCGGCCTGAACCGCGACTTCCGCAGTCTCGCGGTCCCGGATTTCGCCGATCATGATGGTGTCCGGATCCTGACGCAGCACCGAGCGCAGGATCTGCGCGAAGGAGAGGCCGATCTGGCCCTTGACCTGGATCTGATTGACGCCCTC
>WNFD01001648.1_pt1 | contig 25528 bp, 24 predicted proteins | sample 5400491 | NCBI WGS metagenome assembly WNFD01 (sample SAMN13153343, study PRJNA577476) | soil metagenome | isolation source: 120 cm saprolite under Douglas fir tree site 2 hole 2 replicate 2 | place: USA:California | collected 2015-04-18
TGAGACCGAATGGTACCAGGCGCCGCCGGAATTGAAGCCCGCGCTGAAGAACCAGGCGCAACGCTTTCCCGCGCGCGGCGTCAATGTCCGGAGACTCGATCATCTCAATTGCCTCGCGGTCGACATCAAGGCCAACCGCATCTTCTTCGAAAACTATCTGGGTTGCCGTTTGACCGAGCAGATCGTGCTCAATGACGGTTCGGAAGCCGCGATGTGGATGACGATGTCGAACAAGAGCTACGATTTCGCCTACACCCGCGACCACTACGGCAAGATGGGCCGCTTCCACCACGTCACCTACGCGCTGGACAGCCGCGAGGAAATCCTGCGCGCCGCCGACATCTTCCTGGAGAACGGCGTGCATATCGAGACCGGCCCGCACAAGCACGCGATCCAGCAGACCTTTTTCCTCTATGTCTACGAGCCCGGCGGCAACCGCGTCGAAGTCGCCAATGCCGGCGCGCGCCTGATCCTGGCGCCGGACTGGAAGCCGATCGTCTGGACCGAGGAAGAGCGCAAGAAGGGCCAGGCCTGGGGCTTGAAGACGATCGAGTCGTTCCACACCCACGGCACGCCGCCGGTTGATGGGTGATTTCGACAAGCGCAACGCCCTCTTGGTAAGCAGGCATTGTGATTGTGATCTCGATGACAAAGTTTCAGCGAAAAGCATTGGGCAGAAACCGTCAAAAGCTCGCATTTGCGAGCGCGTTATCGTGCCTCGCCGCGCTGAGCTTTCTGAGCGGCGCCTTGGCCGAGGAGCCGACGCTGTTCGAAAGCCATCAGCTCACGCTGTCCGGAGAGTACACCCAGGGGATCGAAGGACCCGCGGTCGATGCCGCCGGCGCGTTGTTCGTGGTCAACTTCGGGCGTCAGGGAACGATTGGAAAGGTCAAGCCGGGCGAGTCCCGGTCCGAATTGTTCGCGACACTGCCTCCCGGCAGCATCGGTAACGGCATCCGCTTCGATCGTGAGGGGCGGATGTTCATCGCGGATTACAAGAAGCACAATGTGCTGGTGATCGAACCCGGCGAATCCACCGCGAAGATCTATTTTCACAGCGATCGTTTCCATCAGCCGAACGACCTGGCGATCACAGGCGACGGCACGCTGTTCGCGAGCGATCCGCGGTTTCCCCATTCGGGCCAGATCTGGCGGATCGTGCGCGGCGCGGACGGAAAGGGAAGCGGCGAGATCATGTCGAGTGAGCGGTCGATGGGCGCGACGAACGGGATCGACCTCAGTCCCGATGGGGCGACGCTCTATGTCAGCGAGGCGGACACGCGCGAAGTCTGGGCTTATCGGTTGGACGGCACGAAGTTGGCGTCGCCGCGTCTGGTGAAAAAATTCGACCGAGGCGATCTCGATGGGCTGCGCACCGATCTCGACGGGAAGATCTATGTCGCGCGCCCCCTGAACGGAAAGATCGCGGTGCTTGCGCCGGACAAGCCGGCGGAAGCGGCGCTCGTTCGCGAGATCACATTGCGCGGAAACGAGCCGACCAACCTGACTTTTGGCGGTCCCGATGGCAAGTCCGTGTTCGTGACTCAACGGCAAGGCAGGTTCATCGAATCGTTCCGCGTCGACAGAGCCGGACGCGAACCTTGCCTGCAGGCTCCTGGTCTTTGCTAGATGTGAGGGCAGGCAGAGCCCCGGCAGTCTGATCGTCGTCGAGCTGCTTCCGAGCACATCTTATATGCGAGCCGCGCTCATATGAGATATGCGCATCGCGCCTGTCCAACTTCTCCCTTGATACCGTCACATCCTTTGGCGAAACTAATCGTAGAACGAAGAAAGAAGACCAGGGGAGAAACTGATGCGCCCGTCCGCACGCGCCGTCACGCGGCTTGCCGCCACCTTCACCATCGCGCTCGGGCTTCTCGGCCAAGGCTTGGGTCAAGGCTTGGGTCAAGGCTTGGGCCGTGCGACGGCGGCGGAAAACTGGGACCTCTACATCTATAACCCCGTCGCGACGGTGGCCGCCGTCAAGGGGATGAACGTCATCATCGAGCAGATCGAGAAGGAGACCAATGGCGAGCTCAAGGTTCGCCTGCATCTCGGCGGCTCGCTTCCGATCAACACCACCACCATCACCCAAGCCGTCAGCGACGATGTCGTGCAGATGGGCGATGACGGCTACTTCACCGGCAATGTGCCGATCGGCGGCATTCTGCGGCTGCCGATGCTGATCCGCACCCGCGAGGAATATGCCAAGGCGGCAACCGTCGTCGATCCCTATCTGGAAACCGCCTTTGGCAAGAAGGGATTGGTCGTGCTCGGCCAGTATCTCTATCCGTTTCAGGTGGCCTATTCGCGCAACAAGCTGACCAGCCTTGCCGACTTCAAGGGCCAGAAGATTAGAGTCACGTCGCCGGAGCAGGGCGAACTGATCAAGCGGCTCGGCGCCGTCCCAGTGACGCTTGGCGCGCCGGAAGTGCCGTCCGCGCTTGACCGCGGCGTGGTCGACGGCGTGCTGACGGCGAACACCGGCGGCGGCAACACCTGGAAGGATCTGCTCAAATACAATTACCGGATCGGCGTGAATTACTTCAACTCCGTCGTGATCGCCAACAAGGACCGCTTCGCGAAGCTGCCGCCCGACGTCCAGGCGAAGGTGAGAAAGATCGTCAAGGACAACATGCCTTTGATCACCAGTGCGATGGAGAACGACGAGGACAATCTCACCAAGAAATTCGCCGAGGGTGGCATGACCGTGACCGAGCCGACCCAGGCCGATCAGGACGAAGCCGCCAAGATCGTCGCATCGTTCTGGGACGATTGGGCCAAGTCGAAAGGACCTGACGCCGCGGCCGCGGTGAAGCAGGTGCGCGCCGCGCTCGGACGCTGATGATGTCGCATTCAACGGACGGCACCGGCGACGGCCCGGCGTCGCGCGTCCAGGTGACGGGGATTGAGGTGGCGACTTCGGGCGCGAGCGCGATCGACGCCGTGAGCGAGGCGGTTTGCAACCTGTTCCTGCTCACGATGATCGTGATGATCGGCGCGGAGGTCATCGCGCGCACTGTCTTCGGCACCTCGTTGCAGGTCACGGACGAGGTGGGCGGCTATCTCCTGGTCGCGCTGACCTTCCTCAGCATGTCGGTCGCCGAAAGCCATGGCGCCTTTCACCGGGTCGAACTGGTGCAGATGCGGCTGTCGCCGTCCTTGCGGATCGTCTTCTGGCTGCCGCAGGCCTCGATGGGGCTCGGCATGGTGCTGCTGTGTCTTGCGCTGACGCGGACCATCGCGGCCAAAGTGATCGTTCTGCGCAGGAGCGCCGCGCAATGAGCCCCGGCGTCGAACTCGTCTTTATTCTTGTCGTCTTCCTGGCGCTCTTGTGTGTCGGAATGACCATTCCGTTCGCGATCCTCGTTCCGTCGGTGCTTTATCTGCTCACTCATGCCGGCCTCGCCGGGCTGAAAGGCCTCGGCCTCGTGAGTTGGGGCAGCATGGACAGCTTTACGCTGAGCGCGATCCCGCTGTTCATCCTGATGGCCGAGATCCTGCAGGAAAGTAAGCTCTCCTTGCGCGTCTATCGCGGATTGTCGATCCTGGTCGCCTGGATGCCCGGCGGTCTGCTGCAGACCAATATCGCGGGCTGTGCGATCTTCGCCGCGATCAGCGGCTCGAGCGTGGTGACGGCAGCCTCGATCGGCCGCGTGGCGCTGCCGGAGCTGCAGCGGCGCAACTACAGTCCGCGATTGTCAGCGGGCTCGCTCGCCGCCGGCGGCACGCTCGGCATCCTGATCCCGCCCTCGATCGCGATGATCGTCTATGGCACCTTCACCGAGACCTCGGTGGCGAAGCTGTTCATGGCGGGCGTGATGCCGGGCCTGCTCCTGACCGCGATGTTTATGGCCTACATCGCCTGTCACGCCTGGCTGCAGCCCAGCGTCAGCCCGATTGTTACCAGGAAGCACGCATTGGATGAAATCCTCACCGCGTTCCTCGACGTCATTCCCTTCGTGGTGCTGATCGGCGGCACCATCGGCAGCATCTATTCGGGCCTGGTGACGCCGACCGAGGCCGCCGCGGTCGGCTGTGTGCTCGCCATGATCATCGCGCGGTTCTGGGGCGAGTTCAATCTTCGCGTGCTCCACCGCGCGCTGCAGACGACGGTGCGGGTCTGCGGCAACATCCTGTTCATCGTCTACGCGGCCTATGTCTTCTCCTACGCGATCTCCTATGCCGGCGTCGGCGAGCAGATCACGCAATTCCTGGTTGGCCTGAAGCTGTCGCGGCTGGCGTTCTTCGGCGCGCTGTTCGTGCTCTACACCGTGCTCGGCTGCCTGGTCGAAAGCCTCGGCATGATCGTCGTCACCGTGCCGCTGCTTTATCCGGTGCTGCAGCAATATGGCGTCGATCCGATCTGGTTCGGGGTCATCCTGGTGCTGTTCATCGAGATGGGCCAGATCTCGCCGCCGATCGGCATCAACCTGTTCGTGATCCAGAGCATCTGGAACGGCAAGCTCTCTGATGTCGTGACCGGCACGATCCCGTTCCACCTGATCATGTTCGTGCTGCTCGCTCTGTTGGTGCTGTTCCCCGACATCGCGATGTGGCTGCCGGGGAGGGTGGCGGCGGGGCCGTGAGAAGGCAGGCAAAGTCGCCTCTGTTCGCCAGTTCGGTGCATGAAGACCGTCGAAAAATCTCCGGCGAAGACGCGGCAGCCGTCATCCGGACTTGCATTTGCAGGACTTGCATCCGCTGAGCCGAGCCCCATCTCGTGCCGGGGTGTAGCGTGCAGTGGAGACCGACCGATGGTTCCTCGTGTCGATTTCAAGAGTGAAGCGTTTCTTCGCGATCCCAGAGCTACGATTGCGTCGCTGCGTGCGTCCGGACCCGTCATTGCCACCAAGTTTCCGATCGTAGGCCCGGTCTGGGTGACCACGACCCATGAGGCGACCGCGCGCGTCCTGAAGGACACCGCCGTCTTCTCGCTGCGCCAGGAAGGCGGCGCCGTGGCGGGGCTCCGCTGGTGGATGCCGGCCTCGATCGCAGCACTTGCCAGCAACATGCTGACCACGGACGAGCCCGACCACACCCGCTTGCGCAGCATCGTCGACGAGGCGTTCCGCCGCCGTTCCGTGCTCGACATGGAGCCGCGGATCAGAGCCATCGCCGACGGCCTCGCCGACGAGCTCTTCGCGCAAGGCACGCCGGCCGATCTCGTCTCGCGCTATGCGCAGATCCTGCCCTTGTCGGTGATCTGCGAATTGCTGGGCCTGCCGCGGGCCGACCGGCCGCAATTCATCGGCTGGGCCAACGCAACGGCGCGGCTCAGCAGCGCTTTCGGTTTCCTGCGCATGATGTTCGTTTTGAGAAAGATGCGGCGCTACTTCGAGGAACGCTTGCGGTTGGCGCGCGCGCAGGGCGGCGAGGGACTGATCGCCGAGCTGGTCCGTGTCGAAGGCGAGGGCGGACGCATCAGCGGCAACGAACTGGTGTCGATGCTGTTTCTGCTGCTGGGCGCGGGCTCGCAGACCACCACGCATTTGATATCGGGATCGGTGTTTGAGCTTCTCAAGGACCCGGCCCGGCGCGACTGGCTGGAACAGGACTGGAGCCGGGCCGGGCTTGCGGTCGAGGAGTTCCTGCGCTTCGTGTCGCCCGTGCAGGTCTCAAAACCGCGTATCGTGCGGCAGGATGTGGATCTCGACGGCGTTCGCCTGAAGAAGGGCGACAAGGTCATGGCCATGATCGCGGCGGCCAACATGGACCCGAAGGAGAGCGAGTGTCCCGAGGCGCTCGATCTGGAGCGGCGTCCGAACCGGCACATGTCGTTCGGGACGGGAATCCATTTCTGCCTCGGCCATCAGCTCGCGCGCATCGAGGCGATGTGCGCCCTGGAGGCGCTGTTCACGCGCTGGCCGAAGCTCCGATTGGCGGTCGACCCCGCCGATATCCATTGGCAAAAGCGGCCCGGCCTGCGATCGATCGCGGCATTGCCCGTGGTGGCGGGGTAGAACGCAAGCGGAGATCCGGCGACGTAGAGCGCGATGCGATTAGGTTTAATCGCATCGCGCTCTACGTTTTTGATTGAGCATGATCTCCGCGCAAACGCTCTGCGTTTGTCGCGAGGGAAAACCGCTGCGCACTTTTTCCGGATCATGCTCTAGCTTTTTCGCGCCGATTGCGGCGGCCCGACAAACTCGACCGGTGTACCCTTCTTGACGCTCTTGCCGAGCAAGGTGACATCCCAATTGGTCAGCCGAACGCAGCCATGAGATTCGGTTTTGCTCACCTTGGACGGGTTGGGCGTGCCGTGGATGCCGTAACCTTCGGCCGAGAGGCCGATCCAGTAGGAGCCCGCGGGGTTGTTCGGCCCGGGCTTGATGTCGAACATCTCTTTCGATTTCACGCCCTTGAACTTGTAGTCGGGGTGATACCGATAGTTCGGGTTGGCATCTGAGGATTCCACTTTCAAGGTGCCGCTGGGCGTGGGCTTTTCCTCGCTTCCGACCGTTGCCGGAAAGAACGCGACAAGCTCGCCGGACTTCGAAAAGGCCTTCAGCGTCTGGCGCTCCTTGTCGATCTCGATCCGCGCGACCTTCAATCTGGCGTCGTTCTTCGCCACGTTGGTGACGAATATCGCTTCACCGGCCTGATCGAATTTCTTTCCGGGGTTCAAGGCCTCGAGCAGATCTTCGCTCATGTGAAACTTCTCGGCGAGCGCCTCGCGCGGACTCGTGTAGCTCAGCGCCTTGAGATCCTTCATATCCTCGATCTTGGCGGGAAGCTTGTCGAGAAAGGGTCCCTTCACGTCATCCTTGGCGATCTTGTATTCGATGATGGCGGCATCCGAACTCGTTGCCGCGAGCGCCTTCCAGACGTCGGCCGTCAGCGGCCGGTTCGGCGTCAGGCCCTTGGCGTCGGCGAAGGCCTTCAGCGCCTTTTGCGCGTTCTCGCCGAGCTTGCCGTCGATCTCTCCCGGAGAAAAACGCGCGCGATCCAGGAGAACCTGGACCTTCACCACGAGTGCGTTGATCCTGTCCTCGGGCGGCGGCTTCGACGTGCCGAAATCCGCGCCGTTGATGGCGGCGGCGTCGATGCCGGCCGCAACGGCGGGCGAGGCCAGGCAGACCCAAGAGCAGACCCAAGACAAGAGCACGATCAGGGATGGGCGGATCATCTGTGTCCCCGCGAGAAGGATGCAAGAAGGATGCGAGCAAATAAGGCGGCCGGGCGACGTAAGTTCCCTTGCCAGTTTCCTTGCCGGTCCGGGACGCCGGAACGGCATTCGGCAATCGCTCCGTTGACCCCGATCGGGTATGGGTTCCCGCATGTGTCATATCTGCTGCACCGCGGATCTATTGCTCGAATGCATGATATCTGCCGCACTCTGGACGTAATCCGACGGTCATGTTCGCGCCGTGTCTGAGGGGAACGCTTGGCAGGCTACTGCCTTGATTCTTCTAAGCTAAAGGAGAAACTCCGTGAAGAAAATTCTGATTGTAGCGGGTGCAACGCTTGCCCTGGTGACGGCCGCTGGCGCCGCCGACCTCCCGCGCCCGCAGCCGGTCTATCAGACGGCTCAAGTCGGCAAGATGCCAGTTGGCAAGTCTCCCATTGGGAAGACCCCAATCGGCAAGGCGCCAGGCGCGCGGGTCTACTGAGACGCGGTATCGACTTAAGGTCCCGTTGAATCTGATCTCCATCGTCGACGGTTGAGGGGCGAAGCGTGGCAAATAGGCTGAAGAGATCAGGACTCTGCGCGTTTGCAGGGTTCACGCTCGCTATTCTGCTCCAGTGCGAAATCCAATCAGCGTCCGCGCGCGAGATTGACACTCGCGCCGGTTTGGACCGCCTCTCGTCCCAGAGACGGGAGGTCCACACGCGCGTTGCCAACGCGAATGCGCTCGGTTCCAGCGAGGCGGCGTCACAGTCGCCTCGCAAGCCGGGGGCGGGATCGGCAAGGGGCCCGTACTACGTCGATTTCAGAGCCAGAACGGCGGCGAGCTGGGGGCACGCCTTCGTCTGGTATGGCAAGACAAGCGAACGACAGGTTGAGGTCGCGGGCCTTACGCCTGCGGGTGACACGGCGACTTATGTCCTCGGCCATTTGACATTGGTGCCGTCCGAGACTGGGGCGAGCTATGGCGATCTCGATCCGCAGTATTTGACGGCTCACTACCGCGTCTACTTGAACGAGCCGGATGCAAAAAGGGTTTTCGCCTACATCAAGAAATTGCAGGCGAATTCACCGGTCTGGAACGCCGAAACATTCAATTGCACATCGTTCATCGGCAACATCGCAGAGTTCATGGGATTGAACGTTCCTCACCGCTGGCAGCGTCCCGAGGAGTACGTCAACAGTCTCAAAGCGATGAATGGCGGGCGCCCGATGGTGCATCTGTCGTCGGAGCAATAGCTCGCGTTCGTCGTTCCTTAAGGGATGAGCCTTCGCGTCGCGGTCCAAGATTGGCATCTGCTACGTGAGACTCGGAAAGCCCTGAGACATGGGCGAGGCCAAGACAATTGCTGCCCTCAATTCTTATTTGGTCTTTGCCGACGGAAACCTTTTTGTTGGAGTACCAAAACTGTCCCCCAATTCTCAGGGGGATTTTTTTGGCGTCCAGACTGATCGAAATCTTGTGAGCTCGCTCCCGAAGCGCAAGCGTCTGCCAGTTAGCTTCTATGTCCCAGGGCAACGGGTCGCCGGTGATCCACTCGTTCTTATCAATTTGCACGAGTAGCTCATTCGATTCGCTGAAAAGCTTTAGGGAGATTTCCAGGTTTTTGGTACCCAATGAAAGACTGAGAATTTCCTCACCGCGTATACGCATGAAGCAGCCTTCGCCGACGACAGTGATTGTTCCAAGATCGGCAGCGCAATAGTCCTGCTTAACCTCTAGCGAGGCTTCGCCTCAGACCGACGAGCCATATTGCGACGCAAAAACTTGACACATCTACACCACCTTTGGCGACATAAGCGAAAGCTAGAAGACCATTCGCTCGACCTCTTTGAATGTTGTGCGGTGTGGCCTTCAGCTCCCGTTGCTCACAGGTTGGCATCGCTCCTTTTGTAGCTTGATCATGATGCAGAGGGCACAGAACCATCATGTCGCCCGGACGATAGTGTTCGTCTTGTCGCCAGGGAATAATGTGATGGTACTGAAGAATTGGTGAACCGCACTTACAACAGCCAAATCCTGCCTCTTGGCGTAGTTGGCGTGCGACTACCGCTGGTATCGATTTGCGTGTTCTGTCCGACATTTGTTCGCGGAATTTAACGCTAGGCCGGCTCCCGGTCAGTCGGATGAGTTTCGAGAGCTAGGAGGGGAGCTCAGAGTGCAACTCTCTAATATGATTTGGATTTTCGGTGGTTCGGTTGAGTGGCTGGGGAACCTGGATTCGAACCAAGACAAACAGAGTCAGAGTCTGTTGTGCTACCGTTACACCATTCCCCACCGAAGACGCTGAAATTACAGCGCTTTTTTCGGAAGTTTTGCAATCTCGGCCAAGAGTTTTGCAAATTCGGCGATTTGCCGCCGCTGATATAGCCCGCTCCGGGTTCACGGTCTAGTCCTCCTTGCCTACAACGCGAAGCCGCTTCTGGCCGTCCGCGCCGACCTTCATCTGATCCTTGAAGCGCATGTAATGCTCGACGTTCTGGCGTGACATGCCGATGTCGTTGGCGATCTGGTCGACCTCATACCCTTGCTCGGCTCGGGCGAGGATGCCGGTCCCGCGCAACCCGTGGATCGTCGGATGGTTCGCGTCTTCGGGGGCAATGTCCCATTCGTATTTCTTGACCTGGGGCGGCCACTCATTCTTTCCAACGACGGCACAGCTGGAGACCTTCGGGCGTGTCGGCGAGCCAGCGTCCCCAGCGCGCGCGGAGACCGTCGGCGGTGTATTGGGCGCCCTTCGGCGAATAGAGATAGAGATCGTCGCGGAAGCGCTCGATCGGCTTCAACCATCGGGAGTTCGTGAACGTCACCGGCGTCTCGGCCCAGCGGTCGATCTCGAGCGCGTCTGCCGTGGCGAGCGGGATATGAAAAGCCCGGCGCCGCTTCCGGGTCTTCTTCGGCCGGCACCATAGGCCGTTGCGGTCGCGGTGCTCGGGGCCCATTCGGATCAGGTCGCTGCCACGTTGGCACGTCATGATGCCAAGCCGTTCCATGCGGACCAGGTCAGGCCATGCATGCGCGCGCACATATTCCACCGCCCATGCTGGCCATGGCACATGGCCGCGATCGGGGATGTCGAAATCCTTCACCTTGTCGAACGGATTCGCCGTTGCAAGGCCGAGCGGGATCGCCCAATCCCAGGATAGTTCGGCCGACGGAAAGCTTTTGGTTCGCCATCACGGGCGTCTCTTTCATCGCGTCGCGCGCGGTCTGGACGGCAAGCGGCGTCAGGTCTCGCACCGATACCATGCCCCAGGTGTCATGCGCCTCGAAACGGCGCATCGTCACTTCATAGTTTGACTGCGTGCCTACGCTGAGCCGGGCAAATTCATCGCTGACGCGGTAGCGCGATATAAGATCGCCAACGGATCCGACGGGGTACGTCGTCGGCGCCGATGATTGGCGGCGCTCAACTTCGGCCCAGAATGCCCCCGGCTTGGTCTCCGCGTTCGGCAGCTTGATGCGCTCCCCCTCGCGGTTAGTGCCCCGGCCGGGGTTCCCCTGTTCTGCATAATGTTTTCCCTGTCTGCTGCCTATTGACCCGGAAACTGGCCGGCAGATGTGGTGTCGGCGTCATTGTCCCTGCTGCGCTCCGTCAAGGATTTGACCAGCGATGCCTTCACGCTCGAGACGTGCTCGCGCATCAACATCTCCGCCCGCCACGGCTCGCGGGCCATGATCGCCTCATAGATCCGATGATGATCGTCGTGGCGGCGGCGAACGTCGCGATGCTCGAAGGCAACGATGTTGCGGCTCGACGACACTGGCACGTGATGACAGATCCGGATCATCTCGGCGAGCATCCGGTTGCGCGCGGCGGCGAGCAGAGTGTCGTGGAAGTCACCATTGATGTCGCGATAGATCGTGAGATCGCCGGTTTCGAACGAGCCGCGCTCCAGCAATCTGTCGCCGGCTCGGAGGCTGCGCTCGATCGTCGCTTTTTCGTCCGGACTGAGGCCGCGTTCTGCGGCAAACCGCGCCGCAACCCCTTCGAGCGAGCCGCGGATCTCATAGGCATCGACAATGGCATCAAGCGGGAATTCGCGCACGGTGAAGCCGCGATTGGGCGCGTAATCCAGTAATCCTTCGCCCGCGAGCACTTGCAATGCGGCGCGTACCGGCGTGCGCGAAACCGCCAGCGTGCGGCTGAGCCTGACTTCGTTGAGCCGCTCGCCGGCAGCGACCGAGCCGTTCAGGACGGCTTCCCGGATCTGGTCCGTCACCGAGAGGGCTCGATTGCCGGCGCGCGATCCCCCGGTTGGCTCGAGAACAGCTTGGTCTGTCATTGAAGGTGTCGCCCAAAAGTGAGTACACTTATGAATACAGCCGCAGCATTCGACCACAAGCTTTCGGAGAAATCTATAATTAGATGGCGCAATTTATGTGCCTAGAAACTAGGCGTGACGCAAAAATGATACGAAAGAATCAAAAGTGTATGTAATTTGATTGACTCGATGGCAACTTCCACGAACCATAGGCCGTCCAAAGACGGTGAGAATGGCTTAGGTCCGATGGCGAATCCCAGCATCAGCGAGAGCGCTATCGAGCAGATCACCGCTGACCGCGGTCCACATTACGAACCGTTCGGCTGGCATCACTGGCCGGAAAATCCCTGGCTGGCTTATCAGTTCCGTCGCGGCCTCGGCGAAACCCAGGAAGGGGGCGGCAGCGTCAGCGAGGTAATGCAGGCGGGATCGCGGATGATTCCGGGTGATCTGGAAAGTTGGCACGCCGAGTGGATGCGGATTGCTGACCGCAACTGGAATCGCGGGCTCACGGAAGAGCAGTCCGGCCACATCCGCACCGCGATGAACTGCTTCCTGCGCGCGGCAGATTATTACCGGCAGGCTGAATTCCATCTTGAACCCGACGATCCGCGGCGGCTTCCTACCTTCGAAAAGATGGAAGCCTGCTCGCACAAATTCATCGGTTACCTCAATCCGCCCGGCGAAGTGGTCGAGATTCCCTACGAGCCGGGCAAGCCGATCTGCGGCTATTTCATTCGCGCGCCATTTCCTGGCGACAAATTGCCGGTGCTGATCTGCATGGGCGGGCTCGATTCCATCAAGGATGAGATGTGGTTCATGCAGGCCCATGGTTGCCTGCAGCGCGGCATCTCGGTGCTGATGATCGACGGGCCCGGACAGGGCGGCACGCTGCGCCGACACAAGATGGTCACCCGCGCCGACGCCGAAGTGCCGATCGGCAAATGCATCGACTGGCTCGCGCAGCGTCCCGACGTCGATCAGTTCCGCATCGCCGTGTGCGGATCGAGCCTCGGCGGCTACTATGCGGCGCGGGCGGCTTGCTACGAGCCGCGATTGGCGGCCGCGATTTCGCATGGGGCGATATGGTCGGTGCACGACATGTGGGGCACCAAGGGCGACGACTTCGGTCTCGCCATGCACATCCGCTGGGTGTTCGGCGCGAAGACGATGGCCGAGGCGCATGAATTGATGAAACCGTTCACGCTGAAGGGGCATCTCGAACATATGGCTTGCCCGTATCTGGTGCTGCACGGCGGCCACGACGTGCTGACGGTGACCGCGGCGCGCAGCACCTACGATTATGCCAGAGCGCACGGCATTGATGTGACACTGCGGGTGCTCGATCCCGAGGAAACCGGCGCCGAGCATTGCCAGCACGACAATCCAACCCTCGGCCAGGAAGTGCTGGCCGACTGGCTCGCCGATCGCTTTGGAATCGACCAGCGAGCGCTGCTGAAGACGTCCATCAATCCCTTGATATGAGGCGCGCAATGAATTTCGGTGTCGATCATCCCAGGGCCGCCGTGGTCGCGATCGACCTGCATCGCGGTCATCTCGACATGGCGGTGGCGACCATGCCGACCACGCCCGAGGTCGCGACCCGGATCATCGCCGCCAACAAGCGGCTGTTCGACTGGTGCCGCAGCGTCGATATTCCGATCGTCCATCAGGTTACCAGCTATCGCGACGCCGACGAAATCCGCGCCAATCCGTTCTGGCGCACCCGCGCCGAGGACCCGGCCGCCACCCGCAAGAACGTGATGCGTCACAACATTATCGGTGGCCCCGGCTGCACGGTGATACCGCAGCTGCTGGATCCGCGCGATTTCGTCGTCAACACCAAGAAACGATACGACTGTTTCCTCGGCACCGATCTCGATTTCATGCTGCGCTCGCACGGCATCAACACGCTTCTGATCACCGGCGTGAATACCAATTCCTGCGTGCTGGCGACTACGACCGCGGCCAATGTCCGCGATTACGCGGTGATCGTGGTCGAGGACTGCGTCGACAGCATGGATGGCCCTGAGTTGCATGCAGCCGGTCTCGCCTGCATCAAGACAGCCTTCGGCTTCGTGATGGACACCGACGCGGTGATGGTGCTCGAGGCGCTTGTCCCGCGAAGGACCAGCGCTGCATGACCGTTCAGATTCCCAACCGACCGAAGAGTAGCTTCCTATGACCGGCCCCATGATTCCGCGCGACCGCTGTGACTATTCTGCCATCGTCGACCGTCCGGCGCTCAAGCTGCCGGGCGGCGCCCGCATCGTGATCTGGACCATCGTCAATCTCGAAGTCTGGGACATTGGTAAGCCGATGGCACGGCAGGTGCTGCCGGCGCCGACCGGCATTCCGCTGCTGCCGGATGTGCCGAACTGGAGCTGGCATGAATACGGCATGCGCGTCGGGGTGTGGCGCTTCTTCGATCTCTACAAGAAACTCGGGATCGCGCCGACCCTCTCGATCAACGCACGGGTCTGCGAGGATTATCCGCGCGTCGCGCAACAGGCCAGGGACGCCGGCTGGGAATTCATGGGCCACGCCTACGAGCAGGGGCCGATCCACAAGGAATCGGACCAGAAAATGATGATCGATCGCTCGATGGGCGTGATTGAAAAATTCACCGGCAAGCGGCCGGTAGGCTGGCTCGGACCCGGTCTGACACAGACATTGGAGACCCCCGAATATCTCGCCGAGGCCGGCGTCAAATATATCGGCGACTGGGTCTATGACGACGAGCCGACCGTGATCCGCACCGCCAAGGGACCGCTGGTGACGCTGCCCTATACGGTGGAGTTGAACGACATTCCGATGATGCTGGTGCAGCACCACGAGAGCGATCATATGCTCAAGCGCGCTATCGACAGCTTCGACCGGCTGTATGAAGAGAGCAAGGATCGGCCGAAGATCTTGTCGCTCGCGATCCATCCCTACATCAGCGGGCAGCCGTTCCGGATCAAATATCTTGAGGCGATCTACGACTACGTCAACAAGTTCGAGGGCGTCGTGCATTGGAATGGCGAGCAGATCCTCGACTGGTACCAGGGCCAGGCCGCCGCGCAGCCGGGATCGAAGGCGTGAGCGCCGTGGTCCAGCGGGTGCTGCCAGCGATCCCCGTTACCGAAGTGCCGGTCGTGGGCGGCGGCTTCTTTCCCGTTCGTCGGGTCTATTGCGTCGGCCGCAACTATGTCGACCACATCCGCGAGATGAAGGAAGCCGACGAGCGCGATCCGCCGTTCTTCTTTCAGAAACCGCGGGACGCCGTGGTGCCGGACGGCACGCAGGTACCTTATCCGCCGTTCACCTCCGATTTTCAGTTCGAGGTGGAGTTGGTGATCGCGATCGGCCGCGGCGGGCGCGACATCGCTGTGGCCGATGCGCCCGATCATGTCTGGGGCTATGCCGTCGGCATCGATCTGACCCGGCGCGATCGCCAGCGTGACGCGCGCGATCTGCGCCTGCCGTGGGAAGTCGGCAAGAGCTTCGACGCTTCGGCGCCGTGCGGCGCCATCGCGTCGGCGCGCGATGGGCGGCATTTCAAGGGTGGCATCATCACGCTTTCGGTAAATGGCACCGAGCGCCAGCGCGGCGATATCGGACAGATGATCTGGAGCGTGCCCGAGGTGATCGCGCAATTGTCGAAGCAAGTCACGCTCGGCACCGGCGATCTGATTTATACCGGCACTCCGGCGGGAGTAGGTCCCGTTGTGCCGGGCGATCTGATTGTCGCTCATATCGACGGGCTGCCGCCGCTTACCATCACCATCGCTCCACTTGAGGCATGACCATGCTGCCAGCCGAACGCATTGCCTATTCGCCGATTGCCATCCGTCCGCCGCTCAAGCTGCCGAATGGCGCGCGGATGGCGGTGTGGGTGATCGTCAATGTCGAGGAGTGGGACGCCAAACAGACGATGCCGCGCACGGTGCTGACACCGCCGGCCGGCGGCTCGCCGACTCCCGACATTCCGAACTGGGCCTGGCACGAATACGGCAACCGCGTCGGCTTCTGGCGCATCCTCAAAGTATTCGATGAATTCAAGGTCCCTGGCGTGCTCGCCATCAACGGCTCGGCGCTCGCGGCCTATCCGCCAATCGTCGAGGCGGCATTGGCGCGCAACTGGGAGTTCATGGGGCACGGCTTCACCCAGCGGAACATGCAGAAGGTGGAGAACGAGCGCGAGGACATTCGCAAGACCGCCGACGTGATCGCCAAAGCAACGGGCAAGCGGCCGCGCGGCTGGCTCGGCCCTGGCCTGACCGAGACCTGGGAGACGCCGGACCTTCTGAAAGAGGAGGGCTATGACTACGTCGCCGACTGGGTGCTGGACGACCAGCCGGTCTGGCTCAAGACCACGACCTCGCCGATCGTCAACGTGCCCTATACCCAGGAGTGCAACGACGTCGCGATGATGCTGATCCAGCATCACAAGGCATCGGAATATTACGACCGCGCCATCGATCAGTTCGAACAGATCTACGACGATGCGGCGGATTCTGCTCGGATTATGGCTTTGGTCTTGCATCCCTACATCATGGGGGCGCCGCACCGGCTGAAATACTTCCGCCGCATCTTCGAAACCATCCGGAAGAAGTCAGACGTCGCGTTCATGACCGGAGAACAGATCCTCGACTGGTATCTCTCCGTAGGGCCGAAACCGCCGTAAAGATCAGGGATGAGCATCTTTCAACTCCTCAACGGATTGACCTTCGCAGCACTGCTGTTTGTGGTGGCGAGCGGCTTTACGTTGATCTTCGGGTTGCTGCGCATCGTCAATCTGGCCCATGGCGCGCTGTATCTGTTCGGCGGTTACATCGGCTTTACCGTCGCGGTAAAGACCGGCAGTTTTACGCTCGGCGGCATTGGTGCCATGGCTGCCATTGCCGCAATCGGTTTCGTGCTCGACCAGGGCTTGCTGCGCTTTGTACGTGGCAACGAGCTGCGGCAGGTTCTGCTGACGCTTGGCTTTGCATTCGTGCTCAATGATCTGGCGCTGGTGATCTGGGGTGGCGACAGTTTTACGGTGCCGATCCCGCAAATGCTGCGCGGCGGGCTCCGTGTATTCGGTGTGTTTTATCCGACCTATCGTCTGTTCGTGCTGGTCACCGGGATCCTGGTGTTCGCAGCACTTTGGCTGCTGCTCAATCATACGCGGCTCGGCGCGTTGATCCGCGCCGGAGTCGATGACGCCGAGATGGTGGAAGCATCAGGGGTCAACATCCGCCGCGTGTTTCTTGTCACCTTCCTGCTCGGCTCGGCTTTGGCCGGCCTCGGCGGCTTGATGGGCGGCGCCTTTCTCTCGCTGTATCCGTCAGCCGACGCCGAGATCCTGGTGTTCAGCCTCGCGGTGGTGATCATCGGCGGGCGCGGCAGCCTGATCGGTGTTGGGGTCGGTAGCCTGCTGGTCGGCCTGCTCAACACGCTGGGCCAGGTGATGTTTCCGGAACTGGCCTATTTCGTGATTTTTGGTCCCATGGCGGTGCTGCTGGCATTCCGTCCGCTCGGCCTGTTCGGACGGGCCGCATGACGACGCCGCTCGCACCGAGGGATTTTCGTATTGCCGGCATGACCGGGCGCGCAGCGCTGATCGCCGCCATCATTGTTGTGGCTGCCGCCGCCTTGCCAATGGTGCTGTCGAACTATCAGGTCGGCCTCGCCACCGAAGTGCTGATCTTCGGTATTCTGGCGATGTCGATCGATATCCTGGCCGGGTTTGCCGGGCGCACCTCACTTGGCCACGGCGCGATCTTCGGTGTCTCCACCTATGTCGTCGTTTATGCCACCGCCCATGCCGGACTACCGCCGGCGACAGCCTTCGCAGCCGGCGTGTTGGCCGCCACCCTGGTTGCGGCGATCTTCGGGCTGCTCGCGGTGCGCACCTCCGGTGTCTACTTCCTGCTGCTGACGCTGGCGCTCGGCATGATCATCTGGGGCATCTGCCTGCGCTGGACCCAGGTGACCGGTGGTGAAAACGGCATGCGCGGCGACGTCCGTCCGGCGGCGCTGCTGACCAACAGCGCGTTTTATTGGGCCGTGCTCGCCAGTGCCGCGGCGGTGGCATTTGCGATGTGGCGGTTCGTGCGCTCGCCGTTCGGGCTGACGTTGCGCGGCATCCGCGACAGCGAAAGCCGCATGCGCAGCCTCGGCTACAACGTGCCGCTACATTTGTTTGTCGGTTTCACGTTCTCTGGATTCTTTGCCGGCATCGCGGGCGCACTGTACGCAATGTTCAACAACTTCGTCAGCCCGTCCACCGTGGCGCTGGCGCAGTCGGTCGAGGGCGTATTGATGATGATTGCCGGCGGCGTCGGCACGCTGTTCGGCGCGTTCGTTGGCGCAGCCGCGATCATCGCGCTGGAGAACGTGGTCAGCGCCTATACCGAGCGTTGGCAGATGGTGCTCGGCATCACCTTTATCCTCATCATGATCTTCGCCCCTGAGGGCATCATCGGCAAGCTGCGCGCCATTCTAACGCGCAAGGTGCGTTAATCGAATACTTTGTGAAAGGATATCGAAATGGACCGCAGGCAATTTCTGAAGAACACAACGGCTGCACTAACCGTCGCAGGTGCAGGCGTCGGGCCTTGGCGCAGTGCCCAAGCGCAGGCCGGCCCGATCAAGATCGGTCTGCTCGCGCCGCTCACCGGCGTTGTCGCGTCGGGCGGCAAGGAGATGGTCGAGGGCGTGCAGTTCTATCTCGATCAGGTCAAGGGCGAGATGGGTGGCCGCAAGGTCGAACTGGTGATCGAGGACGACGCCTCCAACCCAGACACCGCTTTGCAGAAAGCACGCCGTCTGGTTGAGCAGGGCAATTGCCACATGCTGATCGGTAATTTGCTCGCCAACACCGGGTTGGCAGTTGCCAACTACGTCAAGGGCACCGGTACGCCGTACTTCATTCCGATCATCGCGGCCGACGATTTAACCCAGCGCCAGCGCATCAAGAATGTGATCCGCGTCGCCGGTTACAGCGCCAGTGAATTCACCCATCCGCTCGGCGATTGGGCGCTGAAGCAGGGTTACAAGAAGATCGCCACCATCAGCCAGGACTACACCTTCGGCCACGAACAGTGCGGCGGGCTCGCCCAGGTGCTCACCGAAGGTGGTGGCGAGATTGTGCAGCAGTTCTGGCATCCGCTCAACACGGCGGACTTCAGCCCCTATCTCGGCCAGCTCGCCGACCTCAAGATCGATGCGGTCTTCGCGATGGAGACCGGTGCGGATTCCACCCGCTTCATCCAGCAATATGCCAGCTTCGGCCTGAAGGCGAAGACACCGCTGCTCGCCGCGATGAACGGCACCGACCAGTCGGTGATTCGGACGCTTGGCGAGGAATGCGAAGGTATCTTCTCGCCGGCGCATTTTGCGGAGGGTTCCGACAATCCGGTGACGCAGAAGTTCGCCAAGGAGTATGAGGCGAAGTACGGCAAGATCCCGTCGCTCTACGGTTTCTCCATGTATTCCGGCGTAATGTGGCTCGACGCCGCGCTCAAGAGGATGGGTGGCAAGGTGGAAGACCGCGAGGTCTTCATCGACACCGTGTTGAAGACCGAACTCGATGGCTCGCCGCTCGGCAAGGCTGTCAAGCTCGATGCCTATGGCAACCCGGTCTACGACGTTTATATCCGCAAGGTCGTGAAGCGCGCCGACGGCAAATTCTGGAACGTGCCGGTCGCGACCTACCCGAACGTCTCGCAGTTCTGGAAATACGATCCGGAGACCTACATGAAGCAGCCGCCCTATTCGCGCACCTTCCAGGGCATCAAGAAGGGCTGATCGATCGCTGATGTCGAGATGCGGTCCAACGGCCGCGTCTCGACAATACTCAATCGCATTGTCGGACGGTGAACCGGTGTCAACTTCGCCCGACGATGCTTCACCGGAAAATATTTGTGCCCGAGCCGATCCTGACGCTGACAGATGCTGTTGTCGCCTTCGATGCGCTGCGCGCGGTCGACGGTGTCAGCCTGTCCGTACCGCGTGGCCAACGTCGCGCCATCATCGGTCCCAACGGTGCCGGCAAGACGACGCTGTTCAACGCCATCGCCGGAATGGTGCCGCCGACCAGCGGTCGGATTATGTTCGACGGTCACGATATCACGAAACTGCCGCCGCACCGCCGCGCGCAGCTCGGCATCTCCCGCACGTTCCAGATCACCAATCTGTTTCCGACGCTGAACGTGCAGGACAACATGGTGCTGGCCCTGCGCGGGCTGTCGTCGCGCAAATTTTCACTGTTCGGGAGGCCCGACACGGATTCGGTCGAAGCGCCCCGGATCGCCGCCGCGCTCAGCGCGGCCCGCATTGCGGAACGTGCCGATGTCACAGTCAAGGAACTGTCCTATGGCGAACAGCGCCAGCTCGAGATCGCGCTCTCGCTCGTTACCACCCCGACAATGCTGCTGCTCGATGAGCCGGCCGCCGGCCTGTCGCCATCGGAGCGCTCAATGGTCGCGCAGATCATCCGCTCGCTGGATCGCGATGTCACCGTGGTGCTGATCGAGCACGATATGGATCTCGCGCTTGGTCTCGTCGATTTCGTGACCTGCATGTTTGAAGGACGCATTCTGGCGGAGGAAGCGCCGGAGGGAATCCGTCGCAACAAGAAGGTTCAGGAAGTGTATCTCGGAAAGCCGCGTCATGCTTGAGGTTCGCGATCTGCACAGCGGCTACGGCGAGGCGGTTGTGGTCCGTGGTGTTGCGCTCGACGTCGGCGCCGGCGAGATCGTCGCGCTACTCGGCCGCAATGGCATGGGCAAGACCACCTTCATCCGCTCCATCATGGGGCTGACGCCACCGCAGATTCGCTCAGGCTCGATCACATGGCGCGGCGAAAGTCTGGTCGGCCTGCGCCCGCACGACATCGCCGACCGCAAGATCGCGATCGTGCCGCAAGGCAGGCGGCTGTTTTCGTCACTGACCGTGACCGAACATCTCACCATGCTGAAGAGCGCACGCGCCAGGGGCGGCTGGACGGTCGATCGTGTGTTCGGGATTTTTCCACGTCTTGCAGAGCGGCGACACCACCGCGGCGGGCAATTGTCCGGCGGCGAGCGCGGCATGCTAGCGGTCGGCCGCGCGCTGATGATCGATCCGCAGCTGATCCTGATGGACGAGCCGTCCGAAGGCCTGGCGCCCGTCATCGTGCAGCATCTCGAAGGGATCATTCTTGATCTGAAGCGCGAGGGGTTGTCGATCCTGCTGGTTGAACAGAATCTCTACAGCGCATTGGCAGTCGCCGACCGGGTGTACGTCCTCGAGACCGGGCGCATCGTGCATCAGGGTGATGCGACAGAACTGAGCCAGCATACCGATGTGCTGTTCCAGCGCCTCGGCGTGCAGTGAGCATGTGCGAAGGCCAGTCCCGCCGTCCGAACTGAATTGAGGAAAGTGAATCGCATGCCCATCATCGATATGCACACCCATACCGTCAGCAAGCGGGTCGAGCCGGTGGTAACCGGCCAATACGATCCGATGGACAATCCCTATCGTCGCGACATGTCTCCGGAGAGCCGGGCAACCGACGCCGAGCAAGGCAAGCTGTTGCCGAGACTGATGCTCGACGTCGCCGTGCGCCGCGAGGCGATGCAGCGGATGGGGGTCGATTTTCAGGTCATTGCCCCGGCGCCGGCGCAGCAGCATTACTGGGCCGGTGAAGAATTGCAGGTGGCTTTGTCTCGGGTACAGAACGAGGACGTAGCCGCATTGGTTGCCAAAGACCCCGCGCATTTTGCCGGCATGGGTACGCTGCCGATGCGGTTTCCCGCCCGTGCGATCGAGGAAGCTGTGCATGCCGTCGAGACGCTCGGCCTGCGCGGCTTCCAGATCGACACCCGCGTCGAGGCCCTCGAACTGTCGAATTCGGTCTTCGACCCGCTCTATGCGCGCCTGGCGCAGCTGCGTGTGCCGCTCTTCGTGCATCCGCTCGGCTTCTCACATGGCCAGAGGCTTGGCGATTTTTTCATGGTCAACAGCGTTGGCCAGCCGATCGAGGAGGCGATCGCCATTTCGCATTTCATCCTCGGCGGCGTGCTCGATCGACATCCTGAACTGGATTTGGTGATAGCCCACGGTGGCGGCTTCTATCCATTCTATGCCGGCCGCATGGATCACGCGTGGAAGGTTCGTCCCGAGGTGAAACGCCTCGCCGCAGAGGCTCCATCCAGTTATCTGAAGCGACTGTGGTTCGACACCTGCGTGTTTCGGACTGACCTGATCGAGGCGCTGGTAGCGATGGTTGGCACCGACCGGCTGATGCTGGGTTCCGACTTTCCTTTCGACATGGGCGACGACGATCCGGTGGGCCTGGTGAACAAGGCGCGGTTGTCGGAAGCCGATCGAGAGAAGATCACCTTCGGCAATGCCAGCCGTCTGTTCAAGATATCGAAAGTCGGCGCATAGCGCCTTGACGTGCTTGCCGCGCGATTAGCTCGGTTTTTTTCACGCGCGGACACGCTGATCAAATTATAGTCGTGGTTGCTTATTAAAGTAACTTGCATGAGATGTCCGGCATCGCGACCGCAGTCACCACAGCGCGTCGAGTGATCATTGCTTTTCTCGTTCATGTATTCGTTGCCAAAAGACCTGCCGTCACAAGTCTCCAGCGGGTTAGTGAGTTGCAGAGTCGCTGATGTTTGCCCTTCAGATCTAGAACCTGGTGTTCTCTGGTCGCCGTAGAACGAGATGATCGCGCAGTGTCGTCCCCTCATATTCGGCGCGGAATAGGCCGCGCTCCTGCAGAATTGGCACCACGAGCTGCACGAAGTCCTCAAAACCCTCATGGAAATAGGGCGGCATCACGTTGAAGCCATCCGCTGCCCATTCGTCGAACCATTGCTGCAGCGTGTCGGCGATGCGCTCAGCCGAGCCGCACAGCACCCAATGGCCACGCGCGGCGGCGGTGAGATTATAGAGATCGCGCAGCGTCATGTTTTCGCGGCGCGCCTTGGCGAGCATGACGCTGGCGAAGCTGTGATAGCTGTCGGACGGTCCAAGGTCCGGAACCGGCCCGTCCAGATCATAGGCCGACATGTCCTGACCGAAGCGTTCGGAGAGCATGGCGATCGCGTTGCTGCCGCTGACGAAGCTCTGCAGCACGCCGAGTTTCTCGAACGCCTCCTTGTCGGTGCGACCAACGATCGGCATGACGCCCGGTAGCACCGTGACGTCCTCCGCCTTGCGTCCAAAGGACGGCAGGCGGTTCTTGAGCGATGCGTAGCCGGCCTTGGCTTCCTCGATGTCCTGCACGACTGAGAACACGATGTCGGCCGTGCGTGCGGCGAGGGCCTGGCCGGCCTCGGATCCACCTGCTTGCAGCACCACCGGATGGCCCTGGGGGCTGCGGCCGATGTTGAGCGGTCCCTTCACCTTGAAGAACGCACCATCATGGTCGATTGAGCGCAGCTTGCGGGCATCGATGTAGAGCCCGCTCGCCCGGTCGGCGACGATGGCGTCATCCGCCCAGCCGTCCCACAGTCCCTTGACGACGTCGAGGAATTCGCCCGCCATCTCGTAGCGGCGGGCGTGGTCAGGATGGGTGGTGCCGAAATTGGCGGCGGTCGCGGGATTCGCCGTCGTCACCGCGTTCCATGCGGCGCGACCGTTACTGATGTGATCAAGCGAGGCGAACACGCGCGCGACCGAGAACGGATCGCTGTAAGTTGTGGAGACGGTGGCGCCGAGCCCGACGTGGCTGGTCGAGGTGGCGAGCGCGGCCAGCATCGTCAGCGGCTCCAGCCGCAGCGTATAGGAGGGATGCGCGGCGGCGTCGGCGTAGAGGTTGTCGCCCATGAAGATCAGATCGAATTTGCCGCGCTCGGCGGTACGGCCGATCTCTTGGATTGCCGGAAAATCCTGGAAGCTGTCCACCGCGCCGGGATAGCGCCAGCCGGCAACGTGGCTGCCGGTGCCCAGGACAAACAGGCCGAGATGCATCTGTCGTTTCATCAGGTCATGTCCAAAACAGGATTTTGCGCTCGAGGAAGCCGATCAGGCCGAAGAAGCTCAGGCTCGCCGCCGAAGCAACGAAGATCGCCGACCAGACCTGCACGAAGTCGATCTGCAGCACGGCCTGGTAGATCACCCAGCCGAGCCCGCCATAGGCGCCGAGCATCTCGGTGATAATGGCGACAATGACACTGCGGACGGTGGAGACGCGCATCCCGGCAAGCAGCAGCGGCAGGGCGGTCGGCAGGCGCAGGCGCCACAGGATGTTCAGCCGCCCCGCACCGAAGCTGCGCATGAGATCGATGGCGCGGCGATCGACGCGGTCGAGCCCGGCGAGCGTCGACAGGAAGACGGTGAAGCTCACCGCCATCGCTACCATCACCATCTTCGACGCAACGCCGATGCCGAACCAGAGCAGGATCAGCGGCGAATAGGCGACCACCGGTACCGAGTTGATCGCGGTGGCCGCCGGCAGGATTACGGCGCGGAGCGCCGGCAGCATGGTGATGGCGACCGCAAGGCCGATGCCGATGAGACAGCCGAGCCCGTAGCCCACCAGCGCTTCGAGCACGGTGTAGCCGGCGGCCTCACCCAGCAGCGCGCGCTTGGACCAAACGCCGGCCGAAATCTCACTGACAGCGGGAAGAACGTAGGACGGCAGATGCAGTCCGCGCGCGAGCCCTTCCCAGCACACCACCAGGAGGACCGCGCCGAGGATGCCTCGTTGCACGGCAAGTGGAGAAGAGGCGAGGGGCGAGCCGCTCATTGCTCCGCGCTCCAAAATACCAGCCGCCGTTCGGCCGCGGCGACGACGGCGTAGAAGCCGGTGCCGAGCAGCGCCGCGGCCAGCAGCGCACCCCAGATCGCGACTACGTTTTCGGTGAACATGGCTTGCAGCAGCAATACGCCAAGACCGGTGGTGTCGCCGAACCATTCGCCGACGATCGCGCCGACGAGGCTAAGCGACGAAGCGAGCCTAAGCGCCACGAATATCTGCGGCAACGCGGTGGGAAGCTGCAGGCGGAGCAGCAGCTGGCCGTTCGAGGCGCCAAAGCTCCTCATCAGCGCCACCTGCTTGGGATCGACCGTTTCGAGGCCGAGCAGTGTGTTGACCGTCACGGGGAAGAAGGTGAGATAAAACGCGATCACGGCCTTGGCGAGGAGGGTATTGCCGAACCAAAGCACCACCAGGGCGCCGAACGCGATGACGGGAATGGTCTGCGACACCACGAAGATCGGGAAGATCATTTCACGCAGCGCCCGCACGCGGAAGAAGGCGATGCCGGTGAGCACGCCGAAGGCGCTACCGGTCACGAACCCGATCAGCGTTTCGGCTGATGTCCGCAAGAAGCCATTGACATAGGCGCCGGGCGTCGCCGCGATCGCCATCAGGATCGTGCTGAGGCGCGGCAGGTAAGCGGGTCTGATGCCGAACAGCAGCACCGCAGCTTCCCAGATCAGGGCCGTGGCGGCTAACCCGAGCAGCAGACGCAGCGCCTTCCGCAACCAGACGGGCAGACCGGTCGGCCGCAAGCCCGCTACCGCCTTGTCTTCGACGAGCGATGCCGTCGAACCGACGCTCACGGCAGCCGCTCGGTGACAGGCACGCTCCCGATGAAGCTTGCATCATAGGCGACGGCAAGATCGAGCGGCTTGGAGATCACGCCGTATTTCAGGAAGAAATCGTGAGCGGTCTTGACGGCGTCTGGGTCGATCCAGAACAGGCCGCTTTGCGCTGCCTTGCCCGCCGTCATCAGGCGCTTCACTTCCGTGAGCATGAACTCCTGTTGCGGGCGATCGAGCGTCGGGGCAACGGCCATCACGGCGTCGATGGCGCCTTTCGGATCGGCGAAGGCATCCTTCCAGCCCTTGAGCGAGGCACGCAGGAACGCTTTGACGAGGTCGGGCTTTTCCTTGGCGGTCGCCTCCGCGACGATCAGCGTATCGCGGGGGAAGGTGATGCCGTAGTCCTCGGCGACGAAGGTCTTGAGGCTGTCCTTCGGCATCCGCGACTGGATCGTGTAGAACTCGTTGTAATAGGTTGCCGTGATGACGTCGACATTGCCATCGACGAACGGCGTCACCGAGACCTGCTGCGGCTGGATTTTCAGCTCGTCGGCCTTGATGCCTTCCTTCGCCAGCATGCCGTTGAGCACATGGTTGGCGCCGGTGAACCAGGTCGTG
>WNFD01002533.1_pt1 | contig 25517 bp, 23 predicted proteins | sample 5400491 | NCBI WGS metagenome assembly WNFD01 (sample SAMN13153343, study PRJNA577476) | soil metagenome | isolation source: 120 cm saprolite under Douglas fir tree site 2 hole 2 replicate 2 | place: USA:California | collected 2015-04-18
GAATTCTCCTGCGACGGGGGGACTTACTACCAGCGTCAGGTGTACCGGGCCCAGCGATGCTACTTGCAAGCCGTTCAGGCACTCGTCCAGGTTAGCTGCCTGCTCATCCCTATCCTTGAGGCGATCAGCGGCAAAAACCGGACCCAACCTGGGCGTGATTGCATTCAAGAGGTCACCGGAGCCACGAAGCGAAACAGTTAGAACGCTTAGAGGCCGGCGATCCCAGTGGGCTGGCTTTTGTGTACGTTTGTACATACACTGGTTGAGTGCCCTTTCAGTGGGACCCTCGCAAGGCCAGCGCCAACTTGCGCAAGCACCGAGTGGACTTCGCCGATGCAGTTGGGGTCTTCGAGGACCCGCGGGCACTGACGATGGAAGACCTATATCCGGAGGAGGAGCGGTTCCTCACTCTGGGTCTGGACTTCTTGGGTCGAGTCTTATTGGTGGTCTGGACGTGGCGAGGAGATGACATTCGGTTGATTTCAGCCAGAGGCGCAACACGACGAGAGCGTCGACAGTACGAGAGAGAGGAGTAGCCAACCATGCGCAGGGAATACGATTTTCACAGGGCGAAGCGCGGTCCAGTCCTGCCCATCGAAAAGGGCAAGACGCGAATCACTATCCGACTAGACAATGAAGTCCTGGGTTGGTTCCGTAGCCAAGTGCACGCCGCGGGAGGTGGCAACTACCAGAAACTCATCAACCAGGCGCTGCGCTCGTATGTGGCTGACCAACAACAGCACGAGCCGCTTGAATCGGTAGTCAGACGCGTCGTTCGAGAGGAACTGCGAAGCGGACGAGTGGTAAGGCGTCAGAGGAAAGCTGCGGCTGGAGGCCACCGTTAGCCCACAGACTTCGCACCCAATTGTGAACGGTTGTGACCCGTTGGTATCTATTGTCGCGCTGGGTGCAAGGTGTCGCTTGCGAAGTAATGGGTTTTATTGACTATCACTCCGTAATGGCATTCAAGAGGTCACCGGTTCGATCCCGGTTAGCTCCACAAGTTTTTTTCGAATCTGGCCGCGCGCCTCACCATCCTCCGACAGATGAACAAACCCACGGACCGAGATTCCTCAGCACCGCTGCCATACCCAGAGAGCCTCTGCCATCGCTGCGCCGCCCCTCCTCGGTACATCGTGGCGAGAACCTCGGTCTTCATCATGTGCCCGCTGCTTCCCGCCAAGTACCCGCGCCAGCCCGTGCGCGAGTGCGCGCTCTATCGTCCTCTGCCGGAAGGAAACGACCAGTGATCGAGATGGCTGGGTACACCCCGTCCGGTAATGATCACGATGAACGGAGACCGCGACGTCCCCTCGAAAGCGTAATGCCCTGCGCCAGAAGGTGTCGTGTATCTCCACACCAGGGAGATAAAAATGTTGAGGTCAAAAGCGTCACAACAGTCCGACCCCTCACCCAGGGCGGGGGGCTTCGGTGCGGAGTAGCGCGAGCGTCCCGCTCCAGGGCAGGCTTGCCGTTTGCAACCAGCAGGGCACGTATGAGATTTAGCCGGCATGAACGAGCAGGAACGAACCATGGTTGCGTACCACGAGTCTGGCCACGCACTGGTGACTGAACTGGTGCAGCATGGCGAACCGGAAAAATCAGCTCTTTGGCGTCGAACCAAGGCTGAGCACGATGCATGGCGGGAATGACTTGGGGGTGAGGCTGGTAATTAGCAGGTGACAGCCCATCGCCCGGAAGGCAACCATGACACACCCCTGGCATGATCTCAGTCCTGGTGATCAGGTTCCACGTGAGTTCTATGCGGTGATCGAGATTCCTTTGGGGTCCAACATCAAATACGAACTCGACAAGGGTAGTGGACTAATCCGAATGGACCGCGTGCTTTATTCAGCTGTCTTTTATCCCGCGAATTACGGCTTCATTCCTCATACGCTGGCCGAAGACCATGATCCTCTCGATGTCCTGGTGCTCTGCCAGCATCCTGTGGTGCCATTGACCGTGATGCATGCTCGGGCGATTGGTCTGATGACCATGATCGACTCGGGAGACAAGGACCACAAGATCATTGCTGTTGCGACGGCTGATCCCGAATACAATTCCTATTATGAAGCCAGTGAATTGCCGCGGCACAGGCTACTGATGGTCCGCAGGTTCTTTCAGGATTACAAGCAACTGGAGGGCAAGGTGGTCGAAGTGGACGAAATCCTGCCCGCAGCGGCGGCGTATCCCGTCATTGAGGATGCCCTCGCTCAGTACGTCATAAAACATCGAGACGGATATCATTCTCGATAGAGAATAAATTGAGGAGCGAATTGCGCAGGCGGCTTTGGTCCGTTGCTCGATCGTCAGATTCTGAAACGCGGCGAATGCCGCAACCAAATAGGGCACGACATGACTGCGCCGTGCCCACCAGAGCGCCTCAGAACGCTCGCCGGACGCTCCTCACCACCCAGCGAATCGGAAGCGTCCCACGAGCCGCTCCCGACTGAGCAGCGCTATCTATTCCTCGTACAGGACGGGGACGACCTTGCCCTCGATGAGTGCGTCAAGCTCTCGTTTATTTTTTACGAGGAAGCTTGAAAAGGATTTCTGATGACCCTTCTTCGCGCGTATGTAGAGGATGACGCTCGCTGCGGACCACTGCTGTTTCTTCTTGGATGGTCCACCGCCGCTGCTCCACTTGCACCCAAGCGCCTTGCACGCTCGGTTAAGCCCAGCAACCAGCTTTCACCGGATTGCTCAGAATTGCACCGGAGTGCATCAGATTGTCACGGTGGTTGCTGAACGACCCTCCCAAGTAGTGGATACGACTGCGACTTGGTCTAGATGGCATTCAAGAGGTCACCGGTTCGATCCCGGTTAGCTCCACTCAAAACTATTTGAAGTCGCTCCGATTTTTGGTTTCTTGCGCCAACGAAATTCTTGCGCATCGCGTTTGTTGCCGTTGTGTTGGCGTGGCTTCCTACTGAACCACGCGGCTTCCAGCTTTGGGCAGCTCCGGAACGGACGGAATCTCACGGCTAAGGTCCCGTCCGATGTGGCGCGCCAGCTTCGACGCTTCTTAAGCCAGGAACTTTGCAGCAAAGAGGCGCATTTCGGCGATTTGTCGCTCGTCGAGCGTGAGTTCGCTCAACCTTTGAATCACGGGTCAGTGCATAGCATGCGGAGCGGGCGCCCCGTCGGACCAGTTGCCAACCCAAACGAGAAAGATGGTCATCCGGTCTTCGGGGTCATCTGCCGCGAGAACTGGCGAGCCCGGCAGATTCGCAGCCCAGCTCTTAGCCGCGTCGCCCGGAACAAACCACATCAGGTGTGGATGCCAGCTTTTATCGTGGTCGCTTAAGTACTGCTGCTTCGACATCATGTAGCACATCGCGCCGGTCTCCAGCGCCGGCAGTTCCTTCCTGTCCAGTGACGATTTGACCGCCTGTGCGATCTCCGTCTTTGATCTTCCTCCCAGCACCAGTTTGGCCTTCATCAGCACGGTGGGCAGATAGGTTCTTGCGGCTGGCGGATTAACACAGATGGGGGCCCTGACTTTGGGATTCCAGAACTCCGGAGCATTAGTGGCGGCACCCCATGATCGTTCCACCAGACAGACAAAACCATTCCCGCCCTTCACTGCGGTCGTATATCCGTCCCGTCCCAGCACCAGCACTTCGGCTCCGTCCGAAATGGATACTGGAGCAGCACTGCGAGCCAGCGCGATTTCAGAATCCTCGTCCGGCATCAAGTACTGATTGAGAGGAGCCATGGCCGGATAGGGAGACTTCTCAGCCTGCGCGCGTGCCTGCCAGGTTGCGCCGGGTAAGACAACCTGCACAAGGAATGCGAGAGCGAGAAGCCTGATCGTCTTCATCTGCATGGAACGCTCCGGCATCGAAGCAGGGAGACCTGGCAACCACCTTTCACCGGATTGCCCCGAATTGCACCGGCTTGCATCGGATTGTCACAGTGGTTGCCGAACGGCCCTCCCAAGTGATGGACACTACTGCGACTGGGTCTAGATGGCATTCAAGAGGTCACCGGTTCGATCCCGGTTAGCTCCACTGAATCTGCTGAAGATTTTTTTCGAAAACGACGGTTTTGGGTGCATGGGTGCATAGTGGGTGCACTAGCCGGTCCGCGCCTGGCATGGTTGGCGGGGCCGGAACAGCGGGAGCGCAGCCGGGCAGGTCATCGACTAATCCGACACTTCCGCGGCCGAAGACGCGCTCCGAAGGTTGGTTCGCTTCCTCCGAGTACAGGCTGTTCTAGGTAACGGCGTCCTTTCTCAGGGCGGCCTGGGGCCGATGCGGGAGACAGGCGGGGCGGCAACTGTGCTTCGGCGGAAGTCGTTGCTCGCAGGCAACATCGGGTCTGCTCTGCGTTACGGCTAGGTAACGACTCCACGAGGGTGTGGCCGATCTGTTGCCGCGGTCTGCGTTACCTTCAGGGGATCCTGACTGCTAAAACGCGTAGCGATAAAAATAGGGTCGAGGGGTGAAGCGGGGAATGGGCAAAGGCGTGAGAAGCGCCTGCCCGGTAACTCGTGATTGCCGCCAATCCGACAATCTCCCGGTCGCATAGAATGCCGATAGATAGTTCCAGTCTGAAGCGCACCAGTCGCTGATCCACTGGTCCCGATCCACAATCCCACACTCTTGCAAAAGCGCGAGGCCGTAGCGGCTGGCTTCGCGCTCGTATTGGCGCGCCTCCTCGAGAATTTCGGCCGGCACTCCGGGTCGAACCCGTGCGTCCAGCGTCCGATAGGAGGGGACGGTATTCCACTGCACGCTGTGGCCGAAGAGGTGAGCCAACACGAACAGCGCCAACTCGGGATCGTTTGCCGTGTGGAGGCCGATCTCGGCGCCATTGAAGGTGCCGGTATTCGGTTTGGGAAGGTCACCCACGAAGAGGTGAATGCCGTAGGACTCGACCTGGCCTCGCATCTTGGCCAAGTCGTCTTCCCATCTCGCGACTGCACTGTCGATGGACGGAAGCATGCGATTTCGGGACTCGCCTCCGGTGCGATGGGGATCATCTCCGAGAGATCCCAAACAATATGTTAATCTCGAATCATGTCTACCTCGGGCACCAGTACCTTGCCGATTTGGGCGGACGAGTTGCGGCGGCGATACCTGCGGGGCGAGTCGTCCCAGTTTGTGCTCCACGGAAACGTGCATGACCTTACCTTTGTCGACGGCAAGCTGCTGACGCTTTCGGAGTTCCTTTCGCAGGTCTTGCTCGATCGCTCCAAGGAAACGATCGCGCTCTACAACGTCTCCACTGGGGTGCGGTTTTCAAAACGCAAGCTGTCGCTGGACGGGCTGGAAGAGCTGATGGTCCACAAGGATCCGGCCAAGGTACTGCCGCTGCTCGAGCGCGCTTTGAACACGGAGGACAAGCTGGCGGTGATTCTGGAGTACGCGGACACCATCGCCCCGGCAGGGGAAACGTCATTCTCGACAATCGACGATCGCGCCGCGGCGGTGACCTTGCACCGCTGGTCGCTCTCCCGCACGTTGGAGAAATCGGATTCGCTGGTGATCCTGACGCTGGAAAACCTATCCGAGCTTCATCCCAAGCTGGTCTCCAATCCTCGGCTGGCCAGCGTTCAGATTCCAATGCCGGCCGATGCCGAACGGGCGGCGTTGATCGCGCATCTCGATCCCGACTTGCCGCCGGAAGACGTGGAGCGCTACGCGGAGATCACCGCCGGGTTGAAGCTGATTCAGGTGAAGGCGATCCTCGCTCCGCCTGATGCCGCCAGCGACGACTTCGAAGATCGCAAGCGGTACCTGCTGGAGCTGCTCTCTGCCGGCCAGGCTCCCTCGAAGCAGACCGTGGAGCGCGCGGAGAAGCTGGCCGGAATCACCAAGGGGATGGGCCGAGAGGCGATTCGCAAGCTGATCGCTCCCGAGGGCAAAGCGCCCGCTTCGTCGGCGGAGGCCCGGAGTCAGATCGACCGGCTGATCGCAGCGCGCAAGCGGGAGATCATTGAACGCGAATGCTTCGGGTTGATCGAGTTCGTCGCCCCTGCGCACGGCTTCGAGGTGGTGGGCGGCCTGGAGGACGTGAAAAGGGAGCTTCTGCGGGTGGCTTCCAATATTCGCGAGGGTCGGCGCAACCGATGTCCGATGGGCATTTTGTTTACCGGGCCGATGGGGACCGGAAAGACTTTCGTGGCCGAGGCCTTTGCCAAAGAATGCGGGCTGACCACCATCAAGCTCAAGAATTTCCGCAGCAAGTGGGTGGGGGCGACCGAGGGAAATCTTGAAAAAATCCTCTCCGTGATTCAGGCGATCGGCCAAATCATCGTGGTAATCGACGAAGGCGATCGCGCCTTCGGCGGGGGCGACGGAGACGGAGATGGCGGCACTTCGTCTCGGGTGATCGGACGAATCAAGGAATTCATGAGCGCCACCGAGAATCGGGGCCGGATCCTCTTCATCCTCATGACCAACCGACCCGACAAGCTCGACGTGGACATCAAGCGGTCCGGGCGGCTCGATCGAAAGATTCCATTCCTTTATCCGCAAACCGCCTCCGAGGTGGTGCAGGTGTTCAAGGCCCAGTTGCTGAAGAACAAGATCAAAGCCGAGATCGAGTTTCCGCGCGACGAGCCGCTGCTCAAACCGATCGTCGGATATTCAAACGCGGACATCGAAGCGATCGTGATGTTGGCCTACGATTATGCTTCCGAGCGCGGTCAGGACCGGAAGGAGACCAGCGGTGCTCAGGACTTCACCGTCACTTCGGGCGATCTGGAACGGGCGATTGCGGACTATCTGCCATCGCGTGACGTGGTGATGCTTGAGTACATGGAGCTGCTGGCGGTCTTTGAAGCCTCCAATCGCCAAATGCTCCCCAAGAAGTTCGCCAACATTCCGGTGGAGGAACTGCAGGCCAGGCTGGGGGTGCTACGGGCCCAGGTTGGTTCCCGGCGCTAAGCAAGCTCAAGGGTAGACCGATGGTCATTCAAAGGCCGAGGTTTCGTTGATTCCTCGCGTTGGTTTTCGTAGCGTGCCCCTCCAAATGAAAGAGAAAAAAGGCCTCGGATCCACCGTGCTTGGATGGTTCGTGGTGAAGGACGAGCCCTCGCGGCCGGAATCCACCGAGGATCTGATCGCCAAGTACGCCAACGAGCAGGGTGCCGAGCTTCCACCGGAATTGACGCTTCCGGGAAACCTGCCTACCGCGGTACACGGAAAGATCGATTTCGCCGGCGTCTTTAAAGCCGCGGGAATCGACCAAACCGCACAGAGCCGCGTCGACCAGGCTGCCAACCTGCTCAAGACTTTGCCCACCGAAGCCACCCGGGAGGTCAAAAAGCAAATCGTCGATCGAGGCATCGCTGAAGGCGTTCGGTTTCCCGATCGATCGGATCATCGAGGCCGGCGCTCAGGAGATCCAGGCCCTCGAGGTTTGCATTCGCACCGGGCAGAAGAGCACCCAGGAGGCTCTGGCGCAGTCGCAGAATCGCCTGGAGCAGCTCAATGCGGAGATCGCCAAGGTGAAGAAGGAAATGGCGGACCAGGCGACCGCTCAGGAAACGCTGACCCAGAATTGCAACCAGTACAAGTTGAAGGTGCAAGAAGTGCTCGAGTTTTTCGGGCAAGAAGCGGTCGCGCGCGTGGTTCGAGAATCCCCCAAGCTTCACGAGCCTAAGTGAACGCCGGATAAAGGAGTCAGAGCATGGCGGAGAGCATCAGTTTGTTCAAAAGACTGGCGAACTTGTGGAGGGGGTTCGTCAGCCTGTGGATTTCCGATATCGAGAAAGAGCACCCCGAGATTGCCTACGAGAATGCGATCAACTCGATGATCGAGAAGTACTCGCAGCTCAAGAAGGCCACCGCGGCGATCATCCGCCGGCGCGAAGACGTCAGCGAACGCCTCTCCGTGCAGTCCAAGGAGCTGGCGCAGGTCAACGGCGACTTGAATACCGCGGTCGAGACCAACCAGGATGATCTGGCGGTGGTGCTGATCCAGAAAAAGAACGCCCTGGATAAGGAAACTGGCGAGCTCAAAGCGGACCTGGACGGGGCATCGAAAGATGCGGACTCCGCGAAGAGCTCGCTGATTACAGTCCAGGGAGAGATCAAGAAGCTGCGCGCGGAAAAGGACAACATGTTGGCGAAGATGGCCTCGGCGCAGGCCCGCATTCGAATCAGCGAGCAGTTGGACGGCTTGAGCGTGGATGCAGAGGTGAGGGCGTTGGACAACGTCCGAGAGCACATCCGAAACACGATTGCTGCGGCCAACCTCAATACCGAGCTCAAGTCGACCGATCTCGATCAGCGGCTGGCGGCTCTGCGCCAGCAGTCGGGCGACGTCACCGCCAAACAACAACTTGCCGAGCTGAAGGCTGCCGCGGCAGCAAAAAAGGCGTCACAAAAAACGATGTAGCGCGGCCGCTCCCATTTTCTGAAAGGAGTCTCACGTGAAGCTTACTCCGCTGGCGAAAGTGTTCGTTGCGTTGGTGGTGCTGGGGGTGATCGCCTATACCGGGTACCACTACTACGGGGAGCAAATCCGGGCGTGGTCTCAGGGAGAGTCGAGCAACCTCTCCCGAGGCGAGAAACCCAAGTCTCCCTCCCCGCCGCCCGCGGTTTCGAAGGAGGATTTTGGAAAGCTGAAGAATACTCCCGATCCAGACCGCAAGGCGGGCGTCACCGGCGTGCAAGCGAGCAACGTGGGCGGTGGCAAACTGGGTCGCAAACTGGTGGTGGGCATCAACACCTGGGCCGGTCACGCGCCGGGAATCGTGGCCAATGGAGGGCTGGACAGCAGCGGTCCGGGGACGATCTACAAATCCAAGTACGGCCTGGACGTTCAGTTTGTTCTCCTCGAGGACCCTCAGGCCAAGCTCACCTCATTCATCAAGGGTGACATCGATTTGATGTGGGACACGGTGGATTCCTGGGGGCGCGAGGCTTCCTCGCTGGCGGAGCAAAATCTTGGGGGAAAGGCGATCATCCAACAGGACTGGTCGCGAGGAGGAGACGGCATCGTGTCCCTCAACTCGATCAAATCGGTCGAGCAATTGAAGGGAAAGACGATCGCCACCACCCGGTATACGCCGTCGCACTGGCTGCTGCTCTATTTGTTGGCCCAGTCTGGGCTCTCCACCGAGGACAAGAAGGAGATCGAGAGGAATTTGGTGTTCACCAACGAGGCTCCGCTGGCCGCCGCCGCCTTTCGCTCGAAGAAAGTGGATGCCGCGGTGACCTGGGAGCCCGACCTCTCGGCGGCGGTGAAAGCCCGCGACGATGAAGCCCACATCCTGGTCTCGACTTCGGCGGCCACCAACGTGATCGCCGATTGCCTGGTCGCGCGACAGGATGTGATCGACAAAGGTCCGGCCACCCTCCGGGACTTCGTACACGGCTGGTTTGATGGGATCGACTCGATTGCCAAGGATCCCACCAACGCTTACGTGGTGACCGCTAAAGCGCTCAAGCTCACCCCCGACGACGTGAGCGGGATGCTCTCCGGCCTGAAGCTCACCCCCTTCGCCGACAACGCGCTTTTCTTTGGGCTGACCGGGGAGCACTCGCAGTTCGCGACTTTGTTCGACACCGCTTTTGTGGTTTGGCGCAAGCAAGGGGTGATCAATAAGGCGGTGGATGCCAAGGACTTCGTAGACACTCGCTTCGTCTCCGCTCTGGCCGATCAGTATCAGGGCCAGAAGGTGGTGGAGCCGTTCAAGTTCGATCCCAAGGAGGCGGCGAAAAACCCTCAGGCGCGAGCGATCCTCAACAAGTCGCTGACCATCTATTTTACGCCCGGCTCGGATGAGATCATGCAAGGCTCTTACTTCACCTTGGATTCACTGGGCGACACGATGACCGCGTTCGGCAACACCTTCCTCCGGATCGAAGGGAACACCGACATCACCGGCTCCGCGCAATTGAACAAGACGTTGTCCCAGAAGCGGGCGGGCTCGGTGAAGAAGTACCTCGAGCAACACTTCGGAATTCCCGATTCGCGGTTCCAGACCATTGGTCGCGGCGCATCCAACCCGGTGGCCTCCAACGAAAGCGAAGCCGGCCGCCAACAGAACCGGCGCACGGATATCAAGGTCATCCTCAACGCCCCATAATGGCCCAACTGCCCCAGCCGGCGGCGAAGGCCCCACCCGTTGAGCCCGCCTCGCGAGTCAAGCTGGCCGAGGCCGACGCGGAGCGACACAGTCGCGAATCGCTGTGGGCTCTGCGCAAATCAATCCCGCGCTCCTACCGCCTCCCCTTGATGCTGGCGATGCCGCTGTTGGTGACGGCCGTCTGGTGTTTTCTCACCCTCGGCTCCCATCCGCTGGTGAATGAGCTGTTTCTGCCCTCGCCGATTCGGGTGCTGCAGGCAACCTTGCAGATGCTCTTCCAGCACACCCTGGTGGACGCGATCGTCGCCTCCGGCCTGCGGATCCTGATCTCTTTCGCTGCCGCCGCGGCGCTCGCCTTACCACTGGGAATTGTGATGAGCGCCTTCGAGCCGATCAATCGCCTCTTGGAGCCGGTGATGGCTCCGCTTCGCTACATGCCGATCTCGGCGTTCATTCCCTTGCTCATTCTCTGGCTGGGAATTGGCGAGTCGCAGAAGATCGCCTTCTTATTCCTCGGCGTATTCGTCTACTTGCTGCCAGTGGTGGTCAACGCCATCCGCGCGGTGCCGGAGGAGCTGGTGCAGACCGCGCTCACCCTCGGGGCAACCAAATGGCAGGTGATTAGAACGGTTCTCTTGCCCGCCGCGTTGCCGGACATCTTCGACAGCTTTCGAGTGATGAATGCGATCTCCTGGACCTATGTGATCCTCGCCGAATACGTGAACGCCAGGCAGGGGCTGGGCTACATGATCCAGCTTGCTGGTACTCACCTGCACACCGCCCAAGTCTTCTCCGGGATTCTGATCATTGGATTGATCGGCCTGGCCACCGATGCGCTGATCCGAGGCATCAACCGCTGGGTGTTCCGATGGCGCGAGCAGCAGGAGGGAACGTGAGCCGCGACCCTCCAGCGACGGCCGCGGGCGAGGTCCCCAAGCTTCAGCTTCGCGATCTACACGTGGTTTATCGATCCGCCAGCGGAGAAGACGTGGAGGCGGTTCGTGGGATCGACTTCAGCATCGCCAACAAGCCGGCGGTGGGGGAAATCGTGGTTTTCCTCGGGCCTTCGGGGTGTGGCAAGTCGACGCTTCTCAAGGCCGTGGCGGGCTTGCTGCCTCCCAGCCGAGGAGAGGTTCTGGTGGATGGGGTCAAAGTGGAGGGAGTGAGCCGCGAACGGGGAATGGTCTTTCAAGCGTACACCTCGTTTGGATGGCTGACCGTGCGGGAGAACGTCGAGTACGGCCTTAAGCTGCAGGGGTTGCCCAAGGCCGAGCGCCATCAGATGGCCGAACGCTACCTGCAAGCGGTGGGTCTCAAAGACTCGGCGGAGAAGTACCCCAAGGAACTCTCCGGCGGGATGAAGCAGCGAGTGGCGATCGCGCGGACTTTGATCAACAAACCCAAGCTTCTGCTGATGGACGAGCCGTTCGGCGCACTGGATCCGCAGACGCGTTGGGGGATGCAGGGGTTGCTGATCGACATTTCGCGCACCGAGGACAACACCATTTTGTTCGTGACCCACGACGTGGCGGAAGCGGTATACCTCGCGGATACCGTGTTCGTGCTCTCTCAGCGACCCGCGCAGGTTCTCCATCGAGTAGAGGTTCCTCTCTTCGCCGAGCGCGACCTGGCTCTCAAATCGAAGCCCGAATTCCGCGACGTCGAGAAGCACCTGCTCGAGCTTCTCTATAAGAAGCAGTGAACGACGAGAAACCCACACCGCCGTACGCCAAGTACGCTTTTGCCAATCCCTACAACTACGCCTTGCTGGGAGGGGTCGGTGCGGCGGCGGTGCTCACCGGCAATTGGTGGTTGGCGCTGGCGGGTGCGGGGATGGAGCTGATCTGGATGCTCTTCGCGCCCGATTCGCGCCTGCTGAGAAAAACCTGGTTCGACAAGCGTCACCAGGCGGAGTTGGCCGTGGCTCGCGAGAAGGAGATCGAAGCGAAGCTGCAGCTGCTTCCTGAACCAGAATCGATCCGATTCACCACACTGCAGCAGAAGCAGAAACAGATCAACGAGCTGGCCCACCAGAATCCGGCCTTTACGATGGAGTTGTTGTCAAACGAGATCAAGAAGCTGGATGACTTGGTCCGGGCGTTTCTGGATCTGTCATTGACTTGCGTTCGCTACGAGGAGTACCTCCGGTCGGTCAACCTAGAAGAGATCGAGAGCGACTTGCGTCGATACCAACGGGTTTTGGAAAAGGAAGAGGCCGACAAGCGGCTGCTGGCGCAGAAGAACATCGCGATTTTGAGCAAGCGCAAAGAGAAGTATGCGGAGATTCACAACAATCTTTCGTCCGCGCGCGGTCAGCTCGAGCTGATCGAAAACAGTTTCCGATTGTTGGCGGATCAGATCGTCACCATGCGGTCTCCCCAGGAGCTCAGCGGTCAACTCGACGAGCTGCTCGATGGAGTGGAGGCGGTGCGCCAGACCACCCGCGAGACCGAACATTTGCTGCAGCCGACCTAGCGCGGTCGAGCTACTTCTCGAGAACCACCACTCTGGGCTTGGCCGCTGCGGTTTCGAGGTAGATCAGCTTTGTCGGCGAGAGGATGTACGCGACCGTCTGGCCGCTGCTGTCAAGTGCGCCCCGGCCCGACGGTACAGCGGTCGCAGAAGACGAATAAGAGGCGTTGGAAGAGCTCTGGTTGGGCGCCAGGCCGGTAGGCGTCGAGTCATCCTCGGTGGCGGAGTAGCTGCCGTGCCCATCAAACGTGATGGCTCCGCTCGCGATCGTCCTGGTGGCTGCTTGCGCCCCCTCCATGCCGAGTTTTTCAGCGCGGCGCGGGCATCATCGCGAGCGTGATAGTTGCTGGTGCGGGTTGATGCTGGCGACGAGGATTCCCCACGAATTCACGGTGAGTCCTCAAGACGTATCGTTGCACTCGCGGCAGAGCCTTCAGCGCAGGCCGCTGCGCTCTCGGCCGCCGGGCTTACGCGCGATTGTCCGGAAGTTTCTACTCGAAGATCGCACCACACCCCGTGAGCCTCGAACGGCGTATGTTGCGCCCTGCAGCACCAACGCAGGGGTTCACATGGCGACGTACATCACACTGCTGAAGTTCACAGAGCAAGGCCTCAAGACGATCAAGGAGGGCCCCAGCCGGCTCGAGAGGGCCAAGCAACTCGCCCGCTCGATGGGGGGGCGGAGATCAAGTCGTTCTACCTCGTACAGGGCCGCTACGACGCCGTCGTCTTCGCGGACGCGCCGAGCGACGAAGTGGTCGCGAGGTTCTCGCTGGCCATCGGTTCTCTGGGCAACGTCCACACCGAGACGCTGCGAGCGTTCACCGAGGACGAGTACCGCAAGATGGTCTCCGCACTGCCGTGAGCCCAATTGGAGGCGGCGCCTTATGGGCTGCAGCTCGGCGGAGTGGTCGATAGGAACCGAACTTTGCTGTCCAGCAAAGGCGTAACCGCCGCCCCGCCCACAAACCCATGCCCGCTTCTGCTCAGGGCCCGGCAGGGAGGGGAACCTCTAGGGCCACGACGCCGTCTTCGCCACGCTCGGGCCACAGTCCGGGCGCGGCCTCGTGCACGAGGCTGCGCACAAGCGAATTCCTCTCGGCCAGCTCGCAGTGGAAGGCACGCACGCCCCGCTCCCGGGCCGCCTCGGTCAGGCGAAGGAGCAACAACCGCCCCAGGCCCCGGCCTTGGAACCCGTCCACGACCGTGGCCGCGACCTCCGCTCGCGCGGGGTCCTGTTCGAAGCGCAGGAAGCGAACGATGCCGATCAACTCGTCGGGCGCGTTCTCCAGGCAGGCCACGATCGCAAAGTGCATCTCACCATCGACGTCGCTCAGCTTCCGTAGCTCGTCAGGCGACAGCTCGGACTTGCCGCAAAGGAAGCGCAGGGCACGCGTGCGCTGCGAGAGGCGCGCGAAAGCCGCGGCGAGGCGGCCCGTATCTCCCGGCCCGAGCGGCCGCAGCACGACGCGCGTTGCATCGGCCAGCGCTGCGCGCTCCGAGTAGCTGGCATCGTAGCGGCGGATGCGGAGCAGCGCTTCGGTCGAGCACATGGCGCTGCTCAGCGGACGACCAGCACCGGCTTGGGGCATATCTCTACCAGCCGATCTGCCACGCTGCCCATGAGCATGCGCGCGAGGGTGCTCCGTTCGCGGTGGCCGACGACCACCAGGTCCACGTTGTAGCTCCTGGCGACGCTCGCCAGCGTCGCTGCCGCGCGCCCGCCGACCACGAGCGTCTCGCTGGCGACTCCGCGCCGCACCACCGCAGCGGCGACCTGCCGGACCAGGTCCTCCCCGCGCTCGTGCTCCTCCTCCTCCCACACCGACGTTCGCGCCACCAACTCGGGGTCACCCAGCGGGTCGGGGGCGAACACCGCGCAGGCCAGGATCAGCCTGGCCCCCGTGGCCCGAGCCAAGTCCGCGGCGTAGTTCGCCGCGACGCGGGATTCCCTCGACCCGTCCACCCCGACCAGGATGCGCTTCACCCCGGCGCCGCCTCCGATCGCCACCAGGTCCACCGCGCGGGCCCTGGCCAGCCAAGCCGGCCTCGCAACCAGCGCGTGTTGCATGACTTCCTCCTGCTGGCGCCACAGCTGCCGACGTCGAAGGACAGGCACTCACGAAGCGTGCCAGAACGCATGGCCCGCCGCAGAGCGTCGGACGATGCTCTTTACCGACGCGCCAGCCGGCTCGTAGGCGACGCCGGCACGGCGCAATCATGCCGTTTCGGCACGTCGCCTGCCGGAACGGCCGTGCTCGCGCAGCTTGGTGTACAGCGTCCTCAAGCCGATGCCGAGCGCCTTCGCAGCCCTCGCCCTCGTGCCGTAACGATCGAGATAGGCGAGGATCAGCTGCTCTTCGACCGCCGCCAGGGGCGCACCGAACTGCACGCGCACACCATCGGGATCGGCGGCGACGGTCGGGCGCGATCGGGCGTGCGGCAGCGCCATCCTATGCCGTGGCGGGAGCGCGTCGGCGAACGCCCCGGAGTCGATCGTCTCTCCCGACGCCAGCACGGCGGCGCTCTCCACCGCGTTCTTCAGCTCGCGCACGTTGCCCGGCCAGTCGTATTCCATCAGCCGCTTGAGCGCGTGCGGCGCGATGCCGCGGATCTTGCCGTCGTTGCGCCGGTTAAAGTCCGCGATGAACGCGTGGATGAGCTCTGGGATGTCTTCCTTGCGCTCCCGGAGCGGGGGCACGACCAGCGTGACCACCTTGAGTCGGTAGTAGAGGTCCTCCCGGAACTTGCCCGCCGCTATCGCGTCCTCGAGCCGGCGGTTGGTCGCGGCGATGACGCTCAGATCGACCTTCACCTTCGCCATGCCCCCGACGCGGCGGAACTCCCCGCGCTCGAGCGCGCGCAGGAGCTTGGCCTGCGTGGAGGGGTCCATCGCGCTGATCTCGTCGAGGAACAGGGTCCCGCCGTCGGCGAGCTCGAACAGGCCGCGCTTGAGCTCGCTCGCGCCGGTAAACGCGCCACGCTCGTGGCCGAAGAGCTCGTTCTCGATGATCTCGCGGCCCAGCGTGGCGCAGTTCAGCGGCACGAACAGGTGCTGGCGGCGGGGACCGCGCGCGTGGAGTGCGCGAGCGATCAGCTCCTTGCCGGTGCCGCTCTCGCCGAGGAGGAGGACGTTCGTCTTGTAGCGCGAGATCTTCCAGATGGCCTCGTACACGCGGCGCAGCGCCACCGAACTGCCGACCAGGCCGACGAAAGGGCCCGTCGGCGCGGCCGGGCCGCTGTGCTCGAGCACGCGCTGCAGCCGGTCCAGCACCTCGACGGGCGGAAGCGGCGCGACCAGGTAGTCGGCCGCGCCCTTTTGCATCGCGTCGACGGCGTCCTGCACGTTCGCGCTCGCGCCGACGACGAGCACGGGGATTCCCGCCGTGCGGTGCCCGGCGGACGCGATGATGCTCGAGATGGGCATCGTGCCGAGCTGGCGATCGACAAAGGCCGCCACGACCGGGAAACGGTCGAGCGCCGCCAGCGCCGCCTTCTCGGTGGCCGCCTCTACCAGCCCGAGACCATGGGCGGAAAGCGCCGAGCGAATCGAATTCATCGCGCTGCCCGGTCCGACGACCAAGCAGGAGCGCGATTCGTTGGCGGGCGTGACTCTCGGCATAGCGGCTGCAGAATCGGCATCATTCTACCTCATGCGTCCCCCCGCCGAACAGATCCATGCTGGAACGGCATGCCGGTTACTCCTCCAAAAGGTTCTTCACAAGCGCGACATAGGCGATCTCCGCTGTCTTGTCGCATGTTTCGTAGATCGCTGAGTCGTCCCCCTGCCGAAGCCAGAAGCCGCCTGCGTACGGAAGTGAGCAATCCGAATGAGGCACGCGCCTTGGTTGCCAATATCCTAGAGCCTAGAGCGGTGGGGCCGCCTGGCGATGTGCGATCAGCAGTTCGGCCGGATCATCAATATCAGCTCTTTCGTTGGACAGGCCGGCAACTTTGGGCAGGCCAACTACGCCGCCAGCAAGGGCGGGATTATTGCCTTTACGAAGACGGCAGCTCTTCTCTCGGGGGATGCGGGAGGGAGAAGTAGCGGTGACTCAGAAGAGGTCTTGTGTAACACTGCGTCGGGCAAGTTGCGACCTCGACGCGATCGAGCGGGCGATCGCGTCGCCGTTGACGATCGTCGCCGAGCGCCGACCCTGCACTTGAGCCGCCACTAGGACCGACCTCGATCGCCACGATCGCTTATCCTCGGCCGGCTTTCTTCGCCTCCATCAGCGCGCTGCAAGCCCCACCGCGGTGGGCGGAAGGCCGGAGGCGCCCGTCACCGGCTCGAGGGTGCCGTCACGTTGGACGCGAAAGGCGCTGATGGCTGCCGTTATGCTGTCGAGCGCATAAAGAAAGCGACTCCTCTCGGTCAGCGCCATATCGGTAGGCGCGCTGCCGGCGCCGGTGTCTCCGGCGATAGGGTGGAGCAGGACAAGGCGCCCGTCATGATCAATCCTGTAGGACGAGATCGAATCACTGCCCGTGTTGGAGGTGAAGGCGACCCGGCCGCTGCTGGCGATCACCACCCAGCAGGCCGCGCTCTGGTGGTCCGGCACGGAAGCCGAGATCGGCTGGAGAGCGCCATCGTCGCCCAATTGGTAGGACGAGACTGCGCTCGCGCCTTTTGCGCCTCCGAAGGCCTCGGAGACGACCAACAGCCCATCTCTGCGGAAGGCGAACCCGAACGGCGTCCGGCCGCTGGAGGCGTGCACCACCGGGCCCTCGGCGCGCCCGTCCTTCCCGACGCGGTAGACGTCGAGCTGATCGGTCGCCTTCTCCGTCACCACCAGATGCTCTCCGTCGGGCGTGAACTCGATCTGAGCGGGATCGGTGGCTTTACCGCTCAGCGGCCGCGTCGAGTCGAGCAGCGGCGCGAGCGCGCCCTTCTCTCCAACGCTGAATCCCGCGATGTTCCCCTCGCCTCCTGCGTTCAGCACGTAGAGCAAATCGTCGCGCACGGTGAGGCTGATCGGCCTGATGCCCCCCGAGGGCACGTGACCGACGAGCTCCATCGACGTGCCGTCGACTGCAAACGAAGAAATCTCATTGCTGCCGGCATCGACCGCGAACAGCAGATCCTCGTCTTCGGAGAGCACCAGCGCTCCTTGCGAGCCGAGCCCGGCCCCCGCCCCGCGGCCACCGGTGGGGAAGCTGGCGGCGAACTCGAGCTCGCCGCCTGTACCACGCCTGAACGCCAGCACCTCGTTGCCGGCAGAGTCGTTGCTGAGAGTGAAGACCGCTCCATCACCGGCCTGCGCCGTTCCAGCCATGGCAAGCGCCGCCAGCGCGCCGGCCAAGCACCATATCCTCGTCGATTCCATTCTCATCCTCCGTAAGTGGGCCGCCCCTGCGCTCCATCGCGCCGCGGCCGCCACCTAAACGCCCATTTCGCCGAGCGGGTTACGGTTGCTGACACCCGATCGACCGTAACCTCAGCGTGGGGCGAGGCGTATGGAGGGGGAGGGATGGCTTGACCGACGAGGAGCTTATGGCTGCCTACGCTGGCGGCGATCGCCGCTCGTTCGCGCTGCTCTTCCAGCGCTGGGCGCCGCGCATCCACGCCTTCTTCCTCCGCGCGCTGGGCGAGCCGCAGGCGGCGGACGATCTCCTTCAGGTCACCTTCTTGAACGTCCACCGCGCACGGCGGGCGTTCCGGCCGCTCTCCTCCTTGCGCAGCTGGCTGTTCAGCATCGCCGCCCATGCGCTCCACGACGAGCTCCGCCGGCGTAAGCGCCTCCCCCTGGCGCCCGAGGAGCAGCAGGAGGCGGTAGCCGAGGTGGTCGCCGCCGAGGACGAGCAGGTCTCGCTCGATTCACGCCGGCGGGCGCGGGAGGTGTGGGCCGCGCTGAACCACCTGCCGGAGTCGCAACGCGCCGTGCTCCATCTCCACCGCTTCGAGCAGATGAGCTTCGCAGAGATCGCTCAAGTGCTCGGCACCACGGAGGGCGCGGTCAAGCTGCGGGCCTTTCGCGCCTATGAAACTCTTCGCAAGCGGCTGCGCGGATCTTTTCACGAGGAGGGGCGGACTGCATGAAGTCCTGTCGCGACATCCAGGCACGAGCTGCCTACTTGGCCGCGCTGCCGGAGGCGGATTCAGAACGCAAGCTCGCCGTCGAGCACGCGCGCAACTGCCCGGCCTGCGCAGAAGCGCTCGCGGAGGGCAAGCGCGTGATCGCGATGATCGACAAGCTCCCGCCCCCACCGCCGCCATCCGAACTGGCACTGAAGCGCGCCTCCGAAGCGATCCTGCGAGAGCTGGGGACCCCACGCGGGCTCCTCGCGCGCCTGGGGACGAACGCGCGAACGGCATTGATCTGGGCGCTACCAATCGTGGGCGCGTGGGCCTTCGCCGTCGCGCTGGCGAAGCACCGGGCCGAGGATCGCGCGAGCTGGCTCTGGTCTGCCGCCGTCGCATTCTGCGCATCCGTTCTCGGCATCGCGCGGTTGGATGCCTTGGGTGCCGGAGCGGCGGTCGCACTCTCGGGCATCTTCTCGGGCCTGATGGGATCAGGGGGGATGCTCTCTCCCGCGATCGGGATCAAATGCGTTCTGATCGAGCTGATTGCCGCATCCTTGCCCTTGGCCACCACCGTCTTTCTGGTGGTCAGGCGCCGAGCCCCGAACAGCGCCTGGCGCTTTTCTGCAGCCGCGGCGCTGGGGGCATTGGCCGGCCACGCGGGACTTCATCTGACGTGCCCCGTGCACACGGCCAGCCCACACCTGTTCGCGTTTCACACCGGTGGGGTGTTCTTGGCAGCGATGGTGGGCCTGGCCGTCTCCCGGATCCCGGCGCTCCGGCCGAGCCGTTAGCGCTTCTTCGTTCGGCGCGCATCCACTGGCGCGATCAGTTCGACACGGGTGTGCGGCGCGAGGCGACGGAACAGCCTATCCTTCTATGAAGCGGCGCCCCGAGGTCAACTCCCGTCCGCAATCCGCTTCTGTTCCTTCAGAAGTGCGCGAAGCTGAGGAAGGCCGATTGCCAGGCCCACGACCACCCCTACGATCGCCGCACACCAAGAGAGTCTTTCGACCCACGACCAGAAATCGGGACAGTGCATGTCTGAGGCGACCTACTCCCGCTCGCTCAACACGGAAAGTCAGCCAGCAACCAGCTTGCACCCGGTTGCCCAGAATTGCACCGGATTGCACCCGGTTGTCACGGTGGTTGCTGAACGACCCTCCCAAGTGGTGGACATGACTTCGACTTGGTCTAGATGGCATTCAAGAGGTCACCGGTTCGATCCCGGTTAGCTCCACAGGTTTTTTCTGATTCTGGTAACCAGTTAGGGGTGGTTGCCAGGGCACGCGTCTAGGAATGGACCAACTTCATTCGAGCGGAGCCAGCCCTTCGCCACGCTCGAGACAGCAGTCGGGCAATGAGTCTATCGGGCTCCAGCGCACTGATGCTGAATCTCAAGGGACGCAAATCCCCGCCACGCAATTGAGCCCGGCACAGCACGGCAGCGTGACACAGGACTGGCCGGTGCCGGCGCAAGATGCCGCGTTCGCTGCGGCCGGCGCGAGAATCGTTGCCACCAGCGGAAGTCCAATCGCGACATGCCCGATTCGTTTGAGAAGTTGGCGGCGGGACTCCATCCGACGCTCCAGCGGTCGATCGATGGGTTCGACCAAAAGGTTGGCCTTACTAAGCTGCTTCAGTGCCAGCCACACGATGCTTTCGTCGCTAGGAAGACCTGTTTCTCGATGCAAGGCCCTCGCGATCTCGTCTGCCGTCCGTACTCCGTCGCGCTGCTGCCAGACGTAGGCGGCCGCCCGATTGAGGCAGTGCGCTTTGTGGCGATCAAGATCATAGACCGGCAGCTCGTCGCCCAAAAGCTGCGTAACAGTTCTTTCTTTGCGTGCCCGCAGCGGCATTAACGCCATGACACAACCTCCCCCCTATTCATCAACGCGAGGGGCACCGGATTCCTATTCAGGCCTGCCACAAACTCGGCGATAGAACGCGCAACCCCCTCAGTCTCTCCCCGGAGAGTCTTGAGCGCTGCTGCTTGAGCCGTTGCCCGCGCGAGAGTGGCGAGCACCGAAGCTGGGCGGGTCCGAGCACAGAGCGCGTGGGACATCTTTGCGAGGACGGCCTGACCTTGAGAAAGCGCAACCGGTCGCCAGCGAGCGCCGGGCCTAAATTTCGTGAGGACAACGAGAGCCACCGGCAGGGACCGGGTGCCTACTGTCGCTCCCAATTCGGAGGGCAGGCACCGTCTTGGCTCTCCACCGCTTCGGATGGAGAGAGGCTTTGGGTAAGGATGGCCGCGCCCCCTCGCATCGAAAACACCGTATTCGTCCGACAAATACACTGCCCCTGCTCGCACCAAGGCCGCCACTGGGCTTGTCTTCCCGCTCTGCGTTGCGCCGGGAATAACGATGGCCTGGCCGCCCCAAGCCACTACGCCAGCGTGAACAAAAATCCACCGACGCGCCTTCTCGGCAACGCACCTGTCGAAGTCGGACTCGAGTTCTCGCAGGACGTCGCAGAAGTCAAGGAACGCGCAATTTGCCTGGCTCCCGCATAGGCGAGGTGAAAACGCCGTACGCCTCGCCAGCGTCCATCGAGACCTCCCTCGATGACCGAGTACAAGCTATCGACAGAAGTCGAGCCGAGGGGCTTCCATCCGGGCGGAAGCCGCTCGACAAGCTGATCAAGGACCTCAGGGTGATTCCCGCGGATCCCTATTCGGACGCCGTGGCTGACTCCGGTTAACGCCGCGGCCCAATCCAGTCGATTCAGTCTTTCCAAGCACGGGGAGGGATGGCGCACGCGAAGTTCCAAGGCATCGACGACTCTCAACGCCACCTACTCACAAAGGCTGGCCCGGCTTCGCTCACAGAAAGAATCAACCCAGGATCCCTTGGAGACACCTTAGCTTGTTGCCGAACTATTCTAGCTTAGCTCTTATAGGAAGTCAGGGCGACCGTGGATCATCCCGGCGACGTCAGTCACTTCGGCGCCAGCAGTACTCTCTTGATGAACAAGATTGCAGCGAGAACGCCCGGTCCGACGAAAATCTCCTTCATCGCATCGTGCGTCCACGTGCCTCTGCTGTAAGCAGATGTCGCAGGGCTGGTACCCATGGTTCGAAACCGCGGTGGTGAGATAGATTTCCGGCAGAAGGGTGTCCAATCAGGGACAGGCGCGCATTGGGGAACAAATTCGGTTCAGTGACGCCTCCAGCCGCTGTCGCCTCTGCGAGTGCTCCGACCGACCTGTTTGTCGGCGGTGGCGAAATGGCTGCACTCATGCGCTCGACCGACTGGTCCAAGACGAAGCTCGGTCCCGCCGAAGACTGGCCCAGAAGTCTGAAGACCATGCTTGGCGTCGTACTCGGGAGTCGGTTCCCGATGTTGCTTTGGTGGGGCCCCGACCTGCTGCACCTCTATAACGATGCATACCGGCCCATCCTCAGGGACAAGCACCCTGCGTCGCTTGCCGCCCCAGCCGCGCAGGTTTGGGCCGAGGTCTGGGACGTTGCCGGACCGATGGCGAGAAGCGTCCAGGAAGGAGGGCTAGCGACGTGGACGGAGGATCTCCAACTGTTCATCAACAGCGGGGCAATGGCCGAGGAGACCTATTTCACATTTTCATACAGCCCGGTCCCAGGAGACGACGGACGGGTCGGCGGGATCCTCAACACGGTGCAGGAAACGACCGCGAAGGTACAGATCGAACGACAGATCCGGATGTTGCACGAACTCGCCGCGCGTGCGGCCGATGCAAAATCTGAACAGGAAGCGTATCGCATCACGGCGGAAGTGCTCTCGACCAACGAGTTGGATCTCCCCTTCGCTCTTCTCTATGTCCTGAACGAGAAGGCTGACGGTGCGTTGCTCGTCGGCGTCAGTGGCTTGAAGGACTACGAGGGTGCTGCCAAGCGGGCTTACCTGCCAGTCAACGAGAGTGCGAGTGCGGCTACCTGGCCCGTCGCCGAGGCAATCCGAACCGCTCGTGAGATCGTCATCGACGACGTCTCGGCGCGCTTCGGGCCGCTGCCGGTCGGTCGCTGGAATGCACGGCCCGAACAAGCGATCGTTTTGCCCTTAAGCCGTGGAGGCCAGTCGATACCCTACGCGGTGCTCGTCGCTGGCATCAGTCCGCACCGGGCGTTCGATGACCGATATCAGAGGTTCTTTCGCGCGACCGCCGATCAAGTGATGACGGTGATCGCCAACGCACGTACGTATGAGTCGGAGAAGAAGCGGGCCGAGGCGCTCGCCGACATCGACCGCGCGAAGACGACTTTCTTCAGCAACGTCTCCCACGAGTTGAGGACCCCACTGACGCTGTTGCTCGCGCCGCTCGAGGCGCTGGTTGGCTCCGCCTCAGTACCGGAGGCCGCTCGCCAGGAGATTCAAGGCTCGCTCCGCAGCGCTTACCGGTTGCTCAAGCTGATCAACGACTTATTGGATCTTTCGAAGATCGAAGCTGGAAGGATGACGCTTCGCGTGGGTCCCACCGACCTGACCCGGATCCTCCAAGAAGTGGCGCGGCCATGGCGTCCAGCGCTGGAACGTCGCAACGTCGAACTCGTGCTGGAACTTCCCCCCAAGCTGCAGCTGGTGGCGGACGGCGAGCGAATCGAGCAGGTGGCGCTCAATCTGGTCTCCAACGCCGTCAAGTACGTGCCGAATGGGGGCTCGCTCAAGATCAGCGCTCGGCGCGATGGCTCGGAGGCCGAGTTCGTGGTCGAGAACAGCGGTGAGGGGCTCGATCCCGAACAGGTCGGCAGACTGTTCGAGCGTTTTGGCCAATCGACGCGCTCCAAGGCGCGCCGCTTTGGCTCCACCGGATTGGGGCTTCCGGTGGTGCGCGAGCTGGTGGAGCTGCACGGGGGCAAAGTGACTGTCGACAATCGCCCCGGGGAAAAAGTGGCCTTTTGCGTCCGCCTTCCAATCGGGGCACCCATTCCAGAAGCGGCGCTCACCGAAGTTCCTCTGCCCACTTCCACCGAGCTGCTCCAATACGAAGCCATCGCCGCGGGTCCGGAGCTGGTGAGCGCGCCTGAAGTCATCAAAGAAACACAGGAGCGGCCACTGCTGTTGATCGCCGAGGACAATCCCGACGTTCGAGGCTTCCTCGTCCGCAGTCTCAAACAGCAGTTCGCGATTGTCGAGGCATCGGATGGCACCCAAGCGCTGAAGCTCGCGCAGGAGCGAATTCCGGCACTCATTCTCTCCGACCTGATGATGCCGGGGCTCGACGGGATTGAGCTCTGCAAGGCCCTTAAAGCGTCTCCCGAGACGGTGGGCATCCCCTTCATCCTTCTCACCGCGCGGGCAGATCTGGAAGGCAAGCTGGCCGGGCTTCGTGCAGGGGCCGACGACTATGTCATCAAGCCGTTTCATCTCGAGGAGATCAAAGCGCGCCTGAGGGTGCAGCTGCGCCTCAAATCGCTGGCCGAGAACCTGGCGCAAAACGAGAAGCTCGCGGCTTTGGGTGTGCTGGTGGCGGGCGTGGCGCACGAAATTCGAAACCCGCTCAACGGGATCATCAACGCGCTGGTCCCGCTGCGGACCGTGCTGGGAGATGCCTCGAAGGAAACCAGCGAGCTGCTGGAAATGGCAATCAGCAGTGCGGGGCGGCTGGACCAGATTTCACTACAATTGTTGCAACAAGCGCGGGTGGGGGAGGGGATTCGAGCAGAGGTAGATGTGGCCTCGAATGTCGCCTTGGCGGTCCAGCTGTTGTCCTACAAAATACAGCAAGGTCCTAAGCTGGTGTCCGACATCCCGCAGGGCGAGAGGATCCGAGTAGTTGGCGAACCTGGCGCGCTGAATCAGGTTTGGATCAATTTGATCGACAATGCGATCCAAGCGGCCGGTCCGAGCGGGGAAGTTCGGGTTCGTGTCCATTGTGACGACCACCTGGCCAAAGTGGAGGTGGTCGACAACGGACCCGGCATACAGCCTCAGGTGATAAAAAAAATATTCGATCCGTTCTTCACAACCAAGCAGGTCGGTTCTGGGACCGGCTTGGGATTGGCGTTAGCTCGTGACATTATCCAGAAGCACGGTGGCAACATTACGGTGCATTCGAAGCCGGGCTCGGGGGCCCACTTCAAAGTGACGCTGCCGGCAGCTGGGGTCAGCTAAGGAGAGAGCAATGCCGCCGCCGGATGAGTTGCGTATTCCGCCGTTCTCTACGTCGACGACGAGCCAATCAACCTGCGAGTCTTCGAGGCGAATTTTCGCAGCAAGTTTCGTGTGTTGACGTGTCAGTCGGCGAGCGAGGCCCTGGCGATATTGGGTACAAGGGCGCAGGAAATTGGAATTCATTGACGCTGATGCTCGGCCCGCTCGAAGACGCGTTGGCAGACTGCGAACAGCCGCTCCCGAGAGCGCAGCAGAGCCGTGTGCGCCTCGCGCACGACAACGCTCTGCGCTGCTCAAGCTGGTCACCGCGCTGCTCGACTTTTCGCGCCTCGAGGCCGGCCGCATGCGCGCCAGCTATGCACCGCTCGACATCGCCCAGTTCACCGCTGAGCTCCTCTCTTGAGGCGCCCTTCTCATAACCGCAATTGGGGCGGCTCTTGACCGCTCCCCACTTACCAAGCAGTTCGGTTCTCGAGCACCCTGCGATGATTAGGAGTGAGGAGGCGACGATGTATTTCGTCCTCATGGTCGCACACGAATTCAACGGCCCTAGGGAACCTGAGAATCGATGAAGCACTGACTAAGGTCCGTTTCGCACGTCTGGTTTGATCAGGACCAGCACTAAGGTCGTTTGCCAGCAACCATCCTTCACCGGATTGCCGCGAATTGCACCGGCTTTCATCGGATTGTCACGGTGGTTGCTGAACGACCCTCCCAAGTGGTGGACATGACTTCGACTTGGTCTAGATGGCATTCAAGAGGTCACCGGTTCGATCCCGGTTAGCTCCACTCAAAACTGTTTGAAGTCACTCCGATAGTGGGCGGCTTCTCTTCTCATGGAACGCTCTCGACCGGTTATCCATCGATGCCACGGATCCCCTCGTTC